>FWWM01002174.1_pt1 | contig 45651 bp, 38 predicted proteins | sample 2228351 | NCBI WGS metagenome assembly FWWM01 (sample SAMEA103939774, study PRJEB20133) | metagenome
CGGCCTTGTTTGAAGCAATCGAATCCGCCTGGACGGGGCGGTCAGGCGCTAACGTGGCCGGTTGCGGCGAGCGTAGCCTGAGAAGCTCCCCGCTTTAGCGGGGAGAGTCGTCACGACGTACCGTCCTCAGCAACAGAGGACTTTTCGATGACCGAAGCGCCACCTTCTCTCTTTGCGACCAGCGCAGGGCAAAAAGGGCGGGACGACCTGCTGACATATCTGTATCTGATAGCGATTGTTCAACTCCGATCACGAATCAGTAGGGCCTGGCAACTGCAGAAACAACTGGCGGCCATTGAAGAGGGCTATGGCCTTCTGGCGGAAGACGGCGAATCCTTTGATTGGCGCGCAGAACTAGCAAGAGAGCGTCGGCATGACGACGAGCGGCTCGACCGTTGGCTCCAGGAATAATCGCCTGGTGCTTGACTCGTTCGCCTTGCTGGCTTACTTCTTCAAGGAGCCAAATGGCGAGACTGTCCGCCACCTGCTGAAACGCGCCGCGCACGGGGAGTGGAATCGTTGATCACAGTCACCTGGTTGTCTCCCCAATAAGAACCAGGGATTCCCCCTCCCCAAACTTCACCCTCGTACACAAACCCCGTCCTCGCACAAACACGCAAAAAACGGCTCCCGCTGGGGGAGCCGTCTGGGTGTGCAGCGATGACGCCCTACACCCTCGCCAGGGCGTCCAGATGCCTGCTACTCCTGGGCCACGGGCAGGGCGATCAGGTTGCCGCTGGTCACCTGGACCAGCCCCGTCGCGATCCAGCCGGTCTGGTCGTCGAAGGTGACCAGCAGGCGGCTGTTCGCCTCGTTGCGCGCCTCCGGCTCCAGCTCCGTGCCGGCGGGGATGACGGTCAGGACCTCCGTTTGCAGGGACGGCCCCTGGCGCAGGTTGGTGTTGGCGCGGGTCACCACCACCACTTCCGCTTCGCTTTCGGCGACCTGGCTGATCAGCACGGCGGTGTCGCCCGGCTCCACAACCGGCGCTTCGTCCGGATCGCCGGTCACTTCCACCACGAAGTAGGCCACCCAGCCCTCCTGGTCATTGAAGTTGATGCGCAGCCAGTCGTTCTCCTCGCTGTCGCGGCCCGTGATGTCGGCGGAGTCGCCGGGGGTCAGCAGGCCCAGAATGGTATAGGTAACGCCCGGCCCGCTGCGCACGTTGACGCGCTGATGCGCCGTCACGTAGAGGTCGGTGGTCGCCTCCAACTGCTGCGTCTCTGCGGTTGGCTCGGCCTCAGGGGCCGCCTCCTGGGCCGCCGGCGTGGGCGCGGCCACCTCCACCACAGGCAGCGTATCCGGATCGCCGATCACGGTGACGGTGAAGTAGGCCACCCAGCCCACCTGCTCGCCGAACGCGATTTGCAGCCAGTTGTTGCCGGTGTCGCTGCGACCTGTCACGTTCACCACGTCGCCGCTGGTCAGCTGCCCGATCACTTGGTAGCGGACGCCGGGGCCGCTACGCACGTTGACGGTCTGGTAGGCCTGCGCCGTCACACCGGTGCCGCCCTCCTGCGCCAGCGCAGGGAAGGGCAGGGCCAGCAGCGCACAAACCCCAAGCAAGACGAGTAGCTTCTGCACACGCATGCGAAATCCCCTTTCCTCTACACAGCCAATTGGAAAAGCAACCTTATTCTAGGTGAGAACCGATTGGTCTCACCGTAGCACATAGGTCCTACTTAAGACTTCGTCGAGCTTTTGGCCCGCCCACGGCAGCGCCAGGCCCAGCCGCCGCCCGGCTAAAAAGCACAGTGGCCCCTGCTGAGGCCGAGCCGCCCCAGCAGGAGCCACCCACAATCGACCAACCGGCGCAGTTGGCCCGCCGGATTGCTGTCGTATGCAGCCACCCGGCGCCGGACTCCCGCCCGGCCCCGGCAGCCAACCTAGAATTCGTCTTCGTCGAAGTCGTCGTATTCTTCGTCCCAGGTATCCCCTTCTTCTACGATGGCGATCAGCTCGTCAGCATCCACCTGGTTCAGGAACGTCTCCAAAAAGGCAGCCACGTCCGAAACCCCGTAGGTTTGCAGGCCGGAAATCAGCTCATTGGGGACGTTGATTGTGATCTTTCTACCCATCAGGCTATCTCCCCTCATCGGCGACAGGTACTTGTCCGGCTCACGGACCCGAAAACCGCCGAAACTATACAATCATTTCCCCCAAATGCAAAGAGGCAATTTGAGGCGCTCAGTAGTTGGGGTCCAGCAGGTTGTGCAAGCCCTCACTCAGCAGGTTGCTGGCCAGGATCACGCTGAGGATGGCCAGGCCGGGAAAGGTCGCCAGCCACCACTGGTAGAACTTGGTCCGGCCCAGCGCGATCATAGCCCCCCATTCCGGGGTCGGCGGGGCCACGCCCAGCCCCAGGAAGCTGAGCGCCGAAACCAGCAGGATGATGCTGCCTACATCCAGCGCGGCCTTGACGATCAGCGGGTCCCAGGCGTTGGGCAGCACGTGGCGAAAGAGGATGCTGCTCTCCCGCGTCCCGATGGAGCGCGCCGCGACGACGTAGTCCTGGGAGCGGATGACCAGCACCTGGGAGCGCATCAGGCGGGCGTACTCCGGCCACACCACGATGCAGGCGGCAATGGCCGCGTTGGTCAGGCTGGGGCCGAGCAGGGCGGAGATGGCCAGCGCCAGCACGATGGAGGGGAAGGCCAGCGTCACGTCGGCCACGCGCATCACCACCCCCTCCACCAAGCCGCCCGCGAAACCGGCCACCGCGCCCAGCAGGCTGCCCACCGTGAGCGAGACCAGCACCACCATCAGCGAGGTGGGCAGGGAGATCTGCGCGCCGTACACCACGCGGCTGAAGATATCCCGCCCCAGCTCGTCCGTGCCAAAAGGATGGGCGGCGGAGGGGGGAGCCAGCCGGTCGGCCAGGTTTTGGGCCAGCGGGTCGTAGGGCGCGATCTGCGGGGCCAGCAGCACCACCACGCCCCACAGCAGCAGCACCAGCGCGCCGATCCACAGCGAGGGATAGCGGCGCAGGTGCGTGGCCAGCAGCCCTGCCCAGCGCGGCCCCGGCTTCAGCCTGGGCGCGGCGATGTCGGTGACGGTCGGGTGGGTGATCTCACTCATGGCGCACTCGCGGGTCCAGGAACCCATACAGCAGGTCCACGGTCATGTTGACCACGATGTAGATGGCGGCGATGAGCAGCGTGCCGCCCTGGATGGCCGGGTAGTCCAGGTTAGCCGCCGCGCGCACCAGGTAAGTGCCCAGGCCGGGCCAGTTGAAGACGGTCTCCGTCATTACCGCGCCGCTCAGCAGGCTGGCAAAGGCCAGGCCGAGGATGGTCACCAGCGGGATCAGCACGTTGCGCAGGGCGTGGCGCACGATCACGCGCCGCTCACTGAGGCCCTTGCCCCGCGCGGTGCGGATGTAGTCCTTGCGCATCTCCTCGATGATGGCCAGGCGCGTCACGCGCAGCACCAGCGCCAGCGTGAAGCCGCCCAGGATCACCGTAGGCAGCACCAGGTGGTGCAGGGCGCTGCCCAGGGCCGCCCAGTTGCCCGTCAGCAGCGAATCCACCACAAACAGGCCGGTGATGTGCTCCGGGCGGGCCATGCGCGGGTCCAGCCGGTCCGGCCCCGGCATGACGCCCAGGTGGTAGTAGAAGACGAAGAGCACGATCAGCCCGGTCCAGAAGGGCGGCAGGGAGGCGTTGAGCAGGGAGACGAACCACACCACGCGGTCCAGCAGGCTGCCGTAGCGCACCCCGGCGATGATACCCAGCGGGATGCCCAGCAGCATGGCGAACAACAGCGAGCTGACGGCCAGCTCGACGGTGGCGGGCAGGTAGAGCAACAGGTCCTGCAAGACGGGGCGACGGGTGAGGAAGGAGGTGCCCAGGTCGCCCTGCGCAAAGTTACCCACGTAGGTCAGGTATTGCTGCCAGACCGGCTTATCCAGCCCCCAGCGCTCGACCGCCGCCTGCACGATCTCCGGGTTGTTCATGGCCCGCTCCCCAACGATCATCACCAGCGGGTCCACCTGCACGATGTTGTAGATCAGGAAGAGCGCCAGGGAGATGCCCAGCAGCATGGGGATGGCCAGCAACAGGCGGCGGATGACGTAAGTGGTGAGGTTCATGCGCTGTCACCGATCAAACGCGCTCCCCGCCCGCCCACAACGGACAGCAGGCGGGCAGGGGCGGGGGATAGCAGGGGCACGGCCCGCGCCATGCCCCTGCCTCGGAAGCCAGCAAGCCCAACAGCAGGGCGCTCAAACGGCATGCCTGCCAACCCCGCGCCTAGCCACCTTTGCTCATGCCGTAGAAGTCAATGAAGTACACGGGATGGAAGGCGTAGCCCTGCACTTCTGCCCGCAGGGCGTCCAGCGACTGCGGCTGGAAGAGCACGATGAACACGGCCTCGTCCACGTGCGCCTGCTGGTACTGGGCGTAAAGCTCCGCCCGCCGCGCCGGGTCGGACTCGAAGGCGGCCTGGCTGGCCAGGTCCGCGATGTCCGCCGAATCCAGCATCACGCGGAAGGAGACGCCCCGGTCGGGGTAGGAGAAGTAATCCGACCACATGGTGGCGTCCAGGTAGTCCGGCGTCCAGGTGCTGACCAGGAAGGGCAGTTCCTGGGCGCGGAAGGCGGTCAGGAAGTTGGAGGTCGGCTGCATCTCGATGCTGAGGTTGATGCCGATCTCGGCCAGGTCGGCGGCGATCTTGGCGGAGAGCGTCTCGATGGGGATGCCGGCGGGCGCGCCGCTGCCGGTGTAGAGCGTCAGGTCGAACCCATCGGCGTACCCGGCCTCGGCCAGCAGCTCGCGGGCGCGGTCCAGGTCGCGCTCGTAGCGGATGGAGGGGTCCGACCCCTGCACGCCAATGGGCAGCACCCCCGCCGGGCGGTCGGCGTAGCCCTGCAACAGCTCGTTGATGATGCCGTCGTAGTCGATGGCGTGGGCGATGGCCTGCCGCACGCGCACGTCGGAGAGCGGCAGCCCGAAGGTCTCGCTGGGCGACATGGCCAGGTAGGTGATGTTGAGCGTCTGGCCGATCTCCAGGGCCAGGTCGGGGTTATCGGTCACCTGCCCGGCCAGGTCCTTATCGATGTTCTGGGCCACGTCCACGTCGCCGCGCTCCAGCAGTTGCAGGGCGGTGGTGGAGTCGTTCACGTCGCGCAGCGTCACCCCGGCCAGGGCGGGCGGCTCCCGCCAGTAGTTCTCGTTGCGCACCATCGTGATCTCGGAGTTGGGGACCCAGCCGGTCAGGATGAACGGCCCGGAACCGGCGGAGTTCTGGTCCAGCCAGTCCTTGGCGGCGTCCACTTCGTCGGCGTTCTCCGCGTCGGAGCCGCCGTGCTCGATGACGAGCTGGCTATCCAGAATGCTCATAGCGGGCGCGGTGACCACGCTGGGGAAGGCCGGGAACGGCTCGCCGAGCGTGACGCGCACCGTCAGGTCGTCCACCACCTCGATGCTGGCGATGGGATCGGCATAGAAGGAGGGGTTGCCCTTGAGGTTCTTCAGGCGCGTCCAGGAGAAGCGCACGTCCTCCGCCGTGATGGGGTTGCCGGAGGCGAACTGAAGCCCCTCCCGCAGCCGGAAGGTATAGACCAGGCCGTCGTCGGAGACCTCGTAACTCTCCGCCAGGCTGGGGACCACCGTGGTGAGGTCGTCGGGGCGGATCTCCAGCAGGGTGTCGTAGGTGGCGTGGTGCACGGTGAGGTTGGTGGATTCGAAGGCACGCCCTGGGTCCAGCGTGATCACGTCGTCCAGCAGCGTGGCCACGATCAGGATGTCGTCCCCCTGCGCCCGGATGGGCGCGCCCCCGGCCAGGCCGGAGAGCAACAGGGCCAGCACAAGCGCGACAATCAAGCCAGGCTTTTTCATCTCTCTTCTCCTGTGCGGCAAAACAAGAATGAAGCGTATTTGAACACGGGGCAGGCTAAATAGAGTGTACGGGAAAAAGCCTGGCCGTGTCAATCAGGCAGGGTGCATGGCGGGCGCGGCTCAACGCTGGTGGAATCTGCAAAAACCGCCGCTTCGGGGCCGGGATGGCCCGGCCTGTTAGAAGGGCATAAAATCCGCGCCGCGCGCCTGGACGCCGACCCGCTTTGTGATAAGATGGGGGGCGTCGCACCCCGCTACGTTCTTTACTTAGAAGAGAGGGAAACAAATGTTAAGCGATACGATGCAAGAAGCCCTGAACGCGCAGCTCAACGCCGAGCTGTTCTCCTCCTACATTTACCTGTCCATGGCCGCCTACTTTGAGGCGGAAAACCTGCTGGGCTTCGCCAACTGGATGCGCGTGCAGTCGGAGGAGGAGACGATGCACGCCATGAAGTTCTACGATTACATCAACGAGCGCAATGGCCGCGTCCTGCTGCGCGCCCTGGAAGCGCCCCAGACCGAGTGGGCCACCCCCCTGGCCGCCTTTGAGGACGCCCTCCACCACGAGCAGTACATCACCGGGCGCATCAACGACCTGACCAACCTGGCCCTCAAGGAGGGCGACCACGCCACCTGGAGCTTCTTGCAGTGGTTCGTGGACGAGCAGGTGGAGGAGGAGTCCTCCGTGGATGCGGTCATCCAGGACCTCAAGCGTGTGGCGGACTTCCCGGCGGGCCTCTTTATGCTGGACCGGGAGCTGGGCCAGCGCGGCCCGGAGGAAGAGGGCGAATAGGCCACCAGCCGCCGACAACAACAGGGGCGCGTCCGTTGCCGGGCGCGCCCTTGCTTTTGTGGAGACGAACCGTAACGCGCGATGCTGCTGACGGCTCTCCGCAGGCGGAGACCTACTCGCCGATTACCTCGATGCCGCTGATCTTGGCGTTATCCGCCACCGTGATGAAGTCGATGTTCAGCGTCCCGTCACTGACCGTCGTGCTGAAGGACCGGGAATAGGCCACGTCATGCCCGACGGCGGCGTAGATGTCCAGGTCGTCCAGCACCTGCACCCCTTCGATGTTCACGTCGAACAGCCGCCTGCCGGTTTCGTTCCAGTACACCTCGGCAAAGTACAGGTTCACCGTGTAGTTCCCATTCGGCAAGGACGTGCTCCAGCTAAAGGTTCCGTAGCGTTCGCTCTGGAAGATCGGGTCGTCGCTGGTGTTGGCGATGGCGTCCCCGGCGGTGTAGGTGTTGCCCGCCGAGAAGCCCGTATCCGCTTCCCAGGTGTTGCCGCTGCCGTCCGTGTACGCCCCGCCCCCGGCGTTGACGCGCAGGGTGAAGGCGGGGGCCGGCGGCGTGCCGTCGGAGCCGACGCTGAGCACGCAGCCGTTGCTGCCATCGTAGGCGGCATCCGGCCCGTTGGTGAGCACGACGCGGAACCCGTAGTCGGCGGTGTCCGCCCAGGCGCTGAAGGGCGAGATCGACGAGGTGGGGTTGAAGCGCACCCGGATGTCCCACGGCCCCGACCCGGCGGCCAGCAGCCGCGTGTTGGCGTCGTCGTTCAGGCCGCTGCCCCGCGCCAGGGTGAGCGTGGTCTGCCCGGCGTCGTAGTTCAGGTTGCCGTTCCAGAAGGTGCGCGCGTTGTTCTCGCCCTTGACCCAATCGATGTATTGGTTGGTGATGCCGGGCTGCCAGATGTAGTAGAACGTGATCTCCTGGAGCCACATGTCGAAGGAGGCCGTGCTGCCGATGTTGGCGCGCACGGTGTAGTTGTTGCTGGGCCAGTAGACATCACTCAGGCTGAAGGACGCGCACTCAATCGAGTCGCAGGCATCGCCCACCCCGTCGCCGTCTGCGTCGGCCTGGTCCGGGTTGGCCGTGGCCGGGCAGTTGTCGCTGAGGTCGTCGATGCCGTCGCCGTCACTATCGCCGTTGGGCGTCGAGTCACAGGCATCGCCCACGCCGTCCCCATCAGCATCGGCCTGGTCGGCGTTGGGGGCCGCAGGGCAGTTATCCACGTCGTCTGCCACCCCGTCGCTGTCGCTGTCGGCGGGCGCAGCGCTGCACGTGATGGCCCCGTGGCTGACGCTGCCGCTCAGGTCGTTGGTAATCTCGACTACATCGATCTTCGCGCCATCTTCGCGTCCATAGAAGGTCAGCGTGTGCGTGCCTGCCGTGAAGTGGAAGACATACGGATCGGTGCCGGTGCTCTGGTCCATCACCCGGTCCCAGCCGAAGCTGCTGCTGGTGGGCAGGAACCATTTGATGCCGGACGGCGCACCGCCATCCGCCGCCACCCAGAACGAGTCCGAGGTGCCGTCCGGGCCGGCCACGTAGGCCCACACCACGTAGTCGCCCGCAAGGGCCACGTCGAAGGTGATCGACACGCTGCCCAGCGCACCGGTGCCGCTGTAGTCGGCCTGTCCTCCTTCCGGCACGCCGCTGTAGTAGCAGCCGGAGACGTTGCCGTCCTCGATCTGGGTCATGGGGCTGGTGAAGGTCCCGCTCTCTACCTCCACGCGGATCGTCGCGGTGGACGGCGCGGCGTCGCAGGCGTCACCCTGGCCGTCGCCGTCCGTGTCGGTCTGCTCCGGGTTGGCTACCGCCGGGCAGTTGTCACTCAGGTTATCGATGCCGTCGCCGTCATCGTCGCCGTTGGGCGTCGTGTCGCAGGCATCGCCGTTACCATCGCCGTCGGTGTCCGCCTGGTCGGGGTTGGGGGCCAGGTGGCAGTTATCGGGGGTGTCAGCCACCCCGTCGTTGTCATCATCGTTGTCGCAAACGTTCCCCTGGCCATCGCCGTCGTGATCCTCCTGGCCGGGGTTCACCTCGGTGGGGCAGTTGTCGGTGGTGTCGTCCACCCCGTCTCCGTCGCTGTCGCCGCCGGGCGTCGTGTCGCAGGCATCGCCCGTGCCATCGCCATCGGTGTCCACCTGGTCGGGGTTGGAGTCAGCGGGGCAGTTGTCGGTGGCATCATCCACGCCGTCCCCGTCGGTGTCGCCGTTGGGGGTCAGGTCGCAGGCGTCGCCGATGCCGTCGCCGTCGGTGTCCGCCTGGTCGGGGTTAGCGGTGTAGGGGCAATTGTCCGCGCCGTCCAGCAGGCCGTCGCTGTCGCTGTCCATGCTCCCGCCGCCGCCCTCACAGGCGTCGCCTGTGCCGTTGCTGTCGGCGTCTTCCTGGCCGGGGTTGGCGGTGAAGGGACAGTTATCCACGCCGTCCAGCACGCCGTCGTTGTCGTCGTCGTCATCACAGGCGTTGCCCAGGCTGTCGCCGTCGTTGTCGGCCTGGTCCGGGTTGGCGGTCAGGGCGCAGTTATCGCAGACATCGCCGGTCCCGTCTCCGTCGCCGTCCTCCTGGCCAGAGTTGGCGACCACCGGGCAGTTGTCGATGCTGTTGATGACCCCGTCGCTGTCGCTGTCGCCATCCGGGCCGCTGCTGTAGTCCCACTCCATGGGGATGTAGTACGGCTCGCCGGCGATCTCGTTGATGGTATCCTCAAAGGTGTTGTGGAGGGCCTCCTGCACAGAAGGCAGCACGGCCATAATAGCCAGACCCACCAGAGCCAGCAGCAGCATGAACTCGATGAGTCCCTGGCCTGTAACACTCCTGGGGGGGTGTGCGTTCTGGTTCACGGGTCACTCCTGCTAATAAACCACGGATAAATGGGTGGGCATAATCGAAGCGGATCACGGGCTGTATGAATGATAAAGCCAGCCTTGTCGATCCCGACTACTTCAATTATACCTCAATCTATGGGGTTGGTTTGTGAAATATTTGTGAATGTTCAACGGTCGCCAACGGAGGGGGCCGACGACCGGGTCGGCGGCGGGGGCCGCCAATGGAGGAATAACGCGCAGCGCCCCGGCAGGGCGCTGCCAACGCCTCAGAGCACGCTGAGGCCGCTGTGTGAGCCAGCAGACCGCCTGCGGTGGCAGGCCCAGGGACGCGCCCCAGCCGCATCAGCTTCCGGGCACGTCCCCGCGCAGACCCGGCTCCACCACGTCGCCGGGCGCATCGCCCGCCGGGACCTCGTAGGCCGTCGTCGCCGCCCCGGCAGCCTGCTGAACCGCCCGCATGCGGTTGACCAGCACGAAGATCAGGAGGCTGATCGTGATGATCAGCGCGGCAAACAGGTTGACAAACACCCGACTACGCATCGCCCAAGACCTCACACTACCACTGACCCTGCTGCTTTCCTGACCTCTCCCCCTCTAACAGTGTTGCACACCCCCTGCAATAACAACACCCCACAAAGCGAGGGGTTTCTCCCCGGTGGCCACGCGGCGGGCCGGGAATCAAAACAGCGCCCCAGTTGCGGGGCGCCGTTCACTGCGCTCGATTCGGCAAAGCGGCTCAGCCTGCCGGAGCTTCCTCCGGAGCCGGGACGACCACATTGCCCTCGGCGTCCAGGGTGGGGAACGGCCCGGCGTCGGGGTCCAGCTCCACCAGCGGCGCGAAGACCCAGGCCGCCACGCGGCTGCTGGGCACCACGTAGTACCACTGGCCGTCCTGGCTCACGCCGACCACGGCCAGCCGCTCGCCCACCGCCGCCCAGCCCCGGCGCGGCGCTTCGGCGCTCGGCGCGGCGCGCAGGTTCACGGTCTCGACGTTCTCCGTGGGGGCGACGGTGGCGTTGGCCGCCAGCACGGCGGGCAGCTCACCGCCTGCGTAGGCGAAGTCCGCCACCATGGCCCAGCCGCTGGCCCCCGCCGCGTCCCGCACGTACACCCAATCGCCGCTGACCAGCTCCAGGTCCACCACCGTGCCCTGGGGCAGGGCCGTGCCGGTCTCCGCCGCCTCGGCGCTGGGACCCTCCCGCAGGGCGACCTCCTGGACGGCCACCGCCTGCTCCTCGCCGGGCGCGCTGAGGGCCAGCGCCTCCACATCCCCGCTGAAGCTAACGGCGCGGGCCATCAGCCACACCTTCATGCCGTCCAGCGTCTCCGCGTAGAGCCAGTCGCCGCCCTCGTCCCGCCCGGTCACGATCACCGGCGTGCCGGGGTTGAGCCGCTCGTAGCTGTAGGCGTCGCGCTCCGGGAAGGCGCGGCCATAGGAGAAGCCGCTCAGCGTGGCGTTGACCTCCGGCACGTCGGGCGTGCCCTCCAGGAAGGCCAGGCCGCGATCCATCAGCCAGCCAGTAGCGCCATCGACGGTGGCGTAGAACCAATCTCCCAGGCGCGGCACGTAGTAACGGGCCGACACGCTGGCCACGGTCCCCTGCTCCAGGCGCTCGCCGACCGGCGGCGCGTCACGGGAAGGGCTTTCCCGCAGGTAGGCGAAGTTGACCACCACGCCATCGGTAGGGACCGGGGTCACGTCCGGCAGGCTGGCAATATCCCCCTCCGCCTGCACCGCGCTGGCCCGCCCCCAGCCGACGATGCCGTCCTCGGTCACCAGCTTGACCCAGGTCGAGCGGCTATTGCGCCCGATCAGGGTCACGGTCGAGTCCGGTTCCAGCCGCACATAGTCATAGGAGTCGCGGTCCGGCAGGGCATGGACGTACAGAAAGCCCTCCACAGTCGCTGCGATACCTTCTCCCCCTTGGGCACTGACGGGCAGCACGGCGGCGAGCATCAACAGCGCCACCAGCACCAGCGCCAGGCCCCGAAGTCTCAGGCTCATCTGCTGCTTTCTCCTCTGCTAGCAAGAATAAGGTGAACAAGTTGTATTGCGGAAATTCCCCGATCACTGCCCCGCAAACTTATGATACCGCCCTATTCATCAAAAGAAAAGCCTGGATAGCACTCTCTACAGGCCGCCTTACCGGCAGGCCGCCCCGGCGGCGCTTAGAGCGGTCGGCTTCCTGAACGGGGGGCGGCTCAAGCGCCGGGGGCCGCCGTCATGGCCTCCCAGCGCGGGTCCTGCCGCAGGGGGGCCAGCGCCGGGTCGGCCTCCGCCCAGGCGCGCAGCCGGGGAGCGGCCTCCAGCGCCCGGCCCAGCGCCTCCCAGGCGGCCTCGCGCTCCTCCAGGGCCAGCAGGGCCGCGATCAGGTGGCGGTGCGTGGTCGGCTCGTCGGGGGCCAGGTCGGCGGCTTTGCGGTAGGCCAGCGCCGCCGCTTCCAGCTCGCCCTGGGCCTCCTGGCAGCGCCCCAGGTTGAGGTGCGCCTCGGCGGAACTGAAGTCCAGGGAGACCGCCCGCTGGAAGGAGGCCTCCGCGTCGGCCAGCCGCCCGGCCTCCATCTGGGCCAGGCCCAACTGGTTGTAGAGCCGGGCGTCCTCCGGCTCGATCAGCACCAGGCGGCGATAGAAAGAAACCGGGTCCTCGCCCTCGGCCAGGATGTAAACGTAGGCGCGGGTGCCGTTGGGCACCTCCGCCGGCGGGGTCAGGTAGACCACCCCGTTACCGAAAACGCCGGTGTGAAAAGGCATGGCTGCTCACTCTCGCAAAACGGACCGGGCCTGCAAGGGGAAACCGGAAAGAATTATACCCGAAGTCGCTCGCAGGGGGTGGCTGCCCGCTCAGCCCTCCGCCCAGCCCAGGCTGATGCGCCCGCGCTCGATCTCCACGCCCAGCACCTCCACTTCCAGCACGTCCCCCACGCCGGGCAGCGCATCGCGCGGAATCTGGCTCACGTGCAGCAGGCCGTCCTGCTTGACGCCGATGTCCACGAACGCGCCGAAGTCCACCACGTTGCGCACCGTGCCGCGCAGCCGCATGCCGGGGACCAGCTCCTCCATGCGCATCACGTCGCTGCGCAGGATGGGCGCGGGGAGGTCCTGGCGGGGGTCCCGCCCCGGACGCACCAGTTGCTCGAAGATGTCCGCCAGCGTCGGCTCGCCGGTGCCCAGTTCTGCCGCCAGTTCCGCCAGGGAGCGCCGCTGCCGCAGCGCGGCCAGCGGCCCCTCCCGCTCCTCCGGCGTGGCCGCCGCCGAGGTCCCGGCCCGCGCCAGCAGCGCCTCCGCCGCCGCGTAGCTCTCCGGGTGGATGGCGCTGGCGTCCAATGGATTCTCCCCGTCGCGGATGCGCAGGAAGCCCGCCGCCTGCTGAAAGGCCTTTGGCCCCAGGCCGGGGACCTGCCGCAGCGCCCGGCGGCTGGGGAAGGGGCCGTGCTCGTCGCGATAGGCCACGATGCCCTCCGCCAGTTTGGGGCCGATGCCCGCCACGTAGCGCAGCAGCGCGGGCGAGGCGGTGTTCACGTCCACGCCCACGCGGTTGACCACCGCCTCCACCACGCCGTCCAATGCCTGCGCCAGCCGCTTCTGGTCCACGTCGTGCTGGTAGAGGCCGACGCCGATAGACTTCGGGTCGATCTTCACCAGCTCGGCCAGGGGGTCCTGGGCGCGGCGGGCGATGGAGACCGCCCCGCGCAGCGTCACGTCCAGCTCTGGCAGCTCGGCGCGGGCCAGGGCGCTGGCGCTGTAGACGCTGGCCCCGGCCTCGTTGACCATCAGGTAATGCACGGCCTCCCGCTCGCGCGTCAGCCCGGCTACCAGGGCCTCCGTCTCCCGCGAGGCCGTGCCGTTGCCGATGGCGATCAGGCTCACCCCGTGGCGCTCGACCAGGGCGCGCAGGGCTTGCAGCGCCTCGTCCCGCCGGTTCTGGGGCGGGTGCGGGTAGATGGTGGCCGTCTCCAGGACCCTGCCGGTGGGGTCCACCACGGCCAGCTTGCAGCCGGTGCGGTAGGCGGGGTCGATGCCCAGCACGGTGTGGCCGCTCAGCGGCGGCTGGCTGAGCAGGCGGCCCAGGTTGGCGGCAAAGACCCGGATGGCGTGCGCCTCCGCCTCCTCGGTCAGGATGCGGCGCACGTCGCGCTCGATGGCCGGGAGCAGCAGCCGTTTGGCGGCGTCCTCGATGGCCTGCTCCATCTGCCCCGCCAGGGGGGAGCGGTAGTCGGGGCGGAAATGCAGGCGGATGGCCTCCTGCCAGTCGCGCTCCGCGACCTCCAGCCGCACGCGCAGCACGCCCTCCGCCTCGCCCCGGTTGAGGGCCAGCACCTGGTGGGGCCGCAGGCGGCTCACCCGCCCCTCGAAGGCGTAGTAGGTCTGGTAGACGCCCCTGGGGTCCTCGGCGTCCTCGATCTTTTCCGCCCGCAGCACAGCCCACTGCACGGCCTTGCTCCGCAGCGTGCCGCGCACCGCCGCGTGGTCGCTGATCGCCTCCGCCACGATGTCCCGCGCCCCGGCCAGCGCTTCCTCGACGGTGGGGACCTCCTCGCTCAGGTAGGCCGCCGCCAGCGCCTCGGCGGGCTGCTCCGCCCGCGCCTGGGCCAGGATCAGGTCGGCCAGGCCCTGCAAGCCCCGCTCGCGGGCGATGCTGGCCCGCGTGCGCCGCTTGGGCCGGTAGGGCTGGTAGAGGTCCTCCAGCTCGGCCAGCGTCTCCGCCGCCTCCAGTTGGCCGCGCAGTTCGGGCGTCAGCCTGCCCTGCTCCTCAATGGAGCGGAGGATGGCCGCGCGGCGCTCGTCCACGGCGCGCAGCCGCCCCAGCAGGTCGGCGAGCTGGCGGATGGTCTCGTCGGCCATGCCGCCGGTCAGCTCTTTGCGGTAGCGGGCGATGAAAGGCTGCGTGTTGCCCTCGTCCAGCAGTTGGATGGTGGCCGCCACGTGCTGCGGCTGGAGGCCCAGCAGGTCGGCGATTTTGCGGTCGTAGTCGGTCATGGCGTCTCCTCAAGCGGGGGCCGGGTTGGGCCTGTGGGGTTCGCCCGCCCATTTTGGCGCGTTTGCGCGCCCTTCTCAACCCCCAGGCCCGGTTCGTCCGCTCCCCGGCAAGGAGCCGCTCCGCCGCCAGTCCCCTTCACTTTTCTGCCAGCGGCAGGCGTGCTAGAGTCTAGGCGCATGGAGGGGACCGCACCCAAAAAGGAGCAGGAGTCATGGAGCGCGTCTACGAGTGGGAGCGCCTGAACAACCAGCAGTTGGCCGCGCTGGACCGCAGGGAGACGGTGGTCCTGCTGCCCTTCGGCCACACCCAGCAGCACGGCCCCCACCTGCCGCACGGCACCATCAGCTTCGCCGTCCGCCACATCGCGCAGGAGACGGCGGACCTGCTGACCATGACCGACCGCCAGCGCCAGGTGGTGCTCCTGCCCCTGCTCCCCTACGGGGCCGACCCGGTCGACCTCAAGCAGGTGGAGCGCTTCCCCCTGTGCAGCAGCCTGAGCCTCCGCCCGGAGACGCTGGAGGCGCTGGTGACCGACATCACGGAGGGCGTGGTGCGCAACGGGTTTCGCTACCTGTTCGGCATTGGCTACTACGGGGGCGCGGCGCACTGCCGGGCCATCCAGAAGGCCTTCGCCCGCGTCAGCCGCCAGTACCCGGCCCTCATCGCCCTGGATACCTTCTCCCACCTCTACGCCGGCGCGGCGGCCAACGCGGCCCCCGACCTGCACACGCTGACCCGGCGGCGCGTCTCGCCCATTGAACAGGCCGCCGTGGACGCGCCGGGGCACGGCGGCACGGCATCCACCGCCATCATGCTGGCGCTGGACGCCAATCTGGTGGCCCCGGAGTACCTGTCCATGGAAGGCATCGCGGCGGACAACATCGGCGCGTTGAACGACTGGCCGGGCTACTACGGCGGGCCGCCCTCCCTGGCGGAGGCCGACCTGGGCCGCGCCATCCTCAGCCAGCAGGCCTACCGCGCCACCTCGCTCATCCGCCGGGCCGTGGCCGGGGAAAGCCTGGCCGACCTGCCCATCCACCCCGGCTATTGAGGGGCGCCCACGCCGGCCAGCGGCAGGCAGAGGTAAAACGTGCTGCCCTGGCCGGGGCCGGGGCTTTCTGCCCACAGCCGGCCGCCGTGGGCCTGCGCCAGCGCCCGCGCAATGCTCAGCCCCAGCCCCATCCCCCCGTGGCGGCGTGTCAGGTGATCTTCGACCTGCTGGAACTCCTCGAAGATGCGCTCCAGGTAATCGCCGGGGATGCCCACCCCGTTGTCCTGCACCCGGATCCACACCTCGGCGGGCCGGCGCACCGCGCTCAGCACGATCTCCCCGCCGGAGGGGGTGAACTTCACCGCGTTGTTCAGCAGGTTGCCCAGCGCCGCGCCGATCTTGCTCCGGTCCACACGGACGTGGAGGTCCTCCGCCGGGGGGTGCACGACCAGGCGGTGCCCCCTGGCGCTGGCCAGCGACTCGAAGTCCTGCTGCGCCGACCGGAGCAGCTCGGCCACCGGGACCGGCTCCTGCACGATCTCCGCCTCGCCCTTCTTGAGGTACAGCAGGTTGGTCATCTGCTCGATCAGGGTGCGCAGTTGCAGGGCGCTGCGGAAGACCGCATCGGCGTGCGCGCCGGCCTCGCCTTCGGCTTCCTCCTTAAGGAAGGCCGCATAGCCCAGGATGATGCTGAGCGGCGTGCGCAGCTCGTGGCTGGCGATGGCGATGAAGTCGTCCTTGAGCTGGTCCAGCTCGCTCAGATCGTCGTAGGCCTTTTGCAGGGCCTCCACAAGCTGGGCATTCTCGATGGCCACCGCCGCCTGCGCGGCCAGGATGGTGAGCAGGGAGCGGTCGGCGTCTGTCCAGGAGCCGTCCAGCTTGTTGACGACCTCCAGCACGCCCACCACGTCATCCTTGATGCGCATGGGCACGCCGAGCACAGAGCGGGTCTGAAAGTGGATCTCCTCGTCCAGGCGGCGGTAGTGGCGGGGGTCCGCGCGCACGTCGTCAATGGCCAGGGGGCGGTTCTCCTGCAGGATGGCCCCGGCGATGCTGCCCTCCAGGGGAACCGGTCGCCCGATCAGGTCTGCCACGCTGCCGCTGCTGCTGGCCGTGAAGACCAGGTCGTGGGTGCGCCTGTCTTTGAGCAGGATGGAGGCCGTCTCCGCCCCGGCCAGCTCCTTGGCCGCATCCATGATGACGCGCAGCAGGGGGGCGAGGGCCAGGGTGGAATTGAGGATCAGGCTGATCTCAACGATGCGGTTCAGCGCGGCCAGGTCCCTGGCCATGCGCTGTGGAGAGGGCGCAGGAGAAAACGCGGACTCGCTCATGGTAGGCTTCCCCTGATTGCTGGCTTCCCCCACCGGTGTGTTTCATCGTACACGAATTCCCCTGGGGGGGCAACCAGAGTTTTCCACAGATCTTTCCCCTCATGTATAGATCAGGAATCGCAGTCGTAGTAGGGGCTGTGGATATGTGCATTTGTGCGCCGGGGCGCTCGGAAAGGGCCACGTGTGGGGGAGGTGGCAGGGCGGCCCCCCAGTTTTGGCGGCAGGATGGTCCATCGGGCCGTCCACATATCCACATGGCGGCCTGTGGACAACAGGGCCGCTTATCCACAACCAAACTCTAACCTGGCTCGTACAATCGTTCGATACCAGGGGTGGGGAAAGGGCCATTCTGGGGGCCAGATTTGGCGGTGCGCCGGGCGGGTTTTTTCAAGTTTTCCACAACGGAGCGGAGTTATCCCCAAGATTCCCGGCAGTTATCCACAGGGGGCCGGGTCAGGGAATCCGGAGCAGTCAGAAAAAATGTTCGGCAGGCCGTATTTAGGGGAGATTCCCGGCTGTGGCCGCCCGCCCCTCCCACATATAGGGGATGCCTGAGGGCGGGCCTGCAATGTTAAATTTTTAGGATCACATTTAATCTGTGGATAACCCGGAGGGCAAAATTTTAACGTTGGGATACCTTGGGAATCTTTGGGATTCTGCCGGGTGGCCCTTCCGGCGGAGCATTAAGGCCGACTATTTTTTACTGTTTGAGTCCGGTTTGTGCCCGGTCCGGGGCGGCTGGTGCGACGGCCTTTGTTGGCATCGTGGCGTCCGCTTGTGGTCGGCAGCAGTCCCCCCGGCGGATGGCATCGGCTGCGCTGCCAGGTGCTTGACGCCTGCCGCCCCCAATGGCATACTCCAGCCATGCACACACACCCTGAGGAAAACACGCCAATGACCAATTCCACGCCGAGTGCCAAGCCCATCGACGATGAGCTGCTGGAGATTCTGCGCTGCCCGGTGGCCGTGCACTACACGGACCGGGGCGACGATCCGGGCCGCCTGGAGCTGGTGCAGCGCCCCAACGGCGACTGGTGGCTCACCTGCGCCGACTCCGGCTACAAGTACCCCATCCGCGAGGGCATCCCCGTGATGCTGGTGGACGAGGGCGAGAAGTGGAAGGACACGCCCGTGGAGGACCTGCCCCCCATCGCCGAGATCTTCAAGGACTGACCCGCTCCTCCCGCCGCCCCTCACCTTGAGCCATCGCGGGGCCGCTCGCGGCGGCCCTTGCCGGAGGCTGCCAGCTCCCGCTGGTTCCTTGTTGGAACTGTGTGAATCAGTGTAAGATGCGCATGCGCGCGCCGGAGAGGCCCCTCCGTCGCTGGCGCTTCCTGGGGATGGGTGTACACCCCACACAAACGGAAGGGAAGGGGAGCAGAGCGCTTAAGTCCTTCCCCTAATCTTGGGGGAAGGATTTAGGATGGGGGGGGCGGCTGTAGTACTGGGGGCGGGCGCGGCGGTCCTTCGCCGGGCCGGAAAACAAGCAGAAACAGACACCGGGGCGCTCCAGGCCCCGGTTGTGCTTTGCCCCTCCCCTGCAAATTGTGGCCCCTGGCCCTGCCCCTGTATATACTCTCCCCCTGATCCCGTGCGTGAGCCGTTGACAGGGTAGGCCGCCATGGACAGACTGCCCATCACCCGCCTGGTGCCCCTGGTCGCCGCGCTGGCCGCGTTGCTGAGCGGCCTGCTCTTCATCAGCCAGGGCGAGCTGGACCCCGACGGCGTGCCCGCCCTGCCTCTGGACGACTCCTACATCCACCTGCAATACGCCTGGCAGGCCGCACAGGGCCACTTCTTCCAGTACAACACCGGCGACGCGCCCACCACCGGCGCCACCAGCCTGCTCTACATGCTGCTGCTGGCGCTGGGCTTCGCCCTGGGGGTGGGCCGCGCCGCCATGCCGGGCCTCACCTTTGGGTTGGGGCTGCTGCTCTTCGCCGGGTCTGCCGCCCTGCTGGCCGACCTGGCCCGCCGCGCCGCCCAGGCCGTGGAGACCAGCGAGGAGTTCCAGACGCCGCCCTTCCCTCCGTGGAGCGCCGGGCTGCTGGCCGGGCTGCTCTACGCCGGGAGCGGCTGGATGGCCTGGGCCTTCTTCAGCGGCATGGAGACCGGCCTGCTGGTGGCCCTGGTGGTGGGGGTGCTGTGGGGCCTGGGCACGGACCGCCCCCTGCTGACCGCGCTGCTGACCTCCCTGGCCGTGCTCACCCGCCCGGAGGCGGCCATCCTGGCCCTGGTCGTGCTGCTGGCGGTGGCCTGGCTGCGGGACCCCGGCGTGGCGCTGCGGCGCAGGCAGCGCGCCCTGGCGGCGCTGGTCCCGCTGGGGGTGGCGCTGGTCCCCCCCGCCCTCAGCCTGCTGCTGACCGGCTCCCCGGCGGCGACCGGCTTGCAGGCCAAGTCGTGGCTCACCATCGTGCCCTTCTACCCGGACCGCGTGCTGGGCATCGTGGCGGTCACTACGCTGGAGCTGCTCAAGACGCTGGGCGGCCCGGCCCTGGACGGGCGCTGGCACGCCTTCCCGCTGGCGCAGGCGCTGGCTCTGCTGGGGGCCGGGCTGCTGTGGCAGCGCGGCAGGGCTGTGGAGCGACGGCTGGCGCTGGTCTGCGTGGGCTGGGTTCTGCTGGGCGCGCTGGCCACCGCCACCCTGCAAACCGCCACCTGGCACCACTACCGCTACCAGATGCCCCTCTACCCGGCGCTGCTGCTGCCGCTGGCCGTGACCCTCACCGGCCTGGGGAACGAGGTCGCGGCGCGCTGGTCCGGTCGGCGGGTGTGGGCCGCGCGGGCTGCCCTGGCGGCGGCGGTGGTCCTGTGGACCGCCCACACGCTGAGCGACTTCTGGGCCGCCTACCGGCTGGATACCAGGACCACGGTGGCCATGCAGGACGTGCTGGCGGACTGGCTGCGCCGCAACACGCCGGAGGACGCCCGCGTGGCCGTGCACGATGTCGGCGTGATGCGCTACCTGGGCGGGCGCTACACCCTGGACGTGGTTGGCCTGACCTCGCCGGAGATGGCCCGCATTGGCCGCCACGGGCCGGGGGCCACCTACGAGGCGCTGGAGCGGCAGCAGCCGGATTACTACGCCGTTTACCCGGATACGGCCATGCCCTACTACGGCCTGGAGAGCGCGGCGGTTCTCTTTGGCCGGGAGCTGTTCCGCATCACCGTTGATCCCTGGTCGCCCTATACCAGCGCGGGCGATACCCAGATCGTCGCGCAGCCGGACTGGTCCACCGCCGCGTTGGCGGAGGCTCCCCAGCAGCCCTTCACCCTGGAGCGCCTGGCGGGCTGGACGCCTGTGGATCGGCTGGACGTGGCCGACCTGGACGATGAGGCGGCGCACGGCTACCAGTGGTGGCACCAGGGGCGTCCGGAGGGCTTCCTCACCCTGCCCCTCTACCTCCGCTACCGCGAGGACCCGGCCATTGCCCTGGCCGACGGCGGGCGGCAGCTCACGGGGGGGGAGTCCTTCACGCTGCGCACACCGCAGCCCGGCGAGTGGCTGCTGCTGGTGGCGCGCCTGCACCAGGCCGCCGACATGACCCTCCGCGTGCGGGTCAACGGCGCGGATGCGGGCCTGTGGCGGCTGCCGGCGGTCCCCGGCGAGTGGCTGGAGAGCGCCTTCCTGGTGGCCCCGGACCTGGTCCGCAGCGCCGAGACCCGCGTCACGCTCACCCTGGAAGACGCCCCGCCGGAGGCGCGCTACAGCCCCTTCCATTACTGGGCCTACCAGGGGGAGCCGCCGGCCCTGCCCCCGCCGCCCGCCACGGTGACCGACGTGGCCTTTGGCGAGGTGGCCCGCCTGCGCGGCTTCGACCTGCCCCGGCGGCTCTTCGCGCCGGGCGAAGCGCTCTCGCTCACCCTCTACTGGGAGGCCATCGACCCGCCGCGCGCCGATCACCGCGTCTTCATCCACCTGATGAACCCGGAGGACGACTCCCCGGCGGGGATCGTCGCCCAGGCCGACGGCCAGCCGCGCCGGGGGACCTACCCCTTTTGGGTGTGGCGGCGGCGCGAGACGGTCCGGGAGACGGTGCGGCTGGAGGTTCCGCCCGCCACGCCGCCCGGCGAGTACCTGCTGCTGCTGGGGATTTACGACGGGGCGAGCGGCGAGCGGCTGTCCTTCCTCGGCGGCGACGACTACGGGGCCAGCCGCCTCATCTTAGCGCGGGTCACCGTGCGCTAGCGCTTTGCTTATGGACAGAACGGTCCTCCGTTTCCTGGTGGGCCAGATAACCCGCAATGACCAACCCGAACAGGCCGATAAGTGTGAGCCACCAGCCAGGCTCGTACTCCAAGTTGATGATCATGCCGACTTCCCGACGGGCTTCGGCCAAATCAGACTGCCAATTGAAGTATTTCAGCAGCATGGCTGCAAGTCCAGCAACGCCTGTCATATAGTAGAGTTTTCCAGCAACAGACGCGGCAAGGCCGTGATTCAAATTTAAGTACAGGGAGAGAAGCGCAACAATTGCCGCTACTGGAACTACATAGAGCAGTGTTTCACCTCCCCTTTCCTCGCTGTAGCGCTGCGCTTCGAAGAAAGATGCCGCCGACTGCGGCAGGGTGCCTGTCGCTAGTTCGTAGCCGCTCAGGGTTGCAACCTGCGAGCCAGAGCAGGAGACGGTTAGCCAGGGCAGAAAGAAGGCGATCATGATGATCACCCCTGCCGGACCAGAAAACAGACCGGATTTCATGGAATCATCCTTTCCTTTATTATTTTGTTGTAATTATTATATGTGCATCGACAAAAAATACAAGTGATAGTAGCTATAGGACAGGGCCATCGCGTCAGGTTTCCCCGGGATTTTGCTTGGCTGGGGAGACAGGTCGGGATGGTTTGAGATAACATGCCTGCAAAAAGGCCAATAAGCCTAATCTTAAGGCAGATTTGATAGGGGTTGACAATGTTTGATAGGGTCCTATAATACTGGTATGGGCGAAACAGAAAAACTTGGCGACTACCTGACCGTAGCGCAGGCCGCAGCATACCTCGGCGTGTCCCCTTCCACCCTGCGGAATTGGGACCGAAGCGGCAAGCTCAAGGCGCGGCGTCATCCGCTGAACGGATACCGTCTGTACCGGCGGGAAGACCTGGACCGGCTGCTCCAGACGATAGCTGCTCCGCAAGAGGACAGGCGGCGATGATTCCAGAGGATCGCGTTGAGTCATTGGCGCTGGATTACGACCACCAGCGGGCGGGGAAAAGGTCGTTGATCATTCACGCCGACTGCTTCGAGTGGCTGGCCAGGATTCCCCCGGACACGCTGCATGCCGTCGTGACCGATCCGCCCTATGGGGTCAAAGAATACGATGTTGACCAGCTTGAGAAGCGCGAGAACGGGAGCGGTGGCATATGGCGCATCCCCCCTTCGTTTGATGGGCATACGCGCGCGCCGCTGCCGAGATTCACTGCGCTCACCCCAACAGATCGGGATCGCTTGCAGCGCTTCTTCACGGAATGGAGCGGCCTGGTTGCCCGCGCCCTCCGGCCTGGGGGGCACGTGTTTATTGCGACCAACGCCTTCGTCGCCCCTCTGTTGTACGAAGCCCTTGCTGCCGGCGGGCTGGAGTTCCGGGGCCAGGTCATCCGGCTGGTGAGGACTCTGCGGGGCGGGGACCGGCCCAAGAACGCAGAAAATGACTATCCGGGTGTGTCGTCGATGCCGCGCGGCTGCTACGAACCCTGGGGCATATTTCGCAGGCCGCTCCCGCCCGGCATGAAGGTCAGCGATTGCCTGCAAGCGTTTCAGACGGGTGGCTTGCGGCGCTACGCTGACGGGAAACCCTTTGAAGACGTTATTCCCAGTGAGCGGACGCCAAAGCATGAGCGAAATATCGCCAACCATCCCAGCCTCAAGCCTCAAGCTTTTCTCCGGCGGCTGGTCTACGCCGCGTTGCCCCTGGGAGCTGGCATTGTGGCCGATCCCTTCATGGGATCAGGGTCTACCGTGGCCGCCGGGGAGGCCGTGGGTGCGTGTGTGATAGGGGTGGAACGGTTTGCGGACTATTACAAACTGGCCGCAGAGGCCATTTCTCATCTGGCTGCCGTGCGCACCGATGCCGACGAGCTGGTCAACGCGCCTGCGACGCAGAGGCCGCTCTTTCCCCTGTGGTAGTGGACAGGGTCATTCAGCAGCCCGGTATATCCAGTTTGCCTCCATCTTGCTGTAGCCGGAGCGCGTGACGCTGGCGGTGATGGTCCTTCTGCTGGTCCTGGAGCGCCCGGAAAAGCGCCAGTCCTCCTTGCTGAGCCTTGCACCGACGACCTTGACAAAGCGGAACGGCCTGGGCAGGATGCCCTGCGCCCTGTCTCGTGCGCTGTTTGCGTCGAACACAAAGACCATCAGCCACACGCCCTCAGGGTTGTGGCCCTGCCAGCCGCTCTGGCGTCGGGAAGCCTTGACTTCGATGCCCTCGTTTGCGTGCAAAACGGAATCACCTGGAAACATCCCTTTCGGCAACAGGTCAGGGTGTCCGTTGTGGTAACGGTTCTTGACGAGCACCAGGCAGTGCTGGGGGATAACAGCCACCATGAACTCACCGACCATGCTGCTGAAGTTGGCGGGCATCAGGAACGTTTCCAGGCGCGGCATTTGCCTTGTGTGAAGTTGGGTGTTGATGAAGCTCAGGAAGGCAATAAAGTCGCCCATGGCCTGACGAATGTGGTCGGTCGTCAGGCCATAAGGGATGGCCGCCTTGGGGTTAAACCCCTCAGAGTCAACCGGAACAGCCTGGCACGCGATCCTTTCTAACTCCACATCGTTCATGGCCACCCCTTGCCAGGGACAAAAGAATGCTGCCTCATTATTCTGCGCTGGAGCGGTTGGCCCGCCCTCAATCCGTGAAGCGCACGCTGTCCAGGATGTCCCCCAGCCCGCCGACGGCCCCCTCCAGCGCCGCCCGCTCCACGCCCATCACCGTGAAGCGGTACAGCGCCCCACTGTGCCGGGCCAGGATGCGCCGCAGGTAGAGCCGCTCGCCGGGCACGCGGGGGAAGGGGTTCTCCTGGCTGTAGAGCAGTTGGTAGGCGGGCTGCCCACCGATGCGGGCTGCGCCCTGCTCGATCAGCGCCGCGTCCTCCGCGCCGGCCTGCACCTCCTGCCACAGGGCCGCCGCAGCGGACTCCGCGTCCGCCCCCTGCGCGTCGAGGCGCACCACGTCCAGGATGAGGGCGCTGCCGGTGTGGCGGAGGCCGAGCAGACAGGTGGTCCCCGGCTGCTGGCACAGCGGATCGTCGCTCAGGTCCAGCCGCTCCCACGCCCTGCTGTAGCGCAGCGCCAGCCCGCCGCCGCTGAAGGTCTGCTCCGGCAGCAGGGGGATGAGGGCCGGGAGCACGGTGAGGTTGAGGAAGGGCAGCAGCAGGCACGTCTGGGCGAAGGCCAGGAGGAGCAGCGCCCACAGCACGCCGCCGGGGTTGATCTGGGCGACCGTGGGCGGGCCGTGCGCCGCGATCCAGGCCCGGATCGGCCCTGCCTGCCAGCGGGCCAGGACCACGCCGCCCGCCGCATTGAAGGGGAGGATGCCCAGCAGGGCCAGGCCGTTCCCCGTGAGGGCCACGAGCAGCACGACAGCCACCCCGACGGCCAGGGAGGCCGCCAGCGCGCCGAAAAAGGTCGGCCACTTGCGCGCCTGCTGGTCCAGCCGGTCCCAGTTTAGGGCGGCCAGGAAGCCCCCTACCGCCAACCCGCCCAGCAGCGTGGCCAGGAACAGGAGGCGCGGCACAAAAGGGGCCTGGCCGGGCACGATGATCCGCTGGCTGTTTGGGGTGGCGCTGTCTTCCATCGGTTGGCCCTGGCCGTCGGGCTACGGGGGCAGCACCTGCAGCGTGACCGTGCCGGTGGAGGCCTGCCCTGCGCTGTCCAGCACGCGGAAGGTGAAGCGATCCGGGCCGCTGTAGCCGGGGTCGGGGGTGTAGGTGCGGACCAGCCCCATGCCGCTCAGCGTGCCGTGGTCGGGCTGCGTGACGCGGTCCACCGTGTAAGGGCCGACGCCGCCCTCCCAGCGCAGCATCAGGGTGACCGGTGTGTTGTGGGGCACGTCGACCGTCTGGTCCACGGCGTGGACGCTGAGCGCCTCCCCGTAGTACGGGGTATTGGTGGGGCGCGGCCCGCCCGTGGGCGGCGGCAGCGGCGAAGGCTCCCCGCAGCCGCGCACCTCGAAGGAGCCAGGCTCGGAGATGGCCTGGCTCCCGTCGTCGGCGTGGGCCACCACCCAGTAGTTGACCCGTCCGCTGTGCGGGAACGGCCCCAGGTCGGCGGCCCACTCCGCCCGCGCCACCTGGCCCATCGCGATCCCCGGTCGGCTGGAGAGGCTGCCCTGGTAGAACCAGGTCACCCACACCGCCTCCACAGGAGCCACGCTGCGGACCACGGCGCGGATGTGGGTGGTCTGCGGCACGCAGTTGGCGTGGAGCGGCACCAGGACGACCTCCTGGGAGCTGCTCACGCTCTCGATCACCAGCGTGGGCGGCGTCGGCGTGGGGGAGGGCGCGCGGGTTGGGGTGATCCGCGTGGCGGTGGGCAGCAGCGGTGGGCGGGTGAGCACCAGCATGGTGGGGGTGGGCAGGGCGGCAGTGGGCACGGCGGTGGGGGGAGATGTCTCCAGCAGGACGGGCGCGGGGAGGGTCGCGGCGGGGGGCGCGCAGGCGGCCAGCGCCAGCAGCCCCAGCAAGGCCCAGCGCCACTTGAGCAGGCGGGCATCCATAGCCATGGGGGGGACCGCTACCTTTCCGAGCGCTCGTAGACTTCCGCCAGGCTCAGCAGCAGCGCGTTGGTGAAGTTCCGGACCTGCCGCAGCAGCCCCAGGCATTCGGTCAGCATGCGGATGCCGCCCACCTCCACGATGTTGAGGGCCGCTTCGTGCAGGAAGTTGTTGAAGAACAGGAAGCCCTGTAGCGCCTGGGTCAGCGTGAGGCCCTGCCCGATGAGGAATCGGGCGTATTCGTGGCCCAGCTCGCGCACGGCTTCCCTATCCTGCGGCGCGGCAGGCCCTTCCGCCAGGTGGCGCTTGAGGGCCTCCAGCATCTGCCGCCCCTTCTGGCGCATGACCTCGCGGGCGTCCTCGCTGAGGGCCTCGTACCAGTCCAGTTGCCGCATCTCCCCCTCGCCGATGCGCAGGCGCATCTGCCCCAGGGCGCTCTGGATCAACATCTGCACCTCGGCGGGGGGCGGGGTCTGGCGGGTTTCCAGCCAGTGCTCCAGGTCGCTGCGGCGGAAGCGCCGGTGCCCGCCCCGCGTCCGGCGGGTGGGCAGGTCGCCCCGGTCGGCCCAGTTGCGGACGGTGGCCGGGTGGACGCCCAATAGCTCAGCCGCTTCGCTCAGGCTCACCCATTCCTGTTGTTGTGTGGCTTTAGCCATGCCGCGTGCTTGCCATTCTCTGTAGCTTCAAACCTTTTGTAACATTATATAGAATTTTTCAGAATCGGGAAACCGACGGGGCGCTGCACTGGCGGGGATTTGATCCAGGGGAGCGCGGCGAGCCGCGCCATCCGGCGGCTGGACGGCCACCGCGACAACGCGGCTCGCGGTTTGCGGCGCGACGGGTTGCGCGCTAGGGGGCCGGGGCGCTCGCCCTGTCAGGGGAGACGCCGTCCCGGTGCAGGTCGATCTGGTAGGGGATGACCGTGACCGCCACCCGCTCCAGATGGCTGAGCGCCAGGTTGAAGATCAGGGCGCTGTTCTGGTGCAGCGCCTGCTCCCAGAAGTTGCGCATGGCCAGGTGGCCCATGACGACGTGCACGAAGCCTTCCGGCTGTTTTTCCAGCAGCGCCTCCACGTGTTGGCGGATAGGATCGGCCAGCAGGCGGTAGGGCGAGGGGAGGATGATCAGCTCCCCCTCGCCGATGCGCTGCGCCCACTTCTGCCGGGCGATGCGGGCCTTCTCCGGGTTGACGGCCACGTGCACCGCGTGCCAGGGGTGGCCCAGAGACTTGGCGAAGTTGACCAGGCGGGCCGTCTCGGCGTGCACGTCGTCCACCAGGATCACCGTCTGCACCGGGCGCGGCTTCACCTCCGGCCTGGCCCCGTTCAGGCTCAGCGCGCGGGCCACCTGCTTGTAGTGGCGGTGGATGCGGGAGAAGACCAGCACCAGGGACGGGATGAGCACCACGACGAACCACGCGCCGCTGGTGAACTTGGTGACGGCGAAGACCAGCATCACGATGCCGGTGGCCACCGCACCCACCGCGCTGATGGTGGCCTTCTTGCGCCAGTGGGGGTCGTGCTCCAGCGTCACCTCCAGCCCCTCCGCCGTTTCCCCCGGCTTCAGCCGCCCAATGCGGCGCATGTGGACGACCATGCCGGTCTGAGACAGGGTGAAGCTGAGGAAGACGCCAATGGCATAGAGCGGGATGAGCGCCGTGGTGCTGGCGTTCATCAGGATCACCAGCATGGAGGCCAGCAGGGCCAGGATCACGATGCCCCAGGAGAAGACCAGGCGGCTGCCCCGGTAGGTGAGCTGGCGCGGCAGGAAGCCGTCCCCCGCCATCAGCGCGGCCAGCCGGGGGAAGTCCGCGTAGCTGGTGTTGGCGGCCATCAGCAGGATGAGCGCCGTGCCCGCCAGCGTCAGCAGGTAGAGCAGGCTGGCCTCCCCGTAGATGGTGCGCCCCAACTGGGAGATGATCGTCTCTGTGTGGCTGGGCTGGGCCTGCACCAGGTTGGCCAGCACGGTGATGCCCAGGAACAGCGTGATCAGGATGGCGCTCATCCAGGTCAGCGTGATGGCGGCGTTGCGGCTGCGCGGCTCCTTGAAGGCGGTGATGCCGTTGGAGATGGCCTCGATGCCGGTCAGCGCCGTGCACCCGCTGGAGAAGGCGCGCAGCACCAGGAACAGGGTCAGCGGCTCCAGCGCCTCGTGCCGCAGCGCCTCCACGCCGGCCACGGTGGGCAGGCTGCCGCTGAGCGCCCGCACGAAGCCGACCGCGAGCGTGAGGAACATGGTTCCCAGGAAGAAGTAAGTGGGGATGGCGAAGATGCGCCCGCTCTCCTTGACGCCGCGCAGGTTGACCACAGTCATCAGCACGATCACCCCTACGGCGATGTCCACCCGGTAGGGCAGCAGGGCCGGGAAGGCGGAGGTGATCTGGGCCACGCCGGAGGAGATGCTGACGGCCACTGTCAGGATGTAGTCGGTCAGCAAGGCTGCACCGGCCACCTGGGCCGGGACCTCCCCCAGGTTGTCGCGGGCGACGATGTAAGCGCCGCCGCCGTTGGGATAGGCGTAGATCGTCTGGCGGTAGGAGACGGTGACGATGACCAGCAGGATGGCGATGGCGACCGCGATGGGCAGGGAAAGGCCCAGCGCCGCCGCGCCCGCGCCGGCCATGCTGAGGATGATCAGAATCTCCTCGGTGGCGTAGGCCGTGGAGGAGAGGGCGTCTGAGGCGAAGATGGCCAGGCCAATCGGCTTGCTGATGGCCTGGTGCGGCAGGGCCGCCGTCTCCAGGGGCCGACCGATCAGCAATTGCGAAAGCGATAGGCGGGACTTTCCCCCTTTGTTTGCGTTTGAGTTGAGCATACAGAACTAAACGCGCCTGTTGCGCGTTCCTCCCTGGCTAAGCAAAGGCGGCATTATAGCATGCGCGCCGGGGATATTTTAGGCCTGTTTCCTGGGGAGTCTATCCTCAGGGCGCTTTTTGGGGGGCGATTCGTGAAGTTTTCACAAATGAGGTGGGGCAATCCTCACCAGCCGCCGCCCCCGTTGGAGGGCAGCAAAGCGGGGTCGTTTTGCGCTGCCCGCCCCTGCCCGGCTATCTGCGGGCGTCGTCTGCCCCCTCGTCCTCCAGGAACCAGGCAAAGTCAAAGCCGGGGGGCAGGTTGGCCATGCCGGGGCCGGGCGGCTCGCTGCTGTCCGGCGGGGGCTGGGGAGACGCGCCGCGCAGGGCCTCCAGGGCCTGCGGGTGGGGCGCGACCTCCGCTTCTGGATAGGCAGGGCGCGTGGCCTGGTGGTAGAGACGGCGGGCGTGCAGCGCAATGGCCCCCAGGCCGATGAAGACCCCGATGGCGTTGATGACCAGCCCCACCCAGGGCAGCGGCACGTTGGTCACCAGCGTGTAGAGGGCCGTGCCCAGCAGCAGCGGCAGCAGGTTGGCCGCCAGGCGGTCCGGGCTGCGCAGCAGGCGGCGGGCCAGGTGTCGCCCGATGAGGTTGCTGACGACCAGCCGGGCCACGAAGAGGATGACGAAGGCCAGGCCGCCGATCACCACCGTGTTCACGGTGAGCAGCAGCACCAGGCCCATGCCGGTGAAGCCGCCCAGCGTGATCAGGGAGAGGAAGATCAGCAGCAGGATGCTGACCAGGATCAGCAGCAGGCTGACCGGCGCGGCCAGCAGGGCCAGGACCAGCCCCCAGCCGAAGCTGGCGGGGGCCTGGCGGGGGATGAGGCGGGCCGGCTCTTGCAGCCAGGCGGGGGCCAGGGCCATCACCAGGACGCCGGCGGCCATCAGGGAGAGCATGTCGGTCAGCACGGCGTTCAGGTAGCGGGCGATCACGTCGCCGGGCCGCATCGCCTCCGCTTCCCCGGTCTGGGTAAGGTCCGGGCGCGGGATGATCAGGTCGAAGGCGATCTCGCCGCCGATGCGCCCGTTGATGCGGCCAGGGCTGGGGCTGGCATAGCTCAGGTCCCCCTCGATGCGCCCTTCCGGGCGGACGGTCAGGCCGGGCGCTTGAAAGGAGACCGAGAAGGGGAAGGGGAAGGGGATGAAGCTGGGGGAGGTCTCGCCGCTGGCCACGCTGGCGAACACGTCCCGGCCCACTTCGCCGGCGATGACCAGGGCCGAGCCGTTGAAGTTGACGCTGCCCGCCACCGTGCCGCGCACAATGGCCTGGTAGCCCAGCGCCAGCAGGTCGCCGGGGACGGTCGCGCCGTCCCACACCTCCACGTTGAGGGCGACGGCGGCCACGTCCGCCTGCCTCAGCGTGGCCGCCTCGGTCAGGTCCAGGTCCACCCCGGCGAAGTGCACGTCCTCGCCCACCGTTCCGTCCAGGCGAAGCTGGCCGCCCACCAGCCAGATGTCGCCCTCCACCCGCCCGCCGGGGGCCAGGGTGGCGGCCCAGGCCCCCCCGATCAGGTCGCCCTCGATCACGCCCTCGACGGTGAGGGTGTTGCAGGCGACGTAGACATCCGTGGGGATCGTCTCGTCGGCGGCGATGGTGCACTCGTCGCCCTGGCGGGATTCTGCCGCGCTGACCCGGCTCACCAGCCCGGCCAGGGCCAGGGCCAGCAGCAGCGGCGCGATCCATAAGCGGCGACGGTAACGTCCGGTTGCCACGGGGTGGCGCATGGTTCTCCCCCTCCCGTTCTGTGGGCATGTGTGCCGCCTGCCTGGCCGGGCAGGCGGTGGCGCGTGGTGGCGAGAGCGCAGGCGGCGAGCCGCGCGCCTATCTCCATTGTACCCCATCTGCCCTTTCCACTCGCAGGTGTTGCCCGACGTTGCTACTATATGTTCATGTCGGCGGCGTGCCCACCCCAGACGGGCCGACGACCTGCGCACAGGCCCGCCGCCGTGTGCCCGGCTTAGCCCAGCGCCCCCAAGGCGACAGGAGAGAAGAGCTGCCATGCGCCTGCTCCCCCATGTGACCCCTGAGATGCTGCACGTTGACTTCTGGCTGGCCCGCCTGGACGAACCCGACGCCCCCCTGCTCGACGCGGAGGAAATCGCCATCTTCAACGCCCGCGTCCCGGAGATTGTGGGCGTCCCGGACGTGTTCGCCCTGGCCGATACCCTGCCGGCGGAGGCGGTTCGGGAGGCGATCACCCTCCCCTCCACGCGCCCGTACTACGGCGTGGACGGCGCGCCCTTCACCGCGTCGTGGTGGGAGGGGCTGCGGGCCAACATGGCCCTGGACGCCATCCCGGACCCGGCCCCGGTCCGCTTCGGCCTGGTCACGCAGCGGACCTCCGTGCGCACCTACCCCACCATGCGGATGGCGCTGGCCGAGCCGGGCGACCTGCCGTTCGACCAGTTTCAGGAGACCACAATCGACCTGGGCTGGCCGCTGGCGGTGGTGCACACCAGCGCGGATGGCCGCTGGGCGCTGGCCCTCACGCCGCTCTACTGGGGCTGGGTGCGGCTGGATCACGTGGCGCTGGGGGGGCGGGAGGCCGTGCAGGCCTTCGCCGGGGCCGCGCCCTTCGCCCTGGCCGTCGCGCCGTGGGCGGACGTGGCGCTGCCCGGCGAGGGGCCGCACCGGGTGGCGCAGATGGGCACGCGCCTGCCGCTGGCCGGGCATGGACAGGCGGGGCATCGCGTGCTGCTGCCCCGGCGGGGTGAGGACGGCAGCCTGGAGCTGATGGAGGGCGTGATCGCCGCCCAGGACCCCGGCTGGCAGGAGGGCTACCTGCCGCCCACCCTGCGCACGGTGCTCAGGCAGGCCTTCGCCCTGCTGGGGGAGCCGTATGCCTGGGGCGGGATGCGCGTGGCTCGCCCTGGGCGGGATTGCTCCCGCTTTGTGCGGGATGTGTGGGCGGTGACCGGCCTGCATCTGCCGCGCAACACCGGCCAGCAGGTCCGCCTGGGCCGCACCGCCGCCACCTTTGCCCCGGAAGACCCGCCCGCCGCCCGCGTGGAGGCCCTGCAGGGGCGCGTGCCGCCGGGCGCGCTGCTGTTCCTGCCCGGCCATGTCATGCTCAACCTGGGCGTGGTGGAGGGCGTCGCCTACGCCATCCACGACCTGTGGGGCTACAACCACGCGGACGGCCACCGCGAGATCGTGGGGGAGGTGGTGGTGAGCGCCCTGCCGGTCCCCGACCCGGCGCGAGAGGAAGGGGGCGAGCCGGAGTCCGGCTGGCGCACCTTGCTGGAGCGCCTGACTCAGGCCCAGGTCATCGGCCAGAGCTAGCGGCGCGGGGGGCGCCTTTGCTGGCCGCGCCCCGGCCTGCGGGCTATAATCCCACCGTTTGTGCCGGGTTTCACCAGCCTGATCAGCTAAAGAAAGGGTTCTTGTGATGCTCAGACGAGGGCAGGTATTGCTGCTGATCGTGTTGCTGTGGGGGCTGGCTGCCTGCGGGGAGCAGGCGACCACCCAGGCCCCTTCTGCCGGGGCTGCCACGCCCACCGCCGAGGCCCTGGAGGACCCCACCACCGCCACGGACGAGGCCGGATCGCCGGCGCAGGTGGCCGGCGACCCCGAAAACGGCGACGCGCTCTTCCACCAGATGCGCCCCGAAGTGGGCTACGCCTGCGCCACCTGCCACCGCGTCGATTCAGAGGAGCAGTTGGTCGGCCCCGGCCTGCTGGGCATCCCGGCGCGCGCCGCGACCCGCGTCGAGGGGCAGAGCGCAGTGGAATACCTGCATAACTCGATTGTGAATCCCAGCGACTACGCGGTGGAGGGCTACCCGGACAACCTGATGCCCGGCACTTACGGCGAACTCTTCAGCGAGGAGCAGATCAACGACCTGGTCGCCTACCTGCTGACGCTGGAGGAGTAGCCGGGGCGCCGCCGACACACCCCGGCCACCGGCTACCTGCTGTCAATCGCTTTTGTGGGGTGGGGGCTTTCTACCGCTGCGGCGCGGCCCTCACCCCCCCAGCAGGTGGTTGATGACCAGCATGTCCAGCTCCTCGTAGTCACGGTCGGCGATCAGCGCGTCCACCTGGTCCTGGTCCAGGCTGCGGGTCAGTTCCACCAGCCGCAGGAAGAGGCGCAGGCTGTTGCGCAGGTGCTTGGTGGCCAGCTCGAAGGGCTGCGTGCGCAGCGCCTTGACATCCATGCCCACCATGCCCTTTTCGAAGTAGCGGTTGCGGTCCAGCACGCGCACCTGGTTGAAGGCCCGCCGCAGGTCCACCGCCCCAAAGGCGCGGTCCTGGTCGAACTTGAGGCCGTTCTGGTCGTTGAGGTGCACGGACCACAGCTTGTGGGAGCTGAGGGCGAAGCCGATCTCGTCGGAGGGGTCCAGCCCGGCCAGGATGGCGTGGGCGCTCTCCATCAGCGCGCCGACCCGCTCCGGGGCCACCGTGCGGTAGGCCAGGGCGATGGCGTGCCCCATGGTGGGGATGTAGGCCAGGTCCATCGGCTCGTTGGGCTTGGGCTCCACGGCGATGCGGACGCCCGGCGCGTAGTCCAGCATCATGTTGAGCGCCTCCACCAGGCGCGCCGTGGCCGTCACCGGGTCCTTGGCCTCGCGCAGGTAGGTTCCCTCCCGCGCCAGCCACAACACCACCAGGTCCGTGCCCATCTCCTGGGCAATGTCCAGGCACTTGCGGGCGCGGTCGTGGGCGTAGGCGCGGGCCTCCTGGCTGTTGGCGGTGAAGGCCCCGTCCACGGTCAGCGGGTGCTCCCACAGGCGCGGGGCGACGAACTCCGCCACCAGCCCGTGATTCTCCAGCTTGGCCTTCATCTGGTGGGCGGCCTGGCGCATCTGCTCCGGCGTCAGGTTGTCCAGGTCGGGGACGGCGTCGTCGTCGTGGAACTGCACGCCGTCGTAGCCCAGTTGCTTGTAGACGGCCAGTTTCTCGTCAAAGGTGCGGTCCGCGCGGACCGGTGGGCCGAAGGGGTCCGCGCCGGTGTGGATGTTCCAGGGGCCAAAGGTGAAGCGGTAGCCGTATTTTTCCATTAGCCTGTCCTGAGCGGCGTCGCTGTGCGCAGGAAAGCCGCTCCTCCTCCTTTCTTTGCGGCCTTAGTATACCCTCAAAACGCGCAGCGGCAGGCCGCCGCGCAGACGTTGCGCCCTGCCGCAGGGCATTTCTATAATGGGCCGCAGCGGTCTATGGCTCGGCGGGAACCCTCGCCGGGAGGGAGGGGGGGATGGACAGGCCCTTGCAACCGGATACGATTCTGAGCGCGGAGTTCGAATACATTGCGCAGACGGCCTTCCAGGCCAATGAAGATCGGGCCAGAGTCTCCAACTTTTACCTGGTCACGGTGGGCAGCTTTGTGGCGGCCATGCTGGGCCTGCAACTGGAGAACGTGGACCCGGCGACCGTCTACGGCGCTTTCGCCATCCTCTTCCTGGTGATGAGCCTCAACGGCCTGCTGACGCTGCTGCATCTGGTGCGGCTGCGCGAGGCCTGGTTCGAGAGCGTCAGCGCGATGAACCAGATCAAGCGCTATTACGAGGCGCGCCTGCGGGACCTGGCCCTGGGGGAGGCCTTCCGCTGGAAGATGGAGAGCATTCCCCCCAGGTTCAAGCCGTGGAGCGTCTCCTTCCTGCAGATGCTACAGGTGGCCCTGCTGGGCGGGGCTGCCCTGGGCGCTGCCGTCATCTTCTGGGGGCAGGCCTGGGGCAACCAGTGGGAGGTGGCCGGGTTCGTGGCCGGGCTGGTGTTCGTGGTAGCTCAGGTCGCGCTCTACCGCGCCCTGCTGCGCCGCGCGGCCCGGCGGCGCGGTAAGCTGCGGGGCCGGCGCGTCCGGCCTGGGGGGGGCGTCAGCCATCGAATAGCGAGCGATTGCTCTCCTGTGGCATCTGGGCGGCCAAGAAACGAGCCACGTGGCGTGGTTTTAGTCCTACCCAGTTTCTTCCTGCACCTGAATGGTTCAGGGATATTCCTCAGGATTTGCAGTTGCAAGGCCTTCAGCCCTTGCGGCTTCACCTAGCGACTTGTCGCTGGAAACAAAGGTTATGGCTTCGCCTGATTCGTTCTGGGTATATACGGCACAAGCCAGGTGTATGGCATCGAGGGATTTGAGGGGGTGTTTGATGACTAAATTGCGGGCCTGTACTAAGCGGGCAGTGTTGATGCGCACCAATAAATACTCATTATTCATGATGAATCATAAACTCGTTTCGCAACAGGCGTTCCGTATTCGGTGGGATCTCGTTGTCTCTTCGGCGACGTGCTAACAGAGATGCCATTTCTACTGTGACCAACTCTGAGAGAACAACCACGTTTCCAGAATCAGGCTCAATCCAGGTTCTAACCCAGTTCGAGCCTTTTTCAGTGAGATATCTTTTGGCCACTGCACTTGTGTCGGCAAAATATACTGTCAATATCTCCCCCGATCTTCCGCAATCAGTTCAGCGCTCGAACGGGCGTCAGGCGGTAGCCGGCCCAGTTTCTCCCGCTCCGCTCGCGTCAACGGTCTCGCATCGGGCGGTACGTGGTACTTGTGCGTGACCAAACCACCAGCATCCAGTAGTTTTTGGCGTAGCGCTTCTCGGGCCGGATTCCAGATCGTCCTGCCCTCACTGCTCCTCGGAATGTCGGTAGAAGTGCTATCCCCTCGCCGGGGGGCAATCTCTATGCTTTGCTCCTTCGGAACAGTGAGGAGCATTTTGGTTGAGCGTTGGGACGACGCTGCTTGGCCGGGATCGTAATACCGCATAGCCCTTGTTTTTGTACCCACGTCCACTTTACTAGGCCTTGTTTCCGTACCCGAACCCACTCTAAGTGTCAGCGCGTTAGCTGTCATCTGAATCCTCGCTCTGCTCGGTTTTCCTTGCCTGGTACCTCTCAAAGTTGGCGTTGATTACTCTCACGAACTCTTTCATTCTCTCAGGGGCAACCGCAATTTTCACAAGAGGGCGGATTTCTACCTTGTCCGGAAGATCGCCCCTAGGAAAGCCCGGCAGCGGGGTGGCCTCGCCAAATACAATGAAGAATTCACCCTCTGAGTGTATGACGTATACGTGATTGGCGTATGAAGTGGGCAAATGCTCAGCCGATCCCCACACTACCGGAATCTCAACAGGGTGTTCTTCGATATTCTCTTGACCCTGATTTTGCTCAGCCATAGAATTTATCCTTTGTCGTTCTGGTGTTGTTCCAGTCGCTCGTTGTCCATTGTAGGCCAAGAAACGGGTCCTGGACAGAGGTGAAAAAACTGTGGCCCCGGGCGCTCCAGATGTTACCACTGTGTTGCCCTGGGCTGACGGCTGGGCAGCAGAAAAAACCGGGCACGTGGCCCGGCTTTGCTGTTTGTCCTGCGCTGCTGCCCCCGCCGATCCCCCGGCCTACTCCTCTGCCGGGACGTAGGCCGGCGGCAGGCCGAAATGCTGCCGGATCAGCTCCTCGATCTCCACGGCCACGGCGGGGTTCTCCCGCAGGAATTGCTTGGCGTTCTCCCGCCCCTGGCCCAGCAGCCCATCGTTGTAGCGGAAGAAGGCGCCGCGCTTCTCGACGATGCCCAGCTCCGCCCCAATGTCCAGGATGTCGCCCTCCGTGCTGATGCCCTCGTCGTACATGATGTCGAACTCGGCCTCCTTGAAGGGCGGGGCCACCTTGTTCTTGGTCACGCGGATGCGGGTGCGGTTGCCCACCACCTCGCCGCCCTGCTTGATGGCCTGGATGCGGCGGATGTCCAGCCGCACGCTGGCGTAGAACTTGAGCGCCCGCCCGCCAGTGGTCGTCTCCGGCGAGCCGAACATAACCCCGATCTTCTCGCGGAGCTGGTTGGTGAAGATCACCGCCGTGTTGCTCTGCTTGATCACGCCGCTCAGCTTGCGCAGGGCCTGGCTCATCAGGCGGGCTTGCAGGCCCACATGGCTGTCGCCCATCTCGCCCTCGATCTCGGCCCGTGGCACCAACGCCGCCACCGAGTCCAGCACGATCACGTCCACCGCCCCGGAGCGGACCAGCGTCTCCGTGATCTCCAGGGCCTGCTCGGCCATGTCCGGCTGGCTGATGTAGAGGTCCTCCACGTTGACCCCGATGCGCCCGGCAAAGTTGGGGTCCAGGGCGTGCTCCATATCCACGAAGGCGCAGATGCCGCCCCGCTTTTGCGCCTCGGCGATCACGTGCAGGCAAAAGGTGGTTTTCCCGGCGCTCTCCGGGCCGTAGATCTCGGTGACGCGGCCACGCGGGATGCCGCCGACGCCCAAGGCGATGTCCACGGCCAGCGAGCCAGTGGGGATCACGGCCACCTGCAAATGTCTGGCGTCTCCCAGACGAACGATAGTCCCGTCGCCATAGCGTTTGGTCAGCTCATCCACTGCCGCGCCCAGGGCTTTGATGCGGCCTTCATCGCTCATGTTCTATCTCCCTGCCTCCGCTACCTTCGCTTCGTTTTTCGCACATATATTCTACTGCCAGTCGGTCGCTGGCGCAACCCGCAGACCTGCCGGCGGCCCGCCCTCCGGGGCTTCCCTTGCCGGGGAAGTTGAGTCAAAATACAGGGGGGGGGACTGGTCCGCTTGCCCGAAGTCGTTTAATATTAGATTATACATGGGTTCCCGTTCGTAGTGACTTGAGAGAATATTCAGGCGCTTTCCGGCCTGACGCTGTGAAATGGTTTTGATGAAAGAAGAGGGGCAAAGCCGATGCAAGTCTGCGCGAATTGTGGACACACCAACCGCCCAGGCGTGTTGTTTTGCGAGAACTGTGGCACCAGCCTGACCGGGAAAGCTGCCGTCGGGACGACCAAGTCGTTTGAAGAGACCAATACCCTGGGAGCCACACGGGAACAGATCACCGCCGCCGGGACGGATTACTTTCTGCCCGGCTCGGTCCTGCGCCTGGAGATCGAGGGCGGCCCGGAGCCGATAATGGTCCGGCCCCGGCAGGAGCTGGTCTTTGGGCGGCGGGACCCGGCCACGGGGGCCATGCCCGACATCGACCTGACCCCCTATGCGGGCTACCGGATGGGGGTGAGCCGCCGCCACGCGGCCATCCGCACGGCGGAGGAAAATTACCTGGACGTGTGGGACCTGGGCAGCAGCAACGGGACCTTCCTCAACGGCCAGCGTCTCAACGCGCACCGGCCCTACCGCCTGCGCGACGGCGACCGCCTGCGCCTGGGCCAGATGGTCATCCGTGTGTTCTTCCAGCCCCCGGCGCAGACCGCCCGTCCGGAGACGCAGGAGGCGGAGGAGGCCTCGGCCATCCCGCTCCCGTCCTCGACCCCCACCCGCGAAGTGCCGGAGGGCGATGCCCAGGCCGCAGAGGCGGAGGAGGAGCCGGCGGCCAGCCCTGCCGCGCAGGAGCGCGCCACGGAGCCTGTGCCGCCCACGCCACCGGCGGAGGCCACGCCTGGGCAGGCAGCCGTCGGGGATAGCTCCGGCGGCGAGATCGGGGCGGGCGCGGCAGCGGAAGCCCTTTCTGAAAGCGCGGCAGCGGAAGCCTCTTCTGAATCTGAGGAGGAAGAAGAAGAGGAACGGCAAGCGCACCAGGAGCAGGAGGTGGCTTCGCCCCCGCCGGAGAACGCCCAGCCGCCCAGGGACCTCCCCTGACGGCGCGGCGGGCTAACTTGCATGAGCGCGCCCCGGCATCCCGCGATGCCGGGGCGTGTGTTGTTTGTGTCGGGTTGTGGGGGCTGGCCGCTCAGGACGTGCCCAGGATCTCGTTCACCTCCTGGGCGACCTTGCCCGCCGCGAAGAAGGCCCGGTTGAGGCTGGCGTCTTTGTTCAGCAGGACGGCGACCGAGGCCACCCTGCCCGCCGGGTAGACCAGCATCAACCCCTCCTGGCCTTCCATCAGGATGCGGTCCAGCCTGCCCTGGGCCAACCGGGTGAGCGTGGTCTCGGCCAGACCGATCAGCGTGGCCGCCATGGCGGCCACCTGCGGGCTGCTGGTCGGGTTCTCGGTGGGGTCATCCATGTTGCCGGGCGGGAAGGAGGCCACCAGCAGGCCGTCAACGTTGACGATCACGGAGGCCTTTACGCCGTCCACGGCCAGGTGCAGCTTGCGCAGTGCGCGTTCCAGTATTTCGCTCCGATACTCCTGAACCATTTTGCCCAACCTCTCTATTGCAACAATGCCGGGGAACTATACCATAGCGCCCCCTGGCGCGCCGCCTTCCAGACCGCTTGAAGGGGCGGCCTCGTCGCTGGATGCCGCCGGTCGGTGTGGCAGTCTGGCTCTGGGGCCTATCACGCGCGGCTCAGGCCAACTTGAGCACCACCCTGGGCTTCATCCGGATCACGATGATGTCCAGCTCGGCCCAGGCGGCCACGTCCTTGGCGGCCTGCTCCGGGTCTTCGTAGTGGTAGGTCAGCCGTCTGACCCACGTGTCGTCCGGGTCCTCCTCAATGCTGAAGTCGCCCTTGATCAGGTAGCCGCCGCCGTCGCCGGAGTCGCCGCCGATGGCGATGGCCCCCTTGGGGTTGGCCAGGATGTGCCTCACCTTGCGCGTGCTGCGCTCCGCGATGATCACAATATTATCCCCGTCTAGCATATACCATACCGGCACGGTGTGGGGATAGCCATCCGGTCCCACTGTGGACATGCGGGCGATCAGTGGCCGTTGCAGCAGCGCACGGGCACGTTCGTCAAACATCATCGCATTCCCTTCGTCTCCGCGCGACCTGAGCCTGATCCAGGTCGGTGATGGACATCCATTGTTACGGGCGCGGGCGTTGCCCGCAGGAGCGCCGCCCGGCAGCCCCAGATTGTACGGGGATGTCCCCGGAACGCCAAATACAGGCGCGGGGGGCAGCTTCGGATGCATGGCCGTGGGAGACAAAAGGTCGGCTTGCGGGCCGGGGCCAGATGGGATACAGTAGCGGCGTTTTCCGGAAGGAGCCAGAGGCAGACGATGGTTCAGTAGGCGAAATGCCCCGCAGACAGGCGCGCTGTGCCGCATGGCGGCGTGGCCTGTTCTGTTGCGCCTGCTGGCAGTGCCGGACTGCTCCTCCCTTTCCTGATGCCCTGATCGCTGCGTGGCAACTGGCCGCAGGCGCGCGCTGCCTGCGGCTTTTTCACGTGTGGCGGGCGGTGGAGCCATGGCGGCAGGACGCCCGGCCCCCGCCAGCGCGACTTCTATCATGCAGCGTAAGGAGAGTACCATGACGGCTGTGACGACCGACGGCGCAGCACAGCGCATCCTCACCCGGCCCTACCGGCACGAGGACGATTTCTGGCGGGTGCGGGACCTGCTGGTGCAGACCTTCCCTATCACCGGGCTGGGCTTCAACTGGGAGATCCGCCGCTGGGACGGCAGCAACTTCCACGACGCGGACTCCGCCGCACGCGAGGCCTGGCACAGCAAGATTCACCTGTGGGAGACCGCCGACGGCCAGCTCGCCGGGGCCGCTCACGACGAAGGCGCGCCGGGCTACCCCCAGTTGCAGGTGCACCCGGACTACCGGCATCTCGTCGAGGCCGACATGATCGCCTGGGCGGAGGCCCATCTGGCCGGCACCACGGAGGATGGAAAGCGCTTCGCCACCTTGTACGTATACGAGTACGACTTCCCGCGCCGCCGCCTGCTGGCGGAGCGCGGCTACCAGAAGCTGGAGGCTGGCTGGGTCCACCGCCGGATGTACTTCGGAGACCGTCCGCTGCCGGAGCCGGTCATGGCCGATGGCTACACCCTGCGCACGGTCGACCCGACCGACGCCGGGGACTGCGACCAGATAGCGGCGCTGCTCAACGCGGCCTTCAACCGCCAGTTCCACAAAGGCGAGGACTTCGCCGCCTTTGGGCAGCACGCGCCGTGCTTCCGGCAGGACCTGCACCTGGTGGCAGTTGCCCCGGACGGCACGTTCGCGGCGCACGTGGGTGTGATCTACGATGAGGCCAACCGGCGCGGCCTGTACGAGCCGGTGTGCACGCACCCCGATCACCGCCGCCGGGGTCTGGCGCAGGCGCTCATGTTCGAGGGGCTGCGCCGCGCCAAGGCACTGGGGGCGCGGCAGATCACGGTGGAGACGGGGGACGCCGTCCCGGCCAACCGTCTCTACGAGTCAATCGGCTTCACCGAGGCCTACCAGGGCTACGCCTGGCGCAGGGTGTGGTAGGGCGCTGCGCCCGCCAGGACGCCTGGCGATGGAGGATAGCGCCCTCCATCGCCGGGCGGGTGCTCACCCCAGCATCGGCATCTTGATGCCGTGCCGCCGCGTGGCGGTGATGGCCCCTCAGCCACGGAACAAATGTTATAATGGGGCAGCGCACAAGGCGGAAAAAGCATCGAGATAAATAACATGGGGCGAAACCCGGCTCAGAGAATTCTCATCGACGTGGAATCGAAGGCTGCCACCCTGCAGTGGCTGGAGTCTCTGCTGGAAGACGATCTGGACTTCCACGACCAGGATAGCAGCTATGCGTCTCACAATTTTCACGCCTTCCCTGCCAAGTTCCCCCCTCAACTGCCCCGCAAATTCATCAATGCCCTGACAGAACCCGGCGACGTTGTGCTGGACCCCATGATGGGATCGGGCACAACCGTTGTGGAGGCGCTGCTGGCGGGGCGGCAGGCTGTCGGGTTTGATATAGACCCCCTGGCTATTCTGCTCACAAAGGTGAAGGTTGCCCGTCTGGACTCCGCCGAGATAGACAGGGTGGGCCGCTCAATTCTGGGGCGGGCCACTGAGGCGGTGAAAAATGGGGATGCGCTGGCCTCGCTGGCGGCGGCGCGCTGGGATGACAAAACCAGGCAGTTCGTTGACTACTGGTTCGCCAGGGAAACGCAGATCGAGCTTGCGGCCCTGGTCTCAGAGATTGGGCGAATCCCGGACGCAAAGTTGCGGGAGTTTTTCCAGGTGGTTTTATCCAGCATCATCATCACCAAGTCCGGCGGCGTCTCGCTCGCATTCGACCTGGCCCATACCAGGCCCCACAGGGCCAAAGTCGTCAGGACCAGGACCGGCGACATCCTGCTGGGACATGACCTCGCCACGAGCAAGTCCCGGCGGGTCAAATTGCTGACCAAAACCTTGCGCTCCCCTCTGGAAGAATTCGAGAAGCGCCTGGGTCGCAACCTGTCCGGTCTGCTGGAGCGCACGGCTGACGGGCATCCTCCTGACATCCGATTGGGGGATGCCCAACAATTGCCGCTAGAAGACGCTTCAGTGGACTTGATCGTTACCTCGCCCCCTTACATATCCAACGCCATAGACTACATGCGCGCGCACAAGTTCTCATTGGTCTGGCTGGGGCATTCGATTGAAGCGCTTGGCCGCAAGCGCAGGGAATATATAGGGGGGGAGGCAACGGTGGATACCGAATTTGTCGAGCTGCCCGGCGCAGCCGCTCAGGTGGTCGCCAGCCTAGCGCAGCAGGACAAGAAGAAAGGGCAGGTTGTCCACCGCTACTACTCGGAGATGACCCGCGTTCTGCGGGAGATGTACCGGGTGCTGAAGCCCGGCTCAGCCGCGATTGTGGTGGTCGGCACCTCGATGATCAGGGGCATAGACACGCGGGTTGATCTATGTCTGGCGGAAATCGGGCACGCCATCGGATTTGACGTGCCCAAAATCGGTGTGCGCAACCTGGATCGCAACCGCCGCATGCTCCCCGCCGGCGCGGAGTGGAATCCCGAGTCACAAATTCAGCAAAGAATGCAAGAAGAATATGTCCTTGGATTTTACAAGCCCTGACGCCGTGCTGGTCACAGGCAAGGTGGGCAAGGAATATGCGGATTTCTGGGTTGCGCAAACAGTATCACGATCGGGTCTTCCGCGAGATCATCAGAATCCGAGGTGCTGGGCACCCGAACTTTGCAGATAGTAGCAACAGAAGCAGCGTCGAGATTGCGCGGCAGATCGTCCAGTCGCTGGGGCCTGATCCCAGCCATGAAACGCTCACCGAGCAAAGCGCCGGAAAGCTGTTTGAAAGGGTCACCCGTGATTTTCTTGAGGATGCGTTTGGGAAGTTGCAACATCTCCGTCCTGGCGAGTGGGTTTACAGGGTGGAAGACACGGCGATTTCTGGCTTCGATCAGTATGAGCACCTGGCCCGCCTCAAACGGATCCTCAGCGAGAATGAAGACCTGGCTTCTGCCCTGGGAAGTGATTATATCGTCACCCCGGACATCGTGATTGCCAGAAGCCCGGTGTCTGACGAAGCGATCAACTTACCTGAGCCATTGGTTGGGGATGCTGAAACCATCGCACAATTCACGCCGCTTCGCGCCAGAAATCAGGAGCCGCCTCGCCCGATTCTACATGCGAGTATCTCCTGTAAATGGACTATCAGGAGTGACAGATCGCAGAATACGCGAACTGAGGCGCTGAACCTGATACGCCATCGCAAGGGCCGCACGCCGCACATTGTGGCCGTCACGGCGGAGCCGCTGCCGACGCGACTGGCTGCGCTGGCGCTCGGCACAGGCGACCTGGATTGTGTGTATCACTTCGCCTTGCCGGAACTTCAAAAGGCTGTTGAAGCCACAGGGAACGACGACCAGTTAGAGATGCTCGACACCTTGCTGGAAGGCAGGCGTTTGCGGGACATCAGTGACCTCCCCTTCGACCTGGCGACGTGATATGCTCCCCCGCCGTTAGCCCCGCTATTTCAGCATCGGCATCTTGATGCCGTGCCGCCTGGCGGCGGCGATGGCCTCTGGGTAGCCGGCGTCGGCGTGGTAAGTCTCTCTCTAAATGAGAGGCTAATTGTACGGTCCCAAAAAGCGTTCCCCGTCAAAGTGAATAAGGTGGTCTGGCGCTTCAGCAATCCATACCTCAGTTTCCCACGAAATCTCCGGCAAGTATTTACTCATAGCCCGTCGCGAGTCGAAGGCTGTGACGAACACAAGCCCGGCATCACAATTTTTGAAGATTTCTTTCAATTCGTTGTGACGCTTGACATCTATTGGACCATGACTCGTGACTGCTTCAATAATGAATAGCCAATTTCTGTCTTGCATGTGCACTATGACATCTGGCGCTTTGCCATGTACGTCTAACTCGATTCCAAGCTCCTCAAGCGCGTCTTTCTCTTCTATTGTGAGCTTGCTTCCAGCGTCCCCCAGATAGATCACTTTTCCGTTAGGAGTATAGCGCGGGCAAAACTCTTCGATGACTTGCTTGATGAGCTTGTTTTGTCCTCCCGCAGTAAGCTGAATCTCACTACCGTCCGGCAAAGTAACCGGAATCATTTTCATCCCTCTGGAAAGCGGCGTGAGTTTTCGAAGATCACCGGCATTCTCTTTGAATCGTTTCAGCGAAGCCTCCCATGCGTTTGTATTATACGAGCGCGCAAGTTCGAGAAAGTCCTCTTTCACTTGATAGCAATAATCAGGGCTGTTAATAGGCCGGTCTGGCTTATCAGGATTGGCAACAATCAGTCCCATCACCCAGAATTGGTGTATAGTCTGACGCCTTACTGTCTCGCGAGTATTGGGAGCATAATTAATACCATAGTGTTCGCGAAAATAGTTCATCATTTCCGTTATGCCTCGGAGTGGAGCGGATGCATTTCTCCACTCAGTGTCTGGCCTTAAATCAAGTAGTGCCAACAGTGTAAGAGCCGACCGCTGATTCTGTTGGCCCCTTGGCACTCCAATAGACTTTAATATGTCGAGGGCTTCATCGATCTTCTTCTGGGCTTGTAAGGAGTTTACCTGATCGGTCATGCCTAGTTCCTCAGCGATTATTCTATCGATTTCTTCTTGCTCAGGGAATCGACCTTTGACTCTCCGCCCCATCCTTAGCAAAGTCTCTATGTCTGGGTATCTGATATTTCTCAGGTCGTTGGCGTTGACTTGTGTATGTCCACTGAACTGTCGAAAGTACGCATCAACCAGGGTCGAATTGAGGTATAGGGTAAGGCCTTTGGCCAGCTCAGGAGGCAACCCCTTCCCATTCGAATGATAATAGTTAAGATGATTCTCGAAGCCAACAAAATCATGAGGAATTACCTCTGGATCATATACAGCCGCTGTGATGCGTCGTTTTTCCTCTTTTGCTGAGAATCGCCTTACAAGCACATAGCATCCTTTAGGAACAAGAAGCTTTTCAACACCATTCTCTAGTCTGAGAGCAGTCGGTTTTCGGAGTTTCTCCATAGGCCAAACTACAAAGCCGTTCGAAAAATGTGCCGGATAGATCAAGGGGACAACATTAAATGCGTCAGGCTTCGCCAGGAAAGTCTTGGCCCGAAAATCGACAACCTTTCCAGTGGAGACATTGAGACCTAAATCGTGTAGTGATGAAGTTAGGTGGCTTATCTCGGTCCGTAAACCGCTTTGATACTCATTTGTGGAAATATGTATGATTTGCCTTGCATCGTCTGGAATAACTAATTGATCGTAGGGAACAGTGTGAACGATGAAATCATCTTCAGGGCCTACACTTGAAGTAATGTGTACTTTATCTCTGTCGCCATTGCGGATGGAAAGCAGAATGACGTTTTCTTGCAACACATCATCTTCACTAAAGACTTTGTCTCGCTCTTCGAACACGTGGATTTTCCTGACTGCCATGTGGTCTAGAAAATACCTGCGGAAGGGGAGAAAGTAGGGTCCATTGCAAAAACTTCTCGGGGTAATCGACACCATCTCCCCTTTTTCCTCAAGGAGTTTCGCCCCTATCCACAGGAACGCTGTGTACATATTTGTTGTGTTGACACCCATTGTCCTCAATAGTTTTTTAGTTTTGCTTGCGTTGTTGATTTTTCGGTACGGTGGATTAACGATGATTGTGTTGTAACTTTGCAGGTGGCCTTCCTCAAATAACGAGGGCGCTAATGCTTTAGCACTTGCCCCAATAAAATCCTCGTTTCTGATCTCGAAGTTGAATGTAATACCATACTGCTGGCACAACTGGGAACATAACAGCATGGTTCTTTCTAGAAAGGGCAGGAAGGCCTCCTCAGTTTCATAAACCGTAGCTGAAATCCTAGCGGGCAGCGAGTATCTTGTTCCAACTACGTTAGCTACATAGGCGGCGGTGAGCATGCCGATCCCAGCGCCTGGATCCATCAGGCTTACATTTTGAGGAATATGAGAGAAAAACGATGCCATCAGGGCTGCAACGTGCGGGGGGGTGAAAAACTGGCCCTTCTCAGAGCGCGTAGCCTTATCAGTTACATAGTAAACCTCGACCCGTAGATCCTCAACGAACTGAAGAAGATTATCCGAAGTGACCTGAGTCTGGAACCGCATCCCCATTAAATCCTGTTTACGTTCACCCTTATTCCAGATTCTACATCGATTGAGGATCAGTTACTACTCAGCAAAAGCCTTGGCGGCCATGGCTCACCGAGTGGTTGCCAAAGAGGAATCCCTGGTATCGACAGGCGATTACTCACCCCAGCATCGGCATCTTGATGCCGTGCCGCCTGGCGGCGGCGATGCCC
>FWWM01002783.1_pt1 | contig 45596 bp, 30 predicted proteins | sample 2228351 | NCBI WGS metagenome assembly FWWM01 (sample SAMEA103939774, study PRJEB20133) | metagenome
TGTTCAGGTCTTCTTTGGTCCTGCCCTTCTTCTCCACCTTTGTTACGTAGTGTGGATAAACGGAGGCGAAGGTCATTTTTGCTATGCGCGCGTCGTGGGAGGGTTTGGAGGACATGGGAAAGGTTTTGTTTTGAAAATGCAGATGTCAAATAAGATCATTGGAGCAATTAGGTGCAAAGTAACCTATTCCAGCACCGCCACATATTGGTAATGTACAAAGCCAGTAGGAAGGGTAGATTTCACCCTCACCTTGACCCACTCACCTGCCATGGCAAGAAAAAAAAGTTGGTCGTATCGGGCGAGCTTGGCCAGTACCGGATAGCTCGTACCAGGGCCTGCTCGCAAGTTGAGTGCCTGGCTGGTGACGACGAGGGTTTTGAGATAATAGGGGGAGTAAATGTCATTGGGGACAATTCCCATGGTGGCCTCCCGAGAGGATCTGTTTTCACCATTGGTGCGGGATGTCGAAGAATATTTTCGGCCAAAAGATTTGTTTCTCGAAGGGATGGCAGCGCATACTCCGCAGGAGCCGCCGCTGTTGCAGTACTGACAATACTTACAGTTCTTGCATGCGGTGCAATAGGGAGAGCCCGTACAACGACCCTCCTCACCCGTACAGCAGGCTGCAATGGGCTTTTCCTGTTGTGCCGGGAGCAAATGGCAACATAACAACAAGCCTAACACCCATGCCAGCCGACGCAGATCGAAGGATGTAGTGGTTTTCATGCCGACGAATTAGCGTACAAAGAATTGTAGCATTTGATTGGCTCCAATTTCGCGCTTTCTGCCAAAACGATCGAGTGGGAATCTGCCAGGTGATGAGGCGGTTTCCTGCTCTCGAGCGATTGAGTAACTTGCTTGCGAAAATTGTGCTTGAAAATTTTGTACTGCGCAGGCATTTGCTCGGCGACGTACGCGATCGAATATCCGTTTTCAAAAAACAAATGCCATGAACCTCCGACCATGCCTATTGCTGTTTGCATGCCTCACTACCCTACATATCCTTGCCCAGCAAAACCCACTATCCAGCCAACAAGGCAAGTGCATGGTACAGGGGCTCACACCTCCTCTATTCCAAACCGAAGACAGGCGAATACTGGTGCGCCCCGCATTCAAAACATACGAGGTGGTACCCGCCGAATACCGCACGGTGGATGTGCGCATCATGGTCAAGCCGCCATCGAAGCGCTACGTCTATGTGCCGGCTGAGTATGAAACGGTGGTGGAGATGGTGGCCGTCAAGGATGCATCCACGGTAGTGGAGCTGTTGCCACCCACTTTTGACACCCTGTACGAAACCATCGAGATAAGACCTCCCACCGCTCGCTGGGAATATCGCTATCCGCCTGGCGACTGCCAATCGGAAGACCCCCGCGATTGCCTGGTGCTACAGTACGTAGAGCGCCCTGCCGTCTTCGTCCGCATTCCCGTGTTGCGTCCGCGTACCATGGCCGGCTTCCGGACAAGCCCAGGCAGGGGTGACTCCATCCGCATCGAGAAACAACGCCTCGTCCGAGAGGCAAGGGTAGAAGAGGTGGAAATCCCAGCAGAGTACATCACCATACAGAAACAGGAACTGGTGCGCGACGCCTATGTGCGCGAAATAGAGGTGCCGGCCCAATACCGCATAGAGCCGGTACAGGTACTCAAAGATCCCGGCGGGCAACCCGTATGGGAGGAAGTGGACTGCCGATTGACGGAATACAACTTGCTGCCCATCACCTTCGAACAGGGCAGCGCTACCCTTACCCCTGCCGCCATCGAGGTGCTGCGACGCGAATTGCTGCCCTTGCTACAACAGCGCCCATCCCTCCAGGTGGAAATTGCCGCCCACACCGATAGCCGGGGCGATGCACGCCAAAACATGGAACTCTCCCAGCGCCGGGCCCAGGCTGTGGTGGACTGGCTGGTGCAGCAGGGCATTCCGCCCGAACGACTCATCGCCAAAGGCTTCGGCGAGTCGCGCCTGAAAAACCACTGCGCCGATGGCGTACAGTGTACGGAATGGGAACACGCCCAAAATCGCCGGGTGGAATACCGAGTGGTGCCTTTCTTGCCAAAATGAATCGATGCGCACGGGAAGGGAAATTGCGCGGCCGACGCTGGAATGCGCCCACATTCAGCGGGAGCTCCCGCCCCGAGCCCACGTCGGCGGAATTTGATGAGCCAACAGCAGCCGAGGGGGCGCCCAACTATTCATCATGCATGCTTCTTGCAATGCCTGTATGACCTTCTGTTGTTTTTGAAATTCTAAGGGTACCACGATCTGCAGACCTGCCAGACCGTATTCCATCCCTTTCTCAGAGCGGCAGGGTTTCAGTTGTTCTTGTCAAATGGATTGCCAGGCTTGTATTCCACTTTGACAGGTTCGTCGATGTGGATGATACGGACTTCGGTGCGTCGATTGTATTGATGTTCTTCGTCGGTACAGGGCACGCCATCTACGCAATGGTTTCGGATTTGGGACTCGCCTACACCAAAAGCAGTGATGCGGCTGGGGTCGATGCCTTTCTGCACCAAATAGCGCTTGGCGGATTCGGCCCGCTTGATGGAGAGGTCGAGGTTGTAGGCTTCGGGGCCCCGGCTGTCGGTATGTGCGGTGAGCTCGATTTTCATGCTGGGGTAGAGTTTCATGAGCTCGGCGAGGGCATCGAGTTCCTGGGCGGCACCTTTGCGAATGAAATACTGGTCGAAGTCGTAGTAGATGTTTTCGAGCACGATGACACTGCCTTCCTTGAGCGGTTCGCGCAGGATGTTGAGGGCGATGGGTTGCATTTTGACTTCCACTTGGACTTCTTCGGTGTAATTGGTGCTTGTGGTGCTGATGGTGCTTACACCCTTGGTGTAGCCTTCGCGCTCGGCAGAGATGGCGAAGTTGTGCCCCAGTGGCAGGCAGGTTTCCACGACTCCATTGGAGTTGGAGTATAGCATTTGTTCCTCGCCAGTGGTTTCATTGACGATACGCACCAGTGCATTGGGTATGCGCTTGTCGGAACCATCGGCGATGACCGTGATGGCCACTGTGGTACAGGCCTTCGGTTTCATGGGCACGCGGATGGCGGGTGACTCCAGGTCGCCAGAGGTGGTAAAACGCACTTCGGCATTTTCATAGCCATCCCTACTGAGCAGGAAGAGGTACTGTTTGAATGGTTTGAGCTGGACCACAGCGTCACCGTTGATGCCCGTGCGCAAGGGGGCCTCACCGAGATCGTCGGGGTTTTTGCGAACGAGCTTGAGCAGCAGGTCTCCACTTTCGGTAGGCACGACCTCTACGTCGTAGAGATCATTGCCCTCGATGGAGCCGTCAGGGCTTTGTTGGAAGAAGCGGATATCCACGCCGGGGATGCGCTCGTTGGTGCGTTCGTCGAAGGCTACTATTTGGACGTTGATGACTTCGGGACTCGATTCGATGAGACTGCCGTCCACTTCGAAAAGGTAGATGTCGTCCTTGCCTTTGCCTCCGGGGCGATCGGATGTGAAGAAGCCGCGGTTGCCCTCTTCGTTGAGGATGAGGCCGAGGTCGTCGTTGGGGGAGTTGAAAGGCTCGCCCAAGCTCTTTACGGTGCCTACTATGTCGCCTTTTATTTCGACCATGTACAGATCGAGGCCGCCCATGCCACCATGGCCGTTGGAGGCGAAAAACAAGGTGCCGCTTTCATGGATGAAGGGGAAAGCTTCGTTTGAGGCCGTGTTGACGGAGGGGCCAAGGTTGACGGGGAATGACCATCCATCGGGACGGCGCTCCACGTAATAGATGTCCATGCCACCGTATCCGCCGGGCATGTTGGAGGAGAAATAAAGTCTTTTGCCATCGGCACTCAGGCTCGGATGCACGCAGAAATAGTCGTCTTTGTTGAAGGGCAGCAGCTGCACCCCTTCCCAGTCGTATTTACCTCGATGGGCTTCGTAAATCTGGTTGTTGCGCGTGAAATAGATCAAGTTGGCATCGCGGCTGAAGGTGACGGGGCCTTCATGGGTTTGGGAATTGATGCGCAGAGAAAACGGCCGAGGTCCCTGGGGGAATCCATTGGCATCGAACTCGGCGAAAAAGAGCTCGAAGAAGGTTTCGCCGATCTTGGGGTCCACCGGCCCACTTTTATAGCGCGAGGAGACGAATACGATTCCGTTTTGATAAAATGCCGGGGAAAAGTCGAGTCGCTCGCTGTTGATGCCTGTACAGTTGTAGATGCGGACAAGCTTGTCGAGCTGGCCCTTTTCGTAGAGTTTGTTTGAGCTTTTCGACTTGGAGCTTTGCTGCTGTGCAAATGCGCCACCCGTCAGGAAGAGTAGGCATGCGAGAATGGCTATGGCGTTCTTCATTGAAATTGGTGGTGTTTGGTTAATGCTCGGGAACCTGCGGGGGTCGATGTCGCTTGTTGTCACAGGCATTGGGGCTGTCAAAAATACGACGTGCCAGTAAAGGTGCTACGAGCCGGAGCGCGTGGCCCTTGGTATTTTGTGAACCCAAACCCGACTATCTGCCAATTTATTGCCAATGTAATGTGCCTTGGCAGTTGGATAGCCGTTCAGAAAAATCTCGGATTGACGAAGTCTTTGCTGAGCGATTTTCTGGTGCCAATACAATAGTGCAAGGAGGCTTCGATGCTGCCAGTGGTGTAGTCGCTGAGGTCTGAAAGGGTCAGGTCGTAAGACAGGCCGAACATGAGGCTGTTGGTGAGTTGGGCAGCGAGCAGCAGGTCGATGGACTCCCCCACCCCACTCTTGCGGTTGCCGCCTAAGCGATAGGTCAGGCCAGCGATGTAACGCTCCTGGATGATGAGGTTGACGTTGGCGTCGAAATCTACAGGGGCGCCGCTGACGTATTTCATCAGCACCTGCGGTTGTAGGCTGATCTGCTGGTTGAGGGGAATTTCCAGGCCGCCCATGAGGTAAATGTGTTGTACTTCCCGGGAGATGATGGCGTCCTTGCTGGCGAAATCGATGTTGTTTTCGAGCAGGCGGGGTGCGCTGAATCCGATGTAGAACCGCTCTGAGTTGAAGTAGAGTCCTGCCCCAAAGTTGAAAAGGAACTTGTCTTGGGTGCCATCTGGAATGCTTGGGTCTTCGGTTTTGGACTGGGTGGCAGTGGTGAGCTGGTAGTCGTTTTCCCAGGAGCGCACCGATCCCATGACGCCAATGCCAAGCATGCCATTGCCGAGTCGGGTGCGGTATGCGTACACCAGGTCGAGGTTGTGGATGTTGGTGATGCCGTAGGTGATCCGGTAGAGGTTGGCGCCAATGCCCACTCGTTGGTTGAACATCGGCATGTTGAACGTCAGGGCCATGGTAGTAGGAGACCCTTCGATGCCGATCCATTGGTTGCGGTAGATGGCGCTGATGCAGACGTTTTCCTGGCTGCCGGCATAGGCGGGGTTGTAGCCCAATTTGTAATAGAAAAACTGGGTGTTGTGGGGTTGCTGCTGGGCGAAAACGGTCAGCACACCGAAAACGAAGAATGCAGAGGTAAAAATTGACTTTTTCATATCCGCAGAGGTGTAGAGGCGGGGCCCGTGCCTTTCAGCAGGCAGGGCCCCACCATGAGGTTATCGTTGAATGATGAGGTATCCGGTTTTGGGGGTTTGGCCATTGCCCAAATCGAGGATGTAGTAATAGGTGCCGGCTGGCAAGTCTTCACCGTCGAAGGTGCCCTCCCAGTCGTTGCGGTAAGGCGAAGCCCTGAAGACTTCGTCGCCCCACAAGTTGAAGATGCTGAGGGTGTTGTTGGTGAAATCGTTCAGGTTGGCCAGGCATGGGATGATGAAAGCATCATTGATGCCGTCGTGGTTGGGCGTGATGATGGAGGGAATGTCGCATTTGGCATCGTTGCCCACGTTGAAGGTAATGGTGCCGGTGGTGCAATCGCAATTCTCCACACACAGCTCGTAGACGAGGAAATCCTCACCAATGTAATTGATATTGGCCTCGTAGGTCACGTTGCCGAAAACATCGGCCGTAGCCTTGCCGTGGGCCGGCTGTTGGAGAATGCTGAATGTAAAATCACCGGGTATGACGTCGTTGCTCAGTGCATTCAATGTGGTTTTGCCACCGAATTTCACCTGGGCCACGTCGTCGGTTGCTTCTGGTGAGAAGAAGTAATTGACGATCACCGAGTCCACCGAATGATGCCCACAGGCACCGCCATTGATGGTCCACACCAGGATGTTCTGACCTGCCTTGAGTCCGCAAACGGTTGTGCTCGCATTGGTGGGCGTGACGAACTCGATGGCTGGATCGGGGCTGGTCCACAGGCCGACGCCACTGAGCGCTGGCACGGCATTCACAACTGTACAACCTTCGCCACAATCCGTGTAATCTGCTCCGGCGAAGGCGTTTTCGTTGCTCACCACCACTTTCACGACGTCGGAGCTGGTGCCACAGCCACCCGTCACCGTCCAGGTGAAGAGGTATTCGTTGCCCGGCGTAAGACCCGTCACGAGGGTCTTGGGATTGGTGGGGTCCACGATGACCACACCAAGTTGGGCCTGGGTGGCCGGTTGCGACCACATGCCATTGTTCGAAGAGGCTGGCACGGCATCGAGCTGGACAGAGGTAGTGAAACAGGCGTTGATTTGGTTGCCTGCCTCGGCCTGTTCCAGCTGATTGACTTGTACGGTCACGCTATCGTAGGAATAGTTTTCACAAGCTCCATTGGACAATGTCCAGCGGAACACATAAGGCACACCAGGTTTGAGCCCCGAGACAGTGGTGTTTGGTTGATCGGGGTTGGCAATGATCACCCCGACGGGGTCGCCGCTCTGCAAGGTCCACAGTCCGCTGCCGAGAGTTGGCGGAGTGGCTGCGAGCTGGATGATGTCGCCTTCGCAAGCCTGGATGTTGGCTCCCGCTTCCGCAGCATTGGCCGGTATGGTATTGAGGCTTACCTGTGTGGGAGCCGATGGATCCGAATCACACCCATCAAGGGTAGCCACCACGTAGAAGGAAGCCGTTCCCTCGCCATACTGCTCGGGATTGGGCAAGTTGAAATTGAGTCCAGGCGTAGGATTGCCAAGCGGTTGGCCATTGACATCATACCAGGTATATGTGGCTCCAGGTGTAGCCGACGAAGAGGTCACGATGAGCATGACATCGTCGGTATTTGCACAATAAGGCCCTGCGTTCGTAGCCACGGGCTTACCGGGCTTGGGCTTGACGGTCACCTCGAGCGACACCGGCTTCGACCAACATCCGTTGACCTTCTTGCGCACGGTGTACAAGCCCGCGTGGGTGGCCTGGTTGACATTGGGGATGACTGGGTTGCAGACCGATGCGGAGAATCCGCCCGGGCCGGTCCACTCATAGGTGGCTCCAGTAGTGCAGTTGACGCCGAGCTGAAGCTGGCCGCCCTGGCACACCGGGCTGTTGCTGGTGGCCATCACCACCGGCAAGGAGTTTACGACGAGTACAGTCTTGGCCGATGGCAACGACAAACAGTTGTTTACGCGATACTGAACCGTATAGCTGCCTGAGTCCGTCATACCAAGCTGATCGATGACAAGGGAAGGAGAATTGGTGACGATGGTGCCGGCAGGAGTATTCCAGACGTATTCGGCGGTGCCATTGCCCTGGTAGGCCGGCGCACTCAGCGTGACACTCTGACCCTCGCAGAAGGGATTGTTGGCGCTTAGCGTTGGCGCCGAAACCGGCGTAGGTACGATCTCCGGGATGGTGACCTCGATGGTTTTCGGTAGCGAACTACAGCCATCTTGGTTGGTCACCACGAGCGTATAGGTCCCGCTGTTGGCCGATGTGGCAGCTGGAATGGTAGCCACGGCACTCGAGGAGAAATAACCGTTGGGGCCGGTCCATTGGTATTGGTAGGTGCCCGGATCGAGGGGGAAGAGCGTCGCCGTCAGGTGCACATCCACCGGGCCGGTAGTACATGCCGGAGCATCGCTACTGGCTCCAGTGATTTTCACGCGATCGTTTACTTGGAGGAAGACTGACTTGGTCGCGGTACACCCGAACTGGGTAGTGACGGTGAGCTGGTAAGTTCCTTCGTGGTTGGGCGTCACGTTTTCGATGGTGTGCACCGGCATTGCCACTTGTTGCCCCGAAGGATATTTCCACAAAAAGCTCACGTTTTGGCTTGCCGAAGAAGCGGCGAGCTGCACGTTTTGCCCTTCACAGACCACGGCGGGCGAAGCGGTAGCCGTGACGGCCTGCGGCAACGGAGCCACATACACGGTGGTGGGTTCGGAGAGTTCCGACTCACATTGGTTGCCGATGGCTTTCACCCGCCACTGCCCGGCATCCTTGTTGATATCTACCGATTGGATGGTGAGGATGTTGCTGGGGGTGTTGATGACGTTGGCCATCGGTGAAATCCACTGGTATGAGATCACACCGGGTATGGCCGTGGCTGTCAAGGTCACTGTCTCACCTACACAGGCGGGGTTGCCGGCCGTGGTCGAGTTGGTCACGGTAGGCTTGGACGGCTTGGTAAATACATTCACCGCCACCGTTGCCGGATCCGAGGCACAACCATCGGTGGTCACCACGAGGGTATAGATGCCAGCATGGCAGGTAGTGGCATTGACGATGGGCGCCGGGTTGCAACTCGATGAGCTGAAGCCACATGGGCCCGTCCAGCTGCATGTGCTGTTTGGCGGGGTATTGACACTCTTGAGCAGGATGCTTTCTCCTTCGCACAATGTCATCATCGTCTGCTGGGGAACCGCTACGGGTTTCATCTTGACATTGACGGTGACCTGGTTGGAAACGGCCGAAGAACAGCCTTTGCGCTCCACGATGAGGTAAAACTGGTACGACCCGGAAGCGGGAGGCGTCATGGTAAAATGTGGTACGGTCGTCGCTGCCAACAGCATGCCTTGTGGCGGCGTGCCAGTGTACCATTTATAGGTCACGTCGCTGCCGCACACCTGGGCAGTGCTCAGCTGGATGCTTTCGCCAAAACAAATGGAATTGGCTGATGCACTGATGGCAGGCGTAGGCAGCGGTAGCAAATCACAGGTGACCTGAACCGTGTTCACAGCCTCGCAACCCGTCACACCCCTGATCACCACGTTGTAAAATCCGACATCCGCCATGGTGGCATTTTGAATTACCGGATTCTGCACGTAGGCAAAGGGGATCCCCTGCGGATTGTACCAGGTGTATTGATAGACATTATTACCACCCGGTGATGCCGGTGGGTTGGCAAAAAATTGCAGACTGGAGCTGCCACATGGGCTGGTGACAGTGGGTTGAGGTTTGGCCGTGCTTACTCCGACGAAAGTGTTGCAAGTAGAGACGTTGCCGACCAGGTCGGTAACCGTAAGGGTCACATTGACCGTCGAGGGAGAGTTGCAGGTGATGGTGTTTGGCGAAACGGTCATCGACGCAATACCACAGTTGTCAGAAGAGCCCAGGTCTATTTCAGCCGGGTAAATGGTATCGATGACGAAACCCGAAGGGTTGATTTCGACGAAAGAAGGTCCACACAGGGCCTTCGGTGGCTCATTGTCTTGGATTTCTATGTCAAATGTGCACTCGTTGGCATTGCCGTTGAGGTCGGTCACGGAGTAGTGCACCGTATTCAATCCTTGCAAAAGCGTCACCGTTTGAGGTTCCAGGGGCGGCATGAGCGTCTCGGGGTCGTAGGTCGTGGCCCCATCGATCGAAAAAGTGGGCGAAACACTCTCGTAGCTGATGGTGGCATACATGAAGCTGCCGTCGGTATCGCCATCGGCATTTACCTGCGACGGATCACAGGGGTTGATACCCCAGCCAGGCCCGGCAGGCGGGATTGGATACCCCTGGAAGGAACGGGCCGTGATTTGGAAGCTGCCGTTGGAGGCCCAATCATTGAATGTATCGGATGGAATCTGGAAGGTGACGATGCTGGGCGTGTTGCAATCCCCGGGCGTCACGTTCGGCTGACCTTTGGCCGTGGTGCCCAACAGGTTGTTGTCGGGATCGTAGATTTCGAAATACGCACCGGCGGAGTCCACGTCTGCCTGGATCACGATGGTGAGGGTCACCTGCCCGGGCGTGGCGTTGGCAGGCAAACCGGTAAAGGTGAAGACCTTGTCATCGGCGACGAAGTCGTTCAGGTTGGGGTTGTAGGAATAGGTGATGAGTTTATCAGCCGGCTGATCGGGCTGCGTTTGGGTAGTGGGTTGGGTGACGCTACAGTTGTCCGACACCCATGTAAAAAGTGGCACCGTGACGTCCATTTCGCAGGCGCCGGTTGGCAGTGAATAGCTCAGACTAGACGGGCAGACGATGGTGGGCGGTTCGTCATCTTGAACGGTCACCTGATAAGAACAGGTGGATTCATTGCCCACACAATCCGTGAAATAGTACGTGATGGTGTTCGTGCCCAGCTCGAGCATGGTCGTTACCGGGGCAATGGGGCTGACTGCCACGCGAGGTCCATTGTCGATGGCATATTCAAACTTGAGATGTTGGGGGAATTTCAGTGTGTAGATCAATTCGGCCGTCACCGAGCCACCGGGGCAGATGGGGTTGACGGAAAAACGCCCTGGTTGGCCAGCCGGGATGTTGGGCTTGATGGTGATGGTTACCACTCCATCGAATGCCCATTGGTTGTAAAGAGCCGGCGAGACGAGGATGCTCGTCGTAGTGTCGCCACATTGCACGGGTGTGTGCGCAATAGACCCGATGAACAAGCCCCCCTCGCCATAGACATTCAGGTACTCGGTGGGGGCTTCTGCATCGACGTCGTTGAGGGTGAAAGTAAACCGCACATTGCTCTGGGCCTGGTAGGGCGGGCCCGGTACGCTGAAGTTGAAGACCACGTCGTTCACGGGGGTTTCCACGGGATCGGAACCGGCAGGGATGCTTAACACCTCGCTCATCACGAGGGTATCGCTCACAAACACGTTCCCACATTCATCTTCCACCATGGGCAAGTTGAGCAAGAAATTGTTGCCGCAGATGCCTGGATCGGTGGAAACCGTCTGGTTTGAGGGACATTGGCTGAGCACTGGTGCCTGGTTGTCCACGATGATGAAAGTGGCAGTGGTAGTATCTGTATTGCCGCAATTATCCATGACCACGAAATCCACCGTCGTGCTCCGGTAGATCTGATTGCTGTCTGGCGTACAGGTAGGCGGCAGTAGGTAGGCTGGCGTGGATGTACCGGTCAAATAAGCCGACCAGGTCAATTGCGGGCCAAGGGTACAGTTGTCTTTGGCCGTGGCGCCACCATGGGCGTCGATCCAATCCTGGAAGAGACTGTCTTGATTTTGCCCAAGGGTGCAGATGTACACCGCATCGACGGCCGGGTTGTCGATGACCGGTCGCGTCAGGTCGGTCACGGTGATGACCTGTACACTGTCGATGCTGTTGCCGCAGGCATCGCTCACGGTCCAGGTGCGGTAGATGGTTAGCTCGTTGGTACAGCTGCCAGCGACGATGACGTCGGAGCTGGTCACCTCGGGGCTGTCGTCGCAGTTGTCACTGACGTTTGAAGGCTGACCAGTGACGTTGAGGTTGTCCTGATCGCTGCAGTCCACCGTGACATCCGCAGGGAAATCTGCCGTTGGGGGCACAGTATCGATGACGGTGATGGTTTGTTGCCGGGTGCGGCTATTGCCACAGGCGTCGGTCAGTGTCCAGGTGCGAACGATGGTTTGTTCCTGGGGGCATGCTCCGGGGTTGATGGTTTCGGTGAAGGCGATGGTTGGGCCTGAATCGCAGTTGTCGGAGATGTTACTGATGTTGCCAAGGGCAATGGTATCCGTATTGGTACCACAAGCCACGACCGTATCGGCAGGCACGTCGAAATCGGGCTCCACCAGATCTTCCACATTGATCACCTGACTCATTTCCACGGTGTTGCCGCATTGATCCGTGGCGGTCCAGGTTCTCAGGATGGTGTAGGTATAATCGGTGCACGAGCCATTGCTCGTTTGGGAAGAGCTCTCGGTAAAATTGACGGTGACGTTGGAGTCGCAATTGTCGGTAGCGGTCACGGTAGGTGCCGTCGGTATGGGATCTGTACAAGCAATGAATACATCGGCTGGTACGCCCACCAAGGTCGGAGCTTCATCGTCCACGATTTTATAGGTGGCCGTCTGGGATGCTTTGTTGCCAGAGGGATCTTCCACGTAAAATGTAACCGTGATTTCACCGCACAGATCGTTGAAAGCGGCGGGCCCATCGTGGTAGATGGTGTCCACAGCGCAGTTATCAGTGGCATTGGCAGCGAGACTGTCGAGCTGGGCTTGAATCCATCCTGCATAATTGGCTGTGTCGCACGCCACGGTATCACCCACGATGGTGTAGTTCATCTGTGGTGGTATGGAATCCCAGAACACGATGTCGAAGCAGAGCGTATCCGTCACCCCATTACCACTCACGATGTAGTGCATGGTCACGGTGACACCACTGGGTATCTGGCTACCAAGGTTGTAGCCTGTGAGGGCCGCACTGAAATTGACGCTGGAGGGTGTGGGATCAACGGTGAAAGACCCAGTACCAATGACCAGTGTGTCCTGGCAATTGTTTTCATCGACGTAGAATGTATCGGGGCCGTTATAGGTGAGCGTAAACAAGTCGCCCGGATTTTCACAGGTAGATTGGGCGCTTGACTGGTGGCTCGTCACGAATACAATGGCCACGATAGCAAGGATCGAGGTAAAGGAGGTCGAAAATCGGTTCATCATGTCGGATGTTGGTTAAGCCGGTTTTGGATAGTGCAACACGGGATTGCTTTACCTGATTTTGGGGTAAATGTTTCCTGGAATTTGACCGAAGAGGGTTTTGGTGCAAAGGAGAAAGCGCACAAAGGGATCGATGCCGATGTCAAATTCCCGGGCAAGAGCAGGAACGTCTTTATTTGTCGGAATTCGTCCAGGGAAATAGGAACACGGCAGAGGTGTGGAAATCGGTTTCATAGGATGACAGTTCATGGGATACGCGGGGCGCTCGAAGCCCCAGTTTGTGACCAGCAAAAATCGGGCGCAAATTAGGAAAAATCTTCACCCATGCCGTCCAAGTTTGTCAACCCACCCGTTCAAGCAATTGGCGAGCAACGCATTAGAATTGACTTGCTATGGTAAATTTTTTTCTACCCCTTTCTGCCAGGTCTGTCGGCATTTCACAAGCAAATCAAGAAAGAGGTACGCTCGATTGGGCTTTTGTAGTAACAACGAACGAGGAGCAAGTGAGGATTTGAGCCTGTCCGGCTATCGCCAAGCCATACGGGGAACTTCCATCACTCCCTGAATAAGAACGCGTTTCATTCAAAGTGAAACACCAGACCTTTGACTCCTGACAGCACTTCGAGTGCTGCCTGGAGTGAGGTTCCTTATTTTTTGCACTGAAGTGACTTTTTCCAGGGGACTCAGCAATAGAGGGGCCGACACCCGCCATGCACCAATGCATGCCACGACGATGAGCAGAGTTGTAAAAGCACACACACTTCTAAAGGCACCCAAGGATACCTTCAGAAGTGTGTGGATCAAGGGGAGATGCCCAAGTCAGAGGACGATTACTGACTGCCTTGCTTCACTGCCAGGATTCATGGACGGGCCTGAGCACGAGGAATGTGGGGCCCTCCTGAGGTTGAGTCGAGATGGGTGGCGCTGCAACTGGGGTTTGCGACCTCGGATCCGGAGCCTCGCCCGTGCGAGAGGGAAGCCGATAGCTCGGGGCAGGCATTACAGCAGCAGCAAGCAAGGTCCGGCCCTGGACTTTGCCAGAGAAAGCCGCTTTGTCGGGAGCTGGGGGTGCTTGCTCTACCTCGCGCGCCTGGACTACTTCCAAGTGTTGCACCGGCATGGCATAGTCGTACACGAACAGTGCATAGCGTTCGATGATGTCGATGAGCTTTTCGGCATAGGCCGGATCCGTGGCGTAGCCGCATTCCTTCAGTGTTTTTGCCCAGGACTGGTAGTCGTTGATGGCATATTGAAACAAGGGTTGATAGCGGGGATTCTCCTTCAGGAAAAGGGAATGGTCGCGAAACGACATCACCACATCGTCGTACTTGCGGAAGCACGATGGCTCCGGTTCGTCGTCGCGGGCGTAGAAGGTGGGGCCTACCCACCCGTTGTAACACTTGATACCAAAGTAGTTGTTGGCATTGATGGCCGTGGCTCCCCGCCCCCAACTCGATTCGAGGATGGCTTGGGCCAAGGTGATGCTGGAAGGTATGCCGTGCTGCATCATCTCCTCCACAGCCAGTGTGGACCAGGTTTCGATGAAAATTTGGCGCTCAGTCTCGGTGATGTTGTTGGAAAAACCTGCCAAAGGCAGTGCGAGCAAGAACAGGACAATGGATCGTTTCATGGGAACCGGGATTTTTTTGCGGCGGTATGTTTGGCTTCGCCGGCACGTGTGGGTTTACAGTTTTCTCAGCCTTTATCCCGGTTGTCGCTGCAGCAGACAACTCTCATAGTAGTTAGCGCTAATGTGTCCTATGCAAGAAAGATACCAGCCTGACGCGCTTGGGCCGACACATGCTGTATTTTTTTACTACCTCTGCTCTTTTCATGGCTGGACTCAGCCTGCGCCATCCCATGCCGGGCCCAATGCTCCAAGGCATTTTTGCCAATACCCATTTCAGCGGAAATGATTTCGGCGCCATTTGGCAGCTGCATAATAATATACATGGAGGGTTGGCCTTCAACGATATAAAAGATAACTTTGCCGCCCTTTGGACGCCTTTCCTCCCCAGGCTCGTCAAGCATTCCAAACCTCAGATGGCCAGGTGTCATCCCAACCTTGATCACAGAACCAAAACTTTGCTGCTATGGATACTGCAACCGAAAAAACGAGATACTCCGACGAGGAACTGGCCGAATTCCGTGAACTCATCGAAGGGAAACTGGCTGAAGCCCGAAAGCAACTCGAATACTACCAGAAACAGCTGCTCGAGCTGGGTGACAATCCCGACGGCAAAATCCGAAGTCTCGAAGATGGCACTGGCTCTGCCGAACGCGAGCAACTCACCCAATTGGCCGCCCGGCAGGAAAACCTCATCCATCACCTTGAAAACGCCTTGCTCCGCATCGAAAACAAGGTGTATGGCATCTGTCGAAAGACGGGCAAACTCATCAGCAAGGAAAGGTTGCGCGCCGTGCCCCACGCCACCCTCAGTATTGAAGCCAAGCAAAAAAGGAGATAGGATCCTTCCTCTTCTTATCGTGCATGCGAAAGCCCGGCCAGCTTTGACCGGGCTTTCGCCATTCGAAGGCTGCCCCATTCCCTGAAAAGCTCATCGCTTTCGGGGCTTTTGCGAACTTTGAGCCTCCATGGTTGTATTTACCCTGCGAACAAAACTGATTGGAACCTTGAAGAAATCGCACGTCGTCATACTGATCATTCTCGTCGTACTGTTCATCGACCAAGCCCTCAAAATCTGGATCAAAACCAACTTGGAATACGGCGAGGAATTCCGAATCCTCGGCCTGGATTGGGCGCGCATCCATTTCGTCGAAAACGAAGGCATGGCTTTCGGGCTCATCTTGCCCGGCGAGTACGGCAAACTGTTCCTCAGCCTTTTTCGACTATTGGCCGTCGGAGCGCTCATCTATTACCTGGTCTTGCTGCTGCGCAACGACGCCTCCATGGGCTTGCTCTGCAGTTTCAGCCTCATTCTGGCAGGCGCCTTGGGCAACATCATCGACAGTGCTTTTTACGGACTCATTTTTTCCCATTCCCCCATCCACGGCGGTGTGGCCACCCTCTTCCCGCCTGAAGGGGGCTACGCCGGCTTCTTGCATGGCAAAGTTGTGGACATGTTCTATTTCCCACTGTGGGAAGGATATCTGCCCGATTGGGTGCCCTTATTCGGAGGGGAATACTTTCAGTTCTTCAGGCCTGTGTTCAATGTGGCCGACGCCTCCATTACCATTGGTGTGTTTAGCTTGCTGCTTTTCCACAGGAAATTTTTTAGCTCTCACTCCATCCAGGATCTCCAGGAAAAAAAGGCCCTCGCAGAAGTGGAATTAGCCGCTGAACATGGCACACTGGCCATCAGCGACAATGGCGAAGCACCCGAAACACTCTCGCAACCCCTCGACCCCGCCAGCTCGGAAGAATGGAAGGAGGACAAATGACGGTTCCGAACCCTTTGAATTGACATTCCTCCTCGCCTTGCTCAATTGCTTTTTCCAATCCAGCCCTGCATCAGGCTGGCAATATTGCATCCCGTTTACCTTTCCCCTCACAGCTCGATCTTCACCAACTTCAGGCGGTGGCGCCGTTCGCTGGGCACGATGATGGCGTTGGCCGATATCTGCACACCGTACCGAAACATCAGGCTGAGATCTTTACGCTCGGTATTCATGACCGAGTCGTGATCGAAACTGCCGTCGCCCCTGACTACGTACTGGCTCACGGTGTTTTCGGACTTGATTTCATCGTTGAACACCAGTCGCAGCGCCGTAGGTGTTCGCGCCAAGAAGAAGGAAGAGTAGGAGGCCTCGTCGTCCTGGCTGTACTGCTTTTTGTGCAAAATGCGCTTCCAGTGTTCAGAGCCGTCGGGATGGAGTGAAATCATGAACACGTCGTCGTAGTAATAATCCACGATGGGACGCGCTCCTGAACGGATGTAATAGCTGTTGGTGACCAGCCCGCGGTTGTAGGCTTTGTTGAGTTCGGCCAACAAGATGATGCCACCGTCGCGGCGATGCACGATCTGCTGGACGCTCACCTCGGTGAGGCCCTTCACCTTTGCACGCTCCTTGTCTTTTTCGAGCAATACCCGCAGGAAATCCGCATCGAAAGGATGGAACACGAGCACCCTGTCGTTGAAGTCATCCCTTGCAATGGAGAGGAAGAAATAACCGTCGGCCCGGGTGGTGTTGTCCTGGCCGTATAAACCGGCCGCGACGATTCGCTTGTTGAGGTTGTCGATCGAGAATTTGATGTCGAAAGTCAAATGCCCTTCCATCGAGACCAAATGGCGCATCATTTGGCCCCCGGTAGCCGCTCCGGTCATGAAAATCTCCAAGCGGTGCTCATCAGATTTGCCGGGTCGGTTGTCGCGATCGAGCACGAGGTACATGTTGCCCTCGTTGTCAACGAGCATCTGCACGAAATCCCGCTGATACAAAAAGTCGTCGATGGTGAACTCGCTATGCCATAGCACCTGCATCTGCTTCATGCTGAAAGAAAACACGTGGAACTTGTCCACATCCTCGATGAACCAGATGAGGGCCAGCTGCTTGTCTTCCGAGACCTCGATCTGGTAGGCTGGAGAATAGAAGAGTTTGTCGAAGATGCTGATGGTGAGCGAATCGAGCAGGTTGGCACCGGGGCTGTAGCGGTGGGCTTTGAGAACGGGCTGGAGTTTGTAGCGAAACTCATAGAAGAGGCACCAGTCGTTGCCCATACTGACAGCCCTGATGACGCGTGGGCGTTTTTTATCCAGTTCGAGCTCTTTTTCCCAGCGTTTGCGCAGCTGGTTGTCGAAGCCGATCACCTTGGCTTCACTATTTTGACTTTTGAACAACAGCACGTTGCCGCGTTCATCGGGCAGAATCTCGTAGTAATCGTCGTCGCGCAGGGTGAATGCTTCAGAAACAGTTACGATCTGCGCTTCGATCATAGCGGGTAGCGACAGGGCCAACAAGGTGCACAGTAGCAGTGACTTCGACCAGTTCATATCGAGGTAGTTTTTGGGTCAGCGGGTCAGTACGATGTAGTCCCGAATGAGGGTGTTGAGAAACTCCTGCACATCCTCAGTTTTTTGAGGTACGGCAATCTGCAAGCGCTCGCAGAGTAGGTCCCTGGCCAGCATCATCGCCTGTTCGTTGGCCTCGTTGGGCCAACGGCGGTACCTGCCGAGCAATTGTTTCAACAGGAGTACATCGGAATCGCTCAATTGTTTGACCTGGGGAAAACGAGGTTGGTAGTTTTCGATCGTCACGATGTTGAGCAAGGTGTCGAGACTGAATCGAAGCGAAGGTTTCAGGTTTACCACCACCGTGCCAGCGGCCAGGTCGCCCAGCCGCTGGGCATGGGCCGTGCTACCGATGAGCACTGCCGCCAATGCCCCCATGGACAAGAAAAACTCCACCGTCAAAAAAATGGCTCTCATCAGGAAATCGGTAGGTTGTGGAGGCCGCCCGTCGAGGCGCATCACACGCAGTTTCATGAGGCGTTTGCCCAGCGTCTGCCCCCCACCGAAAAGCTCGGCCAACCAAACATAGACGATGAAACCCAACAGGGTCAAAATCAAATAAGCCCTCACTCCCCAGTTGCCAAGGTAGCTTTGAATGAAATCAATAAGCAGGATCAAGACGATGTGGTAGGGAATGAAATAGATGAGCAAGTCGAGAAAAAATGCCACGCCTCGCAATTTCAACGATGCGAGCTCATACTCGATGGGCACGTGCTGGCTGGTGTGTATTTCGATGCTTTTCATATCACGACTTGGCCTGAGCTTGGGTGGTCAGGGTTTGGTGCGCAACATCTTTGCCGCGATTTCCCGCAGCAGCTTGGCTGCGAGGGCAGCCGTCATGTGAGCGTGATCGCGATGCGGATTGTACTCCACGATGTCGGCCCCGATGAGTGGAACCTGAAGTACATGCAAAATATCGAGAAACTGGCGGGGAGTCAATCCTCCAGGTTCATGATGGGAAACGCCTGGTGCAAAAGCGGGGTCGAATGCATCGAGGTCCACGGAGAGGTACAGCGGGCCGTCGAAGGTGATGTGGCGCCATTTTTCTTCGAAATGCCTCATCTCGATCTGCTCGACGCCGTAGCGCTCAGCCTGTTGGCGCTGGTGAGGAGTCAAAGAGCGCAGCCCCACCTGTACGAGCCGCCGCGCCAGGCCCGCCTCCATGATGCGGGCAAATGGGCAGGCGTGCGAGTATCTGTCGCCTTCGAACTCCTCATACAAGTCTCCGTGTGCATCCACGTGCAGGATGTCGAACCGGCCGTACACCTTGCTACAAGCCTTGACCACCGGATATGTGATGCTGTGGTCACCACCCAACACCAGTACGCGCCGGCCCCGCCCCAAGCGCCTGAGTACTTGCTCCGAGATGTCCTCGTAGTCACTCACTTCGATATCGCCGCCATCGAGGAACTCGGCATGCTCGATGGCGTTGAAACCATCCTCGGTGTAGTAATTAGAAGCGCCATTGTGGAGGGTTTCCCGGATGCGGGCAGGCGCCAGCGCTGCTCCCCGCAGAAAACTCGACTTTTCGTCGTAGGGTATGCCGGTGAGTATTACCATGGGGTTTGGGAACTTTGCAGGTTTGCCTCGATGGGCATTATTTGCAGGAAAAATAGCCAATGAACTACAGCCGGCAACATCTTTCCGACACCATCGTCGCCTTGGCTACTCCCCCCGGAGTAGGTGCCATTGGCGTCATCCGGCTCAGCGGGCCTCGCGCCATCGACATCGTGGCCGAGGTGTTCAAGGGCAAAGACCTCCGCAAGCAAAAAGGCCATACCGTCCATTTCGGCAGCCTCCACGACGGCGACCAACTGCTCGACGAGGTGCTGGTGACCCTTTTCCGGGCTCCCCACAGCTACACCGGCGAAGACGTCGTCGAAGTGTCGTGCCACGGCTCGCCATACATCCTTCAGCAAGCCATCGAACTGTTCATCCGCAAAGGGGCTCGCATGGCCCAGCCCGGAGAATTTACCTTGCGGGCTTTCCTCAACGGAAAAATGGACCTCTCGCAGGCAGAGGCGGTGGCCGATCTGGTGGCTGCCAACTCAGCCATGGCCCATCGCGTAGCCATCCAGCAGATGAGGGGCGGCTTCAGCCAAAAAATCCACCAGCTCCGGCAACGACTCATCGACTTCGCCAGCCTCATCGAGCTCGAGCTCGACTTCTCAGAAGAAGACGTCGAATTTGCCAACCGCGACCAACTGCGCCAGCTCATTGGGCAGATTCTGACACTCATCGAAGAACTCATCCAGTCTTTCAGGCTGGGCAACGTCATCAAACGCGGCGTGCCCACCGTCATCGCCGGACGCCCCAACGCCGGCAAAAGCACCCTGCTCAATGCCCTCCTCGCCGAAGAACGTGCCATCGTCAGTGACATCCCTGGTACGACCCGCGACACCATCGAGGAGGTGCTCAACATCCACGGAGTGGAATTCAGACTCATCGACACCGCTGGCATCCGCGAAGCCCAAGACCAAATCGAAGCCATTGGCGTGGAAAAAACCCTCGAAAAAGTACGGCAAGCCACCCTGCTGCTTTACGTCTTCGACGTCGGACAAACGACCATCGATGAGGTCCTCTCCGACCTCGAAAAACTCCACAACCCCGAGCTACGCCTCCTGGTGATCTGCAACAAAATGGACACCAACCCCTACTTCAAACCCGAATGGCTCATCAACCCTGCCGACCCCGCCATACCCTCTACTTTGTTTCGCCAAAGACCCACGAAAAAACCTGACATCCCACTCGACCCCAGCCAAATCGTCACCCTCTCGGCCCTGCACGGCATGAACATCCCCTACCTCAAGGAAAAACTCTTCGAAATGGTCATGGAGGGCCGAAGCCTCGAAAGCCCCGTAGTCACCAACGCCCGCCACGTCGAGGCGCTCGAAAAAGCCGCCGAGAGCCTGCGCGACGTGCTAAAAGGCCTGGACGAAGGCATCACCTCCGATTTCCTCGCCATGGACATCCGCCGCGCATTGACGTTCCTGGGTGAAATCACTGGCGAAGTAGGCGTCGAAGACCTGTTAGGCAACATCTTTTCCAAATTCTGTATCGGAAAATAGGCATGGGCAGCCTTCGCCAACCTATGAGTTGCTTTGAGAAAAGGGAGATGCTTTGAACGGGCGGGCCTGTCTGTCGCCCGGCAGGGATTTGAGCCTGTCCGCCGGCAAGAGCCAGCTTAATTAACACCTGCTCTCTGCCTGCTCACATGCTACCTTACGCCCGAGTCGAGTAGTGGCACCCTCACCTGGCTACCGTTACTTCCCCTTTGTAGCTCTTGGTGGTGCCATTGACGAAATGAACCACGGCGTGATAGATGTACACCTCTGACGGAGCCGGCTGGCCATCGATGGTGGCATCCCAGCCTTGGCTGGCATCGTTGGCGGGTAGTCCCTTTGCGTCGTAAACCTTGGCACCCCAGCGATTGAAGATGCGCAGGTCGTAGGTTGCTATTCCCTTGCCGAGCAAGTAGAAGCGGTCGTTGATGCCGTCGCCGTTGGGCGTAAAAGCATTGGGCACCAGTACATCGAGGATGAGCTCCACATTTACCACGACTGTGTCGGAAGTGCTGCAACCCGTACTGTCCGTGGCGGTGAGCACATAGTGCATGGTGTCGAGTGGAAATGCCAGTGGATCAGGACAGTCCCAACACGACAATGATTCGATTGGCGACCAGGAAAAGCTGAGTGTAGGATCGATGAAGAAAGGTTCCAAGCGCACGGTATCCCCTCGCTCGATGTCGTAGCTGGCCGGCAGATCGAGCACGATGGCCTGGGGTTGTCCGACCGTAACGACGGTATCGCGTGTGCAACCGTAGGCGTCCAGGGCAGTGAGCTCCCATTCACCGGCAGCAAGACCTTCGAAAAATGTAGTGGAAACGAAAGGCCCGCCATCGAGGCTGAAGCGCAAATCATCAGAAACAGGAAAGAGCTCGATCGCACCACTCGACTCACCATGGCAGCGGGCATCGAATACTTCCAGCTCAAAGTCGATGGGATCTACTTCCGACAGCAAGGCGGACGCCTCAGCGCTACATCCCCATTGGTCCGTGACGGTGAGGCTGTAGTCTCCGGCGGGCAGGCCTTCGAGTGTCGGTCCGTTTTCCGACGAAACGCTCCAGGCATAGTGGTATGGCGGTTTACCACCCGACACCATTGCATGCAGAGCGCCTCCGTCCGTACCTGGACAAGGCTGCTGCGCCGAGAGATCGAGCACAAGGGATTCATTCACCAACACCTCTACTACCACGGTGCTGTCGCAACCCGCTTGATTAGTCCCGAGGTGGATGTACTCCCCGGGTGAATGCACGTACTCACCGAAAACCAGGGCACTGTCACCTGCACATAGCCTGATGGTTTGCCTCACCAGGACGGTATCGCCCACTATGAGGTGGACGTGGTGCGTGCTGTCGCAGCCAGCCGAACTGGTGAAGGTCTGTTGATAATCGCCAGGCGTATTGGTGGGCGTGCCGAATATTTCTACAGTCTCAGTCTCGCAAAGGAACAGGGTGTCGAAAGTCTCTTTGACTGGCTCCACCTCGAGGTGTATGACGTGGGTGCTGTCGCAGCCATTGGCTCTCGGGAATGCCTTGTGGTAGGTGCCGGCTACATTGGTGGGCGTGCCAAAAATGTCGGCCGTTTCGTTGCCGCAAATTTTGATGGTCTCGCTCGTGAGCACGGTGTCACCCACCTCAACCAACACTTCGTGTACTCCCACGCACAAATTGGCACCGGTGACCGTGACTGTGTAGAGTCCTGCATGCGCCGGAGTCACAGGTTGGATGACGGGATCCTTGAGGTTGGAGCTGAAACCGTTGGGGCCCGACCATGAAAAGCCATCGCCACCTCCGGCAAAGAGCTTCAGGGTACCACCTTCACACACCGGGCTGTTGCTTCCAATGCCAATGCCAGGCTCTGGCAACACGGAATACACCACCGCATCATCGGCCTGGAATCCACACTCGAAAGTGATGGTGACAAAGAAAACGGTCGTGACCAATGGACTGGCGACAGGATTGGGCGAGTCGAGGTCGCTGAGCCATGGTGAGGGAAACCAGCTATAAGCCAGTCCGTTTGGATCTGGTTGCAGCACCACCGAATCACCTGGGCAGCGCTCGATGTCCTCCATCTCCTGGATGGGTGGTGCGCCAAAACAGACGCGCTGGTCCACCGCAGGGTTATGGCTGCTTGCCGTAAAGCCAAAATAAACCATGTGCTGCCCGCCAAAAATGGTCTGGACGATGTGATCCGAATAGGTCAGGGTGGTGGAATCGAGGGTGACGGTGAGCGTTTTAGTGCTGGGGTTCCAGTTGATTTGCAAGCAATGCTCCTGGCAATCCTCCAACTCGGGCAACGGCAGGGGGCCAGCGAGGTTTTCACCGGATGCATGGTTGGAGACGCCGTTTGCCATGATGGCGATGTGATCGGAAGGGGGGTCATTGGAGGTGGCTTGTTGGCGCACGTCGAATTCGACCACGAGCGAGGGGCCCAGGCCCCCGTAACCAAGTCCTTCACCATCCTCACCCACAAAATGGTTGCCAGTGGCAAAGATGAAGGCCATGCCTTCGGCTCCTTCGTTGCATCCGAAATTGAGGCGGGCTTTGAGGCTGAACGGCACGTTCAGGCTATACGTTCCAGTGGAAAAAATGCTTCCCACCTGCATGCCTGAGGAGTCGCTCGTAAGCAAGTAGCATGGACCCTCTGTAGCCACGGCGTCACCGTTTACCACGAGCGATTGGGCGTAGGGAAAAACAGACCATCCCAACAAATGCAGGAACAGCAAAGCGCTTTTCCACTTGCTGTCGATTTTCATGTAATCCGATTTTTTAATGAGTGAGACAGGGTACAGAACTTTGCCGATTTTCATCTGGCCGCTCCGAGGCGTTCATCTCATGACCAAAAACTGCACCGCATTCCAACTCCTGGCCAATCAAAACTCATTCGAGCACCACGGCAACACTCCCTGCCAGGCCACCCTTTACACTTTGACCCAGTTTGGCATACCAAGTCCCGACCACTCCCAGGATTACCAACTGCCAACCAATATGTCCAAACCGTGTTACAGAATCGCGGAGTAGTGATATCTTGAAGCGCCATTCCAAAATGAAGTACCTCTATGACCACGTACAATCTATCAACAAACGTCCCACTCGAATCAGCCCTCATCGAAGAAATTCAAAAAGTGGGCACATTCAAGACACTCGAAGCTGGTGAAGAACTCATGCGCCCGGGCATGTACGTCCGTTCCATCCCCATTTTGCTGTCGGGTAGCTTGAAAATCATGCGGCAAGATGACAACGGCAACGAGACCTTCCTCTATTTCCTCACTGCGGGCGATACATGCGCCATGTCTCTGACCTGCTGCACTGCCAACCGCCCCAGCAGCGTGCGGGCTGTGGCCGAAGAACCCACCACCATGATTCTGGTGCCGGTAGAATTCCTCGATCTATGGCTCAACAAATACCCTTCCTGGAAAAACTTCGTCTTTCACAGTTACCAACAGCGCTTCGATGACCTGCTCGAGGCGGTGGATTCCCTCGCCTTCAAGCGCCTCGACGAACGCCTTTGGGAACTTTTGAGGAAAAAAGCCGCCCTGCAGGAAAAAAGGTACGTGTACAATACCCACCAGGAATTAGCCGACGAGTTGAGCACCAGCCGCGAAGTAGTGACACGCCTGCTGAAGAAACTCGAACAAATGGGCAAAATCAAGACACACCGCAACCGTATAGAACTGCTCCAGACTGCAAATTCCTGACAGTGTGACAAAGGTCGCCGCTTGCTTGCCAGGTGATCGGCATTTTTGCAGTGCTTTTTCAACAATCCCTGCGGCCTTCATTCATTGTCCGCAGGCCCAACTCAGTGAAATAAATTCAAGCCGTATGAAAATCGAACAGATCTACACAGGCTGCCTGGCTCAAGGCGCCTATTACATCGAAAGCGAAGGTGAAGCCGCCATCATCGACCCGCTGCGTGAAGTGCAACCCTACATCGACCGCGCAGCACGTGACGGCGCCAAAATCAAGTACGTTTTCGAAACCCACTTCCACGCTGATTTCGTCTCGGGGCACCTCGACCTGGCCAAAAAGACAGGGGCCACAATCGTCTATGGCCCCAACGCCGAAACGGGCTTCGACGCCTATATCGCCAAAGACGGCGAGCGCTTCAAACTCGGTAAAGTAACCATCGAAGCGCTGCACACGCCAGGCCATACCATGGAAAGCACCTGCTACTTGCTGCGCGACGAAAACGACAAACCCGTGGCAGTCTTCACCGGCGACACCTTGTTCATCGGCGATGTGGGTCGCCCTGACCTGGCTCAAAAATCCGACCTCACCATGGCAGACCTCGCCGGCCACCTCTACGACAGCCTCCGCAACAAGCTCATGACCCTGCCCGACGACGTCACCGTGTACCCCGCTCACGGCGCCGGTTCTGCCTGTGGCAAAAACATGTCGAAAGAAACCGTTTCCACCATCGGTATTCAAAAAGCCACCAACTACGCCCTCCGTCCCGACATGACCAAGGAAGAGTTCATCCGGGAAGTGACCGATGGCTTGCTGGCTCCGCCCAAGTATTTCCCTGAAAACGTCCGCCTCAACAAGCAAGGCTATCAGAGCCTCGACGAAGTGATGAAGCGGGCCGCCCATCCCATGGACCCCGACACCTTCGAAGAGGCCGTCAATGCCACCGGTGCCATCGTCCTGGACGTGCGCCATGAACAGGAATTTGCCCAGGGCTTCATTCCAAACTCCATCTTCATCGGTCTCGACGGGCAGTTTGCCCCTTGGGTAGGCGCCCTCATCGCCGACGTCAACCAACCCATTGCCCTGGTCGCTCCCGTGGGTCGTGAACAGGAGGCCATCACACGCCTGTCACGCGTCGGATTCGACAACGTCATCGGCTATCTCGACGGCGGATTCGAAGCTTGGAAAAAAGCAGGTAAAGAAGTGGATACCGTGCGCTCCATTACTGCCGACGAATTCGCCAAGGAATACGAACAGCACGAAGCCGATGCCATCCTCGACGTGCGCCGTCCAGGCGAGTACAATGCCGAGCACATCAAGGATGCCGACAACTACCCGCTCGACTACATCAACGATTTCATGAATGAACTCGACCGCAACAAGGAGTATTTCGTGCACTGTGCGGGTGGATACCGCTCCATGATCGCCTGTTCGATCCTCAAATCAAGAGGCTTCGACAAAGTGGTGGATATAAAAGGTGGTTTCAAAGCCATCAAAGAGAGTGGAAAATTCGAACTGACGGATTATGTTTGCCCCACGACGCTGAAAAGGCAAAAAGCGAAGGAAGTTTCTGCTTGATCCAAACATTTTTCGTTCATTTGCCGTTACCAGCATAACAATCACCGCAATCATTCAAGAGCAAGAATACTTTGTTTTCATTTGGTTTTTTGGGGTTTGAAAGGGCGACGTCAAGTTGCCCTTTCTTTATTTGAGCCGCTATCTTCACGCTTGCCTTTGATCAGTGACCCTCAATCTCACCGTCGGCCATGCCCTCCACCCGCCCACTTAGCACGCGCGCATCCCTCCAAGTGCTGCGCATACCTGCCCTGCTCGTCGCCTTGTTCGTCTTTGCATTTCCCCAGCGCATCTCCCGCGCATGTGCACCGGAGTTCGAAGCCTTCCAGGGCTTTACCTTCCTCGATGCGGCCCCTCTGCTTCCGGCCCGCTCGGCGAGCCGCATGGAAGCGCGTCCCGTTGGCGTCGATAGCCTGTTCAGGCATTTTTTTTCACCATCACAAAAAGTAGTCGAAGACGCCAACCTCGAAGAGTGGATGGAGCGGTTTTGTGGCCTCGTCGAGGCCGAGGACATGCGCTGGCTCATTTACAAGGCATCTGCTTCCGATTTAGAATTGTTGGCCACGGCAACACGAAGCAAATCGCTACCCGTCCCAACCATCCTGCGCGGCAATAGCTTTGCCCAATACCTGTGGGAACACAAGTGCCTCGAAACCATCGAATACCTGCATTTTGCCAAACGCTGTGAACCGCACGTGGTGGCTCCGCAGGACCCCTGGCAACCCACTCCCCGCGATACCACAGCCATGCTGAAACTCATCGGCGAAGGCAAAAAACAATTCAAGAGTACCCGCTCCGACTACATTCGCCTGCGCTATGCCTACCAGCTCATTCGCCTGGCACATTACGCTCGCCAATACCGCCTCACCCTCGCCCTTTACGATGAGCTCATCCCCCAAATCGATCGGGAAAAAGCCCGCTGGAACGACAGCATCATCCCATGGTGGATCCTTGGTCACAAAGCGGGTGCCCTGCGCAGCCTCGGCGACAACGTGGAAGCATCCTACCTCTTTGCACGCATCTTCATGAACTGCCCCAGCAGGCGTGCCTCCGCATCGCTCAGTTTCTTTTTGCGAAACGACCAGGAATGGAAGGCCTGCTTGTTGCGCTGCCAATCCGACCAAGAGCGCGCCGCCCTCTACGCCATTCGGGCCGCCGACAGCCGTGCCAAAGCCCTGCCCGACATGCAGGCCATCTACGAAATCGACCCTGCAAACCCCTTCCTGCCCATCCTCCTCTACAGGGAATTGCACCGCATGGAGCGCACCTTCCTCGGCCTTGCCTTCAACACCTCCGAAGGGGAAAACCAGCCAAAGCCACGCCGACCAAACCGCTCCGAGGAAGCGTATCTCGTGGAACTCACCACTTTCGTGCATCGCTGTGCCACCGAGCGGCGCACAACCCAACCATTGCTGTGGCAACTCGCCGAAGGCTATCTGTTTTTCCTCAGTGGCAACTACTACGAGGCTCAAAAGATTTTCGAGCAGCTTGCACCACACATCGATGACCCCGCTCTCCGCCAACAACTCGACGTATTCAACCTGGTACTACAGGTCGCCACACTCCAGCAACCCGACAACAATACCGAGGATTTCATCATCCAAACCATCGAGAAAAACCCCCTCTACCGTCGATTCCCCAGCTTGCCGCACTACGTCCAAGACCGCTTGGCTGCCCTCTACCAGCGTCACGGCCAAAGAGCAAAAGCTTTTCTCATCCTCCACCACACCAATGCCCTCATAGACAACCCCGACCCAGAGCTCATCGACGAACTCCTCTCCCTTCTCCAAAAGCGAAAGAAAAGCCGCTTGGAGGAATTGCTCACCAAAGACATCAACCCATTGGACTTGCTCGACCTGAAGGCCTCTTACCATATCGGACGTGGCGAGCTGGAACTCGCCTATCGCGCCTACCAACGCATCCCGGTCGAGCACTGGGATGACTTCGGACTTTACAACCCTTTCCGCGAAACCTTCAAAGACTGCATACGCTGCTATGAACGCCTCGACAGCACAACCGTGCAGCTGCTCAACAAAGGTGAAATCCTCGAACAGATGCTCGACCTAGACTCCAAAGCCCGAGCCGGTATTGGTGATGTGGCCTTGCACCACTACCGCCTCGGCCTTGCTTTTTACAACATGAGCTATTTCGGTTATGCCTGGCGCGTGGCCGACCGAAGGCGCAGTGGAGCTACCTGGGACTACCTGCACCGAGGCAAGGACAATGTGTATTGCTTCCCTCCATACTTCCAGTGCATTCGGGAAAACACCGATCTATCGAGAGCACTCTACCACTTCGAACGTGCCCGGCTGTTGGCTCCCCTTGGCAGCGAGCTAGGCGCCAAAGCTGCTTTCCAGGCAGCGCGTTGTCAGCAAAAACAGTATTTCGCCAGCCCCACTTACACACCCCCACCCTGCTGCAACCGCATGCCGCCAATGCCCGACTCCATCATTACCAACTACAAAAGGCTGGTGGAAGACTACCGCGAAACGAAATTCTACCAGCGTATCATCCAGGAGTGCAAGTACTTCGCCTCTTACGCCGCCCGGCAATGAGTCGGCGGGATGGCGAAAAAAGCAGCCGTTGGGGCGTTCTTTTTCCACGCTTTTTCCGTTAGCTTCGAGCAAGCTTACCTCGCCCTGACAACTCCTGCAGGTCCATGAATCACTTCAGCTGGATATACGTCGGCGACGCCGGTCATACACACCCCGTGGGTTTGTACCACAGCGACAAGTCGGGGCACCTTGTCATCTATGTGGGCCGAAAAGTCGTCACCATCGACTTCAGCGTGTTCGACTCTCGCAAGTACAGCTTTTTCATCGACGACGAGCTGGTAAACATACGCCTGGAGCGTCGGGGCGATGAGATGTACTATTTCTTCGAAATCGACAAGGAGGCCGACACGCCCCGGAACCGGGCCCGCCGATTCATGGAGCGAAAGTACCTGCGGCAATCGCTGCTTTTCATTGGCTTGCTGGTGTCATTCGTGGCGACCATCGCCATCGTCATGCCCAAGTTTTCCGAAAAGTCCACCCTGACCAAAGCCGAGCAGCTGCTTATCAGTGAAGGGGTAACCACCGATGCAGTCCTCGTGAAACCGCCTCCCGAGCGGCCTGGCGTGTTAGCTTACACCTTCATCGCCGGCCATGAAACCTTTACGCACTTCATCGAAGATTCCTCCTCCATCACCCTGGACCTGCCTCTGTATCCCGGCGATGAGTTTGCCCTCGTGTATGCCCGCTCCAAACCAGAAATCCACCGATTTTACCTCGACAGACCCACCGAACGACAAATCGGACGATTCAAGCAGCGCACCGTGGAGAAACTCCTCGAATACCACCCCAAGCTTTCCAGCCGAGCTGCCAACTGTTTAGTGGAAGCAGCCTACCTCCTGTATGGCCTCGATGGTTTGTCCAACCTTTACTGGCAAAAAGCTTCCCCCTCGGAAAATGCGCGCCACAATGTCACGACGTATGAACGCATGGCACGCAGCATCGCCTTTCAAAACAAGTTCGCCGAGCTTTGTGCCCCGACCCCCAATAATTGACCTGTACCCGCTTCGAAGCAGCTCTGTCGATGTTCGTTTGAATTGGACAGCGGGTAGTTGCACCCACAATCCCCCGATGTCCGTTTCGAAACGGAGTAGGATGCTACCGTGCCAGTGATCCTATTGTCTGCACCTGGGGTGAAAGGGGCACACGCACTGAGCGCCCAGTAGCCCTCCATGCTGCCCACCAGATTGGTGCTTGTCCACCAGTGGTGGGGACAGGCCGGCCGAGGGGGCACCAAAAAACCCCTCATGGGTTCAATGCCCTGCCCAGGGCACGGCATCGGGGGGAAGGGGTGCAAAGGGAATCCCGTTGACCCTAAGTATTCTGCTCGAGTACGTCCAAAAGGATTTGGCAAGCCCAGTCTATTTCCTCATGTGAAATGACGAGCGGTGGGGCGATGCGCAGGCTGTGGTCGTTGAAGAGGAACCAGTCGGTGATGAGGCCGCGTTCGAGGCAGGCCAGTTGGATGCGGCGCAGGGTTTGGAAATCAGCCAACTCAACGGCCATGAGCAGCCCGGCATGCCTGACCTGATCGATGGCCGGGTGCTGGAGGCGTTGGACGAATCGACGGGCTTTGTCTTCCACCTCTTCAATCAAAGTAGTGGACAAGAGGGTTTGAAGGGTTGCCAGCGCGGCTGCACAGCTAACGGGGTGCCCTCCGAAGGTGGTGATGTGGCCCAGAGGCGGCTCGTGGCTGAGCACCTGCATGATGTGGCGGGGGGCGATGAAAGCGCCTATGGGCATGCCCCCTCCCATGGCTTTGGCCAACAATAGCACATCGGGCACGACGCCGTAGCGCTGGAACGCCCAGAGGCTGCCAGTGCGCCCAAAGCCAGTTTGTATTTCGTCGAAAACGAGCAAGGTGCCGGTTTCATCGCAACGGGCCCGCAGGGCGGGGAGGTATTCTGCTGGAGGTGTCACCACGCCAGCTTCGGCCTGAACGGGTTCTACGATTACACAAGCCGTGCGGTTGGTGATGAGTTCCAAGTCCTCCATAAGCCCGAAGCGAATGTGCCGGATGCCAGGCAACAACGGGTGGTAGGCTTGTGTGAAAGTGGTGGGCCACATGAGGCTGGCGGCCCCCTGCGTGCTGCCGTGGTAGGCATGGGTTGCGGCCACGATTTCGAAGCGCCCCGTGAAGCGCTTGGCGAGCTTCATGGCGCCTTCGGTGGCTTCGGAGCCCGAGTTGGTGAAATACACACAGTCGAGGGCAGGCCGTCGAGACGCTTCGCCTTCGGCAAAGAGCAGGGCGGGGTCCAGATTTTCGGCGAGCCGCCGCGCCAACGTTACCTGAGGGGAGAGCACGTACTCGCCGTACACCATGGCATGCATGTACTGAGCAGCTTGCTGCTGCACGGCCCCGACTACGGCAGGATGCTGGTGCCCGAGCACGCTGACGCTAATGCCGGCGATGAGGTCGAGGTAGCGACGGCCGTCGGCATCCCAGAGCCAGCAGCCCTCGCCACCGGTGATGTGCAGCGCCAAAGGGATGTCGCTGGTCTGGGCCAGGTGTTTCATGAAAAGCGCTCGCTCGTTCATGGCTGGAAGGTTCGAGGTTTACTGGCGTTGTTGCCGTTTCTTGTCGATGTCGGGGTCGATGGTTCGGGCTTTTTGGAAATACTGCTCGGCTTCGTTGCTGCGACCGGCCCGATAGAGGGCCGTGGCGAGGTTGTAGAGGGCGTCGGGGTCGTCGGGTCGCAAGGCGAGGGCCCGTTGGAAGTATTTCACGGCTTGCTCGTTGTCACCGCCGATGCCGTAGGCAACCCCGAGGAGGCGCAGGGTTTCTAGGCGTTGGGGTTGAGGGCTTCGGCTTTTTTGAGATACTCGATGGCTTTCTGGAGGTCGCCGCGTTGTTCGCCGTAGTAGCGGCCAGCGTTGGCATAGGTGATTGCCAGGTTGGTGCGCGCTTCCGCGTACTGGGGGTCGATTTGCAGGGCTCGCTCGTAGTACTCGATGGAGGTTTCGTAGTCTTCGAGGTAGTGATAGGCGTTGCCGAGGAGCAAGAAGGCATTTTTATAGGTGGGATGAATCTTGACGGCTTCGAGCAAGTGGGCAATGCCTTGTTCGAGCATCTGTCGCTTGCGCTGGCTGTTCTCGGGCCTGATGGAGCGGGTGACGAGCTCGCCGCCAGCGGCCGTTCGCAATTTGGCACTGTTGGGTTGAATGGCGACGTCGGTGGTGAACAGGGTGTAATTGTCTTTCCAAACGGGGTTGCGCACAACGGCACGACCCGCCAGTAAAAGCAGCACCACGCCGAGCCCTACCAGCCAGCTATTGTTGTAAAGGGCCTTTCCCTGCCACTGCCATAGTACCGCAGCCACTCCCAGGCAAAAGCCCACAGAGGGCATGAAAATGAAGCGCTCACCCATGTTGGTGCCGATGGGAAAAACCACGTTCGACACGATGCTCAGGGTGATGAGGTAGTAAAGAATGGCAAAGCTGTACACCTTGCGCTGGGAAAAACCCAAAACGGCGGCGATCAGCATGGCTGCATACAATGCCATACTGAAAAGCACCCATCCGTTGGCGAAGGTCACCAGGGGGATGGCTCGGGGATAGTAGTCGTGGCACAAGGGGTGTGGCCATACGAGCAGCTGCACGTACTTGCCCAAGGTGTAAAAGATGGTGGCCATCTTTTCTGGCCAGGTAAAATCCACCCACTGCCCGTTGACGAGCTTCAGAAAAGGATTGTTCATCAGTTCGCGGGGAGGTGTACCCCCGAAATCCCATCCCAGAATGCTGGTGCGGATGGCCAGAAAAACGACGGCTGCCGCCAGGTAGGGCAGCATCGACTGAAGGCTGGCACCAAAGGATTTCCTGAGGAAAAAGTACCCCACCAGCGGTACCACGGCCACGTAGGTGATGGCATTCTCTTTGGCCATGAGGGCCAGGAAGAAAACCACGGCGGCCACCAAATGCCAGCTTGGGCGCCTTTGTCTGTGTGCTTGCAGGGTGCCATAGAGAGCCAAGAGGCTGCCGAGCAAGGCGACTATCTCGTCGCGCCCCTTGATGTTGGCGACCACCTCGGTGTGGATGGGGTGAACGGCAAAGAGCAGGGCCGTACCAGCCGCCGCCCACACCGCTCCAGCCTCCGACCAACCCGCCTCCCTCAGCAAGCGGTGCACGAGCCAGAGCAACAACCAGCAGGTGAGGGCAAAGAGCAGCACGTTGACCAAATGGCCGACGAATTTGACAGTATTGGGCCTCCCATCCTCATAGGGGTCGTAAATGACGTGACCGTTGGCGTCGCGCACCACCTGGCCGTTGGGGTCGCGCTTGGGTGAGGCAAAGAGCTGTACCTCCACGGCATACATCACAGGCGTAAGCGGGCGATAGCGACCACCGCTGACGAGCTTTTCCTTGCCTTCCTGTTTGAAAAAACCGCGGAAAGTGTCGTATTTAAGCAGACCTGGAATGCCCGCCAGGCCACGCGTAGTGAATTCGTTGTCGTAGATGACGATGGCATCGTCGAGGGTGTAATCGTGCAAGAGGGTATTGGCATACACGGCCACGGCGATGAAAAACACCAGCCAGCCCAGTTTGCGCGGCAACGAGGGGTCTGGTGCGAGGTGTTCAGGCGGCCGCTTGGCCGGCGTATTTCGACCTCGGCGGGGAGAGGGTTTCCTGAGCATGGTTGCACTTCGTTGTCGATTGAAGAAAATGGCCGACCACGTCTCGGCCCAGTCCATCGAGGGCCAAAGTTAGGTTTCCAAGCCATCCTACCAGTCCGACCATCGCAACGAGGGGCAAAAGGTACAGTGGCCATGGCCATGTAGGGGCGTCAACCTTCAGTGCTCAAATTGCGATAACTTCGCCGGCGGTCCAGACTTGCGGAGTCGCGCTAACCAAATCCTTTCAGATGAAAGCCATTATACCAGTGGCCGGTGCAGGCACCCAGTTGCGCCCGCTGACATACACCCAGCCCAAGCCACTCATTCCGGTAGCTGGCAAACCCATCATCGATTTCATTCTCGAAAAGCTGGCTTCGATGGGTGTAAAGCACTACATCTTCGTCATCGGCTACCTGGGTGAAAAAATCCGGGACTACATCGACGAACACCACCCGGAACTGCCCCGCACATTCGTGCACCAGGACCAGCGCCTCGGCACGGGCCATGCCGTGTGGAGTGCCCGCCTCCATACCGGCGACGATGAGCTCATCATTTTCCTGGGCGATACCATCGTTGAGATGGACTTTGAAGCATTGGTACGAGCGCCCTCGTCCTGCCTGGCTGTAAGCAAGGTTTCCGACCCGCGAGAGTTCGGCATCGTAGAGTTCGACGAACAAGGCCGCATCCGCCGCATGGTCGAAAAGCCGCGCATCCCCCGCTCCAACATCGCCATGGTGGGTGTGTATAAAATCAGGGAAACGGCTGCCCTCATCGAAGCCCTCGAATACAACATCCGCAACGACCTGCGAAGGGAAGGGGAATTCCCCCTCACCGACGCCCTGCAACGCATGCTCGAACAAGGCATCCCCTTCTCGACCCTCGCCGTGGACAACTGGTTCGACTGCGGCAAGAAAGACACCCTGCTCGAAACAAATGCCACTTTGCTCGACAAAAAGGGCTACGCCTCCGAAGACCTCCCCGATTTCGACAATGCCATCATCATACACCCGGTGAGCATCGGCCGAAACTGCCGCATTACCAACTCCATCATTGGCCCACACGTCACCATCGGCAGCAACGTGCACATCGATACATCCATCGTGGAGGACAGCATCATTGGGCATTTCACAGCCCTCAACCACGTGGTGCTTCGTCATTCGGTCATCGGCAACGACAGTTCAATCACCGGCCTGAAACAAAGCCTCAACATTGGTGACAACACCGAAATCGATTTTTCCTGAAAGCCACATAAAGGGGGCAGAGGCTTCGCTGCTCTTGCTATAGGTACCACGGCATGTGGGCAGCAGCACCCTGGTACGCCTCCGACATCCTACTTTTGCCCGTCAATTTCAAACAGCTGTCCCCTTGGAGAACCTGAGCCGCCATATCGAAGCACTGATTTTCGCCTCCGACACACCCATCTCTCTGGAAGAAATTACCGAGTGCCTCAACGGCACTTTCGACACTCGATTCAGCGAAGAGCAAGTGCTCCGAGCCGTTGAGGCATCGGTGGCCCGCTTCAAATCCGATGAATTCGCCTTTGAAATCGTGGAAATAGCAGGCGGTTATCAGTTCATGACCAAAGCCGCCTACCATGGCGTAGTGGCTACCTGGTTGAAGCGCACCACCAACCGACGCCTTTCACAGGCAGCTTTGGAAACCCTCTCCATCATTGCCTACAAACAACCGGTGACCAAGGCCGAAATCGAAGCCATCCGGGGAGTGAATTGCGACTACACCCTTCAAAAGCTCCTCGAAAAGGAACTCGTCTCCATCCTCGGCCGCAGCGACGGCCCTGGCCGACCCCTTCTCTACGGCACCAGCGTCAAGTTCATGGATTATTTCGGGCTCAAGAGCCTCGACGACTTGCCCAAACCGAAAGACTTTACCACCCCCGAAAGTGAAATCGGTGAACGAGCCCCAGTGGAGGAGGAAATAGACGCCACCTCACCCCGCCAGGAGGAGGAATGAGGCTTCAGGGCCGTCAATCGAGTTTGTGTTAAATTGCGCCACCGACAATTCGCATCGCAACTTTCCCTTGTGCCATCTGTATTTCTACTTGGCCATCGCCAAATCGGCATATTTTAACGGGCCGAAAAACCTACCTTTTTAACCCTGCATCTAAAACAAAGCACGTACATCATGAAACCACTACCCGATACGGAAAAACTCGTCAACAGAGTCGAAAAAAGTGGAATCATTACCATTGACCTGGAACAATATTTCCCTGCGGACGAACCAGCCGAATTCGACCTGAAGGACTACCTCTTCCAGGGGCTCATTTTGCGGGAAAAAGATTTTCGCCAAGCCGTTCGTAGTCACGACTGGTCGCAATATGCTGGCAAAACGCTGCTCGTCCATTGTAGCACCGACGCCATCATCCCCATGTGGGCTTATATGTTGGTGGCCTCCTCGGCAGCTCCCCACGCCCGCGATATTTTTTACGGCAACCTCGAGGCTTATATGCATCATGCCCTGCTCGAACGCATCCGCTCACTCGATGTCAGCCCTTACGCTGGCAAAAGGGTGGTGCTCAAGGGTTGTGGCAAGCGCCCCATTCCGCCAGCAGCCTACGTAGAAATGACACGAAAATTGCAACCTTTGGTGCAAAGCCTCATGTTTGGTGAGCCATGCTCCACGGTGCCCGTATTCAAGCGCTCAAACCCCGCCACCACGAATGCATGAACCGGTGATAAACCAGCTGAAATCAACCCCCATAATCCCCAACTACAATCGCCATGAGAAACGGATATATTTCCTGGGCCCTATTCATTGCATTATTTGCGGCAGTCGCATTCATTGCTTGGGACGATGAAAATACCGAGCGAAATATTTCCCCCAAAAACTTCATCATCCCCAAGGTGAAACCTTCCGATGATTATTGGTTTGCGGGCGAACGATTGCCAGTGGAAAATTTCGACGTCCGCGAGCGCTTGGAAAAGGAGCTCATCATCAACACCTATCGCCACAGCACCACCATCTTGAACCTCAAGAAAAGCAAGCGATACTTCGCCGTCATCGAGCCCATACTGGAAGAGTACGGCATCCCCAACGACTTCAAATTCGTGGCCGTAGTAGAGAGCGATCTCAGCAATGCCACTTCACCAGCTGGGGCCCGAGGTGTATGGCAAATCATGAAAAGCACCGCCAAAGACTTCGACCTCGAGGTCAACGATTACGTGGACGAACGGCTCCACCTCGAAAAATCGACCCGAGTAGCCTGCCAGCACTTGCGCAATTATTACGAGAAATTCGGGAGTTGGATACTTGCCGCAGCAGCATACAACATGGGGGGCAATGGCCTCGACGGGCAATTGCGTGAACAAAAAACCACCGATTATTTCAGCCTCAACCTCAGCGATGAGACCAACCGCTATGTTTTCCGCCTCGTCGCTTTCAAAGCCATCTTCAACGACCCGGCATCGTTCGGGTTCGACCTCGACGAGGACGATTATTATCCGCCTTTGAACAACTACTCCATCGTGGCCGTGGACACCACGATTCCCAGCCTGGCTGATTTTGCCGAGCAATACAATGTGTCGTACCGCATGCTCAAGCTCTACAATCCATGGTTGCGCGATACCAGCCTGCCCAACGCGAGGGGCAAGGTGTACCACATCAAAATACCCCGGCCGAGATGAGGGTCTTACCGCCACCAAATTCCAGGAAATAATCAGCTGTTTTCGAGCAAAAGGGCTGCGCCAAATACACCTGCGCTATCGCCGAGGCGGGGCCTGAGAAAGGGGGTCAGCAGGCGATCGTTGAATACATGGCGAGCCACCTCGTAAGGCCCGCGCTTGTAGAGGATGTCGAGGTTGCCCAGCCCGCCTCCCAAAATGATGGCATCAGGGTCGATGATATTGATAACACTGGCCACGGCTCTGCCGAAAAAATGCAACAGCCGCTCGATGGTCATTTGGGCAGCTTCGTCCTCACCTGTTTCATAGCGCCTCACGATTTGCTCCATTGGCAAAGCCAGGCCCGTGAGCGATTCATAATAGCGCGACAGGGCCGGACCTGAAATCACCATCTCGGTACATCCAACATGGCCACAATAACACCGCCCGCCACTTTCGTCGAGGAAATTGTGGCCCCATTCACCGCCGATGCCATGCAGGCCCGTCAGCACCTTGCCATCTACCACGATGCCCGAACCAGTGCCCGTGCCCATGATGATGCCCCAGACCACCCGCGCCCGGGGACACTGTTTGCGAACCACACCCAGCCGCGTCTCTGCCAGGGCAAAGCAATTGGCGTCGTTGGCCATGGCCAGTGGTATGCCCAGTCGTTCCTCCAAATCTGCTTTGAAATGCTTGCCATTCAGACAAGTTGTGTTGGAATTTTTGAGCTTCTGAGTCTGCGGGTCGAGCGTGCCGGGAGTGCCAATGCCGATGCGGGCTGGTTTCATTCCAACGGTAGCAGCAAGGCTGTCCACCAATCGCGCTATTTGTTCGATGATATGCTCGTAGCCCTTTTCGCGTTCGGTAGGCACGCGCATGCGCGCCAGCACATTCAGGTTCTGGAAGTCTTCGAAAACGACACCTTCGATTTTGGTACCTCCGAGATCGATACCCCAAAATGGCCCTGGCATGTCACGATCGGTTTTGAATGGGGGACGAGGTTTTACAGTTTCAATGCTGCGTCCAATTTGTCCACTTCTACCAGGTTTTTTCTGTAACCTGCTATTTGTTGCTGGAGCAGCAATTGATATCCATTGACGAGATTTTCGAAAATGGGGTCTTTGCGAAAGTCATACGATCCGTACTGCGAGGTGCTGTATCGGATATTTTGCCAAAGAAAAGGAGTCACCTGAGTGGTGACAAATTCGGAAAGTATGTTTTGCATCTTGAGTGTGGCCTCGTGCGCATTGTAGGTGCTGATGATCTGTTCGCGCAAGTCGGGGTCTTGAATAGTGGAAAACTCGGCAGCCGTGGAAATGCTGTTCAGTATGGTGGTCGAAGGGGTGTAATCTCCCTGGGCAGTCATGCTCAGCGTCAGTCTTTTCATCCACCAATCGTTTTTTTCATTGGTGTGCAACAGATATATCAGGGTATCGATATTTCGGCTCACCGAATCGCAAAAGCTAATGCAATTGAGCAAGGCATTGCGGTTTTTGTCGTTTTCACGCAAAAAACTCTCGAGGTAATATTTTTCTGTTTGGGAGCAATTATAATCCTCTTTCCAGGAATTCATCCGAAAGGCGATATTGATGCCAATAATTACGATGAGTAAATCGAGAAGCTTTGATTTCCAGTCTATGCTCTTGATGAATTTTTTCATTTTCAAAAAATTTGGTTCGCATCGTGCAGGATGTTGGTTACGCCCCCGCATTCGCCAAAGGTAGCGAAGCCTATGCAGAAGCGCTCTACTGCAATGCTCCAAACAGCCACACTGTGTTGAATTCGCGCATCCGTTGCTGTATTCGTCTATGAAATTGTCGCCTTGATCAAAGCAATAGCCCAAAAAGAATCGATTCCCATTCAATTTGGGCACCGAAGGACGAGTGAACTGCGAAAGTCCCATTTCACCAAGGACTCATGTTTTTGATGACATTTATGCGGTTTTAGGTGGTTTTTCGTGATGCGTGGCTGGCTGTGATATTCAAAGCGCTCACTTGCCATACCACGGTGTGTCGAAATACCAGAAAAAAGCCTCTCCATAAACTTTTCAAAACAAGGGTCGACTGGAATTGCCTTTTGGCAGATGACTCATGAATACTTTCACCAAAACCACCAACTATGAAAAATCTGCTTTTGGGGTTCATTTTGGCAATTTCTGCCAGCGCCTGTGTCACGCTCGAGTACCAGACTCCGCAGCCCTCCAACATGGCCAACCTCGATGACATTCCCTACCAAATGCAAGGATATTACCTCGACGGAAACGGCGATACGCTGATCGTACGAGAAAATGCCTTTGAATACCGCTCTGAACTCGCACCAGTGACCAAGGCCGCTCTTTCCGACACCCTGATCCTGCGCCCCTACAAGGGCTGCTATTCGGTCAACATTGCCGGTGACAATGGCTGGCTGGTGTACCTGATCTGCCGTGAAACCAACGGCGATCTGCTTCTTTACGGCATCGACGTGGAAGAGGAAGCAGTGGTGGAAAAGCTGAAAGAGATCACCAAGGTGGTTGCCGAAACGGACGACAGCGGCAACGTGACCACCTACCGGATCAATCCCACAGAAAAGGAATTCGACCAGATGTTCGAGGCCGGCCTGTTCGAAAAGGGCGGCAAATTCCGAAGGATTGTCCCCGAGGATGATAAATGATGAAGTCCCATTTTTGAAAAATCCCCCAAGGTCGAAAAAACGGACCTTGGGGGATTTTTTTTATTGCATGCGTTGCAATGGGAGGCATCGATTACCAATCAATGTTTCCAACAGCAAGTCGGCCGCATGAAGGAATTGGTTTCCATGAAATACGGATAGCCGTTGCCGCTGCCCGGCTGTTCGAAATAAAACTTCGTGCGTTTGCGGTCGTAATTGCCGATTTCGTTCAGGGTGGCGGCGTCGTACAGGCGGCCGTTGACCATGGTGTATTTCACAAATTCCGAGTTGCGGATGTTCTCCAACGGGTTTTTGTCCAGAACGATCAAGTCAGCCAGCTTGCCGGGTTCGATGGAGCCGAGTTGCTCGTCCATGCCCAATGAAACCGCACCGTTGATGGTTGCGCAGCGAAGGGCCTCCATGTTGGTCATGCCGCCCTGCTGGAGCATCCACAGCTCCCAGTGGGCACCGAGGCCCTGCAGCTGGCCGTGCGCCCCCAGGTTGATGCCCACGCCTGCGTCGTTGAGTTTTTTCAGGCTGCGGCTGGTCAGGATGTGGCCGTTCTCGTAGTCCTCTTCCGGAATCATGGTGCGGTGTCTCGAGCGGCTGTCGATGACCGCACGGGGCGTGAAGGTCAGCAGGCGTTCTTTTTCCCAGACGTTGGTGTGTTGGTACCAGTAGTACTCCCCGCTCACGCTGCCGTAGTTGACAATCAACGTGGGCGTGTTGTGGGTTTTGGTGGCGGCCCAGAGCTTCACCACGTCTTTGTAAAGCGGCACCACCGGGATGTTGTGCTCCACGGTGGTGTGGCCATCCACCACCTGTGTCATGTTGTGAAAGAAAAAGGAGCCACCCTCCGGCACCACCTGGATGCCCAGTTCCCGGGCAGCTGCCATCACCTGCTGGCGCTGGTTGCGGCGGGGCTGGTTGTAGCTCTTCACAGAAAACGCCCCGTAGGCAGCCGTTCTCCGAAGGGCAGATTTGGCGTCCTCCAGCGAATTGATCACGGCTTTGAAATCGCCGTCGGCACCGTAGAGGATGGTGCCGGTGCTGAACAGGCGCGGCCCCACCATGCGGCCCGATTTGATGAGCTCGCTGTTGGCGAAGACCATCTCCGTGTTGGCGCTGGGGTCGTGCATGGTGGTCACACCGTAAGCCAGGTTGGCGTAGTACTCCCACTGCTTTTGCGGACTGAGGCCGTAGCGGAAATTGCCGCTGTGGGCGTGGGCGTCGATGATGCCGGGCATGATGGTTTTGCCCGCACAGTCGATCACCTTAGCACCACGTGGAATGGCCACCTTCCGGCCAACGGCTTTGATCACGTTGCCTTCCACCACCACCGTACCGTTCTCGATCACCTCATCGCCTTTCATGGTGATGATGCGGGCATTGGTGAAGGCGATGCTGCCAACGGGTTTATCCGAAGGAAGCTTCAGCCTGATTTTCGTCCCAACAGAATCCATCGGTGGAAGGCTGTCCCGGGATCCTTCGAGGAAGGAGAAACGCTCGGTCAGTTCGTCGGTGAAGTACTCGTTGCCGAGGGTCCAGTGCAGGGTCTTGCTGTCGGCGCTCCAGTGGATGTTGATGCCGGCATCGCGGGCCACCTGGGCCACGGGCACGGCCTTGGTCTTGCTGGTCAGCCCCACTTTCTTGCCTGTCTTCGGCAATGGCGCCACATATACTTTGTACAGTTCCGACCAGGCCACCCATTTTTCGTCGGGGCTGATGACGTAGCGCTGGGCGTACTTGCCGTCGAAATGCTCTTTTTTGTCCTCGCCGTTCAGGTCAACACTCTCCACGCTTTTGGTCAGGCTGCCGAAGAGGTAGCCGCCCTTTTGGTAGTAGATGCGCTTGCTGTCGGCACTGAATTGCGGATACTCACCCTGCGGAGTTATGAGCTTTGGCTCGGCGCTGCCGTCGGCGGGTATGAGGTATATGCCGGGATTTTTGCAGTTGGTGTAGCCCTGGTGGCTGTTGCCTCCATCTTTCCGGAACACAATGTATTTGCCGTCCGGAGAAAAAGCAGGCGTCCGGTAAATGCCTTTTTCATTTGTCAGCCTTTTGACCTTTCCGTCGGCAAAACTGAAAGTGCACACAGCGCCCATGTCCTCGTCGTCCCAGGTCACAAATGCGATGGTCTTTCCATCCGGAGAAAATGCCGGCTCGAACTGGAAGTATTGACGGGCCACCTTTCCGGCGTATTCCATGTCCGGCGTTGGCTCTTGCCCGCGAATGACGATGGGCTCTTTGATGAGTGGCGAGGGTTTGCCATCGGGGAGCACCATGCTCCACAATTGCCCGACGGCATTGAAGACCAAAATATCGGCTGTTGGGGAAGTCACCGCATGGCGTATGACCTTTACCTCCATACTGTCCAAAAAGGCCTTCTGTTTTGGCCGCAGCGTTTCGGCCACTTTCATGTCCACCTCCACCGTGAATGGTATTTGGGTGGCTTTCTCTTTATTCTCGCTTCCCAAACTCACGGGTACCCGCCAGATTTTGCCCATGCCGTAAATGATAATGGCAGAATCATCGGGCAGCCAGCCGAAACCCGGGTAGGTGCCGAAGATGGTCCAGGCCTCCTGCTGGTCTTTGCTGAGCTGGTCGAAGAGGGGCCATTCCTCGCCTGTGCGGAGGTCGTGCACGTAGAGAACGGTCTTCGTGCGCACCCGCTTGACGAAGGCGAGCAGGTTGCCGTCGTTGGAAATCTGAGGCCTGCTGGCACCGCCTGGGCCCGTGACGATGTCCTCGATTTTGCCTTCCTGTCTGTCGTAGCGACGGATGATGAAGATCTGATTATTGGGGTCTTTGTTGTATTGGAAATAGCCGCCGGGGTACATGTCCTCGCTGAAATAGACGTAGCGTCCGTCGGGGCTGACACTGGGTTCGTTCACGTCCTGCTGGTCATTTTTGCGTTCGGTGAGTTGCAACCCCTCTCCGCCGGTGATGTGGTAGAGCCACATTTCGCCAGCGCCCAGGGAGCGCTGAGAGGTGAAGTGCTTGCGGGCCACGATGTACTGCCCGTCGGGGGTCCACACGCCGTTGTTGAGAAGCCGGAAGTCTTCTTTGGTGATTTGTTTGGCATCCGAGCCGTCGACGTTCATCACCCAGCAGTTGTCTCCACCGCCGGCGTCACTGGTAAAGAGGATTTTCTTGCCGTCGGGTGAAAAACGGGGCTGCGACTCCCATGCAATGCCCTGCCGCAAGGGTGTGGCCTTTCCGCCGGTAATGGGCAGAGCGTAGATATCGCCCAGCATGTCGAAGACGATGGTCTTCCCGTCGGGGCTGACGTCGAGGTTCATCCAGGTGCCCTCGTCGGTGGTGAATTTGACTTCTTTCCAGTTCCAGCCGTCGCCGGGGGGATTGTTGACGTCCCAGAGAGTTTCCTGAGAATAGGAATAGGTCAATGAACCAGTTACGAAACTCAGGATTATGAGAATGTCTTTCATGATTGGGTTAAGTTGTTTTTCAGAGTTGCTATGATAAAGCCTAATTCACCCTTTTCAAACAGTTTAAGAAACTTTCTGAAAAAAAAATTCACCTGTTTTTTAGTTACCAGGTAGCCCACCAATAGGATTATGCTTAGGCCACCACCAAATTCAGTTCATTCCCTAAAAACATATGGTTCATACCCATTCTAACCTATTTTCACGGAAAAAAAACTCCTTCAATGGCACGTTTAGGCAATTTTGTAGGAAACCTGGATTAATCACCTCACTCCAAACAAAAAATGGTCAATCATGGCACGGGCAAGATTCCAAGACAACAACTCTAACCATCCAACCACACTCAATCAAAATTCTACATGTAAAGAGTTACTGAGCAAATTAGGAGTTGACAATCCTGAAACAGGAAATAGCACCTCCGTTAATACAATGGAGACAGTGCGAATAGTTTCAGAATTCCTTCTTAAAGACGAACACATTTCAGAGGATAAAGCTATTTCCGCCCAGGATTTATTCAATAAATATCAAGAACTAAGGGAATCAACCCAAGATCTCCCTGAAATTAATAAGAATTCATTTGTAGTCTATTTATCAAGAATTGCAAACACTCCCGGCTCAAAAATAATTTGCCCGGGGAGAAGAAGAGGATATTATTTTGACAAAAATTACACTCCACTGGATGATGAAGAGGAGACTGGAGACGTAATAAGAGAGGCCGACTTATATAGTCTTGCAAAAGAGTGGCTATTTGAAAAATGCGATATTGCGGTTGACGTTTCACAAAAAACAGCAAACAGGGCCTGGGGCAATCCTGACTTGGTTGGATTCAAGCTATATGACATTTTAAATAAAACCTTGTTTGAAATTTACACCATAGAGCTAAAGCTAACACCTGACGGTTGGAGGCGTTGGATATTCGAAGCCGTTTCACATACAAGATTTTCAAACAGGTCTTACTTTGCTTTCCTATACCCTGAAAATTGGATGTCAAAACTAGAAGGGGAAGACATGAGATTATACGCTGAACATTTTAGAATTGGAATTTTAGTACTTGCTGTGACAGAAGAATTATACAAAAGAGTAAAAAACAACCATCAAATAGCCAAATTAGAAATTTCAGATGTAAGTTTCATTGAATACCTTCCTGCACCATATATCTCTACTCGTCCAAAGTTTAGAAATGAATTTCTCACTAATTTAGGAATCAACAATTACAGACAACTTCATCAATATGGCGAATCAATTGATACATAATATTCTTCAATCAGCTTGAAACTACCTATTTCAACCAGGATCGGAAGTAAAATCCAACAGTAGCCTGCTCCGCATGCTTAATAAGCAGTGTTTGAAACGCACAGCTTTCAACAACACTTTATTCTCAACGCACCCTTATGCGTTTTATCAAATATTTTGATCATGTCATGGATTTGAATAAAGCAATACACCATAAATTGTGCTTATAGTTACTTTTGGAGAAATTTTATAAGTAACCACCACACCATGCCCACCCACATCGCCATCGTCCAGCAAGGCCCTGTTTATTCCGACCTTCAGAAAAGCCTCGAAAGAGCCGCAGAACTTGCCCGGCAGGCCAAAGCCAATGGCGCACAACTCGTCGTATTCGGTGAGACCTGGCTGAGTGGCTATCCCGTATGGCTGGACTACCTGCCCAACATAGCCCTGTGGGATTACGAACCCACCAAACAGGCCTTTGCCCGCATGTGGGAAAATGGCGTTGAAGTTCCCTCACCCACCACTTCATTTTTGTCGGAACTGGCCCGCTCGCTGGGAATCGTGCTGGGCATGGGCGTGAACGAAGTGGTGCGCAGCGGCCCCGGCAACGGCACCATCTACAACAGCTTCCTGCTCTTCGACGCCGACGGCAGCCTGCTCATTCACCACCGCAAGCTGATGCCCACCTACACCGAAAAGATGCTCTACGGCCTCGGTGACGGACGGGGGCTGAATCCTGCAAACACCGCCATCGGCCGCATCGGGGGGCTGATCTGCTGGGAGCACTTCATGCCGCTGAGCCGCCAGGCCCTTCACAACGAAAGCGAGCTCATCCACCTGGCCCTGTGGCCTCGTGTGCACGAAATGCACCAGGTGGCCAGCCGCATGTACGCCTTTGAGGGCCGGTGCTTTGTGGTGGCAGCAGGGCAGCTCGTCAGGGTCAGCGACCTGCCGGAAGAATTGCCGCTGCCAGATGATCTCAAAGCCACGCCCGACCGCCTCCTGCTCAATGGCGGCTCCTGTGTGGTTAACCCCAACGGCCGCTTTGCGCTGGAACCCCAGTTCAACGAAGATCCCATCGTATATCACACCATCACCGACGAAAGCCAGGCCATCCGGGAAAGGATGACCCTCGACACTTCCGGCCATTACGCACGACCGGATGTGTTTGAGTTTGGAGTGAAGAATTGAGGAACCGAAGATTTGAGGAATCGAGGAACTGATCCCCGAAGCCGATACCGAAAGCTTTCGGTATCGGCTTTCGGGGGAGGAATCGAGCCTGTCCGGCTGGCGCCAGGCCAGACGGGGAACTGAGTGCACTGCAAAAAGTCGGTCTGGATCGGGAAAGCAAGTATCGGCAGGCGGTTGGATGGTGCATTCCCCTTTCCGGCACAAGTGCGCAGGTTGCCCTGTAGCGCAGCGTTCCTGCCTGGCGGCAGACAGGTACGCTGCGCAAGTAGTTCGACCTTATTGAAGTTTCTAAAAAATACGCGCTTAATGCTAACTTAGCGAGAAAAGTCTCGCCATGCGTCGATTGACACTTGAAATCACGGCAGAAGAACGA
>FWWM01002331.1_pt1 | contig 45580 bp, 49 predicted proteins | sample 2228351 | NCBI WGS metagenome assembly FWWM01 (sample SAMEA103939774, study PRJEB20133) | metagenome
CTGGCGGCGCTCCTGGAGGGGTTGGTCCTTCTGGCGGCGCTCCTGGAGGGGTTGGTCCTTCTGGCGGCGCTCCTGGAGGGGTTGGTCCGCCGCCGCGGCCGAAGATTTTGCCAAGCAAGCCGCCTGATGGTGGTGCTTCTGGATGCGCAGGTGATGGCGGTCCTCCTGATGGTGTTGGTGCAGGCGGTGCGCCGCGCCCGAGAATCTTGCCAAATAGGTCGCCTATTGGTCCTGTTCCGAATATGTGCGCAACTAAGGTCATCAAAATAATGAGTATTATTACTGGACCGACCAATAATGTGCCGTAACCAAAGGCAACTGTTACTGATTCCCCCCACAATCCTGACTGATGGAACCAGAGTAGTGATAGCAAATACGCGACTGCTACGAGAACAATGCTTGCCCAATATTTATTCAGGCCCAATGCCCTTGCTATCCTGAAGACAACTACGCTGATTACTATTACAACTATAAAGCTTGTCAGCCAGTAAGTGAATAGAGTGACTCCTGCGTTGTGCAGTGAGAATGCTGACGCGACTCCGAACACAAGCCCGAGCACTGCGCCAAACCTCATGCCCAGCTTTTTTTCCTTCACAACGCGGTAGCCGAGCGGTGCGAGCAGGGAGCCGAATACTACAGAAAGCAAAATCATGTCAATGATGAAGCTAAGGCTTGGGTTGCCGGAATAGATCTTGGGAATGTTTGGAAGTGCGCCTAGAACAGGAATATTAGCGATTTGAGTTATTGCCATATGCCTACCAGCTCTTTTGCTCTGCCTTCTGCAACTGTGTATATAAATATTTTGGCAGGTTCAGGACAAACCCCTTTTGGGCAAAGAAACATTTAAATATTTGCACACGCATGGCAGAATTCATGATTATGCCTCCGCTTGTGCTTGGCGCAGTAATAGGGCTTTACGAGATTATTCTGATTCATCGTGATGCGCCGCCAATTCACAGGTTTGGCCACAGCATCCACGCATTTGTTTATGCCATAATCGCGACTTTTGCGACAATGAACACGCCGTGGGTATTTGAGAAATTTACTTTCCTGCAGGGCGTTCCGCTCATGTCACCGATTGTCTTCCAAATCATTGTTGGCATAATCACGATGATTAAGCTTCACGTTGTTTCAAGGGCTGTGAAGGGTGTTGGGATGGGCATGGGTGTGGGGATGGGCGAGACCTGGTTCCACAGCGCGCTAATCGGAGCGCTTGTTGTTGCAGCGCCTTATGTCTGGCCCTTGATAGCACCGGTTCTGCCGGGCTGGATGAAGTAAGTTCTAATCCTAAGAAAAGGTGTGTTTTTCTGACTGTAGAAAAAGGCAGAGTCAACCTGAAGGTTTGGCGATGCTCCAAGTTTCGTCGAAGTAGCGTTTATAGTTTTCTGCCATTTCTTGCGATTGGATAAGAACACCGATTGGTCGAGGCGCCCAACTAATCTGGAGGATTTTGTCCTGATAAATATCAATATTTCCTGGAAGGGGAAATGTGACAAACCTCACATCCATAAATTTCGGGATTTCCTTGAAGAATTTTGTCTTCCGGAATTCTTCTGTTGTGAGACCTTTCATCAAAATTTTAGCCTCGCGCAGAATAGGCAAAGTTAGGTTGTAAAACTTTTCTACTTGCTCCGCATATTTTATATCGTACGCGTAGAAGAAACGAAGTGATTCTTTGGTCTTCTTTGCTAGCAATGTCTGATAGGCAGTTTTGAGGCCTTGTAAGCCTATGAAGACTTCTGCTTCTTCGGGTGGCGGTATTTGCTTCAATGCTTGCAATCGCGGCAAGATATTGTTGAGCATTTCCCTTCGCTTATTGATACTCTGTTCAGCTTTATCGAGGTATTCGTATAGCTTTCTGGGGTCAGCAGCTTGGTAGAAACGTGTTTGTGCTTTTTTCACAAAGGTTACTAGACCTTTTTCCATCAATCGTTCAAGGACTCCGTAGATTTTTGAATAGGAGATGCCTGCCTTTTTTGCGATTGGGCCGACGGTACTTGATCCAAGTTCGAGCAAAGCTAGATACGCTCTGGCTTCCCCAGGCGTCAATCCTATCTGTTGCAAATCTTCTATCATATATACCCCTGGGGGGAGATAATATTTAAATATTTCGTCTGGCATCAATTAAATTGGTGATAATCATGACCATCGACAAACTCATCAACAAAATCAAAATGACTGCCATAGGCGTAACACTTGGCACATGGGCAATAACACCTTTTGCGCTTAGCGTGTATCAGTGGGCAAACCAACCAAAGCCTAAAGAGATAGTCATAGTCACAGATGTAAACAAGGATGGCATACCCGATAAAATCCATCTGCACTATTTCAAACCGCTTATAGGCGACGGGTTTCTCGACTATGCTGAGGCCTCTGTCTCTCAACCAGACGGCGCTTTTAAGAGCGACCGATGGACCAGATACGAGGCAAAGGAACGCCTTGGAATTAACATCATCAAGTGCAAAGAATAATAAATGGGCATCCTAATGAAAACGCACTTGTTTTATTGTTTATTACTTACATTAGACAAGAAATCTCACCTTCTCTTCCAGTGTCAAAGAACATTCAGAATAATATTTGAACGCCTATTCTATCTTGACTGGCTCGCCCAGGCTTTGTCCTGGCATTCCTGTCTCAAAGATTGCCCTTACAGCTCCCTTGCCTCCGTGGACTGCAGAAATTTTGCCCTTGAGTTGTTTTTTGTTTTTTCCAGGTGCTGTCCAGATTACTGTTTTTCCAACGAGTGATTTGGCTTTTTCCTTGTCGTCAACACCGTCAACGACTATTATCATCTGGTTTCCTGATTTTCGCCTGTAAGTTCCCCTGAATGCGCTGATTCTTCCTTCCATAGAACTGAAAAATTCATACCCTGTTTAAAAAGCTTGCTAGTATGAGGAAAGCACTATCATTGTCTGGGTCTTGTCAACACCCTGCACGTTTCTCAGCTTTCTGACGACAAAGTCATTGAGCCCGTCAATGTCTTTGACCCTGATTTTGACGAGCAGGTCTGCCCCTCCTGCGAGTATGCTGACTTCCTCAACGCCTTCCATTCCCCTGATTTCCTTTGCGGCATCTTCCTGCTGGACCCTTCCGCCTGTTGGCAAGATGTACTCGAAGGAAACAAGCACGTAAGCCACGACTGGCTTTCCTGCTTTTTTCCAGTCAATCTCAGCAGAGTACTTCCTGATTATTCCGAGCTTTTCAAGGCGCTTTATCCTGTTGTGCACTGTTGTTGGCGGAAGCCCTGTTTCCTTTGCCAGGTTTTGCACAGATGTTTTGCAGTCCTGCTGAAGAAGCATTAACAGTTTTTGGTCATTATTGTCCAATTTATCCATAAAAATGGAATAATATTCCAAATATATAAATCTTATGGAATACTTTACAAGTAATAAGTGAGGGTTGGGATTAGCAAACAGCCCATTGCGTGAGCCCTGCTGATTTTGAGCCATGGCGCCAATAGCCCAATAAGCGAGCTTGCTGCCAGCACTATAGTGCCTTTCCATCCTGAAATCAAGAAAACAAGCACTGCAAGGAAAACAAGCACCGAAGAGCTTAGCAGGGGATAATTTACCCTTTCAACAATTTCAGAAAATCCTTTTGCGCAAGCCAAGGCAAGTGCTGCAGCAACAATTCCTGCAATCAGGGCAGTAATGCCAAAAAGCCATAAGTCATTTGCAGTCACATCCATTAATTGCTTGAGTGTGGCTATTGCGCCGTTTCTTGCCTTGCCCAAAGCCACAAGGGTTGTTATCGATGCCAAAAAGTCTGCTGTGTGAAGCCCGCCTATGAGCACGAGGTATGTCCTGCCTGTCGACCTGAATATGGTTGTTGCCAATGCTCCTGCGTGGCCTGGTCCGAGTCCTGGAAAAAGCGTCACGAGTGTTCCGCCAACAAGCCCGCCAATGATTCCTTTTATTCCTTCTTTTCTGTCCAGGCGTGCAAACTTGCCTATCTGGACTGGTATTTTTGTGCGTTCAAACAAGGACAAAGCCAGGGAGCTCGCGCCAAAGAGCCCTGAAAGCAGCGGCAGCAATGGCTGTTCAAGGGTGAGCTTTTTCAGCACGACAAAACCAAGCAGTCCTGTTACAGAAAAAACAATCAGTGCCTTCCACCAGTCTTTTTTCTCTTTCGCAACAAGCACGACAATCAGTCCCAGAATGAGCCAGCCAATTACTGGCTTTATCGTGCGGGATATTACGGGAAAAACAACCAATAGCAGAGGAAAAAGTGCAAGTGTTGACAGGAGGCATCCGAAAGCGCCGATAGTGGCAAACCGTACTGCGTCATAGCCCAATCCTTCATGGAGCATTTTGTGTCCAGGAAGCATCACAAGTGCTGTTGTGTCGTCTGGCGCGCCAAGGAATATTGACGGCACAACCTCGACAAAGGCATGGGTTATTCCCATCGTGATGATAAACACGCCCAGTTCTTTTATTGCGAAATGGTCGAGGATAAACCCGCTTCCCGCGAGAACCAAGGAAGAAATTAGGTTTATGTGCACTCCTGGGACAAGGCCTGCGATTAGCCCGAACGCGATTCCTAGGATAAATGCGGTTATCATTTCCAGCGCTCACGCTAATTCCGGAAATTTTTCGGAATTTTCGGAATGTTTCCGAAACAAAACAACCCTGTTTTCCATAAAGGCGTTTTTCTTTATATGCGTTTCTAAAGGGCAGTTTCACCACAAGTGTGTAGTCACTCATTAGTGGCTACAAAACGAAAGGTTTATATAGTCGAAAGTGTTCCTGAAATACAGCACGACACAAGGCTCAAGGTTTATAAGCAAGCAGTTAAGAGGGACTTGAAATGCAGCATTTACAGCAGCCACCAAGGAAAAGGATGTCTTCTGAGACAGCAACAGTGATGTTCGTTGACCTTGTCGGCTACACAAAGACAACTGCAGGGCTTACCCGCGACCTAATAGACCAGCTTTTGAATGCTTTTGAAACTCTTCCCATGCCTGTTATTGACAGGTATGGCGGAACATTGGTTAAGAAGATTGGGGATGCTCTTTTGATAACTTTCAAGTCGCCCACTGATGCTGTCCTTTGCGGAATTGCTTTGCAGCATGCTTTCAGGCGCTACAACATCACAAACAGGCTCCGCCACCCTCTGAGAATCCGCGTCGCAATACACACAGGAGAGGTTTTGAAGAGGGACAATGACGTCTTTGGCGACGCTGTCAATGCGACATCAAGGATTGAGGAAATGGCAAAGGCCGGCCAGGTTGTTTTCAGCGATGCCGTCTTTTCCGCAATGAACAAGAACGAGATTCCTTTTGTCAATCTCGGCTGGCAGCAGCTCAGGGGGCTCAAGTACCCGATAAGGCTGTTCCGCGTCAAGACAAGAGAGGACGAAATAATTCAGCGTAGGCAGAGGGTAAAAAGCATTATCAAGAAGATTGTTGCGATAGCACTAGTCATAGTCATTGTATTCCTTCTCGGGCATTATCTCTGGGTCAATTTCGGCCTTTCCCCGCAGATGGAAGAGGCAATAGAGAACCTGACATCCATAAGCTGAATTCCGCTGGACATTCTTGCACAAAGCATATAAATCCCTGTTTGAGAATTCTGTAAATGCCTCGTGTGGAGAGTCCAAGCTCGATAAGCAGCTTCAAGCAGTGCCCAAGAAAGTATTATTACCAGTACATTGAGCAGCTTGAGACAAAGCCGAACGTGCACCAGCTCAGAGGAAATATTGCGCATGGTGTCCTTGAACAGTTTTTTGACCAGGATGTTTCACGGCTGACTCTTGATTCTTTTGAGCTTGGACTGATGGAAATAATGCAGGAATTGCTGTTGAGGGAGTGGAAAAAGGCAGATGCAAAGCTCAACACGCTTGGATTGACTTATGCACAAAAGCAGTTTTATTTTGAAGACACCCTCTTAATGCTTCTTAACTGGCTTAATCATTTTGTCAGAAAGGTCTACTCGATTGAGGGTTCTTTTCCTGAGAGGTTTGCAAAACTGACGCCTATACGTGAGGAGCTTATTCAGAGCGATTCGTTGCAGGCGAAAGGGATTATTGATGCGATTGAGGATTATAACGGCGAGGTAAGGATAATGGACTACAAGACAAGCAGCCACAGCAATGAGGAAGAATACCGGCTTCAGCTTGCAATTTATACTCTGCTTTATCAAGAAAAGCACGGCAGGCTCCCTGATAAAGCAGGGATTTACTTCTTGAAAGACCGCCCGAAATTCATTGATGTCGACGAGTCATTGCTTGAGCTGGCAAGGAAGGAGATTGCCCTGATTCACAGCCTTACTCAAACAACAAACATCAATGATTATCCAAAGAAGCCGGGAAGGCTTTGCAAGTGGTCAACAGGACAGTGTGACTTCTTTGACACGTGCAGGCCTTTTGACGAAACGCCAGAAAGAAGCTTTGTAAGCGAGGCTTCTCTGGTTAACAAGACGGAATACTGATTTCCATCGTGGTTGGCACCGCGACTGTAAGGAGCCCTTTTTGGGTATTATTTTTATACTTCAATGACCGCGTACTTGTTTTATGGCATTAAAAGACGTGCTTATTGTGTTGGAGCAGATTGGGCTTACTGACGTAATCCTGCCTTTTATCCTTGTCTTTACCGTTGTTTTTGCTGTCCTGCAGAAGAGCAAGGTTCTTGGTGCTGACGCAAAAGGCAACCCGAAGACAAATTACAATGCAATGGTTGCTTTTGTGCTGGCTTTCTTTGTGCTCGTGATGATGCAGACCTTAAAGGTTGTGACATGGCTTGTGCGCTACACTGCGCTTTTGCTGCTTGCCTTTATTTTCCTCGGAATATTGTTTTCATTCCTCGGGCTGAGGGGGCGCTACCACACTATTTTCATGTACGTCGCGCTTGTTATGCTCTCTTTTGTTTTCCTTGGGGTCTTGGTGATGGCTGACGTGCTGTATCCTGATACTGCTTACAGGATGATACTGCCATTGATGATTGCAGTCTACATTGCCATTGCTGTTGTTTATTGGGTTCTCAGCCAGAAGCCGGAAAAGAAGAAGCCGAAGCCGCGCCCTCCTGAGCCACCAGGACCGTATGGTCCTCAACTGTATGGTCGCCCTAATGATTAGGGCTGCAGTTCTTTGAGAACAATACTGATGTCAATGGCATTCAGCTTGCGGGCTATTGCGTATTTCTTTGCAAGTTTGCGCGCAAGCTCTGCGACCTGGTTGCGGTCGTGCACCACACCGTGCTTGAGAAGCTCCTCCACGAAAAAATCTTCCAGTGAGGCTGAAGGCGTGGTTTGCATTAGCCATTCGATGTGGCGCGCGAGATTTGCAAGGTTGTATTGCTCGTATGCCTTTGCGAACGTGTCGTGGTGGTAATAGAACAGTTGTTCAAGGGGCAATGCGTTTCTGCGATTTTTTCTAATGTCGATGATCCTGTCAAAGTGCTCCTTGAGTTCGACATCAGTCATCTTCTCGTACGGCTTGAGCATGCGTGCCTGTTCATCGGGGTACGGCTCAAGGAAATCCTTAATGCCTTCCCAGTTGCGACCATAAAATGTGGTGTTTTTGATGACGTTCAGCCCTGTGCGTTCCAAAAAGAGCAGCATTGACTCGAATGTGAGCTTGTGGTTCCAGCGGTGCTTGAGATAGTCATTTTCGCGCTCCTGCTTTCGCTCGTCGCGCATAATGTGGTGGTGTATCAGCACACTTGCCGGCGCGCTGACCAATTTGTAGCCTCTTTTGCGTATTTGCAATGAGTAGTCATAGTCTTCAAAGCCGTTCAGATATCCCTTGGCATGCTCGACAAGGTCTGCAACGTGCTTCTTGATCAGCATTGCGCCGCCTGGCAACCAGTCGCATTCCTCTGGCTGGTTTGTGGCAGGGTCATTCCAGCGCCTGCCTTCATTGATTTGTTTGAATGATGCGAAATAATTGTCAGATATTTGTATCTTTCCGCCTGTGAGCTGGATGTCTCCTTGCGGAAGCACGAGCTTTGTGCAGGCAGCGCCAATTTTTTCATCGTGTTCAACTGCTTTGATCAATGCTTCAAGCCAGCCTTTTGTGTATGTGATGTCATTGTCTATCGTTGCAATATATTTCGTTTGTGGAGAAACTTTTCTAAGCGCCTCATTGCGTCCTGCGCTACACCCTATATTTTTTTCATTGAAAATGACCTTTATTCTGCCATTTCCGTCTGCTTTGGTTTTACCGTTAATTTCACGCAGATAGTTTTTTACATTCTCCTGCGTTGAGCCGTTATCAAAAATGATGACCTCAAAGGGAAGTTTTGTGTGTTTGTAGAGACTATTAATATTTGCTCGGAGGTCATCATAACGGTTCATGCTGAGAATTACGACTGAGGTGAGACTGATGGTATTGACATCCTGTTCCTGGCGTGCTGAATTGATTTCTTCTTCAAGATTCATAACTAGGCCCCCCGATAAAACTCTTGTTATGTTAACCCTGTTTGGCTATATAAACCTTTCTTTTTTTACTACCATAAAGGAGTTAAATACTTGTGTGTAAACCTTTATAAACCACCGACGATTTGGCAGAAGCATGGCAAAGGGTTCTACTGATTTCAGAACAACAGCAGACCTGAAAGTCCCTGAGAGCATTGTTGACCAGGTCATTGGGCAGGATGCTGCTGTAGAAGTAATCAGGAAGGCAGCACTGCAGAGAAGGCATGTCTTGCTTATTGGAGAACCAGGAACCGGAAAGTCAATGCTTGGCTTGGCTCTTGCAGAACTTTTGCCAAAGGAAAAGCTTGTTGATGTCCTTGCTTTGCCAAACCCGAATGATGAAAACCAGCCCCTGATAAGGGTTGTTCCTGCAGGAAAGGGGAGGGATGTTGTTGCAAGGAGCAGGATGCACGCGATTGGCTCTCTTGGAGGGACTAACTGGTTTTTGCTTATACTTGCGATTATTATCTCCCTTATTCCTTATTACTTGTATGCGAGGAAGATTTTCCCTTTTGACAATCCTGTTGTTTATGCTGCCTCGATGATTACGGGAATGGTTTTTGTTCTTGGCATTGCGATAATAATAAGTCTTGGCAGGCGCATAATGCCGCAGCAGAAGACAGAAGTTCCAAAGCTTATCGTGGACAATTTTGGGAGAAAGACAGCGCCCTTCTGGGATGCGACAGGAGCCCATGCAGGAGCATTGCTGGGGGATGTCTTGCACGACCCCTTGCAGTCAGGCGGGCTCGGAACACCTGCTCATGAGCGTGTTGTTGCCGGCATGATTCACAAGGCAAATATGGGTGTATTGTTTGTTGACGAGATTGCCACTCTGCAGCCCGCCACCCAGCAGGAATTGTTGACTGCCTTGCAGGAAGGCAAGTATTCAATCACGGGGCAGTCTGAGAGGAGTTCTGGCGCAATGGTACGAACAGAGCCGGCGCCGTGCAACTTTATCCTAGTGGCAGCAGGAAATGTTGAGACAATCCAGCACATGCATCCCGCACTGCGTTCAAGGATAAGGGGATATGGTTATGAGGTTTTCATGAAGGATACAATGCCTGACACCCCTGAGAACCAGCTTAAGATTGCGCGTTTTGTGGCGCAGGAGGTTGCAAAGGACAAGAAAATACCTCATTTCACAAAAGAAGCGGTTGACCTGATTGTGGAAGAGGCAAGGAGGATGGCTAACAGGAAGAACTCCCTGACCTTGCGCCTCCGCGAGCTTGGCGGGCTTATCCGGGCAGCCGGCGACCTTGCTCTTGAACAAAAGGCAAAATTCGTTGATGTCCATCACGTAAAGGAAGCAAAGAAGATAGCCCGCACCCTGGAGCAGCAGATTGCAGACAAGTTCATAGAGCGCAAGAAGGAATATGACGTCATAGTCACAGAAGGAAAGCAGGTTGGCAGGGTTAACGGTCTTGCTGTTATTGGTGGCGGAGGTTCTTATTCAGGAATCATACTGCCAATAGAATCTGAGGTGACGCCCGGCGGCAAGGAGAAAGAGATTATTGCTACAGGAAAGCTTGGCGAAATAGCAAAAGAAGCAGTAAAGAACGTTTCTGCAATCATCAAGAAGCGCTTTGGCAAGGACCTCAGGAATTATGACATTCACGTTCAGTTTTTGCAGACTTATGAGGGTGTGGAAGGCGACAGTGCAAGCATTGCCGTTGCCACATCAATAATATCTGCCTTGACAAGGGTTCCTGTGCGGCAGGATACTGCAATGACAGGCTCTCTATCAGTGCGGGGAGAAGTCCTGCCTGTTGGAGGGGTGAGTGCAAAGATTGAGGCGGCAATCGAAGTGGGCTTGAAGCGGGTTATTGTTCCAAAGAGCAACCTGCAGGACATTGTGGTGGAAAAGAAAAAGCTTGACAAAATCAGGATAATCCCCGTAACAAACATTTCTGAAGTTCTTGAAGAGGCGTTGGTTGGAAAGGATAGGAAGCGTTAATTATCGCCCGCAGGCACTTAATGGGGTTGTCATTGCCTAATGCAGTTTCTTTTTCCACAATGTTTTTATACCAGCATCTCACACCGCGCGTTTTATGAAGAACGAGGATGACCATTTGCAGAGCATAAAAGAATGCCCTGACTGCGCTTCTGAGAACATTGTTCACAGCACAATGCGCGACCAGGTGATTTGCAAGGACTGCGGGCTTGTTTTTGAGCCGTTCACTCCTGTGGAGGTCCCTGCAGCAGTCAGTCCTCCAGTTAAGCCTGCAAGGATGGCAAAGCCAAAAAAGGCAAGGCCGGGAAAAGCCAAAATGGTGCAGAGGCCAAAACCCAAGAAGGCAAAGACAAGGAAGGCAAAGGCAAGGGCAAGGCCTGCAAAAAAAGCAAGAAGGAAAAGAAAGCCAGCCAAGAAAAAGTGGACCTGGTGGTAAAACACTTTTTTTCTTTGGTTTTTGTTAGACGTACAGTCCGCTTCCGCAACTTTATATAGACCTGCGTGTTGACCTTTTAAGGGGGAGTTAATGGCATTCAAGTATAACCTTTATCCTGCAGCTGAACAAAAGCTTGTTGAAACAGGCCTTGCAAAAAGAATAAAGAAAGCAACAGAGCAGGATGATTTTCCTAATGTTCTTAGTGTTGTGTTTCAGGATGAGCTTCCTGGAATGATAAAAGATATGCGTGAACGTGGCTTTTTTCGGGAAAACTCTGACGGCTTGGCTCACGGCTACAGGCCAAAGCTTGAGGCATTTTTCAAAAACAAGGATGCGCACAAATGGGTTGTGAAAAAAGACGGCAAAGAGGAAAAGGAAGATTCTGACTATGAGGATTTTATGCTTTTCAGCGGCTATCTTGCCTCAGCAGTCCTTAAGCCGGAGGAATTCTGGGACTTCCAAAAATTCGGTTTTTCATCAGTGTTCGACTTTTTTGGCTGCATCGGAGCTTATGCTTGGAAACTGGAGCACTCGGATAACTGGCGCCGAGGACATATGTGGGAAAGCTCGCCTGATGGAAAGCACTTTGTCACGCAGGTTACCGGGGATACGAATGGAGACTTCAGGCTTTTCAGGACAGACCTCACCCCTTATGAAACTCTTGACCCTCTTGGAAACCCTGTAAACTACCGCCCGGAATTTCGCTCTGACTGCCAGAATGTGTGCGGATATCACTCGGTAGAGCCAGAACTGCTTGTTGCGCTGATGAAATATGTTGACCAGGAAAAGCTATTGTGCCCTCTTTTAACACCCAGCGGAATGGAAGAGATTGTGGCTGAGCTGGCAAAGAAAGGGCAGGCAATGGGCAATTATGCTGATTTTGGGCTCGGCAGCCCGTGGGGACCGGATATGCATTTCGTACACTATCATACCTCCAGCATTCCGCGGCTTGATGAAAAAACAAACTGGAATCCGTTCGGAGTGGGCATAGACTCCGAGCATTGCTATAGGACTTATGTTGATGAAAACCAAGGGCTTGTATTCCAGTATGAGGCATTCGGGAAAGAAAAGTGCAAGGAAATTGCACTTCGCCTGCCAAAAGATGAGGTTCCCCAGATCATAAGGGGCTTGTTTGTCCAGGCAATTGAAGGGCTTGGAAGGACGTCTGCAAAGCAATTGATTGACCTTGTTATTTACAGGTTTTCCAGCCAGTTTGAGAAAGACAGGGAAGAGGAGTTAAAACGCACTAAACCCAGCTAACCTCAACCTCATCTGTCCTCTCGTGAGGCGAAATGCCTGCTTTTTCTGGTGTTGTTGCCTCTTTTTGCTGGAGTATTCCCTGCCAGGCAATCATTGCCCCTTGGTCTCCTGAATACTCAAGGGGAACTGCGTAAAACTTTGCCCCTCTTGCAGAGCACATTTTGTCAAGCATTTCCTTCAGGCGCTTGTTTGCTGCAACACCGCCGATTAGCAAAAGCTCTTTTTTGCCTGTGTGAGCCATTGCCCTTTCTGCAACCTCTGCGAGCATTGCAAAGCACGTTTCCTGAAGAGAAAAACAGAGGTCATTTACAGGAGTCCCTTTTTTCAGCAAATGCTCTGCCTTTGTCAGTATTCCTGAAAAGCTGACATCCATTCCCTTGACAGCATAAGGAAGCTCGACGTATTTTCCGCCTTTTGCCAGTTCTTCTATTTTGGGTCCTCCCGGAAAGCCAAGCCCTGCGTCGCGGGCAAACTTGTCAAGCAGGTTTCCAAGACCTATGTCAAGGGTTTCGCCGAAAATTCGGTAGCGCTTTCCTGCAAGTGCAATGACCTGCGTATTCGGGCCAGAAACATAGAGGTAAACAGGGTCTTTTGCTCCTGTCACAAGGTTGCCTATTGACAAATGAGCCACAGAATGGTTTACACCGATTATTGGAATGTTCAGTTTTTTTGCAAGCTCAACTGCCATTTTCTGCCCGACAGCGAGTATTGCAGGAGTCAAGCCAGGTCCTTGTGAATATGCAATGTGTGATATTCTGTCCTCTGCAATTCCTGCATTTTTGAGGGCTTCATCAAGGACTTTTTGCCTGGCTTTCTCATGGTGTTTTGCAACCTCGTTTGGAATCATGCCCCCTTTTTCAGTTGTAAAAGTGCTTTTGGCATTAGCCAGTATTTTGCCGCCAAACGAGACAATTCCTATCCCGAATGTGTGTGCTGTGCTTTCAATCCCAAGGCAGTATTTCGCTTCAGCCATGATATGGATGTTGTTCAAAGGCTTTATAAAGACTGGTGGTGTATTAATCTGGCAGTGAGTGAGGGACAATGACAAGGACTCTAGAGAAAAAACTTCAGAGGGAAATTCTTCGCGTGAAGGACACGATAAGCTACATTGCGCGAAAGGCTGAGTTCAGGTCGTCCCCAAGCCCGTCCATCGGTTTTGCAAAAATAGACGGGCCGCGCTATAACGGCAAGGAGCTATTGCTTCCACTGTCGTATTCTCAGGGTCATGAAATAGACCGGGCATTTGCGCGCGGCAAGGCGGCAGGTCTGGTCGTGCTTTACCACCAGAATGAGTGCCTGCAGCGGATTCTTGAGAAGGGCGGATTGAACAGCAAGAATCTTGGAGAGAATGAATTTGCAAAATACTGCTTCTGGTCGCACCTTGTTATGACTTATGCAGGGCTTGCGAATATGATGCACGCGCACGGTGTCCATTCTGCCAACCAGCGTGCAGAGGTGTGCAGGCGCGCTATTAGGGAGGCAGAAGAAAACTGGAATTTGCAAATGCGTCAGCAAAAAGAGGGTGTTCGGGTGGACTTTTTTGATGCAGACAAGGCAGAATATGCTGCCTTGGTTGGAATAAACTATGCAGCACAGCTTTTCCGGAGGCATCAGGACCAGTGGCTTGCGGGGGTTCTTGAAATGCACAGGCTGCATGAGATTCACGAGCTTGTGACTGTCAATGAGAATTTTGACCGCTTTGTTGCAAAGAACTGGGATTAAGGTGTTTTTTATTCTGCTTTTGCAACAGTTTCTGACTCGCTGATTTTCTCTTCAAGGGTTGGGTTTTTCGGCCTTATATTTCCCGTCAGTTTTGCTATTGGAAATGCTGCAAGAAGGAAAACGCCTGCAGACATCAGGTCTGTGTAAAGAGATGAGTGGGATGGGCTTGAGCCGTTTTTCATTAACTCATTTACGACAAAAGGCTTGCCTGCAAGGTATGCAATGTCTAGCACGACAAAGCCGCCCATCATTTTTAGCTGGTCCCATATGAAGTCCCTCCACTTGAACTTGTTGTTTTTGTCATAGTAAATGTCACTGTTGTCTTTGGCATGTAGTGGGAGGAAAACCCCGCTCATTGCTGCATAAGAAGCAATTGTGGATGTTATTGATGTCAGTGTTTTGCTGTCAGTGATGTAATGCGAGAATTCAGCTATTCCTGCCCCTGCAGCAAGACCTGCGATTCCTGCAAGGACAGCATTCTTGCCAAAAAGCAAGTATTTATTTTGCATATTGATAATCCCAAAAAATGGCTTGTTTTTAAGCGTTTTTGTTTTTTTTAAAATGTGCTTTATAGCCATTAATGGCTAAGAAAATCAAGAGATTATTAACTACTAATAGGTAGTGGCGAAAAGGAAAGGTTTATATATACGGACGTCTTATTGTTTTGTATTCGTGGGGGTGGCTAAATGATAACTCATAGCATTAAGCTCTTGCAACAGCTCCAGTACCCGTCAGGTCTTTTTGCAGCTGCATCCCAGACAGTAAAGACTGGCTACAGCAGGGCTTGGCTGAGGGATAACGTTTATGCAGCCCTCGGGCTTGAAGCCGCAGGCAATTATGATGCTGTTGTGAGGACATACAGGGCACTCCTGGAAGTTCTCAAAAAGCATGAGTACAAGATTGACTGGATGATAAAGGAACCCCATCCAAAGGCAGCCTATCGTTACATCCATGCCCGTTATGACCCTATTACAGGCGAAGAGATTAAGGAAGAGTGGGGAAACAAACAGAACGACGCAATAGGAGCCATTTTGTTCAAGATTGGCGAACTTGCGAGAAAGGGAATATTGACGCTTTCTGACGATGACAAGCGCATAGTCCAGAAACTTGTCGATTATCTTGCAGCCATTGAGTACTGGAAGGATGCTGACAATGGAATGTGGGAGGAAAACGAGGAAATTCATGCTTCCTCAATTGGAGCCTGTGTTGCAGGACTGCAGGCTGTAAAAGGAATAGTTGTTGTTCCACAAATACTGATTGACTGTGGCAAGGAGGCTTTGAATCAGCTTTTGCCGCGCGAATCAGTTTCAAAGGAAACAGATCTTGCATTGCTTTCATTGATTTACCCTTATGATGTTGTCAATGAAAAGCAGCGCAATGCAATCCTGAAGAATGTTGAGGAAAAGCTTTTGCGCGAAAGAGGGGTTATTCGTTATATTGGAGACAAGTATTACAACAAGAATGGGGAGGCAGAATGGACAATGGGTCTTGCCTGGCTCGCAATTATTTACAAAAAGCTTGGAATAATGAACAAACACAGGTTCTTCCTCGAGAAAACAAAGGCAGCGATGAATGGGCAGGGAGAGCTTCCTGAGCTTTACTTTGCTGGAACATCAGAACATAATGAGAACACTCCTCTTGGTTGGGCTCAGTCTTTGTTTGTGGTGGCTGTAGCATGACCCTCTTTTATTATCCTGACACGCTCGAGGTAATGCTTGCTATCAGCAAGCGCGGAATCATCCTATGTCCTTACCTTTATGAGCTCAGGCGCCTATACAGCCTCCAGCAAAGCAAAAACCCTGAAGACAGGCAGCGCTTTGACACTTATGTTGAAACATACCTCCGCCCAAATGAGTCAGTCTCAGACCTCGCAATGCGCGTTGCAGGCTTAAGGCACCCTGTTGACATCAGGATGCAAACAGCAAGGATGCCTTCTGAGGAAGAATGGCTCAAGGCAGTGAGGCTTTACGGCAATTTCAACACGGCATTGTTGCATGTTCAGACCCCGCCGGTAGGAGTAATCCTTGGGCTTGATGTTGGCAGCCAGCCTCAGAAACTGCTTCTCGTGCCCGAGTCGCTGAATCTCGAGAACCATCTTAAGGAAGTGCACATCAGGGCAGACGAGACCAAGAGGTTTATGGTCATTTCTGCATTTAACCGCTACTCGCCGAAGTTTTTCAAGATAACGTGAGTGTGAATTATTAGAATTTCTTTGTTACTCCCTGTTTTGGGCAAAGGCGGGCAACAGGGCATTTTGAGCACGAAGGTGCTGGTGCTTGGCAGACTGCCCTGCCGTGTGCCTTGAGCAGCCACTGGACTTCCTTCCAGTGCTTTTCTGGAATCAGCCTGTTGAGGTCTTCTTCTATTTTTTCAGGATTTTTCTGCCTTGTCCAACCGAGCCGGTAGGCAATCCTGATGACGTGCGTGTCAACAACAACGCCCGGAACAATGTTGAACGCGTTGGTTAGTATCACGATTGCTGTCTTTCTTCCAATGCCAGGCAGTTCTGTTAGATCCTCAATCGTCCTCGGAACCTGTCCGTTGTGCTTTTCAACGAGCATTTTGCACGCTGAAATGATGTTTTTTGTCTTGTTGCCTGCAAAAGTAACCTTGCTAACATATTTCAAGAGGTCATTAACAGATGCTTTTGCATAGTCCTCTGCCTTCCTGTAGTGCTTGAACAATTCTGCAGTTGCCTCATTGACAACCTCATCCCTTACCTGGGCTGAGAGTATTGCGGCAACAAGCAAGTCAAGAGGCGTCTTGAAGTTAAGATAGTATTTGGCGTTCGGATAAGTCTTTCTGAGCGCCTGCAGGACCTCGAGTGCTTTCTCGACTGTGGCCATTATTGCAAGGGAAGTGAAGAACAATTATTTATTAGTTTCCGAAGAAAAAACAGGTATGTTTATAAACAACATTCTACATGTGCCATTCTTTGAATGGGGGGAGTTGACGGTGCAGGCAATGAAATCACAGGAGCAGTGACCGGAACGCAAAGAAACACCAAGTGGTACTGGCTTGGGGCGCTTGCATTGCTCGTACTGGCTATTCTTGGGTACTGAGCGTACAGGAAGTACTACAAGAAGCAGATACGTTAATATATCTACACTCTTAACAAGTCATCATGCGCAAAGGAATGCTTGTTGGTGCAATCATCGGTTTTCTTACAGGATTAGCCCTGCAGGCATATGGTCCGTGGAGCACAGGAATGGTCGCCCTGACGCCTGAAGGGGCGCATATCCTAGCAGTTTCCTTTGTCGCAATGCTCTTTGTTGCCTCGTCCTGCGGGATAATCGGTGCTTTCATCGGCGCGGTTTTGGAAGAGGGCTTGATGTTCTTCAGGCATTAAAATGAGCAAGCGCATTATCCTTGGTGGGGCGATTGGGATTACTATAGGGTTTCTTGTTCAGGCTTTTGGCTTTGTTCCATTGGACAGTATTATAAGGGCATTGAGCAAAGGCTCTGCCAATTTTGTAACAATTGCTTTTGCGGTGTCAGCGGGGTTTGTAATTATTTGCGGGATTATTGGAGCTTTATTGGGGTATTGCATAAAACAGTACTGATAGCCCAAAGCAATAAAAATAGCGTGCTTTTTACGACTTGTATGTTTCCAAAGGAATTTGAGGACTATTTGAAAACAAATTATAACGAGCCGGAGGACCGTCAGGTCTTTGTTGATGTGGGCAATTTTTTCTTACAGTACCCGTTTCCTGAGGAGATTGATGAACACCTTAACATTCTCAGAATAAAGTTTTTGACCAAGATTGCAAGCCACGGAGTAGATGCCGAATTTGAGATGTTGAGCGGGATAAGATATTCTTCTGACCTTATTGAATCAGCAATCAGGTATTGCAATTCAGGCATTGAACGAATTGTGGCAGGAAGGACAGAATGTGATGGAACTGAATTATTGTCAGAAGATATTGTAAAAATGCACGGCCACCTTTACTGCCATATGGCGAAGTTTGAGCACATCCTTGCACGCAACCTTCAAGATGATAATGAAAAGAAAAAGATTCTTTTGGCTGCCAGGAACCACGTGGCAGAAGGTATACGCATTTCTGAAGGAGTGGAAAAAGAACATCCTGCATACCAGTTCAAATTCAAGGCGGATATCGAGGTTGACCTGGCAAAATGCTGTTCGGGAAAAGAAAAGTATTCCTTTGCCCTTGAGGCAGCACAAAGCATACTTGAGGGCGGCAGGCGCACGGAAAAATTTAATCCATTACATAGCGCATACCAATACACGTTCGCAGCAGACCATTTTTACAACGCATCGCTGATTGCTCCCATTATTGAAGAAAAAAACAAAGCTCTCTTGAACGCATTTGAGTTTGGAAGAAAAGGGGCGGAAATGATACGTGAACAAGAGCCGAAACACTGGGCAATAACCTGCGGAAACATCGGCAAGTTCGCAGAAGCACTTTTTTACTCAACAGGCGACTGCAATTGGAAGAGAATGGCAATCAATTATTATTCTGCGGTCAGGGACTATTTTAGCAGTATTAATGATTGTCTGCATGTTCGGGATGCAATGTACGCCAAGATTTTGGCGCTGACACAAAACTCTTTCGAATCTCGCAGTGATAAAAAACACCGGCTTGAAACAAGATTCATCAAACAGGGTAATGAGCGTAACAATGTCAGGAAGCACATTGAGGATGAGCTTCAGGAATTCGGTTACTGATTTTCTGATTCCTTTTTGAGTATTATCTTGTTTGTGAAGCCGTGCCTTTCTTTCACAATAAGTCCTTTTTGCGAAAGCCGGTGGAGTATTCTTGTAGCCTTGACTTTTGAAATGCCAAGTTTTGACACAAGCGCGCTTTGAAGCATTTCCCCTTTTGAGCTAAGCAGTTCAAGAACGACTTTGCGCTCGTCAGGCTTCAAAAGCGAAATAATCTGCTTGTACTTTTCCTCAAGGTTTTCTTTCTTGAACACTTTTGCTATTTGCTGGAGTTCTGCATTATAGTAAATATATGTTGATGCCGAGCCGATGAAAAATGCGCAGATAATGCAAAGCAGCACCAGCTGCAGGGGAAAGTAATCAGGTGTCTGCGATGTGACTTCCTGACCTGTTTCAAGAGTCATTTGGAAGGTCTGCGGGGTAAACAGCTTGTCAAATAGCAAGAACAGGGCTGCAATAAGCACTACTGCTGCTATTATCAGATTAAAGCGTTTCATTGATTATGTGTGGGTGTTCTGCACTGCTTATAAGGATTTCCTTTTGAGGGCAGTGTTGTTTCACAAAAGTGAAACCAGTTGCAGGAAACAAATATCTGTCGTTTCATTCTCAGGCAGTTTCATGACAACAAAAAACCAAAACTCGGTAAACCGATGGAAGCTTGTATCACTGATTTTTATTGCGCTGTTCGCAATTCTCCTGATTGTGACGCTTGTGCGCTTCAGGCATCCCGGGCCTGAAATGGCTCCTGCAACTTCTGAACAGAGGGATTCTGCAAAATCAATAGTGATGCAGCAATTACAGGCAAGCGGATATGATCTTAGTAATTACAAAATTGAAGCGGTTTCTGGACTTAGCCGTATTGGTGAAGGGCGAAAGTCAGTAATCCGCGTGTCAGCGGAGAATGGCACTTCAAGGCATTTTTTCCTTGTTGATGTTGAAATAGGGCAAATTGTTTTGCATGACTTCTCAGAGCGCTATGGCTGGCTGGTTGAGATGAAGATGCCAAGGGCGCCGAGAGGGGGTTTTTTCCGTGGAAAGCCGCGCTAAGCTTCTCCTGAAAAGGAAGCACGCAGGAAGCAAGCCTGTCCTTAGTTTCAAGGATGTCTGGAAGGTATACCACGTTGGAGAGGTTGATGTTACAGCATTAAGGGGAATAAGCATGTCAGTAGATCACGGCGAGTTTGTCGCTGTCACAGGCAAGAGTGGCAGCGGAAAAAGTACAATGATGAATCTTATGGGCTGCCTTGATTTGCCGACAAAAGGGGAGATTCTTCTTGATGGGCAGAATATTGCAGGTCTTTCTGAATCAAGGCTCGCCGAAATAAGAGGGAAAAAAATCGGGTTTGTCTTCCAGCAGTTTCACTTGATTCCAACCCTGACCGCATTGCAGAACGTGATGCTGCCATTGGAATTGCAGGACGAAAGTACTGGAACCGCAAAAAACAAGGCAATGCAGCTGCTTGAAATGGTCGGTCTTGGGAACAGGATAGATCACCTCCCTTCCCAGCTTTCAGGCGGTCAGATGCAAAGGGTCGCAATCGCGCGTGCATTGGCTGCAGACCCAGAAGTCATTCTTGCTGATGAGCCTACAGGAAACCTTGACAGCAGCACTGAAAAGTTCATAATTGATTTCTTGTGCAGGCTGCACAAAGAGCATCATAAAACAATCATTATCGTGACGCACGAGGGCGAGCTGGCTCAGCGTGCCCAGAGGATTATACGCCTGAAAGACGGGCAGATTGAGCATATTGTAAAAAGGAGGTAAACCAAATGAGAACTACTTTGATATTAACATTTTTGCTGCTGGTTTGTGCTACAAGCGCACACGCAGCAGTAGCAGGTGTACAGGTTTCAAAGCTGAACCAGATACCAAACCCTGCTCAGGCAGGAGCAAACCTTCAGGTACAGGTTGTTTTTCGGAATGTTGGTTCGACGCCTGTTGAGAACATCATTGTTGATGCCATTCCTGACTATCCTTTTTCCCTTCCTCAAGGTGTGACTGCCATGCAAACAATTGCTGTTATTCCCGCATATCCTTCTGCCGAAACATCTTCAACACTTACGTATGATTTTCTTGTCAGCAATGATGTGAGCGAGGGGACGTATTTGCTGAAATTCAGGTATTCACTTAATAAGGGAATTGGCTGGTCAATTGTCGAACTGCCAATTTCAGTGACTTCCAAGTTTTTTTCTGAGAACATCGAGATTGACAAGACGAGCATAATGCCCGGAATAGGGACCCCAATAACGTTTACAATACACAATCTTGGAGGCGCGCCCCTGAAAAATGCATTATTTTCATGGAGCGAATCAACAGGAATCCTTCTCCCTGTGGGCTCTGGAAACTCACGCTATATTGGTTATCTTGCTCCTGGCGAAAGTGAGCAATTGCAGTACACCGTAATGGCAAGCGTGGATGCAAAGCCTGATTTGTACACATTAAATATGAACCTTCAATACGAAACGGCCCTTGGAAACCAGACCAGCAAAAACACCCTTTCAACAAATGCAGGCATATTTATTGGGGGCCAAACTGATTTTGATGTTGCGTTCTCTGAAAGCTCAGCAGGCCAGACTTCACTTTCAGTAGCAAACATCGGAATCACTCCTGCTTATTCTGTTACTGTCCGCATTCCAGAACAGCCAGGTTACAAAGTGGACGGTCCAACTGTTGCAATAGTGGGAAACCTTGACAAGGGTGATTACACCCTTGTTTCATTTCAAATAACGCAGACAGGCAGCAGGAATGCCGCTGCATTCGGAACCGGCTCGTCAATGATTAATAGGACAGGAGTCCCAAGTGGCAGTCAGAGAATGACGCAACAGGGCAATTTAACCATGCAAGGTGTGCTAAAAGTTCTTGTTGAATACACGGATGGCTCAGGCAAGAGGAATATCATTGAGAAAAATGTTCCTGTTCAATTCAAGCAGTCAGGCGGATTTACAGGAAGAATGGGACCGCCACAAGTGCAGAAAACATCTGTATGGACATATGTCATTTACTGCGTGATTGTTGTTGTTATCGGCGGCGTTGGATATTGCCTCTGGAAAAGGTTCTCAAAAAAAGGTAAAAGGAGTGCATGAAAACAACAACAGGGCTGAAGCTAGCCCTTAACATCACACTGCACAGCAAGCTAAGAAGCTGGCTGACTGTTTTGGGTATTGTTATCGGCGTTGCAGCAGTGGTTGCAATCATAAGCATTGGCGAGGGAATGCAGGCAAACATCCAAAGCAGGATTACTGGCATTGGTGAGGACCTGATAACAGTCACCCCAGGCAGAATAGCCGCATTTGGCGGCTTTAGAGAAGGACCTCCTCGTGAAGGCGACAGCAGGTCAAGCACAAGCAGTTCATCGGCAAACCTGACATCAAAAGACATTGCTGTTTTGAAGTCAATACCAAATGTCAAGTTTGTGCAGGGAATCATTTCTGGGAGGGCTAACGTGTATTATCTCGGCGAAAAAACAACAGCTTCCATACAAGGGGTTGACCCGCTTGTATGGCAGTATATGACGACTTCAGAGCTTGACAGTGGGAGATTTCTTGGTCCTGCTGACACAAATATTGCAGTCGTTGGATACGAAATTGCGAATAAGGTTTTCAAGCAGCCTTTAGGAGTCAACCGCGATATAACAATAGGGGATAAAGTGTTCAAAGTGGTTGGAATTCTTAAGGAAACTGGCGCGGGAGGAAACGACGATACAATCGTCATTCCTTCAAAAATGGCGGCTTACATAATTGAAGATGCTGACCCTAACGTATTCAACTCGATTCAAATCAAGGTTGAAAGTGTTGATGCTGTTGATCAAGTAATGGCAGATGCTGATGTAAAGCTTGCTATTTCACGCCACGTCATTGGCGCAAGGAAAAAAGACTACACGATACGCTCACAAAAGGCCCAGGTAGAGCGGTTTACTGAAATCGCGTCAACAATGACTTTGTTCCTTGCCGCGATTGCAGCTGTTTCACTAATAGTTGGCGCGGTTGGGATTGCAAACACGATGTTCACAGCAGTCCTTGAGAAGACAAAGGAAATAGGAATATTAAAGGCAATTGGCGCAAAAAACCGCGACATACTGCTTGTTTTCATCCTGAATGCTGCAATGATTGGCCTCGTGGGCGGAATTCTTGGGCTTGCCCTTGGCGCAGGAGTGTCAAAGATGCTGCCAATGCTTGGTAACATAGGCATACCTTTGCCTGGCGCAAGGGGTGTTTTTGCAACAATTATATCCATCCGCCTTATGCTAGGAGCCCTTTTGCTCGCGATGATAATCGGAATAGTCTCGGGAATAATACCCGCATACAGGGCGTCAAAACTCAAGCCTGTTGAGGCATTGAGATACGAATAGGATCACATCCCTGCATTTTTCTTGATGAATTCTGTATTCATTGCCTGTTGCTGACAGTAGCCGCTCCGCTTGTCGGCCTGCGCGCTTATGTATTCCATATACTTGAAGAGCTTCCTTGTAAGCTTATTCAATCTCTCATAAGTGTCCAAGTACTGCTGCTCATCAAAGTATTTCAAATCTCTGCATAGCCGCAATGCAGCCTCAAGCTCGGTACAGGAGCGGTAGCTGAAGCTGAGAAAATTTAGGCATATGCGGAAGCTCATGCAGCCAGTAGCTTCTGCAATGTTCAGCGGAAGGCTTACCGCCGCCCGTTTTATCTGCGAAGTTATGTTATTTGATTCATCCCGAGGAAAAGAAGCACAGACATTATAGATATGCATCACAAACTGGTGCGCGAGCTCGTAAATTTCAAGATTGGTGTGCTAGCTTACCGCATAGCATGGACTGAAGGGAGCATCTTGGGATTAAAATGCGTTTCCAGAAAAAAACACAAGAATTTCCGGTGCAACACGAAGTTTTTGCGGTCTGCGGAGAAGAATCTCCGAAACTGGCGCGTTTTACCGGAAAAATTGCATAAATTCCAGATATTATCTTAGAGCGGCCGAGTGAACTGAACGCAGTTCGTGAACTCACCGCGAGAGTCCCTGTGCCGCAGCAGCCTGATTTGGAGCAATCACAATATCTGGTTTTTTAAATTTAAAATGAAAAAAATGAATGCCGTGCAAAGGTGAGACCATATCTAATCCAGGTATGTGCGTTGGGGAGCGCAGGCTGAGCGCGTCGTTACCTTCGCGCGTACACCCCGCTTCCATCAAACGGATGTTGTATCCGTGCACTATGATGTCTCGTTTCGAGGAGGGTTTCATTCTTAGATGCTTTCAGAACTTATCCCTCAGCGCGTAGCTGCCCGGCGTGATACCCTATCGGATAACCGGTACACCAGTGGCGCCGAAAGCTCGTTCCTCTCGTACTAGAGCTTCCTTCCCCTCAGACATCTCGCATCTCCAGTAGATATCAAACCAACTGCCTCACAGCGTTGTGAACCCAGCTAACGATCCCTTTTAAACGGTGAACTCCCGCACCCTTGGACGCTTCTGCACGCCCAGGATAGGAAGAGCCGACGTCGATGTAGCAAGCCGCGCCGTCGATGTGAACTCTCAGGCGCGACGACTCTGTTACCCCCGGAGTAACTTTTCGGTCATCCCAAGCCCTCATCAAGAAGGACATTGAGGTTCGCTAGGCCAGGCTTTCGCCTTGGGATACAATCTTATTAAGTATCCCATCAGGCCTGCTTTTGCCCTTAAACTCTACACCCGATTTCTGACCGGGTTGAGCAGACCTTTGGTCGCAATTGATATCCTTTCAACTGCGTGCCACCCCAGCCGAACTGTCCGCCAGCCGGTGTCCCTTCCTTGCGGAAGGTAAGCAACGCAAGTCGCGGAGTGTGGTGTTACATCGTCGCCTCACCCAGAGCCTGACGGTCCTGGGCTCAAGCAGCTCCCACATACCCTATACAACGCAACTCGCGCCGCAGCGACAAGCTACAGTAAAGTTTCACGGGGTCTTCGCTTCCCACTGGAGATCTCTGGTCTCTGCACCAGAAGGATTTATTCGGAGGCTCCCAGACAGGGACAGTGGGGACCTCGTTACGCCCTTCATGCACGTCGCCAATCAAACGACAAGGCATTACGCTACCTTAAGAGAGTTATAGTTACTCCCGCCGTTAATCGGTCCTTAGCCCGCTTGAAAACGAGATTCGGATACCGACACTGGGCAGACGTCACCGGTTGTACACGGCCTTACGGCTTTGCAACCAGTTGTGTTTTTGTTAAACAGTCGGGTCCCCCGAGTCACTGCGCCCTGCTCCCGCCACGCATTTGCGCACAGGAGCAGGAACCCCTTAAACCGAAGTTACGGGGCCAATTTGCCGAGTTCCCTTGTCTAGGTTCGTCCTTCACACCTTAGGCTTCTCACCTAGGGGCACCAGTGCTGGTTCTGGGTACGGATGCCTGCGATTTTTCCTTATGCCATTTTCACGGGCTCCAGGCATTGACAGGACACCCCAAAGGAGTGCTGTTCCCCAGTTTCCCCGCGTTCTCATCATGATGATACTCCCGCGGCGTATCTAGGTTAACGCAGACGACGGTCTGCGCCCATCTAGCCAAAAGCGTCTGACACAAGGCTTGTGTTGCCACGCATACACAGGCAGTACCGGAATATTAACCGGTTTCCCTTTCCACATCGGCTCCTGTTGGGAGCTCTGTTAGGACCAACTGACCCTTGGCTGATCGACAGTGCCAAGGAACCCTTGCCCTTTCGGTGGCAGCGATTCTCACGCTGCTACGATCCTACTACTGCCGGGATTTTCATTACTACGCGGTCCACCCCTCCTTACGGAGAGGCTTCTGCCCACGCAGTACGCCTACCTACTCCGCCCTTTTGGGGCGTCGCTGGTATCGGTAACGCATTTAGCCCCGTCCATTTTAGGGACCCGCATCCTTGACGGGTAAGCTGTTACGCACTTTTTAAAGGATGGCTGCTTCTAAGCCAACCTCCCTGCTGTCTCTGGACGCAGATACCCTTATGCCCGTTCACACTTAATGCGTCTTTTGGGACCTTAACCAGCGTCAGGGTTGTTCCCCTCTCGGATGTCAACCTTACGCCGACACCCCGTCTCTGGGAGTCTATGCTACAGGTACTTTCGGAGTTGGACAAGGGGTCGACACCTTTCGATGCCCCAGCCCCTAATCCGTCGCTCTACAGCACTTGTCAGCTCGTCCCAGGTTAGACTGACGCCTACTTCGATAGGAACCAGCTATCACCGCTCTCGATTGGCTTTTCACCCCTTATCCCAAGTTAGAAGAACACTTGCACATAGAACCTCTTCAGGCCTCCGCACGGTTTTACCCGCACTTCACCTTACTCAGGATAAGATCGAGCGGTTTCGGGTTGAATCCCAGTGACTCCAGGCGGATTAGCACCTCGCCCCTCGTTGCCTGCGGGCTTGTTGCTTTCGCTTCGGCTTCCCTGTTTAAGGTTAGCCTTGCCACTGAGATGCACTCCCCGGCTCGTTATTCTAAACGAACGCCAGAACACCGTAGTGCCCTGGCGATCCATGCCTAACAGGTTTCAGGTTCTTTGAACTCCCGGTCAGGGGTTCTTTTCAACGTTCCCTCACGGTACTTGTACGCTATCGGACTCGAGACGTATTTAGGGTTGGAGGTTGATGCCCCCCGCATTCCTGCTCCATTTCCGAGGAACAGTACTCTGGAACTCCATGCTCGTAATCTGCTGAGGTGCCGCTACGGGGCTGTCACCCTGTATCGCGCGCCTTTCCAGGCAACTTTGCGTTTCCCAGCGAGATATTGGCACGGGTCCGAACACCACATCTATGATGCCTTTCAGCGCCATATTCGGTTTGCCCTGTGCGCTTTTCAGTCGCTCTTACTGGGCGCATCCCAATTGGTTTCTTTTCCTTCGGGTACTAAGACGTTTCAATTCCCCGAGTTCCCCGCACTTTCGTGCTCAAGAGGAAGTCCCATTCGGACACCCCCGGTTCAACCGTTGCATACACGTCGCCGGGGCATTTCGCCGTTAGCCGCGTCCTTCGTCGGCGTCTCGAACCAAGTCCTCCGCCTGTTAGGGTAGTGTAGGACCAGATATGATCTCATGTCTTTGCACGGCTTCATTAGCGTGTAGTAGGTGTGGTAAACTGGTTCGTATGCACTGCTGCATACTCCTACAGCCTATTGCCCTTCAACCGCGAGTTTGAAATTCGCGATTTGCGTTCAGCGTTAAACGTTAGCGTCTAACGCAAATGGACCCGTCGGGATTTGAACCCGAAGCCTCCCGCGCTCTTGAGGATTTTGTCCTTGCAAGGCAGGTGCTCTACCGTTGAGCTACGGGCCCGGAAGTCTTGCACTCTTCAAGGACCCGACTCATCGGATCCGTGAATATGAAAAAGGAGAGCAGCAACAGCAAAAGCCAAATGAAAATAATATAGGAGGTGATCCATCCGCAGGCAGCGTCAAAACTCGCACAGCTCGTTTTGACTGGCCGTGCGGATGTTTCTTCGCTGTTCTGCAGCAAGGAATCCTTCCTGGAAATAATATAGGAGGTGATCCATCCGCAGGTTCCCCTACGGATACCTTGTGACGACTTAACCCACCTCACTGACCTCAGGTTCGGCGCATTTACGCAATGCGGCTCACCTGGAGCCTGCTCGGTTGGTTTGACGGGCGGTGTGTGCAAGGAGCAGGGACATATTCACCGGACGATGCTAACGTCTGATTACTAGGGATTCCGACGTCATGAGGGTGAGTTGCAACCCTCAATCCGAACTAAGACTGGGTTTCGAGGTTTCGCTTCGCCTTTCGGCGTTGCATCCCATTGTCCCAGCCATTGTTGCGCGCGTGTAGCCCAGGAGATTCGGGCCGTACAGACCTGGCGTAGCCTGCACCTTCCTCTCCGTTTCCGAAGCAGTCTTCTTATTGTGCTCGCTCGTCCTTGCGGACACGGTGGCAAATAAGAACGCAGGTCTCGCTCGTTGCCTGACTTGACAGGACACCTCACGGCACGAGCTGACGCCGGCCATGCAGCACCTCTCGGCTCGTCAGGAAAGCCCTTTAGACTGTCCTTCATCCTGCCGTCGCCCCTGGTGAGATTTCCGGCGTTGAATTCAATTAAACCGCACGCCGCACCCCTTGTGTGCTCCCCCGCCAATTCCTTTAAGTTTCAGCCTTGCGACCGTAATTCCCAGGTGGCGTGCTTAACACCTTCGTTGCGACACTGCACAATCGCGAGGATTATGCAACATCTTGCACGCAGCGTTTACGGCCAGGACTACTCGGGTATCTAATCCGGATCGCTCCCCTGGCTTTCATCCCTCACCGTCGAATCCATTCAAGCAGGCTGCCTTCGCCATCGGTGGTCCTCCGTGGATTATAGCATTTTACCGCTCCCCACGGAATACCGCCTGCCTTTCCTGGTTCCAAGCTTGCCAGTCTACCCTGCACGCCGTCCCGTTGGGCGGAACGATTTCACAGGGCATTTAACAAGCCGGCTACGGATGCTTTAGACCCAATAAACGTGGTTCCCACTTGTGGCGCCGGGGTTACCGCGGCGGCTGGCACCGGTCTTGCCCACCACTTATTCTGCGAGATCTTTACTCTCACGAAAAGCCTCGGTGAAACCGAAGCACTCAGAATCCCCCCGTCACGCTTTCGCGCATTGCGGAGTTTTCGCGACTGCTGCACCCCGTGGGGCTGGGACCAGTATCTCAGTGTCCCTCTCAGGGCAACCACTCTCATGGCCCTTACCCGTCATAGGCTTGGTGAGCCTTTACCTCGCCAACTACCTGATGGGCCGCCGACCGATCGTGAAGCGCCGAAGCTTTGAAGAACAGGAGGGTTCCACACCCTGTTCCATATCCGGGATTATCCTCAGTTTCCCAAGAGTATCCCGGACTTCACGGTACGTTATCGACGTGTTACTGAGCAGTTTGCCATGTCTTTCGACATAGACTTGCATGTCTTAGCCGGATTCTGATAGCAGCAACCTCCTGCAGGATAAACAGGGAATACTGTTCCTGAAGGAAGGTTATGTCAAGACGATAAGCCATTGACGAATCAATGGAGCCTCGTCGTATAAACCCTTCCACATCTGTGGTCGCATCGACTATAACTAACTATGAAGAATTTGGCTTTTTAGGGTTCTATTGCTGCCCTCCATCATGCCCCAGTCTTGGCTGAGACACTCATTCCTACCATATATGGCAGGCATCCTCAGCTTTCCCGAGGACAGAAAGCTTGCCGGAAAGATTTACCGGCACTTGGTGCTGATAATAGTAAAAACCCTTGAGGGTATATATAAAGCTTGCGAAAAAAACAACGTGAATAGATTATGATGCAGTACGGGGAGAGTGCTGCATATTGGGCGCCTACGGCGCAGATACCAACCATAAAAACTATTTTTTTGAAGGTTTAGAATTCAGCTTCTTCTTCGTGCTGCCTGAATTTTTCAGGCGTGAGCGCTGAGACAATGCTCACGAGCCCTGCAAATTTTTTTGGGTCTTTTATGAATTTCACAGGCGCCCTGACGAATTCGCGGTAATTGTTTTGGAGTTCTGCTGGCGCGCGCTGTTTGGCGTATTCCTGGGCAATTTCTTCTGCAGTTCGCACTGCAGGCGTCTTGCAGTCAAATACCGGCGGGTTTCTGCCATAAGCAGTTAGCACGCCCTGCTCAATGCTTGCTTTTGGCATGTGCAAATGCACTTCTGAGAACCTGACCTGCAGGCCTTCGCTGATGGCAATCCCGTCAAGACGCTTGAGTGGTTCTTTGGCTGCATGGAGGGAATGTATGCAAGGAGCAGGCCGATAATCGCGACAAGCGACCGCTCTCCCGACCAGATACTTGCTGCATTGCCGCACACGAGCTCTAGGCTTACTGAGAACATTTGCGATATCCTCCTGCCGTCAGATGAGGACAAGATGAAATACGCAAAGATGAAGTTCAGCCAGCTTAAGTCACAGGGCTGCGACCTCACTGAGTATGAGGAAGAGTGGATGCCTGTCATTGTCAAGGTTTCTGACCATTACCGCCACATTAATTCCATCCTCAATAACATACGCAACAATGGCGGAAGCCAGCGCAGCCTGTGGACTCCGTCGCAGTTGTTTGAGCAGGCATTGGGCAAGATTGGGAAAGACAGGAACCAGGCGCATGCTGTTTACGAGGCGCAGCGCATAATCAATTATGTCGCGAGCATGACAGGAGTCACAGAGAAACAGCTGAAGTGTTCAGAGACATACCACAAGATGTACAAAATGAATGACGCAACAGTTGCCAAGCGCACTGCCCTTGTTCTGATTGCGTCGCGCACAGACAGGAAAGACATATCTTATGAGGAACTTGCCTTGTTTGTCGGCTATCAGGGTTTGCCGCAGCAGCGCGCAGAGACAGTGAAGAAAATCCTTGGCAATTATGAAGACAATATTAACAGGAGTATACTGCCTCTTGAAACGCACTTCATGGGTGTCTATAATGCAGTAAGGGACAACCTCCAAAGCAAGCCAGAACAGCTGCTGTTCTAAAGCAAATTATTTTATTCGAGAATTTTTGTGTTTTTACGCTGCTGCGCGCTGCTTGCGCTTCCTCTTTTCCTTCTTCATGCGCTTTCGCTGCCATTTCCAGCGCATCTGCCCTTTCTTTTTCCAGCGGCGCGAGCTTCTCTTCATAGAGGTGTTGTGTAAATGGCTTCTTTAAAAACCTTGCGCAAGATAATTAGTTAATCACGTGAGCCAGAAATCTCCGCACTTCAGTGCGTGAGATGAATGGCTCTTGCGTAAGCTATTTCTATCTGGGAAAAAATAAAATGCGTGGCGAGCGGAATTTTTGCGCCACGCACTAACCCTTCCAAGTTAGCGTGAGCTTTGCTCGCCGGAGGACGAGCAAAAATGGCAACCCCTGAACTGAAGCATCATACCCATAAGGTTGGTGTGAATGTACATCATTTGGAATGGTGCACGAAGTATCGATATAAGATGTTCAGGCAGGAGAAGTATAAAATCCTTGCGGAAAAAATTCTGAGAGAAACCGCAGCAAGGCATCGCATGACAGTCAGAGAGCTAAGCGTCATGCCTGAACACGTACACGTGAGTGTCGAAGCCCCGCCTAGCATGTCGCAAAGCAAAGCCCTGCAACTTCTCAAAGGCAATTTGAGCTACTAACTTTTCCGTTCCAACGAACATTTCAGGCTTCGCTACCCACAAGGGCACTTCTTCAGCCCTGGCGGACTGGCAAACAGTGTCGGATACAACACAGTTGACGTCGTAGACAATTACGTCAAACACCAAGAGGACATACACCAAAGAAAACTAGCAGACTTCGCCGGAAGCCCCGCACTTTAGTGCGGGGAGGAGGTCACGTATTTATAGCGTTATCTGATGCAGTTGTTAGTAAGGTGTTTCTTTCAAAGGTTTTGCCGCCATAAAGAAAAAAAATCTTGTGCGTTCCGGACATCCTCACCGGACATCCGGAAAGTTTTCAGATTTTTTCCGTCGACAAAAATGCAGCGCACTGGCCACTGGACATGCTCGCGTGAGGTATTTAAGGCAACAGCATTTGACTCTTTCTATGGCAAATGCATGCTCACCTGAAAAGCGCAATGTTTATATATGAGTGTATACAATTATTTATATAAACTCATATAAGTGTTGTGAAGAAGGTGATCTGGCATGCAGATGAACAGGATGGCGGTTATCCACTATCCGAGCCTGAAAACAGTGCTTATGGTGGAGGAAGCCTTGAAAAAAGCAAACAAGCTGCTGACAAGGGAGCAATTGAAAGCAAAATTGCCGAGGAAAGTGATGCACCAGACATTGAACATCGTGCTGAAATACCTTGAGGACAGCGGAAAAATTCTTGACGGCAGAAAAGGCATATTGTGGATATACAACCCAAGCCCGAAGCTGCAGAAAGCAATAGCAAAGGGAATTGAAGTATGAGTTTCAAGGGAAAGCCGGTTACGGTGATACTGGCAGGCAATGCAAAGGAGGAGTTTAACCGGCTGAACCAGGTGGTCGGCGAGGAAATTGCAAAAGGAGTGACCAAAAGCGACCACCAGATTCTCTTGGGCTCAATAAAGCAGAAAATAGAATTCCTCAAGGAAAACCCGCAATATGGAATACACGTCCCGAAAGACAGGATTCCAAAAGAATACATCATCCAATACGCAGTAAGCAACCTTTGGAAAGTAAACCTCTCAGGCGCGTGGAGGATGATTTACACAATAAACGGCAGGAAAGTGGAAATAATTGCACTTGTTCTTGACATCATGGACCACAAGGACTACGAAAAGAAATTTGGGTACAGGAAAAGCTGATTATTCCTTCTCCGAACTCGCGAACCTGAACGGAGTTCGGTTCGCATGAGTGAGGAGGGTATTGTTGCGCCGCAGCGCCTCTAAGATGTTATTCTTTTTTTTGAAGTATGGGGACAAGGTCTAATGCAATTGCAATAATCATTCCTGCTGTTCCAATTAACAGCAGCATAAATATTATTGTTTGGCTTGTTATTACCCACGCTGTGCCCCATTGTTCTCTAATAACTGGCCCAAGTGCAAAACCATCAGTGTCTGCAAAAACCATTGAAATACTTATAGAATAAAACACAAAACAAACAAGAAAAGTGTTCGCGGACCAGTTGCGAAAGGAAAGCAAAACTTTAGTTTTTGGTTTGCGCAGGATAAAATACACACCGTACGTGAGCAGTATCTCAAACAAACCTCCGCCGATTGAGAACATAGGCCACAAAACCCCGTTCATTTTTGTAGTTACATTTGTTTGTACAGGTCCTTTTTCCCCATAAACCCAAGTTATGTTAAGACAGGAATTGTGATATGCCAGTGCAAGTGCTGTTGCAGTGGCGCTATGTCCAAATTCGTGCAAATAAGGATATGATTTTGCATATCCTAAAATGATCAGCGAAGTTAATATGATGCTTATCAGAAATGCCTTTATTAGTGTTTTTTTATGCTGTTTTAATTGAGCCACAGTTTTGTTCATCTGCATCTCACTCTATCTCCAACCTTTCGCTCTTTCCAGTCAAGAACTTTTCAAGTTCTGCGTGTTTTTTGGGAGACCTTCCGGGGATTACGAGCGCCTTGCAGATTTTGTACAACATTGATTCGCGCGTTGTCCTGTCGCCTTTCTCGTTTGTTTTGTGAACGCGCCCGAAGTTCTCATTCAAATAAGCCTCAAAGTCAGGAACAAAGCCGTGCAAATAGCTTTTGGCAGCAGGATCATACTGCTCAAAGTCACCAACACCATCCTTGCAAGACATTCCAACAATGATGCTTTCGCCGGGCTTGAGCCAGAATTTTTCGGAAATCAAGGCCTTGCGCCGCTGCTGTTGTTCAACACCCATGTCCTCAAGAGACTCATTAAGCGAAACCCTGAAAGCAAAATATTCAGGAGGCAACTTATCAATATTTTTGGCAAGCGAACGCGCAAAAGAAAGAGCAGCATCAAGCCCGTTCTTAAAATAAGCTTCAACAAAGTCGCGCACAGCCATTATTCCCAAAGCGCACTTGCTGTTCCTTCCCGGCTCCTGAGCCCTTCTTTTCCTGCTCGGAATGGAAATGCCAGTACTCAAGACAACCCCATTCATGCAGTGCACAATGTCGCCTTCAGCAACATTAATTGCCTTTGAAGAAACACCAAGCGGAACAAGACCGCGTTTCCAAGCCGAGTTAACATCCAGCCCAGTAACAAAATACAAATTATGATACCTGTTAACAATAGAAGCCCCAGAAAATGCCTTTTTCAGCAAGTCACCAATGTCATTCTGCGCATTAACAATAGTTTGCCTGTGATTTCCATACTTTCCCAAAAAAACACTGTCAGGAGTGCCCAGTGCAATATCGGCAAGTATTTCGTGCACAAACCTGTCAAGAACCTGATAATAAGCAAAAGCCTCAAGAGGATTAGAAGCATTAAGAGCAATTTCAGCAAGCCTTCCAAAATCTTTTGGAACAAAACTGCCAAGCCAGTTCCAAAGCGGAAAATAAGCAACAAGAACATCATCAACGCTCCCTCTGGAAAACTCAAAAGGCAACGAGTCAAGCCTTTCCTTCAAGAAATAATTTCCCTTCCGGTCCTGCTCCTCAAACCACTCAACATACTTCATCGTGTTGCGGGGCTGGCTGAGCGCCTTCCAGTTCTGAACATTGCCAGCAAGCAATGCAACATCCTTCGGTGTCCTGTGAAAAGCGTCAAAATACTCAATGTCCAATGCCTCAGCAATGCCTATCGGAATCCTGACAAAATTCATGCCTGCACAATGCTCTGTAACGCTGTCACAATGATTGTAAAGGTTAAGCTTCCCCATAGCATTCCTGTCTCCTGCAGAAGCCTTCTCGACAAGCATTGCCTGCTCATCATACGAAATGATTTTCTGAAACCCGATTTTTGTCCCGAAATAAATGTCGCAAAGCTCTGCAAGGCTCTCAAGCGTGCAGTCGCTCACGAGCCATTTCAGGTAAGCCCTCCCAAACCAGGCCATGTCAAAATCAACAGCATCCCTGCTGCAATTCCTGCCGTGCTCATCAAGCCTGCCTCTGTAAAGCGCAACAGGCAAAGGTGGAGAATTGTCACTGCCAATCAGGAACCTTCCCCTGACCGTATCAGCAACCCCGTAATCATAACCAAGCCCGTTCTGCGTTATTCTCAAGCAGGCATTGCGCAAATACAACGCTGTCCTGGCAAGCAGTTCTGTCTCGCTTCCAACCTGAACATACTTTGAAGTACGCCCCATTGCCGTAACAGCATCATTGTCAGAAGGAAACAAGCCGTAAATCACGTCACCAAGAGAATCACTCACGAGAGAAACAGAAAAAATAACAGGATTACTAGTCCACCAGTGCATCATTTCAAAATCAAAAACAGCAGCACTGCCAAGCAGGGTCTTCCTTGCCTCTGCAAGCTCAGGCGCAAGAGCCTGCCTTGGCTTGAGGGGCTCTTTCACGTAAACAGGCATGTTCAATGACTCACTGCCTGACTCCTGCCAGTTGCGCCCAGCGCTGCATTTTGCCTCAAGCGAGGAAACAGCAGAATCAAGCCCTGAAAAGTCAGCACAAAAACCTGAAGAAAGCTTTTCAAGCACCTGCCTCCTCTCCCTTCCATACTGCAGGACTGCCCTGAAATTGCGCTCCCTGAGCCACCGAATGCAGTCATCAAGCCCTGCCCTGCCAGCAATCAACGGAACAAGGCGTTCCTGCCACAGGCTGCCAAGAGCATCATGCACGCCGCGCTGCAACTTCAAGATGTCCTCAAGCCCGTCATCGCACTCAATGATTGGGCAGGGCCAGCCAATCCTGACAAGCCTTTCAGAAACACCAACCTTTTCCATCAAGGGCGAAAACTCGCGCCACACCTGCTCGTGCTCAGCTGCCTTGCTCGTCCTCAGCCAAACAACCTTCTTGTAAGCGCCATAATCTTTCAAGTAAACACTGCAGCCGGGAAGCCTTGAAGAAAGCCTCTCGCACAATTTTTTTGCCTCGCCATCATTGTATGCCCTGCGCGAAACATACAATTCCCCTGCAGGAACACGCACAGGACCATAAGAAACATTGTCAAAGCCGCGCAAATAAAATTCTGCATAATCCTCGTTCTGCCGCTTGACACCCCTTGCACCCACCACCCACAACTTCATAAATCCAAAAAAACAGCAGTGATTTAAATAACTGCGCACCACCAGACCCATGGCAGTATCCTGGTACACGCCGACAATAAGGAGATTCTCAGACCCAACAAAGCACGCAAGGCTTTACTACACCCTAAGGCCCCTTTTTCCCGACGACGACCCCTTGTTCACCACAAAAGAGGCGCGTTTTTCAAGAATCCACAGGCACACAAAGAAATGGGCGCAAAAAAACAGCATAATCGCAGGACTCAAGACATTCCACCAGTACCACCAGATCCTAAAGCCGGCACTCAGGCAGCTTGCAGGCAAAAAAATAATTTTCCTCCCGGGCGTCACGATAGACAACGCAAAAAACAACCCAAAATACATATGCGTTGATTATGCCTGCGAAAGAAACAGGCTCGCAGAAGAAATACTCCTTGGAATAAGAGAACTGACAATAGAATACGGGTGGAACCTGCACGATGACGTGCACTTCATACAAGTGTCACCAGTGGTTCTGCCATTCCACGCAACAAAAGACAACAGGCTCGTCCATTCGCTGGAAGAAACAATACTGCAAACAACAGAAGCAGAAGAATCAGCAATGTCCATTCTGGGAAGCACTGAAAGAAAACCACTCAACAACGAATTCAGGCAGGGAATCCTCCAGTACTCGCTCGGCATCTTTGACAGCAGCATAGCAAAGGAGGCGCAAGGAAAAGCCATTGCAAAAAAAATAGACAAGATACGCAAGGGATTCTCACTGCCAAGAAAAGACCGGCAGGACCTGACACGCCTCTTCGGCGCTGACCAAGACCTTGCAACAGTCACCAAAGACAAAAACACAGACCCCTTGCTCGAGAAAGCCTGCGCGTACAACAGGCAGCTCATGGCAACAGCGTACGCAACAGTCTGCGACGAACTCAAGCTCGAACAAATAGTGTATTACGGACCAAGAACATCTGTTGAGCTCGGAATACTCAAGTCAGCAGCAAAAATACTCGGCATACCCGTTGACGCGTGGGGAGACCCGGAGGCAGAAACAAAGCCATTGCGCGGAAAAGGGGCAATGAAAAACGCAAAACAAAGCACGCTCAGCGCGGCAGACTACAGCGCAATAAGGCGCCTCAAGGGAAAACTCTACCACTGGCACAAGGAAAAACTCGGAAAACACCCGCCCAAGATAGCATCACTGCCACCAACAAGACAGCACATTCCCGGATTCAGCCTTCCAAAACCCTGCCCTGACCTGCCATTCTACAGGTGCCCGTACTCAAGCCAAAAAGAAGACCAGCAAGCCGCCAATGCACACAACACGAAAACAGAACCAATGAATCATTGCGCGTGCGACTTTGCAAAAAACAAATTCACAGAACAAGACGTACAGGAAGTCCTGCAGGAAAAATACGGAAAAACAAGCCCTGAACAAATCAAAAAGCTCTTTGAAGAATTAAAAAACAAGAAAATAAGATATCTTGACGAAAACGGCAAGGCAAGGGAAGCAACAGAGCTTGAAATACTCGCGGAAGACCTTAGAGAACAAGGATGGACCTTCACGTGGATAGAGGAAGACCTGAGATTATTGCAGGAAAAAGACGCATTCATCTCAAAACTCGGAAAAAAAGGAAGCTTCCTCACAAGAAGCTGGCAGCGCTTTCTGGGCGACAAAAGACTCCACGACCGCCTCGGAATAGAACAACCGGTCTACACAATCAAGCCGTTTGTCGTGCCATGCTCCACTCCGGAATACTGGTCAATAAGGCCGTCAGAATTCTCAAGCGAATGCCACGTTGCAAGACTGCTCTCAAAAATAGACAAGACAAAACTGCCCGAAGAAATACTGCCGCACAAATGGGCTGTTGCAGGAACAACAAGGCACAAGCTTGCCCTCTGGCGGCCATGGAAGAACTACCAAGGCAGGAACAGCATGCCTTTCTGGCAGTACACCGAACGCGAACTCTGGACAGCATTCCAAAACACAACAACGGAAGACTCAGAGCTTGAAAACATAATTGTCTTTGGCCACGCGGACGCAATATTGCTGCTAACCAACGGAAACGAGGAAGAGGACATACCTGCAATCCTTGACTACAAGCGCTCACCAAACGAAAAACCCTCCTACACAGTGCAAGAAGAATTATACAAGCTTGGGGCGCAAAGGGCATCAACAAGAAAGTTCACGAACGGCGCAGTATTAATTGTTGTGAACAGGCCGCACTTTGCAGACCCTGACGAACAAAAATTCCCAACATACCACATTGTTTATGACGACGGCTCAGGAGACCAGTTTTTGCCATTCACGGACACAGACCCATTCACCAACACCAAATTACGCCTAAACAGCCTGCAAGACCTCATCATTCACAATTACAAAACACAGCACAAAATGCTCAACCGCGAAACATTCCTCAAAGTCAGGGAAGCATCACTTAGCAAGGGAGGACCGTGCTGGAACCCAAGAAAGCCAGGAACCTGCGGCCACCCATTCAACCATCAATTGTGCAACTGCGTGGCAAAACTAGTACAACAAGGCGAGCCGATACAGAAGTATTTCTTAGAAGGGGTCAGGATTTAATTCTTTGGCTTTGTATTAAACATCCTGAACCTGCGCAGGATTTCCTGGTCAGTAATGCCAAGAGCCTCGCCAACCTCAAACAACACGTACGCGTCCATGCAGAAGCCAGCAGGCTCCCTTGCGTATATCCTGCGGTAAGCATCAACCACGTTTGCTGTTGAGACTGGCTTGTCAGCGCCTGTGTTGAGTATTGTTGCTATTTTTTCAGCGCCGTCAAGCTGGTGCAAAGGCTTTGTGTTCATCAAAATGCACCTGCCCTCGCGCTCAGAAAGGACATTGTGCTCGTAAAGAACGCCCATAATGTAGTCAGAAGGGTCATGGGGGTTTTCTCCCTTGTCAACAGAAATACTGTCATCTGAATAATGCTGCCCCCTTACCCTGTCTGCTGTGTAGTCAACATCAAGCCTGTACTGGATTGAGCCGTCGCTTGCGCCGCCAATCTTTGCATATTCCCATGTTATGCTGGCTCCAGAAGCCCTTGACCTGCAGACATCGATAAGAACCCCTGTCAGAAAGTCATCAAGGGTCTGCCTTTTTTCCGGCTCCACCCTTTCCTGCTTTTTAGGCTGCCATCTTGAATATTTTGAAAACCGCATGTAAATAAAATGCCAGGACAGGTATATAAAGCTTTCGGTTTGTATCTACTGAGTGGTAGTCAATAAATAAGGGTTTGTAGGATGGCTTATCTTTTCACAAACTTTATATACTGCCGCAGGGGTTTTCAGGGATAACAAATCGTGTTGGGGTGAAAACAAAAATGCTCAATTCAAAATTATTGACAGCAGTATTGGTTGCAGTTGTTGTTATCGCAAGCTTCTGGCTCGGAACTGTCTGGCAGGGACAAGGAGCGCCAGCGACAAAAACAGCAGGAACCTCAAAGGCAGGTGCTGATCCTGCATTCGGTCCTGACAATGCAAAAGTCAAGATTGTGGAATACTCTGACTTCCAGTGCCCGTACTGCTCAAGAGTCGTGCCAACACTCAAGCAGATAAAAGAAACATACGGCGACAAGGTGCAGATAACATTCAAGAACTTCCCATTGAGCTTCCACCAGTATGCCCAAAAGGCAGCAGAGGCAGCAGAATGCGCAAACGCGCAGGGCAAGTTCTGGGAAATGCATGACATGATGTTCAGCAAGCAGAACGCGCTCAGGATTGACGACCTCAAGTCATACGCAAAGCAGCTCGGGCTTGACCAGGCAAAGTTTGACTCCTGCCTTGACAACGGCGAAATGAAGGCCGAGGTTGAGCGCGACTTCCAGGACGGAGTCAGCTCGGGAGTACAGGGAACCCCTGCATTCTTCATAAACGGCGAATTCGTCTCAGGAGCCCAGCCATTTGACAAGTTCAAGGAAATCATAGACAAGAAGCTGGCTGAATCCTGAACATGATTTGCATAATTGCCTTTTTTGTTTTTGCCTTTCTTGCAATATTCTCAGTCAGCTACCGCCCTTTGACAAAGGAGGCATTTGAGTGCGTCTTCAGGAGAATCACCCTAAAGCCGTGCGAAACAGCACTTGACCAGAGAATAAAAGCACACCTTGTTGGCAGAATAATGCGGCGCAGCCCAAAGCTCGCAGCATTCACGTTCAGGCACTTTGAGCTCCTTTCATGGATGCTGGTCATACTCACAGTGGCAAGCCTTGCATACACTGTCTATGGCGGATACAATTATTACAGGTACGGCAACTGCTACGGACCAGAATCAGTGGCATTTTGTCCTTTCGGAGTATTTGACGAAACAATATCAGGGGTTTCCACGAACTACACAGGGCCATTCATTGCGCCAACACAAGACGATGACCCAAGCAAGGGACCTGAAAATGCCAAAGTCACAATTATTGAATTCGGGTGCTACATGTGCCCCCACACCCAGGAGGCAGAACCAATAATCAAAAAAGTCCTTGCGAAATACAAAGACAAGGCAAGGTTTGTCTATCGCGACTTCCCGCTTGGCGAACTGCACGCAAAGGCAGACCTGCACGCAGAGGCAGCCAACTGCGCAGGAGAGCAGGGAAAGTACTGGGAATACCATGACAAGCTTCTTGAGAACGGAGCAACTTGCGGCGCAGCAGAAACAAACATCGCAATGCTCAAGGATATTGCCAGAGAACTCGGGCTTGACGAGCAGAAGTTCAGCAAGTGCCTTGATACAAGAAAATACCAAGCAGAAGTCATGAAGGACTTTGAGGACGGGATAAAGGCAAAAATCCAGGGAACGCCCACATTCTTTATTAACAACCACACAATAGTCGGTCCAAGGCCTGTTGCCGCGTTTGAAAAAGTCATTGATGAGGAGCTCAGCAAATGAATGTTGAAAGAATCAGGAAGGACTTCACGTGCCTTGAACAAAAGCCAGTCTATTTTGACAATGCCTGCCAGTCATTAAGGCCGAAAATCGTTGTTGAAAAAATGCAGGAATACTATGACCGCTATCCTGCGTGTGCCGGAAGAAGCTGGCACGAATGGGGGCAGAAAGTCACAGAAGAAGTCAAAAAGGCAAGAAGAATTGCGCAGAAATACTTCAACGCAAAATCCGAGGAGGAAATAATATTCACGAGAAACACAACAGAGGGAATAAACCTTGTGTCGCAATGCCTTGACATCAAAGGAAAGAAAGTGATAATATCAGACAAGGAGCACAATTCAAACTTATTGCCGTGGCAGAAGCTGGCAAAGACAGGCATTCCTTTTGAAACGGCAAAATTTGGCGACATTGATGACCTGAGGAAAAAAATCACAGGCGCAGGTCTTGTGTCAATGACAATGACATCAAACATTGACGGAACAAGCATTCCCGCTGAGGAAATCATTGAAGTTGCGCACAAAAATGGAGCGCTTGTGCTTCTTGACGCTGCACAATCAGCCCCTCACACGGAAATAAACGTAAGAATGCTTGATGTTGACTTCCTTGCCTGCTCAGGACACAAGATGCTCGGACCAAGCGGAACAGGAATCCTCTATGGCAGAAAGGAATTGCTTGAAAAAATGCCCCAATTCATGGTGGGTGGCGAAACAGTGAAGGACTCAACGTACACAACCTGCGAAGTGGAAAAAACACCTGAAAAATTCGAGGCAGGACTGCAAAATTATGCAGGAATACTCGGGCTCGGAGCAGCGCTTGAATACCTAAAAAACATCGGGCTTGACAATATTCACAAGCACGAAATCGCATTGAACAAAAAAATAACAGAAGCACTGGGGGACAAAGTGCAACTAATCGGGCCAAAAGAGGCAGAAAAGCGCTCAGGAATATTCAGCTTCAACATAGGCAAAATGAACCCCCACGATGCTGCAATGCTTTTGAGCAAATCACACAACATAATGACAAGGTCAGGAATGCACTGCTGCCATTCCTGGTTCCACGCAAACAAACTCCCGGGAAGCTGCAGGGCATCATTATACCTCTACAACACAGAAGAGGAATGCGAAATATTCATAGAAGCAGTGAAGAAATTACTGGCTTTCTGAAAAACACTTTGTTTGAAAACCGCAAACTCCTTAATAACGCGCCTCCGGCGAGAGACACTCCTCACTCATGCGCTGCGAATTCTGTTCAGCAGCGCGAGTTCGGAGAGAATAATAAAAGAAGAAGTTCCATTATTGATTGCACTGCAACAAGCCCGTAATGGTTTTAGTCGCTTAATGCAGTTTGTTCTGGCGGAGCTTATAGTCATAAACAGCCTGAACAGGCACTTCTGCAAAGCGCGCAATCCGGGCATAAGGAAGCCCTGTCTTTTCGTGCGCATTAAGAACAAATTTCAGCCTGTGCTCAGGATATTTCCAGCCAGGAGCAGGCTTCCGCACAGTTGAAAAAACCCTGTAAAAATTGGCAAGAGCGCGCACTGCATAATCATCAGAAGAAATTATGCCGAGCCCAAGAGCAGAAACAATTTGCCGCACCCCATTCATGGCAGGATTCCTGTTGTTGTTTCCAATGCGGCGCTCCAATGCAAAATCCTTCAAAGAAATGCTTTTGTTATTCATAAAATACAAAGCATTGTCCTTAAGCTGCGCAAGCGTTGTCTTGCTCTGCTTGAACTTGCAAAGCAAATAAGAAATCAGCCTTGCTTCACTCTCAGTGATGTCCTTTTTCCTCACAAGCCATTCAAGGCAGGAACGTTCTGCATACGCCGCCCTTGCAGCAGGATCCCGCTCGCCAGCCCAATACCTTGCCTTCAGCTCATTGAATTTATCCTTGTCAAAATGCTCAATATTCTCTGCAACATCACAAAAATACGCCCACCTGCGCTGTGCGCTTTCGTAATGAACTTTTCCTTTCAGCGCATCATACTCCTCATCCTGCATTATTTTTTGTTGCCGGGCAATTACAAGCATTCTCCTCGCCCACTCCCTAGAACAACAAAATGCATCCCCAATCCTTGCCAGAGTGCACCCCTGCCTGAACATTTCAGCAGCCTTAACCACGTTCTCAAGCGTTCTGGGGCGCGGTCCCTTCTTCCGGCGCGCAACAACATGCGCAAGGCAGCAAGCCATGATTTCCACCCACGCAAGAAAAGAGATCCTTCAGGTGCTTATAAAACTGCGGAAGAACAATCACACCAAAACCGCATTCACAGTTCCGTCCTGCCCCGGGCGAGATGTTATCCTTGCCATTCCTTTTTCTGTCCTGACAACAGCTCCCTTTACCATCACGTTTCGCCTTACGTAATGCCTGTTTGCAGGACACTCAACCACTGCAAGCACTTTTGTTTGCGAGAAAGTCCTTGTCTTCGGGTCAAACAAGTTGACGTGGTCAGCGCTTTGCACCTTTGCCTTGACAAGCCCGCGCGACTTTGTAGGCTTCACAAAAATCCTTGTCTCTTTCTCAATTCGGGTCGCAATGGGGTGGTCGCCTATCTCAAACCTTCTCTTTCCCCTCCGGACACCCTGCCTGCCGCCTGAAGGCGTCCTTCCTTCACCCCTCCTGTGAACAACAACCATAAAAAGCAGAAGCAGACGGGTTGTTTATAAAGCTTTTCGTCAAGTATGGGAAAAGCATAAAAACACGCGCTCATAACAACAACCCAGAATGAAGGCACTGGTCATTGTCTTGATGCTGGCAATTCTGAGCGCTTCCGCAAGCGCTTACACAATAATCAATACTGGCATGCGCGGCTCTGAAATAACCGCAGAAGGCAACATTGTCGCATTCGTGACATACGAGGAAAACATTGACAATGACCTGACAGGAGACAATGACACTGCAGACCATGTCGTGCAGTACTACAATGTCGCCACAGACAGGGTAATGAACACAGGAAGGGTGAGAAGAAACCCCTCTGCCTACGGCAAAATCATAGCTTTCGAGGACAAGTCGCGCAGGATACTCATTTACAACACCGAAACAAAAAACCTGATTGACACAAAGGCGCGCGGAACACACCCGTCAATATTCGGGCAAAGAATCGGGTTTGCAGCTTCTGAAAAAGACTCAGGAGACCTCAACAAGGACGGAGACGACACCGACACGGTAATACAATATTACGACATTGTGGAAAACGAGGTCATAAACACGCAAACACCGGGAGAAAACGCCCTGATGCTCAAGGACATGCTCGTGTTTGACACCGCAGAAGACATGGCAGAGGAAGACCTTGACCGCGACGGAAACAGGAACAGCAAAATAATACAGTTTTACGACTTTGACAACAAGGACACCACAAACACGCACCAGACAGGAAGCAGTCCGGCAGGCTACAAGGAAAGCCCCGTGCTCGTAATTGATGCAAACAAGTTCTGGCTGCTAGACCTTGCCACAAGAAGAAAAAAAGCAACAACAGCACACGGCAACCACCCGTCATTGTACAACGGAATCATTGCATACGAGCGCGATGGCACGCTCTGGGTTTACACAATAAGCACAGGCATTGAAAAATCACTTGGCATTGCAGGGACAGAACCGGTGCTTTACGACAACCTGCTTGCCTTTGTCAACAAAAACAAGGAAGTCGCAGTGCTCAAGGGCGAGGACAACGACAACGACAACATCCCTGACTTTGCAGACAACTGCCCTGACAATAACAACCCCGAACAGGAAGACTCTGACAGGGACGGCATTGGAAATATCTGCGACGAAACACCCCAAGGCGAGCCAATCGTCCAGATAAACGCGACAGGACCAGAAGCAAACACATCAGCGCCGGAAATAACATCACAAGTCGCGGCAGAACAAGTCCAAACAATAACAGAGCCAGCAAAGCCAGAAACAGCGCCAGCACCCGAGCCAATAAAGCAGGAGCCGCGCAAAGACCTTCCGGAAACAACTGCATTCAAGGATGAAAAGCAGGACAAAAACCCAGCATACTGGTTCCTCATCGCGGTCGGAATAACCCTGATAGGAATACTCCTGTACGTCGTTGTGCCGCGCTGGATGAAAAAAAGAAGGAAAAGCTACGGGTTCTAACCAATAGTTTTATAAACCTCCCCTTGATTTGCCGTCAATATTGTTTGTTTTAATTTTTGGGGTGATACGAGATGGAAGCAAGACCATTGGACGCGCTTAACCGCGCAAGAGACAAGAAAGTGCTTGTCGAGCTGAAGAATGGCAAGCAATTCATAGGCACGCTCAGGGCATTTGACATACACATCAACTGCGTGCTTGACGACACAGAAGAGCGCGTGGAAGGAAACGTTTCAAGGAAGCTCGGCACAACCTTCCTCAGAGGAGACACAATAATAATGATTTCACCGCAGTAAAAAGCCTGCGGTGAACAGCAAACGGTTAAACAGTTTACGGTCAACGGTGAACGCTTATGGTCAAGGGAACGCCCTCAATGGGCAAGCGGAGCAAGGGAAAGTCGCACATAATGTGCAGAAGGTGCGGAAGGCACAGCTACAACGCTGCAAAAAAAGTCTGCGCAAGCTGCGGCTTCGGCAAAACCTCAAAGATGCGGAAGTATAATTGGCAGAATTTCTAAGACTTGCCCAGAATGCTGACATCATCAGGAAGGTGGTCAATGCCGCCAAACTCCCTCACAACCACTGACTTACTTCTCTTCCTGATTTCAGGACTGACATGAGTAATTGTCATCTCTTTCGCACCACCAATGCTCTCGCAGTCATCCTCAACCAAAATGTCAGGAACAACCTTTTCAGCAACATCCTTGTATTCCTCATCTTTCCTGCGGAACAATAATTCACCTGCCGGAAAACCATTCCTGCCAAGAACCTCTTTGATTTGCCCAACCTCTTCTGGAGTCCTGCGTGAAGTCAGGTAAAGCAGTTCTGCGCCCTGACTTTTCCATTTCTGCAATTTTTCAGCAGCATTGCCAATAGGAACATAAGACGCATAATCATGAATCGCCCCTTTGCTTTTGTGCATTATTATGGTGCCTTCTGTAAAAACCAGTATTTTTACCATGATGCGGCGGACAGGATTTGAACCTGCGCAGGCACTAAGCCGCTGGCTCCTAGGGCCAGCCCGTTTGTCCACTCCGGCACCGCCGCGTATAATCCAAGAAATACGTTTGACTATTATATATAGTTGCTGTTCCGTAACAATGCATTATTACTTTGTATTGTTCCAGATTGTTGCGAACAGCCAACCAAGGACATAGCCAGCCACAAAGTGGATGAGCAGGGAGACAATTGCCTTTCCAACAGTAACAGGCAGCACCTTCATGCCATTTGCAATGAAGTGCACCCCCATAATCCATTCAAGCATTGGCTGCTTTCCAATGGCAACTGCAATAATCCAGACCAATTGCCACACAGCAACCAGGCAGGCAAGCGCAAGCCCAACCTTGTTTGGCTTTAGTCTTTGTGCCATAAGCAATGCAAAATAATCACGCGACTATTAATATTTTTCTCCGTCGCCAGGCACATAATCGAAAGATTTATATCCTAAATACCAAAGAATGAGCATCAGCCTTGCGATCGAATGCGCACAGGCCCCCAAAAAAGAGAGGATATGTTTAAGAGTTAAACACGGAGGTGTTTAGATAATGAAAGCAATACAAGCGGTAAAGAAGATGGTTGCCCTTGGCATGGGAATTACCATGGTTGGAG
>FWWM01002273.1_pt1 | contig 45559 bp, 43 predicted proteins | sample 2228351 | NCBI WGS metagenome assembly FWWM01 (sample SAMEA103939774, study PRJEB20133) | metagenome
GCTGGAGCCTGGCTTCAGCAGTCCAGGGTTGCGCTGAATCCAGGCTTCAGCAGTCCAGGGTTGCCTGGCCAACATCCCAGCCACGAAAATACGTCATCCCTATCCCACCCTGTTGACAGGCTCTGGCCCCTGGCCTAAAATCGTTGGGGAGATTTTGCGGCCCTTCGCGCCTCAAAGTGATGTGATGGTGCCCGGATCAGCAACTCTCAACGCACACAAGGAGGTTACGATGTCCATAAAGGTGACCTGGCTTGGCCATGCGACTTTGCTGATTGAGGTCAACAGCACACGCCTGCTGGTTGACCCCTTCCTCTCTGAGAACCCCCAAGCAACGATCAGGCCCGAAGAGACCCAGGCCGACTATATCCTGATCTCTCACGGCCACTTTGACCATGTCGCCGATGCGCTCGCTATCGCCAGACGCAGCGGCGCCACTGTGATCAGCAACTTTGAGATTTGTACCTGGTTCAACAAGCAGGGGTATGAGAACACCCACCCCCAGCATATCGGCGGCGGCTTTAACTACCCCTTTGGCCGCGTCAAGCTCACGCTCGCCCTGCACGGCTCCACCCTGCCGGATGGGGCGTCGGGGGGTAACCCGTGCGGCTTTCTCCTGTATCTGGAAGGGAAAAAGATCTACCACGCTGCCGATACCGGCCTGTTCGGCGACATGCGGCTGATCGGTGAGGAGGGAATTGACCTGGCGGTTCTGCCTATCGGCGATAACTTCACCATGGGGCCGGACGATGCCCTGCGGGCCGTTAAGCTGATCCAGCCCAGGGTGGTGATCCCCATTCATTACAATACCTGGGAGCTGATCGCGCAGGACCCCCAGGCCTGGAAGCAACGCGTAGAGTCCGAGACGCAGGCGCGTTGCGTCGTGCTCAACCCCGGCGAGAGCTATACTCTGTGATGGAGGACGGAAGACCGATTCTTCGGTCTTCCGTCTCATTTACACGTTCGTTGCCAGGAAGTCGGCCACGAGCTGGCCGACCTCGTGCTCGCGGCCAATGAAGAAGTGGTCGGCGGGCAGGGTGATCAGGGTCTTGGGTTCGGGTAGGCGGGCGACGAAGGCGCGCACGTCTTCAATCGGAACCTGCCGGTCGCGCTCGCCGTGGATGAAGCACTTGGGCCGGCGGTAATCGGCCAGCCAGTCCAATGGCGCCAGGCCAAGGTAAAGCGCGACGGCAACCACAGCCTTGACGCGCTCCGGCTCGCATTCGGCCACGCGCAGGCTCACCCACGCGCCGAAGGAGTAGCCCACCAGCCCCAGCCGTTCCGGCACGACATCGCGTTGCTCTTCCAGCCAGGTGAGCGCGGCCAGTATGTCCACCATCTCGCCTTCGCCGCCGGTGAAATGGCCCTCGCTCTTGCCCACACCGCGAAAGTTGAAGCGCAGCGCCATCCAGCCGCGTGCGGCCAGGGCATGGGCGATGTGCTTGAGCAGCCCGACGTCCATGCTCCCTCCGTAGAGCGAGTGGGGGTGGCACAGAATGGCTGCCGGAAATGGCCCGGCGCCTTCAGGGATATGCAACACGCCCTCATAGGTCAGGGCGTCAGGGCCAAGCCCGCGGAAAGCCAGGGGGTGTGTGCTCATTGCACTGCCAGCTTCACCACTGTCACGCCCTCGCCGCCCTCCTCATCCTTAGCAGGCTCATACGAGAGGACCAGGGGGTGATGGGCCAGTTCCCGGCGCACAGCCCGGCGGAGCGTGCCTGTGCCCTTGCCGTGGACAATACGCACCCAGGGCAATCCGGCCAGATACGCCGCGTTCAGATAGCGGTCAAGCGCCGCGAGCGCCTCGTCCACCGTCTGGCCGCGCAGATGGAGTTCCAGCCCTGGGGACGGATGAGGACGGAGGACGGATGATGAAGGACGGATGAAGCTTCTGTCTTCCATCGTCTGCCCTCCGTCCGCTTTGGGCGGCTGCAACTCCGCTGTCCTGGCGCGCACCCGCAACCGACCCAATTGGACCTCGGCCTCCTCGCCATCCAGGGCCGTGATCGTCCCCAGAGCACGCACTTGGGGCAGCCAGACGGTATCGCCGACCTGCCAGGTGCGCGTCGTCAGCGTGTCATCAGGCGCAGTTGAAGCAGACACCGTCGCGGCCAGGTCCTGGGCCGCCGCCTCAACTTCGCGCACCTCTGCCAGCCTGGGCCCCGACCCGGCGTTGGCGGCAGCCTGCAGGCGACGGCGGAGCGCGCGCAATTCAGCGCGAAACGCCCCAAGTTCGGCCCGCATCTCGGCCCGCGCCTGCTCCAGGATGGCGCGGCGTTCAGCGTCAATGTCGGCGAGCCGGTTGGCGAGTTCGGCCTGAAGCGCCTCAACGCGCGCACGGGCTGCGCGGAGGGCCGCCTGCTCCTGGCGCATCTCCTGGCGCGTCTCGTGAATGTCGGCGAGCAGTGCCTCTGCCTCCAGGTCGCCCACCGGCATCAGCGCCCGCGCCTCAGCGATAATGGCCGGGTCCAGCCCCAGCCGCTCGGAGATGGCGAAGGCGTTGGAGCGGCCCGGCAGGCCGATCATCAGGTGATAGGTCGGCGCCAGGGTCTCCAGGTCAAATTCCAGGCTGGCGTTCTGCACCCCCGGCGTGACATGGGCGAACACCTTGAGTTCCGGGTAGTGCGTGGCCACCAGCGTGGTCACCTCGCGTCGCAACAGCGTGGACAGGATGGCGCGGGCCAGCGCTGAGCCTTCCGTGGGGTCGGTGCCCGCGCCGAGTTCATCCAGGATGACCAGCGAGCGCCGGTTCGCCTGGCGCAGAATGCGCACGATGTTCGTCATATGCGACGAGAAGGTGGACAGGTTCTGCTCAATGGACTGTTCGTCGCCGATGTCCGCGAAGACATCTTCAAACACGGACAGCTGGGCTTCAGCGACGGGCAGGTGCAGGCCGGCCTGTGCCATCAGCGCCAATAGCCCGACCGTCTTGAGCGAGACCGTCTTGCCGCCTGTGTTTGGGCCGGTGATCACCAGCGCGTAGGTGTGTTCGTCCAGGATCACATCAATGGGCACGACGCGCTGCGGGTCCAGCAGGGGATGGCGGGCGCGAATCAGGCGCAGCGTTGAGCCGGGGTGCGGGGCTGGCGCGGGGCGGAAGTCCACCAGGTCAGGCTCGGTAGCGCGGATGGCCTCGGCGTAGCGGGCGCGGGCGAAGATACCATCCAATTCAGCCAACGCATCCAGCGTGCGGCGGATAGCCTCACCCTCTTCAGCCACGAAGCGTGAGAGCGCGGTCAGGATGCGGCGGATCTCATTCTCCTCGGCCAGCTCCAGTTCGCGCACGCGGTTGTTCAGTTCAACGGTCACCAGCGGCTCAATGAACAGCGTCGCGCCACTGGCCGACTGGTCATGGACAATGCCGGGGATGCGCCCCTTGAACTCTGTCTTGAGCGGGATGACGTAGCGCCCGCTGCGCTGGGTGATCAGCGCCTCCTGGAGGAAGGGGATATTGTTGGGGTTGGTGATCAGGCTTTGCAGCCGCTCCTGCAAACGGTGCTGGGTAATATGCAGGTCGCGCCGGATTTGCGCCAGCGCCGGGCTGGCCTCATCTACCACTTCCCCCTGATCGTTTAGCGCCCGGCCGATCTCAATGACCACAACGGGCGAATCCTCCAGCCTTTGGGCGAGCGCGGCCAGGAGCGGGTATCGGTCGGCCAGCCGGGTCAGGCGGCGGCGCAGGCGCTGGGCGGCGACCAGCGTGTCGCGGATATGCAGCAGGTCATGCGGGATGAGCACGGCGCCATGTTCGGCCTGGTCCACCGCCGCACGGATGTCGTGCACACCACCGAACGAGATATCGGAGGATTCGGCCAGCAGCCGCCGGGCCTCGCTGGTCTCGGCCTGGCGGCGGCGCGCCTCGGCCAGGTCGGCGGTGGGTTCCAGCGCGCGCACGCGCTCCGCACCCACCGGGAACGCGGCGTAGCCTGCGACCCGCTCCAGGATTTTAGGCAGTTCTAGCGTCACCCACGATTTACGATCCACGAAAGAAAGGATACCACAAATGGGCGTCCCCAGCCAGTGCGCTCTGTGGGGAGAAAAGGTTACTCCCCCAAGGGGGAGGGGGCATCTCACCCCGGCACCCATTGTGTCTCCTGGCGCAAATCGTCTATAATAGCGCCTGGTTTCCTGAAATCCCTGGAGAGCAGCCGTTGAGACCCTATGTATCAGGATACACTTGACCTGTCCTCTGTGCGCGAGCAGTTTCCGGCGTTACATCAGACCCTGAATGGGCGTCCCGTGGTGTTCTTTGATAATCCCGGTGGCACCCAGGTGCCGCAGCGGGTAATTGAGGCCATGCGCGATTACCTGGTGACCTCCAATGCCAACACGCACGGCGCCTTCCTTACCAGCCAGCGCTCGGATGCTATCCTGGCCGAGGCCCACGCAGCCCTGGCCGACTTCCTGGGCGCGGCCTCACCGGATGAGATCGTCTTCGGCCCGAATATGACCACGCTGACTTTCAGCCTGAGCCGGGCCATCGCCCGGACGTTGCAACCGGGCGATGAGATCGTCGTCACCCGCCTGGACCACGACGCCAATATCGCCCCCTGGCTGGCGCTGGAGGAGCAGGGCATCGTCGTCCGCCACGCTGACATCCACCCTGCCGATTGCACCCTGGACCTGGCCGACCTGGAGGCGCAGATCAGCGAGCGCACGCGGCTGGTCGCCGTGGGGTACGCCTCCAATGCTGTCGGGACGATCAACGATGTGGCGGCGATTGTGGCCCTGGCCCATGCTGCGGCGGCCTGGGCGTTTGTGGACGCGGTGCACTATGCCCCCCATGGGCCGATTGATGTGCAGGCGCTTGGCTGCGATTTCCTGGTCTGCTCGGCCTACAAGTTCTTTGGCCCGCACGTCGGTGTGCTCTATGGCCGCTACGATCTGCTTGACCGGCTGCCCGCTTACAAGGTCCGGCCCGCGCCCACCACCCCGCCGGGCAAGTTTGAGACAGGGACACAGAACCACGAGGGCCTGGCTGGCCTGATCGCAGCGCTGGGCTATCTAGCCGACATCGGCGAGAGGTATGGCGGCGCGTATCAGGCCAGGTTCCCGCATATGGCCGGGCGGCGGTTGCGGCTGCACACCGGTATGGCGGCGATCCAGGCGTATGAGCGGCGGCTGAGCGCCTATCTGCTGGAGGGTCTCCAGCGCATCCCTGGCCTGCGCATCTGGGGCATCACCGACCCGGCGCGGCTGCACCAGCGCACGCCCACGTTCGCGGTCACGCTGGAGGGCTGGCATCCCCGCCAACTGGCGGCGCGGCTGGGCGAAGCGGGCATCTTTGTCTGGGACGGCAACTATTACGCCCTGGCGCTCATGGAACGGTTGGGGCTGGAGGCGCAGGGCGGCGCGGTGCGCATCGGCCTGGCCCACTACAACACCTTTGAGGAGATTGACCGGCTGATTGAGGCGCTGCGGGCCAGTGCTGGCGTATAGCCTTGCTATGAAGCCTTGCTGTCTCCTCGCCATCGGGCTGAGCGCCCTCGTCGCGGTGGGCTGCGGCCAGATCGTGCGACGGCCTGTGCCATCTCCCACCCCCACGCCAACGCTTTCAACCGTGCGCCTGGTGACGCCCTTGCCCCGCCCGACGTCAACCGCCGCCGCACTCCCCACGCTGGTATTGCCCCTGGCGACGCCGCTCCCCACAGCCACGCCCATTCTTTACACGGTCCAGGCCGGCGATACATTGATTGACATCGCCCGCCGCTATAGCGTGAGCGTGGAGGCCCTGCGCGCGGCGAACGGGGATATTGCGCCGGAACGATTGCAGATCGGCCAGCAGTTGATCATCCCCCCGCCCACCCCTATCGGCCCGGCCGGGCCGGATAGCCTCCTCCTGCCCACGCCCACGCCTTTGCCGCTGGAGCTGGCCGGGCTGAGCGTCCATGAGACGGCAGTGGGCAGCCTGTGGTTCCTGGGAGAGGTGCACAACCCGACCAATGTGGCCGTGGAGCATGTGGCCGTGCGCGTCAGCCTGACCGATGCCAGGGGCAGGGAACTGGAGGGCGGCCTGGTCTATACCGCGCTTGACCTGATCCCGGCGGGGGGCCGCTCCCCCTTCGGCCTCCTGTTCCCTGGCCGCCCGGCGGGGCTGGCCAGCTTCCAGGCCGCGCTGGTCAGCGCCGAGCCAGTCGCCACCCTGGGGGATCGGGTGCCTGATCTGGCGGTGGTGGAACACAGCGGCGGGCCGCTGGGGACGCTTTACCGCGTCACCGGCAGGGTGCAAAACACAGGTGAGGTGGCCGTTGAGGAGGTGCTCATTGTGGTCACGCTGTATGACGCCCAGGGGACCGTAGTTGGCTTCCGTGCCCAGACGCTTCACCTGCCCCTGGAGCCAGGGGCCACGCTGCCCTTTGATGTGCGGGCCACCGCCAGCGGGGGCACCGTCCGTTACAGTATCGCCGCCCAGGGGCGGCGCGCCGGAGGAGGGTAGATGCGCATCGCCGACGCCTGGTACTGGTTCGTGCGCAAGGTGATCCAGGCGATCCTGCCGCTCATCGCCGATCACGAGATCGTGGGGCAGGAGAACATCCCCCCAAAAGGGCCCTATATCATTGTCACCAACCACCTGGGGATCGCCGACCCACCGGTCATCCTGACGGCGCTGCCGGTCAGGACGCGCGTGCTGGCTGGCAGCACCTGGCGCATTCACCCCATCTTCGGCCCGCTTCTGAGTTCTATGGGCGCGATCTGGGTGCGGCGCGGCGAAGTGGACCGAAAAGCGCTGCGCCAGGCTTCAGAGGTTTTGGAACAGGGGGGCATCCTCAGCCTGGCGATTGAGGGCACGCGCAGCCGCACCGGGGGCTTGCAGCGGGGCAAGACCGGCGCGGCCTACCTGGCCCTGCGCTACGATGTCCCCATCCTCCCCGTCGTCGTCACCGGCACGGAGCAATTGTTCCGCAATCTGCTGCGCCTGCGGCGCACGCGCCTGAAGACGGTCATCGGCAGGCCCTTGCGCCTGCCCCAGCCGAACAGCCGCGTCCGCAGCCAGGACCTGGATACCTGCACAGACCTGATCATGCTGGAACTGGCGCGGATGCTGCCCGAACAGTATCGGGGCGTATACCGGGGCGACCCGCGCCTGTGATGGTGGATCACAACAGCGTCACCCTGGGCGAAGCGAGGGGTCTCACCCCCTCCCTGTCCCTCCCCCATCCAGGAGGAGGGAACTCTACCACACGCGCTCCAACTCCGGGTTATCGCACGGCGCCCGGCCCACTTTGGCCATATCCACCCATTCACCGTGCACCTTGATGCGCACCACGTCGGCAGTGAAGTCGGTCACTGTGTCGCCGCAGTTGGCGAACAGCGCCGAGCCGACGGCATAAGCATCCACCGGCACGCCCAGCTTCTCAAAGCGCCGGATTTTCTCCGGGTTAAAGCCGCCGGAGACGACGATCTTGACGTTGCGACAGTACTCGCGGGCGCGCTCCTGCCAGGCGGGCGGGAGGTCCCAGCTCTCCCAGGCGCTATCCAGGGCCTGGCGCACAATGAACACCAGGCGCGGCACAACGCCCAGATCAAGCGCCGGGTCGCCCAGCGGCGGCACGCTCACGTCGCGCACGCTGTTGCTCGTATCCAGGCGCACCCCATAGAGGATGTACTTTTGGGCCTCATCCTCGCGCCCGGCCTCTATCGCGGCGCGGTAACATTCAAACATCGCCTTGAGCGTGCGCAGGCTGTCCCTCACACAGTCGTTGTTAAAGTCCACCAGGGCGATGCGCGGGATGCTGGGAGGGCGGGTGGCGGCGAAGGCCAGCATGGCCTCGGCTGTGTCGCCCAGGAAGCAGGCGATAGCCGCGTGGGGCACCGTTCCCCCGCCGGCGCCGCCCCACCATTCGCCCTGCGCGTCGGTTGAAATAAACGAGCGCAACGTCACGCCGAAATCGCGGTTATAGCGTTGCACCGCGATGTCGTAGGCGTAGCCATCGGCGGCCTGGACCTCGTGGGCGTCAAAGCGGGCGGGGAAGAAGAGCACCGGCTTGCCCCGCGCCGCAATGAAGGTCTGATACACGTTGGTGGCGACGCGGCTGCCCCGCGTGAGGACGCCCAGCGTGGGCGTCTCCAGGATGGCGAAGTCGCGGTAGCGCCCCCGCACCTTGATCACGGGCCGAACCCGCGTCGGGTCGCCGTCATAGTGCACCAGGGCGCCATCGTGGACGGCCCACACCTCAAGCTGGTCCCAGGTCTCCACGAAATGGCCATCGTCGTCAAAATAGCCGGTGCAGTGGCGCAGCATGGCCAGGGCCTTATCCACGCCCACGACCACGGTCGTGCCGGGGCGGCGCGTGAACCACTGCATCTCCACTTCCATATTGCCTGTATCTATGTCGGAAAGGTCCACGCCGCGCAGGTTGGGGTACTGGCCGCGATAGCGATAGCCCTGGCGGGCCAGGGCCGAGAGCATGGCGGTGACGTTCTCAAAGTACTTATCCGAGTACCAGGCCCGCCGCATGCGCTCAATATCTAACTTGAAGACCTCGTTGGTCAGACGCTTGCCATCAAAGACGCTCATGCGAGTAGCTCATCCGTATCGTGATGTGGGCGCCATAGGCGCGTTGAAGAGACCCCGATCAAGGTGTGCATGATTGTTCTCCCCTTTCATTGAATGCGTTGTACCACCTCAACGCCGTTGAGTGCCATGTGGTACAGGAACAGGTGGTGGATCAGGTCGCCGTCGTGGGGCATGACGCCGGGGGGCGCGGCGGCAACGGGCAGGTCATACGTCTCCACGCAATCCTCCGGGACGATGACGCGGACGTCTCGCTGCTGTGCGGCGTTGGCGCGGAGGCGCAGGTGCATGGCGAGCTGGTAGGTGCACAGGTCGGTGCAGTCGCCGACGACGATGAAGGTGTTCACCTGTGGATGCTCGTTCAGCCAGTCCTCCAGGCCGGTGGCCAGCGCCGAGTGGATGGAGTTCTTGGGGATGATCACATACTCCTGTGCGAAGGGCAGTTCGGCCAGCTCCGGCACGGTCTGGGACTCGGCTGTGCCGCGCACACAGTGGACCGGCCACTGCTTGAACTCCACTGCCTCTGGGTCGTGCGTGTCCTGGGTCAGGACGAAGTGGCGCACGCCGGCGGCATAGGCGGACTGGAACAGCCGGGCGATAGGCTGGACGATGCGGCCCACGCGCGGGCTGGCCAGCGCCCCCGCGTGGCAGAAGCCATTGATCACGTCCACAGAGAGAACTGCCACCCGGCTGGGGTCAGTGACGATCTCGTTGAGCGAGACCGGCTTGAGGCTGGCCTTCCATTCGGCCAGCCAGGTGAGGAAGGGGGTGCTGTTCTGGATGAAGGTCGGTGCGTCCATCTGGCTCCTCCATTAGTGTAATGTTTACACTAAGTTGCGCGTAAAACAAATGGGGACTTCCCCCATTCGTGTATAATTTACACTAAACAAAGCATACCCCGATTTGGGGCATTTGTCAAGTTTGAGAATTTTGGAGCAAACAGGGCCGGTAAGATTGCCGGTTGCCAACAGTGGCGAAAGAAGTCACGGGCCAGGGATTTGGGGATGCCACTGTAACGAGTGGCGGTAGGGGCATACGCACGCCCCATCGTAAACGGTGTGGTGGCCCAATGTCCACTCGTTACGGCTGGCCTGGCGATGCATTGGGGCAGCCAGGCGATTGATAGCGCGCCTGGGATGTAGGAGCGCTATTCTGCAGAATGCTCCTCACCTGTTGCAGTGGCGATGGGGCGGTGATATACTTGCCAGTCACATTGCGCTTAATCGTTAGACCTGTGTATGCCGGTCGCTGCTCTGATATGAGGATGAACACCGAACGCTCACAACAACTCTTCGCTGAAGCCTGCCGCTACCTGCCGGGCGGCGTGGATTCGCCTGTGCGGGCCTTCCGCGCTGTGGGCGGACAGCCCCTGTTTATTGAGCGCGGCCAGGGGCCGTATCTCTACGATGTGGACGGCAATCGCTATATAGATTACGTCCTCTCCTGGGGGCCGCTCATCCTGGGCCATGCGCATCCGGCGGTGGTGGAGGCGCTGAAGGCCGCGGTGGAACGCGGCACGAGCTACGGCGCACCGACCGCGCTGGAGACCGGGCTGGCTCGCCTGATCCAGGAGGCCATGCCCGCTATTGAGATGATCCGCTTCGTCAACTCCGGCACCGAGGCGACTATGAGCGCACTGCGCCTGGCGCGGGCCTACACCGGGCGGAACAAGATCATCAAGTTTGAGGGCTGTTATCACGGCCATGCCGACACTCTGCTGGCCCAGGCCGGGTCGGGCGTGGCCACGCTGGGCCTGCCCGATAGCCCCGGCGTGCCCCCCGGCACAGCCGCTGACACGCTGACGGTGCCCTATAATGGCCTGGATGCTGTGGCGCGGCTGTTTGAACACTATCCGCGCGAGGTTGCCGCCGTGATCGTGGAGCCGGTGGCGGGCAACATGGGCGTCGTGCCCCCTGCGGAGGGCTTTCTGGAGGGGCTGCGCCGGTTAACCTATGATTACGGCGCGCTGCTCATCTTTGATGAGGTCATGACCGGCTTCCGCGTGGCGCATGGCGGCGCCCAGGCGCTTTACGGCGTCACGCCCGATCTGACCACGCTGGGCAAAGTCATCGGCGGCGGCCTGCCGGTCGGCGCGTATGGCGGCAGGCGCGCGATCATGGAAATGATCGCGCCCAGTGGCCCTGTTTATCAGGCCGGGACGCTGGCGGGCAATCCGCTGGCGATGACGGCAGGGATCGTCACCCTTCAAGAGCTTGCCCGGCCAGGCGTCTATGAGGTGCTGGAACGCCAGACGGCCACCCTGGCTGCCGGTATCGCTGCCGCTGCCGGAGAAGCGGGTGTCCCCATCCAGTTGCAGCGGGTCGGTAGCATGTTTTGCACCTTCTTCACCGACCAGCCGGTGACGGACTATGCCAGCGCCAGGCGCAGTGATACTGCCCGCTATGCGCGCTTCTTTAGGGCGATGCTGGAGGAAGGCGTCTATCTGGCGCCGTCACAGTTTGAGGCTGGCTTCATGTCGCTGGCCCATGACCCGGAGGTCATTGGCGCGACGGTCCGGGCCGTTGAACGGGCGCTTTGGGTAGCCAGGGACGACGGCTGAGGGCAGACAGGCCCGGCTTACCAGCGACGGCCGCTGCTGCGCCCCCCGCGCCGGTCGCGACCGCCCCCACCACGGAAACCGCCCCCGCCCCGATCCGAGCGAGCCTCTGGCGGACGGGCTTCGCTCACCCGGATCTGCCGCTCGTTGAGCATCCGCCCGTCAAGCATGGCGATCGCTTTTTGAGCTTCGGCGCCAGAGCCCATCTCCACGAAGCCGAAGCCCTTGCTCCGCCCGGTGTCGCGGTCAGTGATGATCACGACCGAGGTCACATTACCCGCCTGGGAGAATAATTCGCGCAATTCCTCTTCGGTGGCGGTGTAGGGCAGGTTGCCGACATATAATTTACTGTTCATTCACATCACTCCTTCACCATTGGAGCGGGCCCGAGGAAAAACAACGCCGCCGGTCGCTCCTGACTCCCGGCGGCTGACAGACAGAAGTCCACTTCCACTAGGGGTCTGGCTGACTAAAACCAGTGTACTACAGATTGGCTGGTCTGTCAAATAGTCCGCCGGGGGATAGAATCCCTCCGGCGGCTTGTATCACACCCGCTCGCGGGTTTCTCAGAAGAAGCCGCCGATTTCTAATCGGCGGCGGCCTTTTCCCTCCCCCTGGATGGGGGAGGAAAGTCGCAGCGGGCGGGTAGGCGCGATTTCAGTCGCCTGGCGGCTGGAAATGCATCTGCCTGGAGAGGTTTGCCAGAAGGTGACCTGTGCTGTATTATTTAGGGGAAGGGTCCGTCTTAATCTTTCATTATCTAGAGGAGAGATCATGATCTATACGGTTGCTGAGGCGATGAGCAGCCCGGTGGTCAGTGTGGACCGCGATATGACTGTGGCGGCTGCGTTGACGTTGATGCGGCGCAAGGGCATTTCCAGCGTCCTGGTCCGCCCCAGAGGGCCGGAGGACGATTGGGGCATCATGACCAAGCGCGATGTGATCACCAAGGTGGTCGCCCAAGACCTGGACCCGCGCACGATCCGGGTGGGCGACATTATGACGGTTCACCTGATCACCGCCCGTCCTGAATGGACACTCAAAGAGTGCTCCATCAAGATGCGAGCGGTCGGTGTGCGCCGCCTGCCGGTGGTGAATGACCAGGGGGAGGTGATCGGCATCATCAGCGACACAGACATCTTCCAGGCGGTTGAGGAGCGCGGCTGGGAGGGCGGCTGAAGCGTGACCTCTGCCCTGATTATCCTCAACCCGGCGGCGAACCACACCCGGGCAAGCGCCCTATGGCCGCACTTGCGGGAGCTGCTCTCTGACCTGCGCGCTGATTGGATTGAGACGCAGCGGCCCGGCCATGCCATGCAACTGGCCGCCGATGCCGCCCACAGCGGTTGCCCGCTTGTCGTTGCCGTGGGGGGCGATGGCACCGTTAACGAAGTGGTCAACGGCGTGCTGTCGGTGGGCGCGCGCAGTACAGCCATCGGGGTCATCCCCAGCGGTTCGGGCAACGACTTCTCCTTCAGCCTGGGTCTGCCCGCAGACCCAGAGGCGGCGGCGCGGCGGCTGCTGGAGGGCCAGCCGCGCACAGTGGATGTCGGCCTTGTCCAGGGGGAAACCCCCCAGGGCCGGCGCGTTCGCTATTACGTCAATGGCTTTGGCATTGGCTTTGATGCCGCCGTTGCCATTGAGAGCAACAAGGTCCGGGGGGTGCACGGCTTTCTGCGCTATCTGGTGGCCGCGCTGCGCACTATGCTGTTCTACTATCACGCGCCCCATATGCAGGTGACGATTGACGGGCGGGCGGTCAACAAGCCGATCTTGATGTTCTCCATCAACAATGGGCGGCGCATCGGCGGCGGCTTCTTCCTCACGCCAGAGGCCCTTCCCGATGACGGCTGGCTTGACCTGTGCTACGCCGACCCGGTGAGCCAGGCGACCATGCTGCGGATGATCCCGGAAGCCATGCGTGGCACCCATGGCCGGTTCCCCTACTTTCGCCTGGAGCGCGCCCGCCATGTGACCATCCAGGCCGACCGTGCCTTGCCGGTCTACGCCGATGGCGAGATCTTCGCCGACTATGACGATGATCTGCGTTGCCTGGAGGTGCGGGTTGTGCCAGGCGCGCTTCGCGTCATCGCGTGAGATACCACACAGCAAACGCCAAGCGTCCAACATCCATCTGGCGTATCGCGTTTGACGTTTGACGCGGGAGATGCGCGACCTTTATCATGTTCTTCTGGACCATGACCCGATCATGCTGCGGGCGATCGCCGGGCAATGGGGCGTGTCGCTGGCGGCGAAGCAGAGCCGCGAGATGGCGGCTGAACTGGCCGATCATCTGCGCCAGACCGGGGTGTTAGCGCGAGTCTGGGAGGACGGCCTGTGTCGCGCTGGCCTGCAGGCGCTGATCGCGGCTGGGGGGCGCCTGCCTGCGCCGCAGTTTGACCGGCGCTTTGGAGAGGTGCGCCCATTTGGGCCGGGCCGCCTGGAACGCGAGCGACCCTGGACCGCGCCCGCGAATGTCGCTGAGGCACTGTGGTATCGTGGGCTGATCGGGCGCGCCTTTGAGCCCGGCCCGGCTGGCCCGCAGGCCTTTGTCTTCATCCCTTCTGACGTGCTGGCGCTCCTGGCGCAAGACCCGCGAGCAACCGCCAGCCCCGTGCGAACGCCCCCATTAGGTGTGAAGGCAGCGGAGCCGGTCGCGTTCACGCCCGCGCCCACAACGCTGGTGGATGACCTGTGCACGCTCCTGGCCTATCTCCAGGTGACCCAGGTGGCCGCCGATAAGCCAGGGGGACTGGCGGAGCGCCAGCGGCAGGCCCTGGCGCGGCACCTGCTGGATGACGCAGGTGCAGCCGAGGGCCGGGGACGCTTCGCGTTTCTATGGGGCTTGGGGCTGGCGGCGGGCCTGATTGTGGCCGCAGGCCGCTATTGGAAGCCGGATCCGGGGCGGGCGCGGGCCTGGCTCTCCGCCGGGCGCGAGGCGCAACTGGCCACGCTGGCCGCCGCCTGGCGGGAGGACCCCAACTGGAACGATCTGTGGCATGTGCCCTCGTTACGGCCTGAGGACACAGGCTGGCGCAACGACCCCGTGCTGGCGCGACGGGCGCTCCTGCGCCTGTTGGCAGAGATCGCCCCAGACCCCTCCGCTGAGCGGGAAGGGGGGCGCGGGGAGAGGCCCGTATGGTGGGACCTGGCGGCGTTTATCGCCGGGGTCAAGGCGCACGAGCCGGATTTCCAGCGGCCAACAGGCGACTACACGAGCTGGTACCTGCGCGATGCGGCCAGCGGCGAGTACTTAAAGGGTTTTGAGAGCTGGGATGCCGTGGAGGGGGCGCTGATCGCCTTTATTCTCCAGGAGCCGCTGCACTGGCTGGGGCTGGTGGATGTCGCGCCGGGGGCATTTCGCTTCACACCACGAGGCGTGCGCTTCTTGAAGGGAGAGGAACCTGGGCCTGAGGCGAGGGAAACGGCCCGGTTGAGCGTCCATGCCGATGGCCATATTGACGTGCCGCGCGCGGCCAACCGTTATCAGCGCTTCCAGACCGCCCGGATCGCGGCCTGGGTCTCGGCGGGCGAAACCTACCGCTATCGGTTTACGCCGGCATCGCTGGCGCGGGCGGGCAAACAGGGAATCCAGGTGGAGCAGGTCCTGTCTTTTCTGGGGCGGGCGTCTGGAGGGCGGTTGCCGGGGGCGCTGGTGCAGGCGTTGCGTCGTTGGGCGCAGGCCGGGACGCAGGTGCGCCTGCGCGATATGGTGGTGCTTCAGGTGACCTCGGCGCAGGTCTTGGAGGCGCTGCGGGCTTCCCCGGCGGTGCGCCCCTATCTGGGCGAGGCGCTCGGCCCTCTGGCTGTCGCCGTGCGTCGCGCCGACTGGCCGCGCCTGGAGCAGGCCATCCGCCAGCTCGGCTATTTGCCAGAGGTGGAGGAGCTGGGGGAGTGAGGTTGGTCTATATCATCTTCAGGGGAGACGCATCGTATGGCGCTGACAGTGGGGATGAGAGCAGAAGCGACAACCGTCGTATCGGCTGAGAATACGGCGGCGGCAGTCGGATCGGGTGGCGTGGCGGCATTTGCCACGCCTGCGATGATCGCCTTGATGGAGAAAGCGGCACTGGAGGCTGTGGCGGCGGCGCTGGAGGCGGGCGATGTCACGGTGGGCACGATGGTGCATGTGCGCCACCTGGCGGCAACGCCCATCGGCCAGCGGGTGCGGGCAACGGCGGAATTGATCGCGGTGGACGGGCGGCGGTTGCTCTTCGCTGTGGAGGCTTACGACGAGGCGCAAAAGATCGGCGAGGGGCAACACGAGCGCGCCATCGTCAATCTGGAGCGCTTTTTGAATCGCCTATATAAAAAGCCTCCGGGCCCATGAAGGCCCGGGGGCTTCTCTCAGTTCAGCGGGAGCGACGGGGTTCGAACCCGCGATCTCCGGCTTGACAGGCCGGCGTGTTCACCGCTACACCACGCCCCCAACCTGGGCTAATCATACCATGAAAGCCGGAGAGCGTCAAGGAAAGCCCTGGCGGATCAAAGCGCTGACCTCAACACAGCAGCGAAGGCGGCCAGCGCCCGGTCTATGTCCTCTGCTTTGACCCAATAGTGCGTCACTGCGCGGAAGCGGCGCGGGCCAGCCACACCGACCTTGACACCGCGTTCGGCCAATTGCGCTGCCACTTCCCTTGCCCCCAGGCGGACCTCCGGCTTGAGGTCAAAGAAGACGATATTGGTCTGGACGTGCTCCGGCGCAATGGCGACCCCCGGCAGGTTCGCCAGCCCTGCCGCCAGGCGGCGCGCGTTGGCGTGGTCCTCAGCCAGCCGGTCCACCATCGTCTCCAGCGCGACAATGCCCGCCGCGGCCAGGATGCCCGCCTGGCGCATGCCGCCGCCCAGGACCTTGCGCGTTCGCCGCGCCTCGCGGATGAAGTCCGCCGAACCGCACAGGACCGAGCCGACCGGCGCGCACAGCCCTTTGGAGAGGCAGAAGGTGATGGAATCGGCGGGCGCGGCCAGGTCGCGGGCGTCCACGCCCTGGGCGACGGCGGCATTGAAGATGCGCGCGCCATCTATGTGCAGCTTCAAGCCGCGTTCGTGGGCCAGGTGGCCTACCGCCGCCGTGTACGCCACGCTCAGGGCGGCACCGTTACAGCGGTTGTGCGTGTTCTCCAGGCAGATGAGCCGGGTGCGGGGATAATGCGGGTTGTCCTCCCGAATCGCCCCCAGGATGTCTTCCAGGGCCATGGTCCCATCGGGTGCATTGCGCACGGGGTGCGGGTGCACTCCGCCAAGGGCGGCTATCCCGCCCGCTTCTGAAGTGAACGTATGAGCCTGGTCACCCAGGATGACCTCATCGCCGCGCCCGCAGTGGGTCAGGATGGCGGCCAGGTTGCCCATCGTCCCGCTGGGGACGAACATGGCCGCCTCTTTGCCCATGCGTTCGGCGGCCATCGCCTCCAGCCGATTGACCGTGGGGTCCTCGCCATAGACATCATCGCCGACCTCGGCCTGGGCCATCGCCTGGCGCATCTCCGGCGTGGGCTGGGTGACCGTATCGCTGCGTAAGTCAATGATGTGCATGACACACTATTATAGCCCGATCCGGCGGGTTGTACACCTGCTCCCCGACCCTCCCCCACCCAGTACCAGGCTTCAGCCTGGTTGGGAGGGGGCAGGCCCGGCGCTGTGCACAGGGATGGCGGGGGGCGAAAACTGAGGCCCCTGGATCGCAGATAAGGTTACTTGACTTTTGGAGAGCTTCACCGGTATAACTAAAGAGGATAAAGCCGGTCTGATACTACACACAACGGCGGGCCCAAGGGGGCGTAAACCATCCGCCAGGGAAAAACACCATGACCACGAATCCATTAGAGTTACCACCCGATCTGCCCCGCCCTGTGGACGATGGCGCGGCAGCCCACCTGGAGGGAGCCAGGCTCCCTGATGTCACCCTCCCCGCCACCGACGGCCAGATGGTTCGCCTTGCTACCCTCCCTGGCCGTTACGTGCTCTACATCTACCCAATGACCGGGCGTCCCGGCGTCCCCTTGCCCGACGGTTGGGACGCCATCCCCGGTGCACGCGGTTGCACGGCGCAGGCGTGCAGCTTCCGCGATCATTATGCCGAGTTACGCTCCTTGAACGCTGGCGTTTTCGGCTTGAGCGTTCAACCCACCGCGGAACAGCGGGAAGCGCGAGACCGCCTGCACCTCCCTTTCCAGCTCCTGAGCGACAGCGACCTCCAGTTAAAACGGCTGCTCGGCCTGCCGACGTTTACTGCCGGGGGCAGGGAATTTTACAGGCGGCTGACGCTGATCGTGGAGGATGGCCGCATTGTGAAAGCCTTTTACCCCGTCTTTCCGCCCGACCGGAATGCGGATGATGTCCTCGCCTGGCTGCAGGATCACCTCCAATCCGACGCCGCCAGAGATGCGCTGTAAACAGTGCCTCCTTGAGCTTTAACGCCGGGCCCTCGCTAGAACCTGTTTCATAAAGTAGGCCGAAGCGCTCAGCCTGTCATGCGGAGCGCAGCGAAGCATCTTACCTTCGCACGTAAGAGACCCTTGGCTGGGCTCAGGCTGACAGTTTTGAAATAGGTTCCAGGCTGCGCTCCCCTGCTGATCGGATTCAGGTAGATGAACGTATAGTCCGATAGCATATCTCCTGGAGGAGGATGGACATGCCCTCTATGTTTCGCTGCCTGAGCGCGGGTCTGGCGCTCCTGGGCGCGTTTCTGCTCTTCGCCTGTGCACCTGGCGCCGGCCCGGTCAGGCCCACTGTCGCCGTGCCCGCCACGGCGCCGCCAACAGCGCTGCCCGGCGCCACGCCTTTGCCTGGCAGCGCCCCCACACCGGGCGCAACGCCGCTGCCCATCCTGGTCACCGCGACCGCTCCCGCGCCGACCGCCACAGGAACAACGATGGCCTCTGCCACACCCACGCCGGGCTTGCCGGGCGACCCGGCGAATGGGGCCTGGCTGTTCGCCAGCCTGCCATGCAGCTCCTGTCACGACATCACCCGGCCCTTCCCCGGCGGCGACATCTGCCCCAACCTGGGCAATATCGCCAGCGAGGCCGAGCGGATCGTGCGCCTGCCGGAGTATCAGGGCCGGGCAACGGACGCCGCCGGGTACATTCGCGAATCCATCCTGGACCCGAACGCTTACATCGTGCCGGGCGAGCCATACCGCACCGCCGACGGGCAGAGTGTAATGCCCAAGACCTTTGGCCAGACGCTGACGCCTGCGGAGATTGATGATCTCGTCGCCTTCTTGCTCCAGCAGAAATAGGGTGATCGTCTGTGCGCGCCTGGGCGTATATTCCATCAGGTCAGTGGAGAGGCGCAACCGCAATTCCCAAACCACTTTACGCCTGAGGAGGAAACGATGTCCCTGATTCGCAAGCTTATCCTTTTGCTCGTTATAGCCGCCCTGCCTGTCGTCCCACTGTTCGCGCAGGCCAGCTCGGTCACCGTCAACCTGTCGCCACAGAGCGACTCCGGCGAATCGGGCACGGCTGTGCTGACCGATCTGGGCAACGGCAAGACCCAGGTTGTGCTCACCGTGACCGGCCAACCGGCGGGGGTCTCGCAGCCGGTACACATCCACAAGGGCACCTGCGCCAACCTTGACCCCAAGCCAGCGTATCCCTTATCGCCGCTTGTTGATGGCAAGTCAGAGACGACAGTAGATGTATCCCTGCAGACGTTGCAAAGCAGCCCGTTCGCGATCAACGGGCATAAGTCGGCTGAGGAAGCGTCTGTGTATGTCTTCTGTGGCGATATTCCGCTGCTGGTCACGCTCCCAGCCACAGGTGGCGCGAGTGCCCTGTCCCTGGTGGCCCTGGCACTGGGGTTGCTGGCGCTCGGCTCCGGCTGGCTGGTCCGCCGCTTTGCACGCTGATCGTCCTTCGCCTCTCCACCAGGCCAGACGGTCAGCCTGTTGTGGGCTGGCCGTCTTTCTTTATAAGCATCTGGCGGAGCTTGCGCAGGCCCAGCAGAATGCGGCTTTTGACCGTGCCCAGGGGCAGGTTCAGTTGCCGGGCGATCTCCTCATGTGTGTACCCATAAAAGTAAGAAAGCTCAATGGCCTGGCGCTGATTGTCTGGCAGCGCCCGCAAGAGCAGGTGGAGTTCGCGCTGTACATCTTCAACGGGCGGCTGGTCACTGGCTGGGCTTTCCTGCGCTTCGGGGGAGGCCTCCAGCGAAAGCGTCGGTTGAATGCGGCGGCGCTGCTGCCGCAGGATGTCAATTGCCCGGTGGCGGGTGATATTGAGCAGCCAGGTGGAAAACCGTCCACGCGTGGGATCAAACAGATAGGCCTTCTGCCAGAGGGTCATAAACACCTCTTGGGTAATGTCTTCGCCTATGGCCTGATCGCGCACGATGTACGTGGCGAGCGAATAGACCGCGCGCACGTAGCGGTGATACAACTCCAGCAAAGCGGCTTCGTGGCCGTCCGCGACGCGGGCGACTAGCTCCTCATCTGACCGCTCGCTCTCTGCTGGGGATGGCGACGCCATAACCTGATTATCGGATCAATCAGGCCGGGGGGCAAATAGCGTTCGGAGGGGCGGGGGCGTGTCACATTATATGGTGATAATCCTACTTCGCCAGACTGGCGATAAAGGTCAATACCTGCCACATTTGCTCAGTGGTGAGCGTCTCCTTCCAGCCCGGCATGGCCTTCCGGCCATTGGCGATGACGCAGAACGCCTGTCCACTGTTGGTGCGCAGGGCGCTCTGCGTTTGGGCAGCGGTGAAGTCAGGCGCGCCCGGTAGCCCGCCTGAGCCATCCGCGCCGTGGCACATGGCGCAGGCCTGTCTGTAGATCTCCCGGCCGGCGGCGATGGCGGCGGCATCATCCCAGGCAAAGGGATTGGATTGTGCCAGCGTGGCCGGGTCACAGGCGGATGCCGCGCCTTCGGCAGCAGTCGCCGTTGGTTGGGGCGCGCCAGCGGCCTCTCCTGGCAGGGCCGGGTCATAGGAGAAGGTGCGCAGGTAGTCAATTACCGCCCAGCGCTCGTCCTGTGACAGGCGCCCCTGCCAGGCCGGCATGGAACCTTTGCCCTGGGTCACAATCAGATAGAAATCGCGAGGGGCGCGATTATCCACCAGCCGCAGGTCGGTGAAGTCAGCCGCGCCCAACACCTTGCCGGTGCCATCGGCCCCGTGGCAGGCGGCACAGTTCGTTTCGTAGATCTGCCGGCCGCGGGCCAGGGTTTCAGCACGGGTGGAGAAGCGCCACACATAGAACACCACGTCCCAGCGCTCGTCCGAGGTCAACGTATCTCGGAACGATGGCATTTCGCCACGCCCCTCGGTGACGGCGGCATAGAAAGAGGCCGGAGTCTCGCCGCGCATGTAATCCAGGTCGCCGAAATTGCGTGCCCCAGGGACGACCCCTTTTCCGTCTACGCCGTGACATTGGGCGCAGTGGGTTTGATAGAGTGGCTGGCCGAGCGCAGCCGAGGGCAGCCGCGCCGGGTAACTCAGGATGGCAAACGACGGCGCAGCCGTGGCGCCAAGCGGACTGGCCGGTTCGGTGGCCGGGATGAGGGTGGGGATGGGCGTGGGGCCGGTGGGTAGACCCCCCGGCGCAGCGCAGGCCGCCAACAATAATAGACAGCAGGCTGTGAGGAACAGGCTGATCAGACCAGGTTTGGGCATTGGGCGTACCTCCTCATCTCGGCGGCAGGGTGCGGACGTAGTTGATCACATCCCAGCGTTCGCGCGGCGTCAGGTTCTCGGCCAGCGAGGGCATCTGGCCAAAGCCCTGGACGATGGTCAGGTAGACCGAGCCGTCAAACTCGGCGGTGATCATCGGCGCGGTGAGGTTCTGCGGCGTTCGGTCAAAATAACGGGCCAGCGGCCCATCGCCGTGTCCCTGCGCGCCATGGCACACCTGGCAATGGATAGCGTACAGAATCGCGCCGCGTTGGAGTGAGGCCGCGTCGGCCGGGACCGGGTTGACGGGAAATTCTTCGGGGATCACGGCCAGCCCCTGGATGGGCACTGCGCCATCGGGCGGGAGGCGCCGCGGACCTTCCTGATAGTCCACCGAGGGCTGGTCGGCCATGTCGGTGGGAAAGGGGATCTTAATAACCTCGTAAGTGAACAGCAGGCCGATGATAAAGGGCGCCAGGACCAATCCGATGATCACCAGGCCGCGTCGCAGGCGTGGGTTCATAGGACCATCCTTTCCGGTTCGCCGGCGTGATGGGCGCCATGGGAGACGAGGACCTGATGTACGCGGGCCTCCAGCGCGGCCGGGAATTCCAGCAGCACGGCCAGATGGCCATCGGTGACGAGTTTGTGGTAGGGGGCCGGGCCGAAGCGGGGGAAGTTCATCTCCCACAGCACCCCCAGGAAGGTTGAGACGATGGTGGCCATCATGGTAAAGACAAAGGTGATCACCGCCGCGGGGGGCACGCCGACAGGGGGGTGGCCGCCCACGTCCAGGCGGTATAGGTGCGGCAATACCCCTTATATGGCCTGCTGGCCATTTTGCTGCTGGCGGCCAGGCACGGAGAGCGATCGCTGCGGGGGATGGCGCTCTGGGCGGGGGAATGGGAGCAAGAGCTCCTGTCGCACCCGGCGCTGAGGTTGTGGGCGGTACGGCGTATCCCAGGATGGGTGACCTTTTGGTATGCCTTGAGCCGGCTGCAAGGGGGCGAGGTGGAGTGGGCTTTGCACGGGCTACTTCCGCCAGAGCGTGGCCTGGCACTGGACGGGAACCGACTGCGGGGAAGCAAGCGGGGAGGGAAAACGGCTGCCTTGCAGGTGCTCACCAAGTAGTATGATTCCCGCTGGATTGGGAGTGACAAGTAGCGCCTTTAGCGATGCTATTTGTCATGTATTTGTTAAGAAGCCCAGTGAGGTCATCGCGCACTTGATTGGCAGCGCCTGGCGAGGGGCGCTGCCAGCCTGGGTTCGCCGACAGCGCCCATTTCACGGTCATCTATACCAGGGGAGACCGCAAGATGCCCATCCCGGTGGGCTGCGCCGCGGTGAGGCGCTGATGTGGGGCACGCCGATTTTTCAACCGCGATGAGCGTTTGCGCCCAGATGTGCCCAAGCGCAGTTTTAACCATCCGGCTGTGATTCACATGATCGGGCGAACAGGCGGGCGATCTCGTCGCGCTCAAAGGTGGGAAGCGGGCGTCTTTCCGACCCTTCGCGCAGCCACAGGCCGGCTTCTGCCGGTAGAACATGACCGATGATGGCTGCGGCGATACCGGCCTGGTGCAGGGCGGTCGCGATGGCGGGGGCGTCCTCAGCGGGGGCGGCGATCAACAGTGCGCCGGAAGCGATGAGGCCAGCCGGGTCCAGGCCGAACTCGGCGCATAGGGCGGCGGTCTCTGGCAGGACGGGCACCTGATCGGCGTCTATCTCCAGCCCAACACCAGAGGCCAGGGCCAATTCATGCAGGCCGGTCGCCAGCCCGCCTTCCGTGGGATCGTGCATGGCGTGGACGCGGCCTGTGCGCGTGGCGATCTGCGCGTCAGGCACGACGCTGATCCCAGGCTGGTACAGGAAGTTGCGGCAGCGGTCAAGGAATTCGGGTGGGAAGCGATCAACCAGCGCCTCGCCGCGCTCGCGGGCGATGATCGCGGTGGCCTCAACTGCGATGCCTTTTGTCAGGATGATGGCATCGCCAGGCTGCGCTCCAGCCGCCGTCACCAGCCGGTCGGGCGCAACCTCGCCCAGCATCGTGCCAACGACGATGGGCCGGTCCAATCCGTAGGTGACTTCGCTGTGGCCGCCGACCAGGCTGACGTTCAGCGTGCGGCAGGCCGCGTCTATTTGCGTAAAGATGGTTTCGGCCAGGGAGACCTCTGTCCGCCCTTCGGGCAGAAGCAGCGTCGCCAGGAACCAGCGGGGCGCTGCACCCATGCAGGCGATGTCGTTCGCATTCACCTGAACGGCGTACCAGCCAATCGCATCCGTGGCGAAGGTGATGGGGTCGGTCTTGGCCACAAGGTAGCGGTCGCCAAAGTCAAGGACGGCAGCATCCTGGCCAATGGCCGGGCCGACGATGACACGCGGATCGGTCGGCGCAACCTGGCTGAACAGCCGGCTCAGGAGCGCTGGCGGCAGTTTACCCACCGGGAGAGAGGTGTTCATACACTCCAAAGACAAAGGGCCGCCCTCACAGGACGACCCCTTGCTTGCGCCGTAGCATTTATCCCTGAACAGGAGGTGATGCTACGGCGCGGCGCTTAAGATAACTACTCATGGTGGCACCACCTCCTATGGTTTAAGATAGCGAGATCAGGATAAAAATAAACGATGAGGTGGCTCAGCCACCTGATAAAGCTATTATCGCATAGAACCAGGCGCATGTCAACCGGACGAAAGTCCAGGGTGCATTTCAGTCCGCCGGGGGATAGCATCCCGCCGGCACCTGCTATCAAACTCGCGTCGCGGGTTTCTCATGAAGAAGCCGCCGATTAGACATCGGCGGCGGGTTTTTCCCTCCCCCATCCAGCGCGCCTTCAGCCGCAGGGCTGCCCCCAATGTGACATGCACCCAAGTCCAATCAACGTGGCCCTTGTCAGCTATGCCAGTTTCAGTTATAATCAGGATGTCACGGGCAGGTATCCAAGTGGACAAAGGACACGGTCTGTAAAACCGCTGGCGGAACGCCTTCGCAGGTTCGAATCCTGCCCTGCCCATTCTTCGCTGGCGCTCAGAATGACATTTCTCGTATGGCGTTCGGCCATCAGCGTTCAGCTTCCTGATCCCCAATTTGCGGAATCAACTCATCTGACCACCTACCCCCAATTACAGGATTAAAGCTGACCGCTGGCCGCTGAACGCTGACAGTTGTTTCTGGCGAGTGCGCAGATCGGGGAATCCGGCTATAATCACAGCAAGGATGACCGACCCACTGGCCCAGTTGACCCTCTCTCAGGCCGCCGACCTCATGCGTCAGGGCCAGCTTTCCCCTGTGGAGCTGACCGAGGCCCTGTTAGGCCGCATCGCCCAACTTAATCCCCTGCTAAACGCTTATATTCGGGTGACCGCCGAGGAGGCCCGCCAGGAGGCCCGCGCCGCAGAACAACGCCTCGCCGCCTGGCGGCGCTCCCAGGGGGCAACACCACTCCCCTCCCTGCTGGGCGTGCCCCTGGCACTTAAGGATTTGTTTGACGTGCGTGGCCTGCCCACGACGGCGGGCAGCCCCATCCGCGCCCATACAATTGCCGGGGAGGACGCCGCTGTGACAGCGCGGTTGCGGGCCGCAGGGGCCGTTCTCCTGGGTAAGCTGAACCTGCACGAGTGGGCGCTGGGCGTGACCACCGTCAATCCTCATTTCGGCCCGGCGCGTAACCCCTGGGACCCAGATCGCATCTCCGGTGGCTCCAGCGGCGGCTCCGCTGTGGCCATCGCCGCCCGGCTGTGCCTGGGCTCGGTCGGCTCGGATACCGGCGGCTCGGCCCGTATCCCCGCGGCGCTGTGTGGCGTTGTCGGGCTCAAGCCCACCTATGGGCGGATCAGCCTGCGCGGCGCCGTGCCGCTGAGCTGGTCGCTGGATCACGCCGGCCCGATGGGCCCCCGCGTGCGCGATGTGGCCCTCCTGCTCCAGGCCCTGGCCGGCTATGACCCGGATGACCCGGCCTCAGCAGATGTGCCGGTGGACGACTACCTGAGCCTGGAGCAGGGCGTGGCTGGCCTGCGCCTGGGCGTGCCCGTCGGCTATTTCTTTGATGACCTCCATCCTGAGGTGGAGGCCGCAGTACGGACAGCGATTGAGGTCCTCACCGGGCTGGGCATGGACGTGCGCGAGGTCCACCTGCCACAGGCCGAGGCGGCCCGCGAGGCCAGCAACGTGATCCTGCTTTGTGAAGCCTTCGCCTATCATCGCGACCGCCTGCGCGAACGACCGGAGGACTTTGGCGTAGATGTGCGCACGCGGTTGGAGGCGGGCGCCTCTATGAGCGGCAGTGACTATGCCCTGGCCCGCCGCACCCAGGTAGAATGGCAACGCCAGCTTGCTCGCCTGTTTGAAGAAGTGGATATACTCGCCACGCCTGCCACGCCGATCCCGGCACCACGCATAGAGGAGAGCGCGGCCTCCGGCGCCGTGAGCGCGGCCTTCCACCTGGCCCGCCTGACCCGCCCCTTCAACCTGGCGGGCGTGCCTGCGCTCTCCCTGCCGTGCGGCTTCACCCAGGACGGCCTGCCCATTGGCCTGCAACTCATCAGCCGCGCCTGGTCAGAAGCGACCCTGTTGCGCGTGGCCTGCGCCTATGAACAGGCCACGCCCTGGCATAGCCGCCTCCCTGCCCTTTAAGCCTTGGTCACCACCGCAAACACGATGGGCCTGCGCCTGGTCTCGGAGTACAGGTAGGCATTCAGCACCTCCTCCACCTCCATGCGCAGGGCGTCCGGGCTGCGGCCATAGCCGTTGACGCTGCGGATGATCGCCTCACGCGCGCCCTCCAGCAGCTCCTCCGAGTCCTCGGCGCGCACGAACCCCCGCGAGATGATCTCCGGCTTGTCGGTCACATGGCCGGTGGGGTCCACCGGGACGACGGCGATGACGATGCCGTCGCGGGCCAGCGTCTCGCGGTCACGGATGACCGCCGGGGTGACCTCGCCCACGCTGGACCCGTCCACGAACACGTAGCCGCCCGGCACGCGCTCCCCTACCGTGATGCTGTCCTCGTCCAGCTCAATCACATAGCCATTCTCAACCACGGCGATGTGGTGCTGCGGGATGCCCAGCTCTGTGGCGATCCTGGCGTGTTGCTTGAGATGGCGCAGCTCGCCGTGAACAGGGATGAAGAACTTGGGCCGGATCAGGTTGAGGAGCAGCTTCTGCTCCTCCTGGCTGGCATGGCCGGAGACATGCACCGGCGCGATAGGGTCATAGAGCACGTTCGCCCCCCGCTGGAACAGCCGGTTGATCGTCCGGTTCACCATCTCCTCGTTGCCGGGGATGGGGTGTGCCGAGATGATCACCGTGTCGCCAGGGGTGAGCGTGATCCAGCGATGCTTGCCGTGCGCCAGGCGTCCCAACACTGCCGAGGGCTCCCCCTGCGCCCCTGTGGCCAGGATCACCACCTTCTCCGGCGGTAGCCTGGCCACATCGTCCGGCTTCACCAGCAACCCCGGCGGGAGATGCAGGTAGCCCAATTCCTGAGCCATGCGCACGTTCTCGGCCATGGACAGGCCCGCAATGGCCATGACGCGCCCATGACGCAGAGCACAGTTGGCCACCTGCTGGATGCGCGAGATCAGGGAAGCGAAGGTGGCTATAATGATGCGCCCGGTCGCCGTGCGGAACACCGCGTCAAAGGCGGACTCAATCGTGCGCTCCGAGGGCGTCCAGCCGGGCCGGTCGGCGTTGGTGCTATCAGACAGGAGTGCCAGCACGCCGCGCCCGCTGAACTCGGCCAGCCTGGCGAAATCGGTGGGTTTGCCATCCACCGGCGTGTGGTCAAACTTGAAGTCGCCCGAATGCACGATCAGCCCCACCGGCGTGTCAATCGCCAGCCCGACGTTATCGGGGATGCTGTGGCAAACGTGGTAAGGCTCCACCGTGAAGGGGCCAAAGCGCAGCCGGTCACCGGGGCGAATGGTGGTGATGGTGACCTGGTCCAACAATTTGGCCTGCTTCAGTTTGACCTCAATCAGCCCGCGCGTGAGCGGGGTGGTGTAAACCGGGGCGTTGATCTCGCGCAGGACATAGGGCAGCGCCCCGGTATGGTCCTCATGCCCGTGCGTGACGATAATCGCGCGAACCCGGTGCTTTTTGTCCAACAGGTATTGGAAATCGGGGATGATGAAATCAATCCCCAGCATGTCATTTTCGGGGAACATGATGCCGGCATCAATGACGAGGATGTCCTCGCCATACTCTATGCTCATCATGTTCTTGCCCACCTCCCCCAGGCCGCCCAGGGGGACAATACGCACTTTCTGACCTGCCATGAACTAACTCGCTTTCCTTACATAATATAAATCAACGTTCATTATTAGCAAATGTATCCTGTGATGCCGCTTCTGTCAAATATCGGGCGGAAGACGAAGGGCGGGGAACGGAATTAGCGGTCAGCTTTCAGCGTTCAGCTTTTGCCCTATGCCCCCCACCCCGGCCCTCCCCCCATAGGGGGGAGGGGGCACATTCGCTCTCCCTGGCCGGGGGAGGGTAAGGGAGGGGGTGAGACCCTTCGCTTCGCTCAGGGTGACAGTTGTTGAAATAGGTTATACGTGACCATTGTTGAAATAGGTTGTACGATGAAAAGCTGAGCGCTGATCGCTTTTATCTGTTCCCCCTCTGAGTCGCGGGGCGATTCAGTCTTTGAGGGCCTCAAGTAATCTTTCCGGGTCTAACGGCTTTCTGATTCCGCGCCACATGGGCTGGCCGTGCGGTTCATGGCGCACATCTGCGAAGACCTCAATGCCATTGCCATCCGGGTCATGGAAGTAGAGCGACCAGCTAATCATATTATCCACCGTGGTCACCTGGATGCCTGCCTGCGTTAACGCCAGGTAGGCCTGGGCCAGGGCCTTCTTATCGGGCACCTGGAAGGCTGTATGGTTCAGACCCACTGCGTTTTCCGGCGGGTCCGGGGCATCCGGCCCAACGTTCAAAAGCGCCACCTCATGGTGCGCCTCTCCGCCTGACAGGAAGGCATGGTGATCTTCCACGCGCTCCACCAGGCGCAGATTGAGGAAGCGCCGATAGAATTCCGTAGCGCGATCCAGGTCGCGCACCTGAAGCAGCACATGACCGAGCCTGGTCCGATACATAGGCTTTACCACGTCTCCAACTGCGCCGTCATGCCGTTATCCACCATGAGCGAGGCGCCGGTGATGTAAGAGGCTTCGTCGCTGGCCAGGAAGGCCGCGGCCTCGCCCACCTCTTCCGGCGTGCCCAGGCGGCCCAGGATCTGGCGGCGCTCCACGGCGCGCCGGGCCTCTACCGGATCGGGTGCACTGGCGAAAATGCCCCGAATCAGCGGGGTGTCAATCCAGCCCGGGCAGATGGCGTTGACGCGGATGTTGTCGCGCCCATGGTCAATGGCCATGACCCGCGTTAAGGCCACCACCCCACCCTTGCTGGCCGCGTAAGGCGCCGTGCCGCCCACGTTCTGGTAAGAGTGCACCGAAGCGATGTTCACGATTGCCCCACCGCCAGCCGCCTTGATATGGGGGAGGGCGTACTTGGAGCACAGAAACACGCCGGTGAGATTGACCGCCAGGCAGCGGTTCCATTGCTCCAGGCTTGTCTCCAGCACCGGCGTGTACACGCCGATGCCGGCGTTGTTCACTAGGATGTCAATGCGACCATACTTATCCACCGTCGCCTGGATCAGGGCCTTGACCTGGTCTTCGTTGGAGACGTCTGCCTTGACGAAGATGGCATCGCCACCGGCCTGGCGTAGCTCTTCTGCCGTCTTCGCCCCCGCCTCCTCATCCCAATCGGCCACGACCACCTTGGCGCCATATTTAACGAACACACGGGCAATGCCCTGGCCGATGCCTTTACCGGCCCCTGTGACGATTGCGACCTTATCTTTGAGTTTCATCCTTCAGCCTCCTTCCGTTGATGATGAGCAAGGGTCACCTGCCTGTGGCCCGTTGTTCACCAGGGTTGGCGGGGCGTGGACAGGAAGATTGGGCCATCCACACCCACAGCCACATTGTCCTCAATGCGGATGCCGCCGAAACCAGGGATATAGACCCCCGGCTCCACGCTGCTCACCATCCCCGCCTCCAGCGTGCCTGTGGCAGCGGGCATGAGGAAGGGGATGAATTCATGGTAGCGCAGGCCCACGCCGTGGCCGGTGATGTGGACGAAATACTGGCCCAGGCCGGCCTTATTGAGCACCTCACGGGCGGCCTCATCCGGGGCAGACCACGGCTCTCCGGCGCGCATGTGCTGCGCAGCGGCCTGCTGCGCTTCCAGGACAGCGTTGTACACCTCGCGCTGGCGCGGCGTGGGCTCACCCGCAACCGCCATGCGGGTCAGGTCTGACCAGTACCCATCCACCACGGTAGCCACTTCGGCCATGACCAGATCACCTTCCTGGATCACGCGCGTGGTGGAGGGGACGAGCAGCGTGGCCTTCGCGCTTCCCACCGGCCCGGCGCTGATCTCCGCCGAGGCGCGCACCAGCCGCGCCCCCTTGGTGCCGGGGCCCTCCGCGCGGATCTTGTACTCAATCCGCGCCCCGATCTGCGCCTCGGTCATGCCAGGCTCACACGTGCTCAAGAACTCACGCATCCCTATCTCGGCGATTTCATTGGCGATGCGCAGCTTGCGGAGCTGATAATCGGTCTTGACAGCACGGGCTTCCTGAAGCACCGGCGTGGCGTCCACCAGATGGGCCTCAGCGAACACCTCCTCCAGCAGCGCCGTCCACGGCGCCGCCGGGACCACCGGCTCCGCCGCACGGTAGGTGCTCCCCACGACCTCAAAGCTTTTCTCGACGCCGACCCTGGCCCCCTTCAGCCCCAACCTATCGCGGGCCTCAGCCAACAGGCGGCGGTAATTCTGATACAGGTCGCTGTCTTTGAGCAGCCCCCAGCCGAAGGGCAGCACCTCGGCCCAGGCCGGGTCAGTATATTCGGCCTCCACTTCAGGGACAAACAGCAGGGGGTTGTCCTCCCTGGCCAGGACAGCCACCGAGAAGCCGTGATGGGGCCAGTAATCGGTCAAATAGACCACGTTCTCCGCCAGCCGGCACACCAGCGCATCCAGGCCCGCTGTGCGCATCTTATCGCGCAGGCGTTCCAGCCGCAGTGTATCTACTTCTGTCATGTCAGCCTCCCTTGAAAATAGCAGCGTCACCCGCTACGCGGGTTTCTCAGAAGCGGGTTTGGTTTTATCCCAGCCGCTGGCCTGTGGCCCCGTCAAACAGGGCAAGGGTTTCCGGCGGGAAACGCAGCCGCACTGTATTGCCGCGCTTGAGTTCCATCTCGGCCCGGCAGATGATCTTGATGGGCGTCCCATCTGCCAGCTTCAACTCCACGATCTGCTCCTTGCCCAGCGGCTGGATGATCTCCACCGTCCCTGGAATCCCCTCGCCTCCTTCCTCCAGGCTCACCAGAACATGTTCGGGGCGCACACCGAGCACCACGTCAGCGGGTTGCGCCGCGAGCGGGGGCACGGCCAGCCGGAGTTCAAAGGCCGGATGGGCGAGATGCAGGTGGTGGGCATTCCACTCGGCGCGGCAGGGCAGGAGGTTCATTGCCGGGCTGCCCACCATCGTGGCCACGAAGGTGGATTGGGGCTGTACGTAGATCTCTTCCGGCCCGCCCAACTGCTCCATGGCCCCCTCCTTCATCACCAGGATGCGGTCGGCCATGGTGACCGCCTCTTCATAGTCGTGGGTGGCGTAGATCATCGTCTGGCCGGTCTCGCGCTGCAGGCGCTTGAGTTCGGCGGTCATCTCCTGGCGGATGCGCGCATCCAGGTCGGTCAAAGGCTGGTCAAGCAAGAGCACACGGGGGCGGCGCACCAAAGCCCGCCCGATGGCGACCCGCCGCCGCTCCCCACCACTATACGTCCCCGGCAGCCGGTGCAGCAGGTGGCTGATGTGCAGCATCTCGGCCACGGCGCGCACCCTGGCGTCAATTTCTTCACGGGGCAGGCGGCGCAGTTTGAGCGGATGGGCCAGGTTGTCATAGCCATCAAAATGCGGATAGAGGGCCACATCCTCAAACACCATGGCCACATCTCGCTCCTGAGGGGCGACTGCGGTGACGGGGGTATCGCCCAGGAACACCTCGCCCGCGTCGGGCTTCTCCAGCCCGGCGATAATACGCAGCGTGGTGGTCTTGCCCGCGCCCGGCGGCCCCAGCAGGCAGAGGAACTCCCCATCTGCGACTTCAAAGCTCAATCCCTTGAGCGCCACAGTGCGCCCAAACCGCTTGTGAAGATTCTCTACCCGAACACGTGCCATGAGTGACTCCAGTCAGTCGCCAGTAGTCAGTACAAGCTCCAGCTTCTTCGCTATCGCTCAGAATGACATTGTTTACGCTGGAGTAGTCAGACTCAGTGGATCACAGGTTTGTCATGCTGAGCGCAGCGAAGCATCTCCAATGTATGTTCAGGGGGCCCTTCGCTTCGCTCAGGGTCAGGGCTTCGGCTCAGGGCCTGCCCTGAGCCTGGCGAAGGGGTGACACTTTTGTGATCTACTGAGACTCGCCTCAGACCTGCTACGCGGGCTGCTCAGATCCTTAAGAACAGATACAGAAGTGTGTCCCTATAGAATGGCCTTCTCTGTGATCGGATCAAACAGATGCAGGGCGCGGCGGGCCACCACCACATCCAGCGTCTCCCCCGCCCGCACCTGGAACGTCCCCGGCACCACCACCTTCAACAGCAGGTCATCCAGCTTCACTTCCAGGATTTTCTGCCGTGCCAGTGGCTGCACCATGTCCACCTGCGTGCGCACAGGTTCACCCTCCTCAGGCGGCGCCAGGGCCAGGGGCAGAATATCCGCCGGTCCCACCCCCACGATCACCTTGCCATCGCGGACCTGGGCCTCAATCGCCTGGCGCCAGGGGGTGACATCCCAGGTGAGCCTGCCGTGTCGGAGCAGGGCCCGTCCCCCCTCCACCCCATAGTCCGCCGGAATGAAGTTCATGGGCGGGCGGCCAATGAAACTGGCCACGAACAGCGAGGCCGGATGCTCGGTGATCTCGCGGGGCGTGCCTAGTTGCTCCACCCGCCCGGCGTTCATCACCAGCACACGGTCGCCCATCGTCAAAGCTTCCTCCTGGTCATGCGTCACGTAGATCATCGTGCGCCCCAGGTTGAGCTGCAAACGCTTGAGCTCAGCGCGCATGATCTCGCGCAGTCCGGGGCGGAAGTTATTCAGCGGCTCGTCCAGCAACAGCACCTGGGGTTGTGTGATCAGCGTCCGGCCCAGCGCCACACGCTGCATGGCGCTCAGGTCCAGCCGGGCGGCGCGCTGCCCCAGCAGCCCCTCCAGCTCCAGGCTGCTGGCGATCTGTTTCACGCGGGCCTCAATCTCCCTGGTGGGCAGGCCGCGCACCTTCAGCCCGAAGGCCAGGTTGTCGTACACCGTCATATGCCAGAACAGGGCGTAGTTCTGGAAGACGAAGCCCAGGCCGCGCTGCTGGGGCGGCAGATGGGTGATAGCCTGGCCGCGCAGATAGATCTCGCCCGCCGTGGGCCTCTCCAGCCCGGCGATCAGGCGCAGCGTGGTCGTCTTGCCGCAGCCAGACGGCCCCAGGAAGCACAGGAACTCGCCCTCCACAACGTCCAGGTCCAGACCGGCCACGGCCACGGTGCCGTTGAACTCCTTGCGCAACTGTCGCAACTGGATGATAGGGAGCGGGTCAGCCATACTTTGCTATTCCCTAATCAGCCCGAAGGTAAAGCCTGTGACCAGGTGTCGCTGGATGAGATAGCCGGCGAGCACCACCGGCAGCGAGGCCAGAATGCCCAGGGCCGCCTGGGGGCCATAGAAGCGTCCGATGGCCCCGGCGTAGTGGCTGACCTGCACTGGCACGGTGATGGCATAGCGTTGGGTGAAGATCAGCGCGAACAGGAACTCCGTCCAGGTCAGGATGAAGATGAACAGCGCCGTGGCGGCCAGCCCGCCCCGCACCAGCGGCAGGGTGATGGTGAACAGCACGCGCCAGCGCGAGGCCCCGTCCAGGATAGCCGCCTCCTCAATATGACGCGGCACACCGTCAATGAACCCTTTCGTCATCCACAGGGCAAACGCCACCGTGAAGGCGATGTACATCAGGATCAGCCCCAGGCGGGTGTCGTACAGGCGCAGGCCAGGGATGATGCCGGGGATCACTGCCGAGTAGTACACCAGCAGCGGCACGGCGAAGGCCACCGGCGGGAACATGCGCGTCGTCAGCGTGAAGAAGGGCATGAAGTTGCCCCCCACCCGGAAGCGCGACACGGCATAGGCCGCCAGGAAGCCGATGATCACCGAGCACACGGTGGCCACGGGGGCAATGATCAGGCTGTTGATGAACGCCGGCATCACGGGCTCGGCGGCCCCCGTCATCACCGCAATGGCCCCCTCCGGATTGCCGGGGTTGAACAGGAAGGTGTAGTTGCCGATCAGCGGGGCCTTGGGGATCAGCGTGGGTGGGTATTCCAGCCATTCCGTAGGCGGCTTGAATGAGATGGAGAGCATCCACAGCACCGGCAGCAGGAAAACGATGGCGATCCCTATGGCCACCAGCAGACGCAGCAGCGGGCCCACCCAGGCCCACGCAGCCAGGCGCGGGCGCGCCATAGGCGTCACCGTCGGCGTCGTCACAGTTGTCTCGGCCATTATACTTCCTCCCGGTATTCCAGCGGGCGGATGGCGAAGCGGGTCACTATGGCGATGCTGATCAACAGGAGCACCGCCATCGCCGCTGCCAGCGACAATTGCCCATAGACAAAGCCCGTGCGGTAGATGAACAGCGACAGGCTCTCTGTGGATGTGCCCGGCCCGCCCCCTGTCATGATGTACACCAGGTCAAAGACCTTGAAGCATTCCAGGGCGCGGATCACCAGGGCGATGATGATCACCGGCTTGAGCATGGGCACGGTGATCAGGCGGAAGATTTGCCAGCGCGTGGCCCCCAGGGTCATGGCCGCCTCTACCGGCTCTTTGGGCAGTGCCCCCAGGCCGGAATACAGGATCAGGAACATGAACGGCGTCCACTGCCATACGTCCGCCAGGATGATCGTCCCAATCGCCAGCGGGGGCTCTTTGAACCAGGGCTGCGCTGCGCCGGGGCCGAACAGTTGCATCAAGATATAGTTAACCGGCCCCCTGTCCAGGAACAACAGGTAGAAGGTGAAGCCCACCACCACCCAGGGGAGCATCATGGGGTACAGGATGATGGAAGTGAACAGCCGCTTGCCAGGGAGCTGCCTCTGGGAGAAGAACAGGGCCAGGGCGAACCCCAGCAGGAACTCCAGGCCCACGGCGAAGAACACGATGATCAGCGTGCGCCCCAACACCTCCCAGAAGCGCGGATCGCTGAGCACCTTGACGTAGTTGCCCAACCAGTTGAAGGGCGCCTGCGTCCAATCGCCCAGGATAGGCTCCCAGCGCACCAGGCTGAGGTAGATCACCAGCAGTGTGGGCACGATCAGGATGGCCCACATCAACACCTGCAGGGGCGCCACCAGGATCAGCTTAAACACATTCTCTTGATTGATCCACCTGGCGAAGTGTTGGCCAGGTGAACGCATGGCTATATTTTCCATCGTTGCCCTTAGGCCGTGAGCGTGATGCGTGACCCGTTCAGGCATCACGCATCACGCCCCCATCTGATTTAGCTTGTAAACACGCCCTTCTTCTTCCACAGGTCCTGGATGGCCTGCGGGTAGTTCTTGCGCTCGTTGCGCCAGGCCTCAATCTGGCCCAGGCGACCCAGGCGGTCGGTGATCTTCTGCCACTCGTCCGCCGTGTCCTTCAGAGCCTGCTGGGGCGTCTTCTGGCCGGCGAAGGCTGCCTGCAAGTTGACGTTCAGCTTGTCCAGATATTCATTGGCGCCGCGCAGCGAGATGTCGGCAAAGGCATTCTGCGTGTCGGACAACAGCACCGGCAGGAACTCCGCGCCGTAGGCATCCTTGAACACCTGCAGCTCAAACCAGGGCTTGCGGTAGGGGTCCAGCGTCCCAATGCGCGAGATGAACTCCGCGCCCTTGGTCGGCCCGGTGAACCACTGGAAGAAGCAGTACACCGCCTCTGGCGCCTTGCCGTAGCGTGAGACGCTGAACGACCAGCCCACCACGTGGGGGATGGCGCGATACAGCGTCCCATCCACGATGGAGCCTGGAATGGGCATGTAGCCCACCTTGCCGGCGATCTGGGAGGTCTTGGGGTCCTGCGCCCACTTGCCCAGCGAGGCCCAGGCCCAGGCCGAGAACACCGAGCCTTCTGGGAAGCGCTTGTACGCCACCGACCAGTCACCCGTGACCGCATCCGGCCACATGTGGTCGCGAACCACCCTGGCCAGCTTCTCCAGGGCCTCCACGCCGATGTCCGAGGCGATCAGCGGGTCCATGTTGTCATCAAAATAGGCCCCGCCCTTGGAGATAAAGCGGGCCGCCCAGTTGGTGTAGGCGAAATAGCGCTCGGCATACAGGTGCGTGCCGCGGATACCCTGATCGGGCCGGTCAAAAAAGGCCACGAGTTCATCAAACTCGTCCCAGGTCTGCGGCAGGGCCAGCTTCTTGCCATACTTGTCTTCGTACTTCTTTTGCTCATTGGGGTCCTCAAACATGTCCTTCCGATAGAACATAGAGAAGGCATCGTTGTCGGCCCCAACGGCATAGCGGCGCCCCTTGTATGTGGTCGTGAACTTGTCCAGCGGCGGAACATAGGCGTTCGGCCCGCTGTCAATCTCCGGATTGTACTTGGCGAACCAATCCGTCAAGTCCACGATCAGGCCGGCCTCAGCCATATCGCCGATCCAGTTAACGAATGTGAGGAAGCCATCGTAGCTGCCGGAGCGGACGACGGCTTCGTTCATGGCCTTGGTGTAGATGTCGCCTTCCAGGCCCACCTCAGCGTTCTGGAAGTTGAGGCCGGTGAGCTTGTTGAACTCCTCCATCGCCGGGACGATCTGGTTGCGCTGCCCGGAGTGGTGCATGATGACGAAGGTATCGCCATCCTTGATCTTTCCGGCGGCCTTGAGGGCCTTGATCCCGTTCAGCGCCCGTTCCTCCGGCGTCGCGCCTGCCACCGCAGCCTCAGCCGGTGCCGTTGTGGGCGGCGCCGGTGTGGCTGCCGGTGGCTGAGCCGGTGCGCAGGCCTCCAACAGGCTGCCCAATGCCATCGCGCCGCCAGCGGCGCCCGCCGCCTTGAGAAACTCGCGGCGGGTGAGTTTCCTCAAATTAGAATTGGCTGCCATCTGAGCATACCTCCTTGTGACCTTAGCGCCCAAGACAGGAATCGCTTCCTCTCCTCCATGAGGTATCCCATAGAAGGACCAGGGATGGGGGATTCGGCCATCGGTCGCCCGCCTTCTGTCGGCACGAAGCGCCCATCCGGTCTCAGTGGGGCGCGTAGCGCCCATGCGTTGATCTCAGGTTCTGCTCTGCCATCACCTCCTTTCCATCCTGGGGGTCAAGCCTGCCTGACGCTCCCATCCAGCGCCTCCATCCTCTGCCCTTCACAGTCGCCCGAACTCCGCCAGGAGTTCCTCCACGCTCTTCCCCTGGCGGATGCGCTGGCGCGTGGCCTCCTCCTGGGCCGCCTGGGCCTGCGCCCGCGCCAGGACCTCGCCGGCCTGTTCGCGCGGAACGACTACCACGCCGGTCTCATCGGCCAGGACGATGTCACCGGGGAAGACCAGCACCCCGCCGCAGTGGATCGGTACGTTGACCTCAATCGGCTCCAGGCGCCTGGAATAGGGCGAGTGCGTGGAGCGGGGCACAATCGCCCGGCTGAAGATGGGGAAGCCCAGCGCCTTGATCTCGTCAATATCGCGGATGGCCCCGTCCACTACCGCGCCCACCACGCCCTTCTGCTGGCACAGCCCCGCCATCAGCCCGCCCCAAATGGACGTTTCCGTTTCGCCAGCGGCATCCACCACGATGACATCGCCCGCCTGGGCCACCGCCAGCGCATCCAGGCAATCCACCAGGTCGCCTGGATACAGCTTGACGGTCAGCGCCGGGCCCACGAAACGCGCCTCAAACAGCGGGCGAATGTCGCTGCGCAATACCCCCGCCCGTTCCATACAGTCGGAGACCACGCATGAGGGGCTGAAGATAGTCAACAATTCGCGGAAGCCGGCCAGATGTTCCTCGGCTGGCCGTGCAGGCATGGGTAGGATGATGCGTCGCATGTTCTTACCCCCTGCGCGCCTGGTTGACCACGGCCACGAATTGGCGGGCCAGCTCGGTCAATTCCGCGAAGTTGCGTGCCGCGATCGCGCTCTTCTTCACCAGGTGGCTGCCCACCGCCACCGCCGCGCAACCGGCCCGGATAAACTCCCCCACCGTCTCCAGCGACACGCCCCCCACCGGGATCAGCCTGATCTGCGGCAGGGGGGCGCGCACCGCCTTGATGTAGGCCGGGCCGCCGAACTCCGCCGGGAACACCTTGACGAAGTCCGCGCCGCATTCCCAGGCGGTCAAGATCTCCGTCGGCGTGAACGCGCCAGGGATGACCGTCTTGCTGTAGCGGTGGGCCACTTCAATCACCCTGGGGTTGAGCGTGGGTGCCACAATAAACTCCGCCCCTGCCAGGATCGCTGCCCGCGCCGTCTCCGCGTCCAGCACGGTGCCTGCCCCCAACAGCACCTCATCGCCGAACGCGCGCACCGCCTGGGCAATGATGTCCAGGGCATTCGGCGTGGTCATGGTGAACTCAATGGCGCGCACGCCACCGGCACGGATGGCCCGCGCCACCTCCACCAACTCTTCCGAGCGGTCAAAACGCACGATGGCGATGACGCCGCTCTCGCTGATCAGCCGAATTTGGTCGTCCTTTTGCATAGGCCCGTTCTCCTTATCCAGCCCCCGGCGTTGTTAGCGCACAATGCGCAAGGCGCTGCCCCTGGCCGCGGTCTTCAACAGGGCCTCCACCTCCTCAGGCGTCGCCCAATTGAAGTCGCTCCATGAGGTGTGCTTGAGCGCCGAGAAGGCATTGCCGATGCGCACCGCCTGCTCCACCCCGGCGGTCAGATAGCCATAAATGAACCCCGCCGTGTAGTTATCCCCCGCGCCCAGCCGGTCCACCACCTCAATGTCGTAGGTCACATCCTCGTAGAACTGGCCGTCGGCGTAGGCGAAGGCGCTCCAGGTGTTGCGCCACACGGAGGGCGTCTCGCGCAGGGTGATCGTGACCACCTTGAAGTGGAAGCGCTCGGCCAGGAGTTGGGCCACCTTCTTGTAGTCGTCGCTCTGGATACCGAAGACGCGCTGGGTGTCCTCCTCCGTGGTGATCAGCACATCCACGTACTGCATGAAAGGCTCCTGAACGGCGCGGGCCTTCTCCTGCGACCACAGCTTGGCGCGGTAGTTCAGGTCATAGCTGACCTGGCAGCCCATCTCTTTGGCTGTTTTCAGCGCCTCCAGTGTGACCGCAGCGGCACTATCGCTCAAGGCCGGGGTGATGCCGCTGGTGTGGAACCAGTTCGCCCCCTCCAGCACCTTCTTCCAATCCACCTCGCCAGGCTGGATGCGGCTGATGGCCGAATAGGCGCGGTCGTAGAGAACGCTGCTGGCGCGTGGGGCCGCGCCGTACTCCACGAAGTACAGCCCCATGCGGTCCTCGTTTGTCCACACGATGTGACTGGTATCCACGCCGAATTCACGCGCTTTGTTCTGCGCCATCCGGCCCAAGGGGTTGCGGGGCAGGCGGCTGACCCAGGCGGCACTCAATCCCAGGCGGGCCACGCCTGCCGCGACGGTCAATTCGGAGCCGCCCACCGTCATCTTCAGCGTGGTGGCCTGCTCCAGGCGCTCAAAGTCAGGTGGGGTCAGGCGGATCATCGCCTCACCGAACGTCACCACAGTGGCCACTGTGATCCTCCTTCGTTTCCTTTAGACAAAGCACGACGCGCTATTCACCGTAAAGGCGCAGCGTCTCTGTGCTCTCTGTGTCTGTGATGATTGTCTGACTCCTGACCGCTGACTACTGACTACTGGCTACTGGTAGTGATTCACTTCTTCCAGTTGATGAACACATCCAGATAACGGAGCGGGACATCGTGGGGGTTGCGCACCCCATGCGGCACGCCGGGCGGGATCAGGACCGCTGTGCCCGGCTTGAGCGGGTAATCCCGTCCGCCCCAACTGACGATGCCCTCGCCCTCCAGGACGTAATAGAACTGGTCTTCGTGCTCGTGGGAATGGACCGGTAACTCGTCGTGTGGCCGCACACTGATCAGCCCGATCTTCAGGTCATCCCGGCGGACAATATGGGTGTTATCGGAGTGGTCGCGTGGGACAGGGACAAGCTGGTCGGTGTCAATCACGTGATCCATAACGGGCCTCCTTCCGATGCCATCACTCTGTGCGTCTCCGAACCTGTGTTGTGGGTTCCAGCCAGCCCCACCCGGGCTCAGGCGACTTTTTCCCCCTTTTGAGGCCGCATTGTCGCCAGCCTGCCGCCCATCTGCGCTGAGATGGCTGCGGCGGTCTCCTGCAGGCGCTCAATCAGCCTGCCCTGCTGGATATGCTGGTCCATCCGTTCCACCGGGCCGGAGACGCTCATTGCTGCTGCCACCCCCTTGTGGTCAAAGATGGGCACGGCCACACACTTCACGCCGATCTCGTGTTCCTGCTGGTCAACAGCGTAGCCGCGCTCCCGCACCTGGGCCAGTTCCGCCCGCAGCACCTCCCGGTCGGTGATCGTCGTATTCGTGTAGCGCTTCAGTGTGGGTGAGGGGAAACGGGCGAGGAGTTCCTCATCAGGCAGGTAGGCCAGGAGCGCTTTCCCGACGCCGGTGCAATACGCCGGGGCGCGCCCGCCCACGCGTGAGGACATAAAGCCAATAGGGTGCAGGCCGGCCAGCTTTTCCAGGTAAACCACCTCATTCCCATCCAGGACCGTCAGATGAACCGTCTCGCCGAACTCATTGCGCAGCGCATCCATGGCCTCCAGGGCACGCTTGCGGATGTCATTGCTCTTGAGGAAGCGACTGCCCAATTCCAGGCAGGTCACGCCCAGGCGATACTTGCCGCTGGTGGGGTCCTGCTCAATAAAGCCTTGCGCCTGGAGGGTGACGAGCAGGCGGAAGGTCGTGCTCAAATCCAGGTGGAGTTCCTTGCTGATCTCGGTGGCGCTCAGGTCGGTATCGTGGTTGAGGAAAACACGCAATAGGGATAAGGCCCGCTCCACAGCGCGGATATGATAGCGCTTATTTGATGCGCTCTTGTGGCGAGGCGGCATGGATGATACTTTCATTCTATGAAAGTTATTTTTATTCCATAAAATAGTATACGCAGATTTCAGGCTTTGTCAAGACCCAATTTTTATTCCCCCTCCCCCTCTGTGGGGGAGGGGGAGGGGGAGGGCATGTACTGTCTATACGGTCTGGCCCGATCTATGGTATAATCAAGACGAGCAGCCGGGAGGGCCTTAACGAAAGCGGCTGCCAGGAGTGAGCGTATGTCCGGACATAGCAAGTGGTCAACTATTAAACGCAAGAAGAGCGCTGCGGATGCCAAGCGTGGCCAGCTCTTCACCCGCCTGGGGCGCGAGATCACCATCGCCGCGCGTGAGGGCGGGGGCGACCCAGAGGCCAACTTCAAGCTGCGCCTGGCGATAGATAAGGCCCGCGCCAACAACATGCCCAAGGAGAACATTGAGCGCGCTATCCTGCGCGGCATCGGCGCGCTCAAAGGCGAGGCCCTGGAAGAACAGTGGTACGAGGGCTATGCACCGCACGGCGTCGCCTTGATGATCCGGGCGTTGACCGACAATAAGAACCGCACGGTCTCTGATCTGCGCCGTGCCCTGACACGCGCTGGCGGTAACCTGGCCGAGACCGGCGCGGTGTCCTGGCAATTTCAGCGCAAAGGCTATCTCAGCGTGCCTGCGGATAGCGTAGACCCTGATCGGGTCTTTGAGGTGGCGGTGGAGGCCGGGGCCGACGACGTCGTCATCGGCGATGACGTGATTGAAATCTACACGCCCCTGGAGAGCTTCCAGGCGGTCCGCCAGGCCCTGCTGAACGCCGGCATTGAACTGACCGCCGCCGAACTGACCATGATGCCGACGACCCGCGTTGAGCTGGACCCCAAGGACACGCTGCAGGTCATGTCGGTCATTGAGGCCCTGGAAGAGATGGAAGATGTACAGGGGGTCTTCTCCAACCTGTACATCAGTGACGAGGTCATGGCGCAGTACGAGGCGGCTGCCGTGTAGGCCGGGGTTATCCGGTGGTATTGGTTCTGGGGATCGATCCAGGCACGGCCACAACCGGCTACGGGCTGGTTCAGGAGGAAGGCGACGCGCTCCAGGCCGTCGCCTTTGGCGTGATCCACACCGAGCCCGGCGTGCCTCTGGCTCAGCGCCTGGCCTCACTTTACGCCCAACTCAGCACGTTGGTGCATACGTATAAGCCCGACGCCGCGGCTGTGGAAGAGCTGTTCTTCAGCCGCAATGTGCGCACGGCTATGGCGGTTGGCCAGGCGCGCGGTGTGGCGCTGCTGGCCCTGGCGCACGCCCACATCCCGGTGGACGAGTACACGCCCCGCCAGGTCAAGCAGGCGGTTGCCGGCTACGGCGGCGCCGCCAAGGATCAGGTGCAGGAGATGGTGCGGCTGTTGCTCAATCTGGCCGAGGTACCCCAACCCGACGACGCCGCCGATGCCCTGGCCATCGCCATTTGCCACCTGCACACCATGCGCATGAAGGCCTTCCTGACGTGATCGCCAGCCTCAAGGGCCTCGTTCAAGCCATTGGACCGGACTACCTGGTGGTTGAGGTGGGCGGCATCGGCCTGAAGGTCCATGTCCCCACCAGCCTGTTTGAGGAGGTCGGCGCCAGCCTGGGCCGACCCGTCCACCTGTACACGCACCTGCACGTCCGCGAAGACGAGTTGACGCTCTACGGCTTCGCCAGTGAGGAATCGCGGGCCGTGTTTGAGACGCTGCTGGGGGTGAGCGGAATTGGCCCGCGCACGGCCCTCTCCATTGTCTCCACTCTGACGCCGGAGCTATTGCAGCGCGCTGTCACCCGCAGCGAGCCGGAGGTGTTGCAGCGGGTGCCGGGCATTGGGCGCAAGACCGCCGAGCGCATCGTTTTCCATCTAAAGGACAAGCTGGTCGGCCCTGCTGTGCCTTCGCCCCTGGCGCTGCTCAGCGACAGCGACGCCGAGGTGATCGCCGCGCTGACCAGCCTGGGCTACAGCATTGTGGAGGCCCAGGCCGCGTTGCAATCCCTGCCCCGCGACCCGGCGCTACCGCTGGAGGAGCGCATCCGGCTGGCGCTGGGCTATCTGGCCCCACGCTAGCCACTCTCTCTGTTTTCAGCCCACAGCAGAGCACGTGCTGCAAGCGTTCTGTGGCAAACAGAAGCACGCCATAGATATTCTTGCCCATATAGTCCACCGGGCTATAATTGGCTTGTTTATTAGAGGTCCTTCGCCTCACTCCAGGATGATGCGTATGGAGGCTTCAGCCTATTTTTGAAACAGGTTATACACCCCCTTTCTGCCCCGCCCCTATCAGGGGCGGGGCTGGGGAGAGGTCCCCCTCCCCTCTTGTGGGGGGAGGGCTGGGCGGGGGGTAGAACCGCTCCCTCCCCCGTCCGGGGGGAGGGGACATACGATCGGCTATCTCTTCTATTCTCCTCTCGCCTGGGCCACGACATGTTTGTGCTGAGAGGCTTTTGCTCTCTCCACTGACTTTCCCTCTCGCACTTCCCGAAGATTGAGGGAATATTTATAAGAGGGAATATTTATAATATTTATGAAGACAGAACAGCAGGAGGCGGAATATGAACGAGCACCCAGAGACCCCATCCCGGGCCTGGCTGGCGGCACTGGCTGGCCTGTTGCACGACATCGGTAAGTTCGCCCTGCGGGCCGGCGAGCGGGGGACGCGTGAATGGGATGATCTGGGCCGAACGGACTACGGCTATTATCACGCCCTGCTCACAGCCGACTTCGTGGAGAAGTATGTGCCCGAACCCTGGAAGGTCACGGTCAAGCGTATGGCGGGCAATCACCACAGGCCACTGAGCCGGGATGAGCGGATCATCGCTCTGGCCGATCATCTCTCCGCGGGCGAGCGCGCTGACCCCACCGAGGACACCCGCGCCACTCATCCGGGCCAATTGCTCTCCATTTTCTGCGCGGTTAAGGCGGAAGGAAAACAGGCCCCAAACCCCCGGTTCGTGCCCCTCCAGCCCTTGCGCCTGGCCGAGGAGGCGCTGTTCCCCGGCCCCTCGTTGGAGCGCGACCAGATATGGAGGCGCTACGAGGGCATGTGGGGAGATTTTACCCAGGAGGCCGTACAACTGCGCCAGGCCCACGAGGCCGATGGCGACCTGCCCACCTACCTGGAAACCCTGTTGCTGCTGCTGCAACGCACTACCTGGTGCCTGCCCTCGGCCTACTACCGTGCGCGGCCTGACATCAGCCTGTATGACCATAGCCGCATGACTGCGGCCCTGGCGGCTGTCCTGATGGACAGCGACCTGGATGAGGCGCGCCTGGAACGCCTGAGCCAGGCCCCGCAGGAGTCTGAGGAGCCGCTGGCCCTGCTCGTCGGCGGGGACCTGAGCGGTGTGCAGAACTTCATCTACACCATCACGGCGCGTGGGGCCACCAGCGCCCTGCGGGGGCGCTCCTTCTACCTGCAACTGCTCACCGAGGCGGTGGCCCGCGCTACTTTACGCCGACTTGACCTGCCGCCGACGAACCTGATTTACGCCGGCGGCGGTAACTTTACTCTGATCGCCCGCCCCACTGACCAGGCTCCTCTGAGAGACATCCAGCGGGACATCAGCCGTATCCTGCTCAGCCACCACCGTGGTGACCTGTACCTGGCAGTCTCTGCGCTCCCCCTGCGAGGCCGGGATTTCTACCGGGGTCGCATTCGGGACAAATGGGAAGCGCTGGGCGATCACCTGCAACGGGCCAAGCAGCAACGTTTCGCCGAACTGGGCGACGATCTGAAAGCGCTTTTCCAGGCACAGGGGCACGGCGGCAACGAGGAGCAGCAATGCCAGGTGTGTGGTCGGGAGCATCGGGGCACCCGGAGAGATCCCAAATCCATCAGCGCCGACAGCCCAGAGGGGGTGCGCAAGTGCCCGGCCTGCCTGTCTTATGAAGACCTGGGCGAAAAGTTGCGCCACGCGCAATACCTGATCCTGGAGCAGGTGCCCCTGCCCGCTCCCCCTGCGCTGGGGAAGGAGCCGCCACCCGGCGGCTGGGACGAGGTCTTGCGCGCCCTAGGCCTGGGCGTCCGGCTGGAGGAGGGCAGCCCTAAGACGCCGGCTGGGGGTGAGATACGGCGCACGGTCCTGGCGCTCAGCGATGATGCCCTGGGGGGCCTTGCTCCCCAGGCGCGCACCGCCATTGGCCGCCGCCTGCTGGTCAACGTCACCCCGATCCTGACGGAGAGCGAGATCAAAGCGCTCAAAGAAAAGGGGGTGCCGGACCTGCCTGCCGCCGGGAGCATCGCGCCTTTCCACGTCCTGGAGGCCCAATCGCAAGGCATCCCCCGCCTGGGTGTGCTGCGCCTGGATGTGGACAACCTGGGGGCGCTGTTCTCCCAGGGCCTGGGTGAGCACGCCACGCTGTCGCGCCTGGCCGCCTTGAGCTTTGCGGTCAGCCTGTATTTTGAGGGCTGGGTGGAGCATCTGGCCGCCAGGCAGAACGCACAGGACCGGCAGGCCGGCCGGGGCGAGCGCCTGTACTCCATCTACTCAGGCGGCGATGACCTGTTCTTCGTGGGTTCGTGGGATGCCGTCGTGGAGTTGGCCCGTCAGATCCGTGCCGATCTGAGCCGCTATGTCGCCGGTCACCCCGGTATCCATGCCAGTGCTGGCATCGCCCTGGTGGGCGGCAAGTATCCCCTTTATCAGGCGGCCCAGGATGCCGGTCGCGCTGAGGAGCAGGCCAAGCGCCTGCAGTGGTGGGACAACGGCCACCTGCGCACGAAGGACGCCGTGTCTTTCCTGGGGCAGGCGTTGCCCTGGGGGCAATTTGGCCTGGAGAATTGCGCGGAAACGGGCCTCCACACCGCCCATGCCCTGATGCACCTGCTGGTGGATATGATGGAGACGAAGGGAGAAGAGAAGAAACCGCCGCGCGCCTTGCTGCGCCACCTGATCGGCCTGCACCGCGAGTACCTGGAGCGGGTTGGGGAGCGCCAGCGCGCGGGCAGGGACCGCAACCGCGCGGGCCAGCCCCAGGCATTCTGGGGGCGCTGGATGTGGCTGGGCTTCTATATGCTGAGCCGCAGTAAACTGCCCAGTATCCGTGACCTGCGGGATCAACTCAAGGCGGAGGACTTCCGTAGCATCGCGTGGATCGGCCTGGCCGCACGCTGGGCCGAGCTGCGCCTGAGAAAAGCTGAATGAAGGAGGTTAACATGGCCACAATACCACCTGGTGACCTGCACACCATCATTACCGACCCCGACGGCGCCGAGACCCTGGTCAAATGGGCCGACACCTTGGGGGAAAACTTGAAAAAAGCGGGCCTGACCACCAGCCAGATCCGCGCCCTGTTTGGCGAGGTGCGCCAGATTCAGGCCCAGTGGGATATGGGCGAGGAGAGCCGCCAGAAGGCCCGGCGCCGGCTGGTCCTGCTCAAGCCCAAGATGGCCTACCGCGCCCGCAAAGAACGCGGCAAAGCCGTCCAGGACCTGGTGGACGTGCTGCGCCCGGCCTTGGATGAGGTCATCAGCGAAAAGGATACCGCGAAGCAGGACAACCATTTCCGGCGCTTCGTGGAGTTCTTTGAGGCCATTCTGGCCTATCACAAGGCGTATGGTGGCGACTGAAAAATAGCTAGCAGCAGTCAGCGTTCAGCTATCAGCTTAAAGCTGACTGCTAAATACTAAATAATATCATTCTGAGCGCTAGCGAAGAAAAGGAGGTTCTTATGACCAAGGA
>FWWM01002016.1_pt1 | contig 45535 bp, 44 predicted proteins | sample 2228351 | NCBI WGS metagenome assembly FWWM01 (sample SAMEA103939774, study PRJEB20133) | metagenome
CCTCCGACACTGCCCGCATGGCCTTCCCGAGCTTGGTGCGCATCACGATCAGGTACAGGACCGTCATCATGAACACGGCCCCCGTGAGGGCCACGGCTTGGGTTTTCAGGATGGCGAGGGGGCCGAGCGCCAGCTCCCCGCGCAGCGCAGGAATATCGGGATACGACCGCACCCCGGCCCCGTAGAGCCCGCGGAAGGCGTACTGGAGGAAGAAGGAGGCGCCGATGGCGGTGATGAGGGGCACCAGGCGCGGCGCCCGCCGCAGGGGGCGGTAGGCGACCCGTTCCAGCAGGACGGCCACGGTCATGGAGGTCACGGCTCCGGTCAGGACGACGAGGAGGATGCCTGCAACGGGGTGGCGGTGGAGGAACCCGCTGGCCGCGAGCGGCGCGGCCACGAAGTAGGCGGTGAAGGCCCCGCTCATGAAGACCTCGCCGTGGGCGAAGTTGATCATGCGGAGGATCCCGTACACCATGGTGTAGCCCAGGGCCACGAGAGCATAGATCCCGCCCTGGGCGAGGCCGAAGGCGAGGAAGTCCAGCCACTGCTCCGTGGAGTACCGGCCCGTCCGGAGGGTCCCGATGGTCCCCCACGCCGCCACCACCACCACGAGGAGGCGGAAGGCCCACAGGAAGGCGTCCACGAAGCTCAGGCGCCACAGCCACCGGCGTGCGACGGCCTGTCCCACCATGGCCGTTCCCCTCTTCCCCTAATAAAAAACGGGAATGTGCCGGAGGGAAGCCGGCACATTCCCGCCCGCCTCGAGTTGGTCCTCAGGGCGCGGCCCGAGGGGCGGACCACACCTTCTTGGGATCCACACCGGGGTTCCACTTGGCCGGATCCGCACTCTCCGCCTGGTAGACGGCGATCTTGGGATCCGCGCAGTCGCCGTAGGGGTTGCACGTGAGGGTCCCCGTGAGCCCCTGGAAGTTGCGGGTGGCGAAGATCGCGTCCCGGAGGGCCTTCCGGCCGATGTAGGTGTTCCCTTGGGCGTCCTTCTTGGCGACCTTCTCGATGGCGGCGAAGATCATCATCGCGGCGTCGTAGGCGTGGGCGTGGAAGCCCGCGGTGGGCCGCTCCCCGTACCGCTGCTGGTAGCGCTGGACGAACTGCTGGTAGCGCGGCCCCAGGACTTCAGGGCTGAGGTCCGGGCTCGTCCAGTACATGCCCTTCGCCGCCTCGCCCGCGGCCCGCAGGAAGTCCGGGGAGAAGGTCCCGTCCGCGCTCATGAGGATGGTGCGCTCAAGCCCGCTCACTTCCTTCGCCTGGCGGGTGATGAGTCCACCTTCGGCGATGAAGATGGGGTAGTAGATGAGCTGCGGCCGGCCCGTGGCGATGCGGGTGAGGGCGGGCCGGTAATCGCTCTGCCCGGTCTGGATGGCTTCCTGCGCCGTGATGGTGCCGCCCAGCCGCCGGAAGACGTCCGCGAACACGTTCGCGAGCTGCTCCGCGTACGGGCTTCCGTCGTGGATGGTGGCGGCCCGGCGTACCCCCAAACGGTGGTAGGCGAACAGGGCCGCGGCCCGGCCCTGCACCTTGTCGTTGTGGGCGGTACGGGCGTAGCAGGCGTACTGCGGGCCCCGGTTGGGGTCCGTAAGGGCCGGGGCCGTGTTGGAGGGCGAGACCGTCACGATCCCCACGCGGCAGAGGATGGGGGCTCCGGGGATGGCCTCACTGCTGCAGCTGCTGCCCACCGCGGCCACCACCTGCCGGTTCGCCGCGATCCGGGTGGCCGCGGTCTGTCCGCCCTCCGCGTTGCACCCGCTGTCCTCCCCGATCAGCCGGATCGGGTGTCCTGCCAGGGTCTTCTTGTCCGCAACCGCGAGCTCAACACCCCTCCGGCTGTCGGTCCCCAGGCTCGCGTTGGGACCGGCCACCACGAGCCAGTACGCGATGATGATGGGCTGCCCCCGCGGGATCCGCACGACTCCCCACTCGTCCGTCACCGGGCCCATCCGGACCGGGGCCGCGGGCGCCGGAGCGAGGAGGGAGATGCTGCTCACCACCAGGACGAGGGCCAAGAGGACCAGTAAGACGACCTGAACCCGCCTCATCCCGTAGATCCCCCCTTTCCGTAGAAGTCCTGCGGCAAGCGCTGCCCTATATTTTTACGCCGCATCCCCCCTAAAACCCTTCCGTGGCCCTCCGTTCCCGCACGAGGCTCCGCTGGAACTCGAACCGGTCCGGAGGGATCCCGTGCGCCTCGGGGGAGAGGTCTAGGCCAAGCTGGGTGAGTTTCAGGGCGATGTCCGCCGGAAGCTGGCGGCTCCGAACCTCCCCGAGGAGCTCCCGGTAGGCGGCCGCGGCCGCCCGTTTCGGGTAACCCGGGGCGCGAGACCCCGCTGCTCGGAGAGGAAGACGAAGAACCGGCGCAGGAGGGGATCGAGGACCATCTACGGCCTGCGGACCACCGTCCGCACGGGCACGATCTCCACGCCCTCGGCCTCCAATTCCGGAACCATCTCCCGGAGGACCTCCGCGGTGTGGGGCCGGTTGATGTGGCCGATGGCCAGGGCAATCCCCTGCCTGCGGGCCAGGTCCACGAGCCGGCGCACCTGCTGCCGGATGGCTTCGGGCGCAGGATCGTGATCCAGGAACACGGACCGCACCGCGAGGGGAACCCCTAGCTCCCGGGCCACCGGTTCTGCGGCGCTACGAGGCGTGGTCCGGGAGTCCACGAAGAACAGCCCCCGCTCCTTGATCACCCGCATCACCGCCCGCAGGACCCGGGGATCCGCGGTTCCCCGGGACCCCATGTGGTTGTTGACGCCCACCACGCCGGGCAACTGGTCCAGGTTGGTCCGAACCACCCGGGCGATCGCCTCTTCCGACATCTCCCCGTACACGCCTCCGGGTCCCATGAGGTGGGTCTTTGCGGGATCCTCGGGCTCCATGGGGAGGTGGAGGAGGACCTCAAGACCCGCCTCCGAGGCCCTGCGGGCGAGCTCCGTGCTGTGGGGAAGGCCGGGGAGGATGGCGAGCGCCACGGGACGCCCGATGCCCAGGGCCCGGTCCAGTTCCTCTAACGAGGCGCCCGCGTCGTCCAGGACGATGGCCACCCGGGCGGAGGGCATCTTTTGGGCCTTCTCCTCCTGGACCAGCCGCACGCGGAGGACGGGGAGGACGCGCCCGCGGTGCTCGATCCCGAACTCCACCACCTGGGCGGATCCCACGGGCCGGCTCGTCACGAGCACCCCGCCGGACTGCTCGGCCGCGTGCACGAGCTGACCCAGGACCTCTTTCAGGTTGGCCTCCGACGGGAGGCGGATCCGGTAGCTGGCCCACGCCCACCGCACCGCGTCGTCCCCCAAGACCTCCTCCGCGAGCTGCTCAGCCCGCGCTTGATCCGGGAGGGCGTCGAGCACGGCCCTGCGGAGGGCCAGGGCCGGCCCACGGAGCGAGAGGGGGGTGCGAAGAGGGGAGGGCCGGATCGCGGGAGGCGGAGACGGACTTGGCTGCGGGGCGCGGTCCTGGGAGATCCGCCGGGGGTGGAAGAGGGCAAGCCCGATCCCCACCGCGAGGAGAATCCCGAGGGCCACCCAGACCTGCCGAATGCGGCGGGTGGATCCCTTGCGGCGTGCGCGACGCGCGGGCACTACCGTCGGACCAGGATCTCCACGGCCCTGCGGAGCTGCTCGAACCGGATGGCCTGCAGCTCCTGCGGGGTCTTCCCCTCGAGGCGGTCCCCGGCCACCACGTCCGGCTGGATGCCCTTCCGGTGGATGTCGCGCCGCTTTGGAGTGAGGTACTTGGCGGTGGTGATGGTCGCACCCCGGCCGCCCGGCAGGTCCACCACGGAGGTGATGACGCCCTTGCCGAAGGTGCGCTGGCCCACCAGCACCGCCACGCCCGCGTCCTGCAGGGCGCCCGCGAGGATCTCGCTGCAGGAGGCGGTCCCTTCATTCACCAGCACGGCCAGGGGCTTGCGGTACTTCTCCCGGGCCGTGGCGTAGATGGTCCGCGTCCTGCCGTCCCGGTCCACCTCGTGCAGGATGGGGCCGGAGGGCACGAAGAAGTCCGCGACCCGCGTGCACTGGTCCACAAGCCCCCCGGGGTTGTTGCGGAGGTCGAGCACGAGACCCTTGGTCTTTGCCTGTTGGACCCGCAGCATCTGGCGGGCGAACCGGTCGGCAGTGTCCTGGTTGAAGGCGAGGATGCGGATGTACGAGAGGCCGGATCCGCGGACGAGCTGCCGCTCCTGATCCGTGAGGGCCTCCTCGCCTTGCACGCTGATAATCTCGATGCGGTCCCGGGTGATGGTCACCTCAAAGGCCTTGTCCCCGCGCTGGATCCGCAGGCGCACCTGGGTCCCCCTCGGGCCCCGGATGCGGGCCACGGCCTCCTCGATGGGCATCTCCGCGGTGGAAACACCGTCGATGTGGGTGATGTGGTCCCCGGCCTGCAGGCCCGCGCGCCAGGCCGGAGTGTTCTCGATGGGCGCCACCACCAAGAGCCTCCGGTCCTGCTTCTCGATGAAGATTCCGATTCCGAAGAAGTAGCCCCGGAAGTCCTCCTGGAAGCGCCGGAATCCCTGGGCGTCGAAGAAGGCGGTGTAGGGGTCGTCGAGGGCCTGCAGCATGCCGCGGGCCGCCCCGTCGTAGAGCTTCCGCCAGTCCAGGTCCTTCCGGATGTACTGGCGCTCCAGGGTCTCGGAGAGGGCCTGGAGCATGCGGAGCCCCTCGTTCCGGGGATCCGCGGCCTCCACGGCCCCCCGGCTCCCGACCGCGTAGCCCGCGGAGAACGCCAGCACCAGGGCCACGAGCCCCGCCAGCCACAGGACCGCGTTCCTCTGCCTCACGCCTCTCCCTCACCGGAATGCCTGCGACCATCATACCGGGCGGGGGGAGCAACGTACAGCGCGGCTTTAAGGCCTCAACGGGTTCACCGGCCGGCCGTTCACGCGGACCTCGAAGTGCAGGTGTGGGCCCGTCGAAAACCCGGTACTCCCCACCCGGCCCACCACCGAACCCGCCCGCACCGGATCGCCCGCGGCCACGGAGAGGGTGGAGAGGTGCCCGTACAGGGTGCTTATCCCGCTCCCGTGGTCGACCACCACCACCTTCCCGTATCCCCCGAACCAACCCGCGTAGATCACCGTCCCGGGCGCTACGGCGAACACCGGACTCCCCCACGGGGCCGCGATGTCCACGCCCGTGTGCATCCTCCGGATGCGGAAGAGGGGATGGATGCGCATCCCGAACCCCGAAACCACGGCGCCCCGGGCGGGCCACAGCCACCCCATCCGCAGGCGGAGGCCGACCCGGGCCGGGCCCACGGGGCGCTGGAGGGCGCGGATTAAGGCCTCTAGCCTCCGGGAGTCCTCCTCTAGCTCCTCCACCACCTTCTGGTACAGGGCCCGCTCCTGGACGATGCGCGCGAGCAGCCCCCGCTTAGCCGCCTCCTGGGCCTCGAGGGCCTGCTCCTGGGCCCGGAGGCGCAGGACCAACGCCTCCGCCTCCGCCCGCTGGGCCTCGAGCTCCCGCCGGAGGGCCTGGTAGGCCTCGTACGCCTCCCGGGTACGGTCAAGGAGGGCTCGGTCCATGCGCACGATGCGGGCGAGGAATTCGAACCGGGTGAGGAGCTCGGGAAACGTGCGGGCGCCCACGAGGACGTCCACGTACCCCACCCGGCCGAACCGGTAGATGTCCCGAAGCCGGGCGGCCAGCCGATCCCGCCGCCACCGCAGGCTCTGTTCTGCGGCCACAAGCCGCGCCTCCACCTCCGCCGCCCGGGCCCGTACCCGCTTCAGCCGCTCCACCACCGCCGCCCGCTCCCGCTCCACCGCCTCCTGGGCCCGCTCGATCCGCTCGAGCTCCGCGAGCACCCGGCGCTCCCGGGCCTTGCTCGTCTCGAGGGCCCGCCGCTTCTCCAAGAGCTCCCGCCGGACCGCGCGCAGCCGCTGCTCGGGCCCTGCCCCGGGTCCTGCTGCACCCGCTGCGGGCAAACCCCAGACCAGGCACGCGAGCACCACAAGGCCGACTCTCCGCAGATTCCCCACCGCTTACTCCCGGCTTTCCCTCAGGGTGACGAGGAGGCTTGTGGTCCCCGCGATCCCGATCCCGCCTCCGAACAGCACCGCGGCCGCGGCGGGGAGGGCCTCGTTCGTCGGCACCAGAGGCCAGGTGGGCCAGAGGGTGAGCAGGGACCGGGCCAGGAGCCCGTATCCAAAGGCGAGGAGGACGGACGCGGCGGAAGCGCCCACTAGCCCGTGCAGCACGCCCTCCACCAGGAACGGCGCCCGGATCAAACCGTCCGTGGCGCCCACCAGCCGCATGATCTCGATCTCCGTCCGGCGGGCGAGGAGGGTGAGGCGGATGGTGTTGGCGATCACCACCGCGGCGCTGAGCCCTAGCACGGCCGTGACCCCGCCGCCCAGCCACCGGACGAGCCGGGCCGCGAGGAGAACCCGGTCCGCGAGCTCCCCGCCGTGCACCACCTCCTCCACCCCGCGGATCCTCCGGAGGGCCCGGGCCACCGCGGGAAGGTCCGCGGGACGGGAGGGGCGCACCTCGATGGAGTCCGGGAGGGGGTTTGAGCCCACCACGTCCCGGAGGTCCACCCGCAAGGATTCCTGGAGCCTGCGGAAGGCCTCCTCCTTCGGCACGAGCACGGCCTCGCCGACCCGACGCGCGGCCTCAAGCGCCCCCTGGACCTCCCGGGGGCTTAACCCGTCCTGGAGGTAGGCGACCGCCACCAACTGGGACTCCAGGCGGGAGGCGATCCGGTGCAGGTTGAGGAGCACGAGGTAGGAGGTGCCGAGGCTCAAGAGGGCCGCGGTGAGGCACGCGGCACAGGCGGCGCTCATCCACCCGTGCCGCAGAAAGCCCACGAGGCCCGTACGGACGGCATCGCCCAGGGCACTCCACAGGGCCCGCAGGTGCGCCCGCCGGCTACCCACCTCCTACCTCGTCCCGCACCACCTGTCCCTCCACCAGCTCCACCACCCGCCGGCCGAGGAGGTCCACCGCGGTCCGGTTGTGGGTGGCCATGATTACCGTGGTGCCGTGCAGGTGGATCCGGTGCAAAAGCCGCACCACCTCCCACGAGGCCTCCGGGTCGAGGTTGCCCGTCGGCTCGTCGGCGAGAAGAATGCGGGGGCGGGTCGCGATGGCCCGGGCGATGGCCACCCGTTGCTGCTCTCCCCCGGAGAGCTCGTGCGGGAACGCGTCCGCGCGATCCGCTAACCCCACCACCTCCAGGGCCCACCGCACCCGCGGCGGGATCCAATCTGGCGGCGTCCCCGTGGCCCGGAGGGCGAAGGCCACGTTCTCTGCAGCCGTCCGGTCCGGAAGGAGCTTCCCGTCCTGGAACACCACCCCGATCCGGCGCCGAAGGAACGGCACCTCCCTCGCCCGCAGGCGCCCCACGTCCAAGCCGTCCACCTGGACCGTGCCGTGCGTCGGGATCTCTGCCCGGTACAGCAGCCGCAGGAGGGTGGACTTGCCCGCACCCGTGGGCCCGATGAGAAAGACGAACTCCCCGGGGTCGACGGAGAGGGAGACCCCCCGGAGGGCGACGACCCCGTTGGGGTAGACCTTCGTGACGTTCTGGAGGACGATCAGGGCCAAGGACGAACCTGGGTTCGCGTACGCCGTCCGAATCTGTCCGAGTGTTAAGAGTTAGCGGGGGATTTTCAAAACTCCTTCCGGAGGGATCGCGGCTGAAAACGGCAGGTTAGCGGGTGGGATCGCCTTCGAGGCGCCGGACGGCTTCGATGTTGGGCTGCTCGGAGGGGTCTGGCCCGGGGACGCTGAGCCAGCTCTCGAGGATCTCCCGGGCGACCTCCTCCGTCACGAGCCGGCCGCTCATGGCGAGCACGTTGGCGTCGTTCCACCGGCGGGCGCCCTCCGCGGTCTTGGCGTCGTTGCAGAGGGCCGCCCGGACCCCGCGCACCTTGTTGGCGACGATGGAGACCCCGGTACCCGTGTAGCACACCACGACCCCGAAGTCGGCCTCGCCCCGAGCGACCCGCCCGGCGACCTCTCGGGCGACCTCAGGCCAGGGCTCCCCTCTCTCCGTGGCCAGGGACCCGAGGGGGACGACCTCGAACCCCTTCTCCCGGAGGTACCTCAGGGCTGCCTGCGCGGCCGGATACACGTCGTCGGAACCGACCACGACCCTCCCGCGGCTCACCTCGACCTCCGTCAGTCCTGCTCCCGCCACCAGTCCGCGGAGAGATCCCGCCCTTTGAACACCCGGACCGTGGGCTTCGCGGGGGCCCCCGCCCGCTCCCGGGCGACCCGCGACCGCAAGGTCTCGTACTCCCGGAGGTCCGTGAGGACCTTGAGGGTGTTCCAGATCGTCTCCTCGAGCTGTCCTGCGCCCTTGATGAGGAGCTGGAGCAGGGGCTCGATGACGCTCTTGTCGTGGAGCTTCCCGAGCAGCTTCACCGCGATCCGGCGCACGTCCAGGTCGTCGTCCCCCAGCATGCGCAGGAGGTGCTCCTTGGCCCGGGCACCCGCCACCTCGTAGAGGGCCCGCATGGCGAACTTGCGGACCTTGGGGTTGGGGTGTCCGAGGGCGGCCCGCAGGCTTTCCTCGGCCTCCGGGGAGGCAAGCCTGCGGAAGGCCGCGCTCAAGGGCGGGGAGAGCTGGACCTCCCGGTCCCCGTGCGGGGGCTCGAGCACGCCCCGCTCCTCCAGCCGCGGCAGGTGGTTCACGATCGCCTCCTGCACCCGGGGGTCCGTGAGGAAGAGGCGCACGAGGGGTTCTAGGACCCGCTCGTCCCCCAGGCGGCAGAGCAGGGCCACCGCGGACTCCCGGATGTGGGGGTTCTCCTCCGTGAGGGCCTCTAGTAGCGGATCCACCGCCCGCCCCCGCAGGTCCATGATGATCCGGAGGGCCAGGTTCTGCACCCGCCGCCGGGTAGTCCGGTCCCGAAGGGTCTCGAGGAGCGGCCGGACCGCGGCCGCTCCGATGCGCTTGAGGGCCTCCACGGCCGCGTTCTGCAGCGTCCGCTCCCGGCGGCTCAGCACCCGCACGAGCCCGTTCACCGCGCCGGGATCCGGGCTCTGGAGGATCTGGTTGATGGCCTCCTGCACCACCTGCTCCGACCGGTCTCCCAGGGCGAACCGGATGCCCTCGAGGGCCCGGGCGTCCCGTTGCCGCAGCCGGCCCAGGGCGTGGACCGCGCTCTTGCGGACGTACTCGTCGGGGTCGTCCAGGATGCGGCTGAGGGCCTCGATGGCCCGTCCCACCAGCTCCGCCGCGGCGTCCGGAGCCTCCAGCTTGCCGAGGCTCAGGGCCGCGTCGCTGCGCACCGCCGCGTCCGGGCTACGCAGGTTCTCCAGGGCACGCTCCACCAGTGCTTCCCAGTTGACCATGGAGCTCCATCCTCCTTCCGGCCTGACAAAATTCTCGCACGGGCACCGCACCCAACGCAAACGCCTCCCGTTGCCATCCCCGCGGAGGTCGGTGTACATAGGGAGGGAGGTGGGTCCTGTGTCCACACCGAGCCGAACTGCGCCTCGGTTCGCGAACGCCGCGGAGGCGGCCTTCGCGCGGATCCTGGACTACTACGGGATCCGGTGGGAGTACGAGCCCCACTCCTTCGTGCTCGCGTGGGATGCCCAGGGCCGGCCCACGGAGCGGTTCACACCGGACTTCTACCTCCCGGATCTCGACCTCTACATCGAGCTCACCACCCTCAAGCAGCGCCTGGTGGCCCGCAAGAAGCGGAAGCTGCGGCGTCTGCGGACCCTCTACCCGCACGTCCGGATCCAGCTGTGGTACGCCCGGGACGTCCACGCCCTCCTGCGCAAGTACGGCCTGGCCTCATGAGCCCCTCCCGGGAAGCGGACATCGCAGAGGTCCTGATCCCTCCGGACCGCCTCCGGCAACGGGTGGAGGAGCTCGCCCACCAGATCAGCCGTGACTACGCGGGCCTGCGCCCCATCCTGGTGGGCGTGCTGCGGGGGTCCGTGTACTTCCTCACAGACCTCAGCCGGTGCCTTGAGATCCCGCACGAGATCGACTTCATGGCCATCGCCGCCTACGGGACCCGCCACGCCACCACGGGGGCCGTGCGCCTGCTCAAGGATCTGGAGGACGAGGTCACGGACCGCCACGTGCTCCTCGTTGAGGACATCATCGACACCGGCCTCACCGCCGCCTATCTCACGCGGCTGCTGCGCGCCCGCAGGCCCGCGAGCTTCTGGATCTGCGTCCTGCTGGACAAACGGGCCCGCCGGATCGTGGAGGACCTGCCCATCCGCTACACGGGGTTTGAGGTTCCGGACCGGTTCGTGGTGGGGTATGGCCTCGACTACGGCCAGCTCTACCGGAACCTGCCCTTCATCGGCGTCCTGCGGGAGGACGCCTCCTCCCCTACTCCCCCTGGACGGTGACCACCTCGCGCCGCGGCTCGAAGGTCAGCCGGCCCTCCTGGGCGTCCACCAGGACCCGGTCGCCCGAGCGGAACCGGCCGCGCAGGATCTCGTCGGAGAGCGGATCCTCTACCAGCCGCTGGATGGCCCGGCGGAGGGGCCGGGCCCCATAGGTGGGATCGAAGCCCTCCTGGACCAGCAGGTCCTTCGCCGCGTCCGTGAACTCCAACGCGATCCCGTGGGAGTGAACCTCCTTCTGGACCCGCTCCAGCATGATCTCCACGATGGCCCGCATCTGCTCCTTGGTGAGGGGCCGGAAGACGATGACCTCGTCGATGCGGTTGAGGAACTCCGGCCGGAAGGTGCGCTTGAGCTCCTCCAGGACCTGCTCCCGCATCCGCTCGTAGCTGCGCTCCCGCTCCGCCTTCTCGTCCGCGATGGCCCGGAAGCCCAAGGTGGGAACCGACCGCTCGATCTGCGGGGCCCCGAGGTTGCTGGTCATGATGATGACGCAGTTCTTGAAGTCCACGGTGCGGCCCTGGGCGTCCGTGAGGCGTCCGTCGTCGAGGATCTGCAGCAGCACGTTGAAGATCTCGGGGTGGGCCTTCTCGATCTCGTCCAGCAGGACGACGCTGTAGGGCCGACGCCGGACCGCCTCCGTCAGCTGCCCGCCCTCCTCGTAGCCCACGTACCCAGGGGGGGCCCCCACCAGCCGGGAGATGGTGTGCCGCTCGCTGTACTCCGACATGTCGATGCGGATCAGGGCGTTCTCGTCCCCGAAGAGGAACTCCGCCAACGCCCGGGCGAGCTCGGTCTTCCCGACCCCCGTGGGCCCCAGGAAGATGAAGGAGCCGATCGGGCGCCGCGGGTCCTTGAGACCCGCCCGGGCCCGGCGCACGGCCCGGGAGACGGCCGCCACGGCCTCCTCCTGTCCCACGATCCGCTTGTGGAGGGCCTCCTCCATCCGGAGGAGCTTCTGGGTCTCCGCCTCCACCAGCTTGGTCACCGGGATCCCGGTCCAGCTGCTGACGACCTCCGCGATGTCCTCCGCGGTGACCACGTTGAAGTCCCGGCGGTGCTGAGCCCGCCAGCTGGCCTCCAGCTCCTCCAGCTTCTGCCGCTGGACCCGCTCCCGGTCCCGCAGCAGCGCAGCCCGCTCGAAGTCCTGGCTGCGGATGGCCTCCTCCTTCTCCCGCCGGATCCGCTCCAGCCGCTCCTGGGCCTGCCGCAGCTCCGTCGGGAGGAAGGAGGCCTGAATGCGGATCTTGCTCGCGGCCTCGTCCATGAGGTCGATGGCCTTGTCTGGGAGGTAGCGATCCGTGATGTACCGGTGGGCGAGCTGGGCCGCGGCCACCAGAGCCTCGTCGCTGATCTTCACCTTGTGGTGAGCTTCATACCGCTCCCGCAGCCCCCGGAGGATCTCGATGGTCTGCTCCACGGTCGGCTCGCTGACGAGGATGGGCGCGAACCGGCGTTCCAGGGCCGCATCCCGCTCGATGTACTTGCGGAACTCGTCGAGGGTCGTGGCCCCGATGCACTGCATCTCGCCCCGGGCCAGGGCCGGCTTGAGGATGTTGCTGGCGTCGATGGCCCCCTCCGCGGCTCCTGCCCCCACTAAGGTGTGCAGCTCATCGACGAAGAGGATCACCTCCCCCTGGGCCCGGCGGATCTCGTCCATCACCTTCTTCATCCGCTCCTCGAACTCGCCCCGGTACTTGGTGCCCGCCACCAGGGCCGGGAGGTCCAGCTGCACCACGCGCTTGCCGCGCAGGATCTCCGGGACCTCTCCCCGCACGATCCGCTGGGCCAGCCCCTCCACGATGGCGGTCTTCCCGACCCCGGGCTCGCCGATGAGGGCGGGGTTGTTCTTGGTGCGGCGGCTCAGGATCTGGATGACCCGCTCAATCTCCTTCTCCCGGCCGATGACGGGGTCGAGCTTGCCCTCCCGGGCCATCTTGGTGAGGTCACGGCCGAACTCGTCCAGGGTCGGGGTCTTGCTGCTGGGCCGGGTGTACGGGACCGTGCTCTCCTCCCCGAGGAGGTAGACGACCTGCGCGCGCACTCGTTCCAGGTCCGCGCCCATGGCCTCCAGGACCCGGGCCGCCACCCCCTCCCCCTCCCGGATCAGGCCCAGGAGGAGGTGCTCGGTACCGATGTAGTTGTGGCCGAGCCTGCGGGCCTCATCCAGCGCCAGCTCCAGGACCTTCTTGGCCCGCGGGGTGAAGGCCACCTCCTCGTAGGGCGTCCGGTCCCCGCGGCCGATGGCCGCCTCGATCTCCGCCCGGATGCGCTCCAGGGAGATCCCCAGGCTCTCGAGGACCTTGCTGGCGACCCCCTCCCCCTCGCGGACGATCCCCAGCAGGATGTGCTCGGTCCCCACCGCGCTGTGGTTGAGGCGCTTGGCCTCTTCCTGGGCCAGGATGATCACCCGACGCGCGCGCTCCGTGAACCGCTCAAACATCGCCATCTGCTCCCTGCCCTTCTGCCCTCAATCCGCACCCTCCTTCCAGCAACCCCCGTGCCACCCGGCTTACCCTTCAACGATCTCCGCGATTCGTTTCTGCCCGCCGAAAAACAGAAACCGCCGGAGGCTCCGGCGGCAACGGTCCCTTCCCCTTCCCCGCATCCGGCCCCTCAGGGGAGGATCTCTAGGATCTCGTACGTGAACCGGCCAGCCGGGGTCTGGACCTCCACCACCTCCCCCGGCCGCCGTCCGAGCACCGCCTGCCCCACCGGAGACTTGTGGGAGATCCGGTTCCGGTCCGGGTCCGCCTCCGCAGACCCCACGATCTGGAACGCGAACTCCTCCCCCGTCCGCACATCCCGTAGCCGAACCCGGGAGCCGATCTCCACGGTCCCCGCTGACCCGTTCTCCGAGATCACCCGGGCGTTGCGGAGGAGGGCCTCCAGCTCCCGGATCCGCCCCTCCACGAACGCCTGCTCGTTCTTCGCGTCCTCGTACTCCGAGTTCTCGCTGAGGTCCCCGAACTCCTTGGCCTGGCGGATGCGCTCGGCCACCTCCCGCCGCCGCACGGTCTTGAGGTGCTCGAGCTCCTCCTCCAGCCGCTTGTAGCCGCTCGGTGTCAGGAAGACCTCCTCCATCTCCGCTTCACCTCATCGGAAAAGAAACACCGTGAGCGGCATCGCCCACAGTGCCGGGTTCGGTCCCACAGGACCGGTCCGACTCCATTATAGGGGACCGGCCCGACCATGCCAAGAGCACCCCCCGGGCCCGCTCCCGGATCCGGTCGATCTCCGCGTCGGAAAGGGTCCGCTCCAGCCGGCGGAAGGCCGCCAGCCGGAACCCGTGCTTTTCCGCCAGGCGGGCGATCTCCTCCACCTGCTCCACGGTGAGGTCCCGGCCTAGGGTGAAGTTCTCGTACCGGCCCTCGAGGGCCAGGATCATGGTCTCCGCCATGCACGCCTCGCAGGTCCGGGGAGGGTACCCGAAGTCGAACCGGAAGTCCACCTCTCCCGGTACCTCGATCACGCTGCCGTCGATCACCAACACGTCGTCGCGGTGGTGGTACACGGCCGGGGAGACATTCCGGGGGCGTGCGACGTCGCACACCACGGCTCCCGGCTTGAGGTCTTCGGGCTCGATGAGGACCCGGGGAGTACTGGTGACGGCCAGCACGATGTCCGCGTCCGCCACCCCGGCCCGGGGATCCGCGCTCAGGAGGACCTCCGCATCCGCCTCGTGTTGGATCTGCTCCCGCAGGGCTTCCAGCCGGCGGCGGTTCCGGGCCACCAGCACGAGGGAGCCCACCTTCCGGGCCAGAATCCGGGCACACACGGCGCCGATGGCTCCCGTGGCCCCGACCACGGCCGCCCGGGCCTCCGGGAGGAGGATCCCCATGCGCTGGGCGGCCCGCAGGGCGCCCTCGACCGCGGTGGCCGCGGTGTAGGAGTTGCCCGTGGTGACGGCGATCCGGGTGTTGGCGGCCACCGTCACGCCGCCGTCTCCCACGACCTTCGTGAAGGCCCCCAGGCCCAGGATCCCGGCCCCAAGCCGCTCCGCGAGCCGCGCGCACTGGATGAGCCGGTGGTACACGAACCGGAGGTCGGACTCCAGCAGCGTCCGCGGGGTGAGGGGAAGCCCGATGAGCCACCCCTCCGCCTGCCGGCCCACCAAAGACCGCACGCCCGTGATGTGGGCGAGCTCGATGGGCGGGAGCCGCTTGAAGACCTCCTCCACCCACCGAGGCGGGAACCACCGGGTGAACCCGTACCGCAGGCTGAAGTGGGCCGGCTCAAGAGGATGGAGGACGAAGGCGAACCGCTCCATCACCGCCCCGCGGCCACGGCCGCCCTCCCCTCCCACGCCTTCCGGAGGTAGGGGGCCTCAGGGGGATTCAGCCAACTCACCCGAGGCTGGAAGCCGAACCGGTGCATCCAGGCCATGTACTCCTCCGGGGAGATGGCCTCCGGGTCTTTGCCCGCAAACGCCACCACCAGGGCCTGAAGGACGTTGGTGGCGAAGGAGCGGCCCCCGAGCTCAGGTCCCGTGGTCACGAGCAGGGCCACGCCCCGGCGCCGGAGCTCCTCCACGTCCTCCGGGGTCACGGTCTGGGTGAGGACCACCCGGTCCGGCAGCCTCCGGGGCATGTAGCGCCGGATGTAGTGGAAGTCCCCGCACACCACCTCCGCCCACCGGAAGGCCCAGCCGAACCGCGGCGTGTTGCGCTCCTGCTTTGACCCCGTGGGATAGAACCAGCGAAAGGGAAGCCGGGTGATCACGGGGAGGAGCAGGGCCCCGAGGATCTCGACGCTGCGCAGGGAACGCAGGGGGATGGGAAGCCCGAGCGCGAACAGGAAGTCGCCGTACAGCACCTCGGCCCCGGCCCCGGCGAGCGCGCTCGCCATCCCGTACCGGTCCACGGCGTTCACCTGGAGCACCCGGCGGCCCCGCAGGGAAAGCCCCACCTGCTGCGGCAGGAACTCCAAAATGAGGTAGCGCTCCCAGGTGTGCTTGATGCCGTTTCCGTCCACCACGGGCGTGTGCCGGACGCCGCGCACCAGCCGCGCGATGTCCCGGATGTAGTAGCGGCGCCGGCCTGTTTCCACGAAGAGGTCTGCACCCCCGATCCCGATGGCGTCCACCTTCCCATCCAGCTCCCGCAGCCAACTCGCAAACCGCACGTAGTCGCCGTCCGTCCCGATCCGCTCGATGCACACCCGCTCGCCGAGGAGCTCCAGCTCCACCCGGGCGTCGCGCCGGGAGGATCCCAGGCTCAGGCTCACCACCCGCTTCATCCTGCCAGTAGGGTACCACGTCGCGGGGAGGGCTAGGGGACGCGGGTCTCCACCCGGTTGCGCAGGTACAGGAGGCGCAACCCCTCCAGGGTGAGGAGCGGGTCGTGGTGGTCGATGCAGGTGGCGTCCGGGAGGATAAGCTCGGCCCACCCGCCCGTGGCCACCACCGTCGCCTGCCCGCCCAGCTCCGCCTTCATCCGGGCCACGATCCCCTCCACGAGCCCTACGGCACCCCACACGATCCCGGCCTGCATGGCGGCCACGGTACTGCGGCCGATCACGCTGCGGGGCCGGCTGAGCTCCACCCGGCGCAGCTGGGCCGCGTGCTCCACCAAGGCCTCCGCGGAGACCCCGATCCCGGGCGCGATGGCCCCGCCCAAGAAATCCCCCTCCCGGGAGACCGCGGTGAAGGTGGTGGCGGTTCCCAGGTCCACCACGATGGTGGGGCCGCCGTAGCGGGCATAGGCGGCCACCGCGTTGCAGATGCGATCCGCCCCCACCTCCCGGGGGTTCTCGTACAGGATCCGCATCCCCGTGCGGATCCCCGGTCCCACCAGGAGCGGCCGACACCCGAAGTACTTCTCGCTCAGCCGCTCCACGGTGTCCACGAGCGGGGGAACCACGCACGCCACCGCCACGTGCCGCACGTCCTGCAGGCGCAGGTCGTGGTGGCGGAAGAGGTTAAGGAGCAGCATCCCGTACTCGTCCTCGGTGCGGGCCGGATCCGTGGCGATCCGCCAGTGCACGAGGGGCGGGCCTTCCCGCTCGGGCCGGTCGTAGACCGCGGCCTTGATGTTGGTGTTGTTCACGTTGAGGGCGAGCAACATCTCACACCAGCCGCGCGGCCCGGAGGGCCCGGTAGACGGGGACGATGACCACCACGGCCAGCAGGGCCTCCGGGAGCCCATGGGTTGCACCGACCAGCACCGCGGCCCCGGGCGGCATCAGCTGCGGGAACCGCAGGACGATGAGCCCCAGCACCCCTACGGTGTTGGTGAGCGTCCCCACCACCGCCGCGGCCGCCACCGGCGCGTTCTCCCCCCGCAGCACCCAGTACGCCAAGGCGGCCACCCCCACTCCTGCGAGGACGGCCACCGCAGGGAGCGAAGCGGTCGTGGCGGCCACCGCGTGGTAGAGGTCCACGAGCCAACTGGGCCGCACCTTCCCCGCCGCCAGGGCCTTCTCGAAGGCCACAGCGCCCGGGCCCAACACCGCGTACACCGCGGCCCCGCACACCACCGCCGCGACCCCTCGCGCGGCGCGGTGGCTCAGGGCCAGAAAGGCGTACGCGGCCAGAACGCCGATCAGGATCCTCGGGCCGAAGGCGATGAGGGGGTCCTTGAAGAAGGGAAGGGTGGCCCGGCTGAAGCTGAAGAACCCGAACACCGCTCCCACCAAGGCCCCGGCCAGCGGACCCCGGGTGATCCCTGCGAGGATCGCCGGGAGGTGCATGGTGGTGGCCGCACCGGCGGGGGTAGGGGCAGGGATGAAGCCCACCCCGGGGACGAGGCCCATCACCGCGCTGATGGCTCCGAGCACCCCGACCACCGTGAGATCCCGTGTGTGGAGGCGAAGTCCCTTGCGAGGCTGGGGAGAAGGGAGGGCCGCATCGCTCATCCTGCACCTCCGTTCCAGTCTGGAGTTCGTCCAGTACCGGACGGACCGAATCGCGTTCGGCTCGCCGGGTCCGGCTCCCGCACGGGATACCGGCCGGCCTCAGGGTATCACCGACGCCCAGGGGAAGACAAGCGCCCGCCGAGGTCGAGGAGCCCGGGAACCCCGTGGAGCCCCCGGGCGAGCCGCACGGCCCTCCGGATGGCCTCCGCCACCACCTCCGGAACCGCGGCGGCCACGGCGTCGTAGTCGGCCTCCAAAGTACCCGTGGCCAGGGCGAAGACGGTGTCTCCGTCCAACGAGGTGTGGGAGGGGGAGATGGCCCGGCCAATGCCGTGGTGGGCGAGCCGGGCGAGGCGGTTCGTCGCCGGCTTGTCGAGCCGGGCGTTCGTGGCGACCACCCCGATGACGGTGCTCCCGAAGGGACGGAACCCCACGCCCTGCTTCAGCAGGGAGGCGGATCCCACGAAGGCGCCGCTTTGGGGGTCCCGGGCTCCCGCCAGCACCTTCCCGTCCTCATCGACGACGTCGCCCACCGCGTTCACCACCATGAGGGCGCCTACGACAACCCCTCCGCGGAGCCGCATGGCCCAACTCCCGACCCCGCCCTTCATCGCGCCCTGAAGTCCCAGTAACTTCCCCACGGTGGCCCCGGTCCCGGCACCCACCGTGCCTTCCTCGACGGGTCCGGAGGTCGCCGCCGCGCACGCCTGGTAGCCCATCTCGGGCCCAGGCCGCACATCGTGCCGGCCGAGGTTTAAGTCGAAGATCACCGCCGCGGGCACGATGGGTACCCGCGCCACCCCGGTCTCAAACCCCACCCCCCGCTCCTCGAGGTAGCGCCTTACCCCGTCCGCGGCCCCAAGCCCGAACGCGCTTCCTCCGGTGAGGAGCACCGCGTGCACCTGCTGCACGGTGGCGAGGGGATGCAGGAGGTCCGTCTCCCGGGTGCCGGGCGCGAACCCCCGCACCTCCACACCTCCCACCGCCCCGGCCTCGCACACCACCACGGTGCACCCCGTGGCCGCCTCGAGGTCCGTGGCGTGGCCGACCCGGATCCCGTCCACCTCGGTGATGCCCGGCACTCACCACCCTCCTGGAGCGAGCTCTCCTGCGACGATGCGCTTCACCGAGCCGTCCGGAAGCCGCAGGAGGAGGGCGCCGTCCTCATCCACGTCCTCCGCTCGGCCCTCGTAGGTCCTGCTGGGCACGTGGACCCGCACCCGCCGGCCCAGGGTGGTGCTGCGGTCCCGCCACCACCGGAGGAGGGTGGAAAATCCCTCTCCCCGGAACAGCTCGTAGACGAGCTCCAGCTCCGCGCACACCGCGCAGAAGAGCGCCTCAAGATCCACGGGCTTCCCGCACTCCGCGGCAAGGGAGGTGGCACCTTCCGGGAGGGCACTGGTCGGGATGTTGGCGTTGAGGCCGATGCCCAGGACCACCCACCGCGCATCCGGTCCCGCCTCCGCGAGCACCCCACCCACCTTCTTCCGGTTCACCACCAGGTCGTTCGGCCACCGCAGCCCCACCGTAAGCCCGCAGGTCCGCTCGATGGCCCGGGCCGCGGCCACCCCGCCTGCTAAGCTCAGTTTCGGGACCTCGTGAGGCCCCACGATCGGGCGGAGGAGGACGGAAAGGTACAGCCCGCCCGCGGGCGAGACCCAGGTGCGGCCCAGCCGGCCTCGGCCCGCGGTCTGCACCTCCGCCACCACCACGGTTCCCTCCGGAGCGCCCTGCTCGGCCAAGGTCCTGGCCACGTCCTGGGTGGATCCCACCTGCGCGTACACGTGGAGGAAGTGCCCGAGGTACCGGGTGCGCAGCCGATCCCGGACGTCCGAGAGGAACCCGCTCACCTTGCTTCCCGCCGCTTCGACCGCTCCACCCGCACCGCCGCGTACCCCAGGGCGCCGCCCAGCCGCACGTGGGGCTTTCGCACCTCCACCCGCACCTCCTGGACCGCCTCCAGCTCCAGCAGCCGGTGGGCGATCTCCTCCGCCACCGCCTCCAGCAGGTTTCGCGGCGGCCCCTCCACCACCTCCCGCACCCGCCGGTACAGCTCCCGGTAGTCCACGGTGTCCTCCAGCCGGTCGGAGTGTCCTGCCCGGTGGAGGTCGCACACCACCTCCGCGTCCACGAAGAAGGGCTGTCCCTGCTGGCGCTCTTCTGGGTGTACCCCGTGGAACCCGTAGAAGGCCATGTCCTTGAGGAGGATGCGGTCCATTTACCCCTCCGGCTCCCGCCACCCCCGCACCACCGCGTCCGCCACCCGGAGGGCCCGGACCACCGCCTGGACGTCGTGGACGCGGACCAGGTCTGCGCCGTTCTGGGCGCACAGCACGCACAGGGCGATGGTTCCCTCGAGCCGCTCTTCGGGCGGGGCGTTGTCGAGGATCCGGCCGATGGTGGACTTGCGGGAAGGGCCCACGAGGACGGGGAAGCCCAGGGCCCGGAGTTCGCCGAGTCGGCGGACGATCTCCAGGTTGTGCTCCGGCCGCTTGCCGAACCCGAACCCCGGATCCACGACGATGCGGTCCGCAGGGATCCCGTGCGCCTGGGCGAAGGCGATGCGCTCCGCGAGGAACTGCTTGATCTCGCCCACCACGTCGTCGTAACGGGGATCCCGCTGCATGTCCTTCGGGGTGCCCTTCATGTGCATGAGGACCACGGGGCAGCCGAACTCCGCGACCACCCGCACCATCTCGGGGTCTGCGCGCAGGGCGCTGACGTCGTTCACCATCCACGCGCCCGCCCGCAGGGCCCGGCGGGCCACCTCCGCCTTCCGGGTATCCACGCTGATGGGGACGTCCACGGTCTCCACCAGGGCCTCGACCACCGGGATCACCCGGCGCACCTCTTCCTTAAGCGGCACGGGATCCGCCCCCGGCCGGGTGGACTCCCCGCCCACGTCCAGGAGGTCCGCCCCCGCGGCCACCATCTCCCGGGCCCGGCGGAGCGCGGCATCGACGGGATCGGGGTACCGCAGCAGGCCGTCCCCGCTGAAGGAGTCCGGGGTCACGTTCAGGATCCCCACCACGAGGGTACGCTCCCCGAACCGCAGCCGGTAGCGGCCGTAGTGCATCTCCCGAACGGGAGGCCTCATTCGCGGATGGGGGAGAAGTGCACCACCGTGACCCAGTCGTCCAGGGTGATGGGGCGGCCGTAGATGGCGGAGAGGAACTCCAGGAGCTCCTCGTGCCGCCGGAACTCCGGGTTCTCCCGCTCGATCTCCCGCGGGGTGAGGTCCCGGATCTGCTTGTACTCCGTCCGGTCGATCACCGCGCAGAAGATCTTCTGCCGCTCCCCGAACTTCCGCCCCACGGTGACCCAGACGATCTGCCCCTCCCGGTACTTGTCCCGTTTGTCGCCCAGACGCACCGTGGCCGTCTTGCGTCCCTGACGGAGCTGCTCCGCGAACACGGGGGAGTAGAAGTTCAGCGCGTACACGGCTACGGCCCCACCATCGTGACTGTGGCTTGGCGTTGCGTCTTCCTTCGCTCTCCCACCGCCACCTCCCTGCCCTTGAGCTGGTAGCGGACCCGGACCGTCTGGAGTTCTACGGGCTCTCGGGTGAGGAGGGGGAGGACCTGGAAGAGCCGGTCCGCGAGGATGTCCGTCAGGTCTCTGAGAAATGGCCGCCACCGCCTCCGGTCCTGCGGGACACCCTTCACCCCGTCCAGGACGACCCACACCTCCGCGGCCTCGCCCGCCACCCGGGCCTCCTGGACCGTTCCCTCTCCGACCACGCCCTCTACGAGCCGTCGTGCGACCACGTCCGGAGGTGGGGGACGCCGGGCCTGCTCGTACCGGACCTGCCAGGCGGCCACAAATCCGGCCAGCACCACCACCGTCGCGGCGTACACCGCGGCCGTCCGCCAGGGGAAATCCGCCTTCGAAGCCCGCCGCGCCAATCCCGCTCCTCCGTCCGCCTAGTCCCCCACTATACTACAGAGCAGGAGGTTGTGGGACCTGAGGGAGGGGGTGGTACGGATGGAGCGCGCGGCGCTGATGATCGTCGACCTGCAGAACGACTTCTGCCCCGGCGGGGCGCTTCCCGTGGCAGGCGGGCACGACATCGTGCCGGTGGTGAACGAGTTGGCCAGCGCCTTCCAGCGGGCCGGCCGTCCCGTGATCGCCACCCAGGACTGGCATCCCCCCGACCACGTCTCCTTCCAGGCCCGCGGGGGCCCCTGGCCCCCGCACTGCGTGCAGGGGACCCCAGGCGCGGAGCTCCACCCGCTTCTGCGCCGGGAGCCCATCACCCACATCGTCCGGAAGGCCTACCGGCGGGACGAGGAGGCCTATTCCGCGTTCCAGGGCACGGGCCTCACAGACCTCCTGCGGGCCCTGGGGGTGGAGGAGGTGTACGTCTGCGGCCTCGCCATGGACGTGTGCGTGAACTTCACCGCCCTGGACGCAGCTCGGGCCGGATTCCGCACCACCATCCTCGAGGACGCGACCCGACCCGTCTTCGCCGAGCAGCTGGAGGAGAAGCGCAAGGCCTGGCAGGAAGCCGGGGTGGCGGTGAGGCGGGCCGCCGACCTCCTGGGGGCCGTGGCGGGCTAGCGGCGCACGCCCAAAAACCGCACCAAGGGCTCCGGGTTCTCCCGGAGGGCGGAGGTGGTCTGGGTGTGGCGGACCTCGCCGTGGGCGAGGATCACGACCCGATCCGCGACCTCAAGCGCGGCCTCGATCCGCTGCTCCGCCACGAGGATCCCGACCCCTTCGCGGGTCAGCTCCGGGAGCAGGTGCAGGAGGGTCTGGATGGCGGCGGGCATGAGCCCTTCGAAGGGTTCGTCCAGGAGGAGGAAGTGCGGACGCAGGCAGAGGGCCCGGGCGATGGCCACCATCTGCTGCTCGCCGCCCGAGAGGGTCTTCGCTGGCCTGCGCCACCGCTCCCGGATCACGGGAAACAGCTGGACCACCTGCTCTAAGGTCCCGGAGGTGTCTTTTCGGAGCCGCAGGGCCAACCGCAGGTTCTCCTCCACCGTGAGCTCAGGGAACAGCCGGCGGCCCTGCGGCACGTAGCCCACGCCGAGCCGGGGGAGCTCGTGCGGAGGGAGCCGGTGGAGTTCCACCCCGTCCATCCGGATGCGCCCCTGGACGGGCCGCAACAGCCCCGTCACGGCCCGCAGAAGGGTGGTCTTGCCCGCGCCGTTCCGCCCCAAAAGTGCCACCACCTCCCCGCTCTCCACCCGTACGGACACCCCGCGCAGTACGGGCGCCCCGCCGTACCCACACACGAGTCCCTCTACCGCCAGCTCCGCCATCTCCCTGCGCCCAGGTAGGCCCGCTGGACCGCGGGTTCGGACTCCACCTCCGCAGGCGTTCCCTCGAAGAGGATGCGCCCTCGGTCCATGACCGTCACCCGGTGGGCGAGCGCCAACACCACCGGGAGGTTGTGCTCGATGAGGAGCACGGTGGTCCTCGCCGCCACCCGCTCGACCAGGTCCACGAGGCGGTCGGTCTCCTCCGGGCTGAGACCCTGGGTGGGCTCATCCAGGACCAGGAGCTTCGGCCGGAGGGCGAGGACCATCGCGAGCTCCAGTAGCCGCTGGTGGCCGTAGGGGAGGTGAGCGGCCGGGGCCTCCTCCGCCTCCTCCAACCCCACCTCCCGGAGGAGCCTCCGGGCTTGGTCGGTCAGCTCGGCCTCCGGGGTCCGGAAGAAGTCCATCGGCCGGCGCAGCCACCTCCGCTGGAGGGCCAGCAGGACGTTCTCGAGCACGGTGAGGCGGCCGAGCACCGCGGGGATCTGCAGGGTGCAGGCGATGCCCATCTGCACCCGCCGGTGCGCCGGGAGGTGCGTGATCTCCTGTCCCTCGAAGCGGATGCGGCCAGAGGTGGGCAGGAGGCGGCCGGTGAGGAGGTTGGCGAGGGTGGTCTTGCCCGCGCCGTTGGGGCCGATGAGGGCCCGGATCTCCCCCGCTTCCAGCCGGAGGTCCACGCCGTCCACGGCCACAAGCCCGCCGAAGGTGCGGGAGAGCTTCTGGGTCTCCAAGAGCGGAGTTACGGCAGCCACGGCCACCACCGGTCGCGCAGGCTCCCCAGGATGCCTTGCGGAAGGACCCGGATGAGCACGATGAGGGCAAGCCCCACCACCAGGAGGTAGGCACTCGTCCAGCTGCTCGCCAGCTCCACCGCGTAGGTCACGAGGACGACGCCCACAAGCGGTCCCAGCACCGTCCCCGCTCCCCCCAAGAGCACCCACAGGAGGGGGTACACGGAGTAGAGGATGGCGGCGAAGGCGTTTCCCACGTAGGAGAACAGGAGTCCGTACGCGGCGCCCGCGGCTGCACAAATCGTACCCGAAAGCCCGTGGGCGACCCACCGGTACAGGAAGGGGTCATACCCCAACAGGCGCGTGCGCTCCTCGTGCTCCCTTAGCCCCACGAGGACCCGTCCGAAGGGCGACCGCACGAGCCACAGCGTGCCGAGGAGGGCCCACCCGAACAGCAGCAGGGCCAGGTTGTAGCGGAGGAAAGGCGGGACCTGTACGGGCAGATGGAGTCCCTGATCGGCCCAGGTGATCCGGTTGAAGTGCAGGGTCAAGAGATACCCGGCCTGGCCGAACAGCATGGTCACGAGGGAGAAGCCGAGTCCCCCAGTCCGGAGGACGGGGATCCCCAGAAGGGCCGCGACACCACTCCCCGCGAGCAGGCCAACCAGGAACGCCACGGGCGGTGCCATTCCCAGGTAGTACACGGGGAGGCCCGCGCCATACAGGCCCGCGGCGAAGTACAGGGCATGACCCAGACTCAGTTGTCCCGTATAGCCCAGTAGGAGGTTATAGCCGACGGCGTACGTGCCGAACAGGAGGATCCGGGTCACGAGCCCCTGGTGGTAGGGAGGCAGGACGAACTGCAGCGCCCAAAGTCCCACCAGCACGCCGAGGTGCAACAGTAAAACTCCGCGGGCGGACCTCACGGCGACCACAGCCCTCCGCGCCGCACCACCAGGGCCACGGCCACCAAGAGGGTGGCGACGAGCCGGGCCAGGGTGGGCGTGAAGAACACGGAGAGGAGACCGTCCATCCACCCCACGAGGAGGCTCGCGGCCGCGGTCCCCGCGGGACTGCCGGATCCTCCGAGGAGGATCACCACGAAGGAGAGCAGGAGGACATCGAGGCCCATGAGGGAGTGGGCCTGCTGCACGGGGACGATTAGGACCCCGGCCACGGCCGCAAGCCCTGCGCCCAGGGTCAAGGTCGCGGTGTAGACCCGCCCTGTGGGGACGCCGAGGGCCATCGCCATCTCCGGATCCTGTCGGGTGGCCCGCATCAGGAGGCCGAGATCCGTCCGGCGCAGCAGGACCTCCACGCCGAACAGGAGCCCCGCGGAAAGGCCGGCCACGGCCAGCTTGTAGCCGGAATACCCGAACCACGGGAAGTCCACCGTGGTCCTCAGGGGCAGGGAGACGCTGCGGGCCTCCGGCCCGTAGAGCAGGAGGACGAGCTGCTGGAGGACGTAGGCGAGGCCCAACGTGGCCACGATGGTGGGGTACGGCCGATACCGAAGGGGCCGGAGCACCCACCGGTCCAGCCCTGCCGCCAGGGCCATCACGGCGGCCGGGGCGACGGCCAGGGCGAGGAGGAAGCTACCCGTCGTGGTGGAGAGGCTCCAGGCGAGGAAGGCGCCCAGCATGAAGAATTCGCCGTGGGCCACGTTCACGATGCGCAGGATCCCGAAGCTCAGCGAGAAGCCCACCGCCGTGAGGGCAAGCAGCAATCCCCCAACCGTACCGTCTAGGAGGGCGAGGGCGAGCTGGCCCCAAACGGGCATCTACAGCGGCTGCTTGCGGTAGTCCGCCTCCGGCGGATAGAGTCCGTCCTCAATGCGGGTTCGGTGCACCACACGCAGCTTCCGCCCCTCGACCCGGGAGATGAACTGCTGGCCGAAGACCTGGTGGATCTGGCCCACGAACCGCTTGGGGCCCTGCGGGTGGCCGAGCCCTTCCGCGAAATGCTCCGTGGCCTCCAGGGTCTCGATGAAGGCCCGGTAATCCCGCAGGGTGCGGTTGCGGTAGCCGCTGCGCTCCACGATCTCCTTGATGACGAATAGGGTCTCCCACACCCCGAACATGTGGGAGTAGGTGGAGACGTCCCGGGGGTTGGTCTTGCTCGCGCCGTTCGCGTCCACGCCCACGGCTTCCCGGAACCGCCGCTCCCACGGGGTGTCGTACTGGCCGGCATAGCGGGGCAGGGCCTCCCAGAAGTAGGTGCCCTCGAGGTACTCGAGCCCCGGGCTTGCGAGGTCCACGCCCTCCAGGGAGTCAATAAACCCAAACAGCTGCGGCCGGCGCCGGCCGAAGTACTCCCCCATCTCCCGCACGAAGGTGAGGACCGCGGGTCCCACCATGACGTGGTAGATCACGTCCACGCGGCGGGGGATGCGGGGGAAGTACTTCACGAAGCTGGTTTCCGTGGGCGGGATGGGCACCAAGGCCACGACCTCCGCACCCAGGCGCCGGGCCGCGGCCGTGAAGAAGTCCCGGTGGTCGTAGCCGAAGGCGTAGTCCGGGAAGATCATGGCGATGCGCCGGCCGAGGTTGTTCACGATCCACGGGGCCACCGCGGTCACCTGGGCCCGCACGTCCGTGATCCCGGGTTGAAAAGTCCACCGGTTCAGCCGTCCGGAGGCCACATGGTACCCCTCGCTCACCACGAGGTACGGGATCTTCAGCTCCGCGGCCCGCGGGGCGCACGCCACCACCACGTTGGAGAACAGGGTGCCGAAGATGAAGTCCACCTTGTGCTGCAGGGCCAGCTTCTCCACGACCTCGATCCCGCGCTTGGGGTCCGTGCCGTCGTCCTCCACCACGAGCTGCACGGGCCGGCCCGCGATCCCGCCCTGGGCGTTCAGGACCCGGACCGCGGCCCGGGCGGTGCGCTCGTACCACTTGCCGTACACGGCCCCGATCCCCGTGCGGTGGGCCTGGAGCCCGACCCGGAGGGGAGGTGCGCCCGCCGCCTCCGCGTACACAGAAGGGGCCAGCAGGCGCAGGGCACCCGCGCCCAGGAGCGCTCCCGCAGCCTTCAGCGCCTCCCGGCGGGTCAGTCGCGGAGCGGACACCTCATCCCACCTCCGGCTTAGGCCGTAGGCTCGGGATCGGTTGGGGTGTGGGTTTGGGGGCTTCCGGCGCGGGCGGAGCCGGCGCGGGCTCGGGGGTCGTGCGTTCCGGCGCCTCCCCCCTCATGAGCCGGTCCAGCTCCTCCGCGTCCAGGGTCTCCTTCTCCAGCAGGGCCCGGGCGATCCGTTCCAGCTTGTCCCGATGTGCCTGCAGGGTCACGCGGGCCCGCTCGTAGCACTGGTCGATGATGCGGCGCACTTCCTTGTCGATCTCGTAGGCGATCTCCTCGCTGTAGTTCCGGCTCTCCACCAGGTCCCGTCCCAGGAAGATGGGACCGTGACGCTTGCCGAAGGATATGGGCCCGAGTTTCTCGGACATGCCGTATTCTGTGACCATGCGGCGGGCCATGTCCGTGGCCTGCTCGAAGTCGTTCTCCGCGCCTGTCGTGACCTCCCCGAACACGAGTTCCTCCGCCACCCGGCCGCCCATGGCCACGGTGATCTCGTCCAGGAGCTCCGACCGCGTGCGGGTGTACCGGTCCTCCGGCGGCATGCCCATCACGTAGCCCAGGGCCATGCCGCGGGAGACGATGGTGACCTTGCTGGGCGGGTCCGCGTGCGGCAGGAGCTTGCGCAGCAGGGCGTGTCCGGCCTCGTGGTAGGCTACCAACTCCCGCTCCCGGGGGGAGAGCACCCGGCTGCGGCGCTGCGGTCCTGCGATGACCCGCTCGATGGCCTCGTCGAACTCCGCCATGGTGATCTTGCGCTTGTTGCGGCGGGCGGCAAGGAGGGCCGCCTCGTTCACGAGGTTCGCCAGGTCCGCACCCGAGAAACCCGGCGTACGCTTTGCGAGCAGGTCCACGTTCACGTCCTCTGCGAGGGGCTTGCCCCGCAGATGGACCTCCAGGATGGCCTTGCGGCCCTTGGTGTCGGGGTTGTCCACGATGATGCGGCGGTCGAAGCGGCCGGGGCGCAGCAGGGCCGGGTCCAGGATGTCGGGCCGGTTGGTGGCCGCGATGACCACGATGCCGGAGTTGGGGTCAAACCCGTCCATCTCCACCAGGAGCTGGTTTAGGGTCTGCTCCCGTTCGTCGTGGCCGCCGCCCAAGCCTGCACCCCGCTGCCGGCCTACCGCGTCGATCTCGTCGATGAACACCAGGCACGGCGCGCTCTTCTTGGCCTGGTCGAACAGGTCCCGGACCCGGCTTGCGCCCACCCCCACGAACATCTCCACGAACTCCGACCCCGAGATGGAGTAGAAGGGCACCCCCGCCTCACCCGCCACCGCCTTCGCCAAGAGGGTCTTGCCGGACCCCGGCGGTCCCACGAGGAGTACCCCTCGGGGAATCTTGGCTCCCAGGGCCTGGAACTTCTTGGGGTGCTTGAGGAACTCGATGATCTCCTGGAGCTCCTCCTTCGCCTCGTCCACGCCTGCCACGTCGTCGAAGGTCACCCGGGGCTTGGACTCGTGGTGCAGCCGGGCCCGGCTCTTCCCGAAGGACATGGCTTGGTTGCTGCCCGTCTGCGCCTGCCGGATCATCAGGAACCACAGCCCGATGATGAGCAGCACGGGGAGGAAGCTGCTGAGGAGGTTCGGCCACGGGGAGTTCCGGGCGGAGGCTTCGATCCGGAAGGGGATCCGCCGCTCCCGCAGCATCTGCTGGATCTGCGCGGTGGTTTCCCGGGAGTAGGTGGTGCGGAAGGGCTGTCCGTCCCGGGTGGTGCCGTAGATGGCACTGGAGTCCTCGTTGAACACCACGACATCCCGGATCTGGCCCGCCTCCACCCAGTTCAGGAACTGGCTGAAGTCCACCTGGTGCGGGGTCGTCCGGGTGGTTCGGTACATCGGCACCAGGACGAACAGCACCACGGCGATCACCAAGGACCAGATCACGAGGCTGCGCAGGTACCGATTCGTCACGTCCGCCTCCTACCGGCCACCTCCGGCCGCCCCATTATAGCACCCCGCGGCCGCTCCCCCGGCCTCCAGCCGCCACGCCCGAATCCGGAGGCACCGGCCGTCCCGGGCCCTCGGGAGGAGCGCGACCCGGTACCCGATCACCCACAGGACCTCGCCGTCCCGGGTGGCCACGATTCCCACCCGGTCCCGCTCCCACCGGGGCACGCCCGCCTCCGTGAGGAGGTCCTGGACCTTGCGATGGCCTCCCCGCAGCCGGATGCGGTCCCCGGGCCGGCGGTTACGGAGCACAAGCCCCCGCTGTGCCACCGCGGGATCCAGCTCGATCTCCCACTCCCCGCCGCCCCACCAGGAATCCCCCTCGGGCTCGATGGTCGCCTCCACCAGGAGCCCGAGCTCCGTGCTGATCGCCTGACCCGGGACCGGGATCGGCACCTCCACGGAGGAGCAAGACGACGGAGTTTCCTTCACCAGGATCAGCACGTCCCGGGCCACCCGCACCCGGACGTCGTGCGGGAGGGTGAACTCCTTCCCGGTCTCGCCTCGGGCGGCGGCCCGCCGGACCTGCTCAAGGTGAACGAAGGAGGCGTCCGGTCCCGTTCCCAGCTCGTTGAGGACCGACCGGAGGAGACGCCGTTGGAGGGCCGGGGCGAGTTCCTCGAACCCCAGACGGTCGATGCGCACCTCCTCAGCTGACCGGGAGACCACCAAGGTCTGCTGGAGGGCCTCCAGCTGCTCCCGCCACCACGCCTCCTCCTCCCGCACCACCTCCGCGAGGTGCGCGAGGGCTTCCTGGATCCGCGGATTCTCCTGCTCCAGCAGGGGGAGGATGCGGTGCCGGATCCGGTTACGCTGACGGGAGAGGTCCAGGTTCGTCGCATCCTCCCGCCAGGAAACCCCGAGGGTCTCGAGGAAGGCCCGGAGGTCGCGGCGGCGGGTCCACAGCAAGGGCCGCACCACCTCGATCCCAAAGCCCAGGGGCCGGCGGGGCATAATCCCGACGAGGCCCGGCACCCCGGTTCCCCGCACGAGCCGCATCAGCACGGTCTCCGCTTGGTCGTCGAGGGTATGTCCCGTGGCCACCAACGAGGCACCCACGGCCTCCGCCATCCGGGCCAGGGCCCGGTAGCGGGCCTCCCGGGCCCGGGCCTCGAGATCCGGATCCTCAGGGGTAAGTCCCGTCAGGCGCTCCAGGTGGAAGGGGATTCCGAGCTCCGCCGTCATACGCTCCACGAACGCCGCGTCCTCCTCCGCCTCAGGGCGCAGGCCGTGGTGCACGTGGCCGACGGCGAGCGCAAGGCGCCAGGCGTCCGGGAAGTGCCGCAGGATGTAGAGGAGGGCGGTACTGTCGGCGCCGCCCGAGCAGGCCACGAGGATCCGAGCCCCCGGTTCGAAGAGGCGATGCTCGCGTACCGCTTCCTCGACGCGGGCGACCAAACGATCCACGGACCCCATGATCCCCTTCGCCGCGCACGGAGCGGCAGGCGCACCGAGCTGGTGGCGGCGGTGGGACTCGAACCCACGACACCGCGGGTATGAGCCGCGTGCTCTGGCCTCTGAGCTACGCCGCCCCCCTTCTTTTTACCACCTCCCGGATCCCGGGGGAAGCCGAGGGGATTGCACGGACGGCTACAATGGCGGTGATGCGTCGGGCTTGGGGAGCCTTGCTCCTCCTGGTGGTGGCCGCCCTCCTCCGGTTCTGGCGGTTGGGGGAACCTCCCCGGCAGTACTTCGACGAGATCTACTACGCCCGCACGGCCCAGGAGTACCTCACGGGACAACCCATCTACGAGTGGACCCACCCGCCGCTTGGTAAGCTCCTCATCGCGGGCGGCGTGTGGGTCTTCGGGTTCCACCCGTGGGGCTGGCGCTTCAGCGCGGCCCTGGCGGGCGTGCTCACGATCGCCGCCCTCTACGCCCTCGGGCGGGCGGTGCTCACGGACCCCCGCAAGGCCCTCGGGGTGGCCGCCCTGGGGACCGTGGACGGGCTGTTGCTCGTGGAGTCCCGGATCGCGAAGCCCGAGATCTTCCTCCTCCTGTTCGGAACGGCAGCGTATGCGGCGTGGTGGACGGGCGTGCGCACCCGCCATCCCGGGTGGTACCTCCTCGCGGGGCTTTGCGCGGGTGCGGCCGTGGCCACGAAGTGGACGGGGCTCGCGGCCCTGGCGGTCCTCCTCGGGAGCGCTCTGCTCCTCTGGCGGCGCGGAACGCTCCCGTGCCCGGCTGTGGCCGTTGCGGCCCTGCTCCTCCTTCCCCTCCTGCCCTACCTGGGCTCGTACGTGCCCCACCTCCTGCGCGGGGAGTCCGTCGGGGATCTCCTGCGCCTGCACCAGAACATGTACCGGTACCACAGCACCCTAGTAGCCACGCACCCGTACGCCAGCCGCTGGTGGAGCTGGCCGCTCCTTCTGCGGCCCATGTGGTACCACTACGAGGCGCACGGAGGGGTGATGACCGGGATCTTCGCCGTCGGCAACCCCGTCGTGTGGTGGGCCATCTTGCCCGCGGTGGGGTTCGTGACCTGGCGCGCCCTCCGGGGGCGCACCACGTCGGATCTCTTCGTGCTCTCCGGTTTTCTCCTGAACTACCTCCCCTATGCCTTCATCGGCCGGCTGCTGTTCATCTACCATATGCTGCCGGCCCTTCCGTTCGCCTACGTGAGCCTGGTGGAGGCCCTGGAGGCGGTGGGGCGACGGTGGGGAGGGGCGTGGCCGCGGGCTTACCTCCTGGCCGCAGCCCTGGTGTTCCTGTACCAGCTTCCCGTCCTGGTGGCCTACCCGGTCCCCGCCCAGTGGCTGCGGTGGTGGATCTGGATGCCCTCATGGGTATGAAGCCCGCCCTGAGCGCCTTCTTCCCCGCCTACAACGAGGAGGGCAATATCGCAGCGACCGTGCGCCAGGCGTTGGAGGTGCTGCCCGCGTACGCGGATCCCTTCGAGGTGATCGTGGTGGACGACGGGAGCATGGACCGCACCGCGGAGGTGGTGCGGGCGATTGCGGCCGAAGACCCCAGGGTGCGGCTCGTGCAGCACGGCCGCAACCGGGGCTACGGCGCAGCCCTGCGCACGGGATTCGCAGCCGTCCGGTACGACTGGGTCTTCTTCAGCGACGCGGACCTCCAGTTCGACCTCAAGGACCTCCCACGCCTCCTCGTCCACCTCGACCACGCGGACCTCATCGTGGGCTACCGGCTCCGGCGCCGGGATCCGCTCCACCGCCGCCTCATCAGCCGGGTCTGGAACTGGCTTGTGCGGTGGGGGTTTGGGGTCCGGGTGCGGGACGTAGACTGCGCGTTCAAGCTGGTGCGCCGGGAGCTCGTGCAGCGCCTTCCCTTACGGTCCGAAGGGGCCTTCCTCAGCACGGAGCTCCTGTGCCGGGCCGCGGCGGCCGGGGCCCGGATCGTGGAGGTCGGGGTCCCGCACTACCCCCGGCGGTGGGGGAAGCAGGGCGGCGCGAGCTTCCGGGTGATCCTGCGGGCCCTCGTGGAGCTGTGGCGGCTGTGGGGAGAGCTCAGGCGCCCTTCCGCATCGTGAGCCACAGCATCCCCCCAAGGAGGAGCAGGTGGAGGCCGGAAAGGGTGGCCGTCACCGGCGGCGTGAACAGGGCCCAGACCGCACTCCCGAGGGGCGTGCGGTACGGGGGGTGGAGGCTCAGGTAGGCGAGGCCGTAGACGGAGCCGATGACGAGCAGGGCGGAAAGCCCTACAACAAGCCAGGCTGGCGCCCTCCTGTGGCTCCAGGCGAGGAGTCCGAACGGAAGCGCGGGAAACAAGTAGCGTTCGTGCATCCGGGTGCCCAGGGTGAAGGCGGCGACGGAGAGGGTTGCCGCGGCGAGGAAGGAGGACTCCAGTTCCCTCCCCCGGACACCCCGCAAGAGGACCAGGCCGCCCACGCCGCCCAAAAGCCCTACCCCCCATGCGGCCGCGGGAAGGCCAAGCACCGTTGTGGCATCGGGCTTCCAGTTGAGGCCCAGGAGGTGCCACAGGTTGAGGGCGTTCACAGACCCGTAGGGGTAGACCTGGGAAGCCCGGAGGACGAGGGCAAGAAGGCCCGTGGGCGTCAGTCCGAACAGCAGGGAGGGAAGGACGACAGCCGCGAACCCAGCTCCTACGGCCCGCACCCGATCCTCCGGACGCATCCCGGAACGCACCGCCCACAGGACCAGCACGGGCAGGACCAGGAGGTACTGGGGCTTGGTGAGCACTCCGAAGCCGAGGAGCGCACCTCCCAGGGGCGTCCGACCGGCCTGAAGCGCCCACCAGCCTCCCAGCACCCATGCCATGGCCACGGACTCCGCCTGCCCCCACAGGGCGCCGATGAGGAGAACCGCGGGGTTCCAGAGGTACCACCGGGCAGCCCGAGGGCCTCCCAACCGCAGGAGCCACCCCGCCACCACGAAGTCCGCGAGGGCCGGGGGGAGCTTGACGAGGATTGGGCCGGCGGCGGGCAGGAGCCGGATCAGGAACCCAAGCGGCCAGAGCACCAACAGGTACCCGGGGGTGTAGTCCACGAAGACGTCCGGGGCGTAGAAGCGCCCCGGACCCACCTGGCTCAACCGGACCGCCCAGGCCTGAAACGCGGCCACGTCCACCGCATGCCCGGGGAGGAGCAGGAGAACGCCCCGCAGGAGCGCAGCCCAAACCCAGGGGAATCCCCTCACGGGAACATGGTAGCGGATCCCAGGAACTCGGCCGGAGAGCGCGAAGATGGAGGGGGAGGCCGGGATGCGGATCGGGGTACCGAGGGAGCGCAAGGATCAGGAGTACCGGGTCGGGATCACGCCCGCGGGCGTGATGCAGCTCGTGGAAGCGGGGCACGAGGTGCTCATCGAGGCCGGGGCGGGCGAGGGCAGCGGGTTCTCGGACGAGGAGTACCGGCGCCGGGGTGCTCGGATCGTCCGGGACCCCGCGGAGGTCTGGGGGTGCGAGCTGGTGATGAAGGTGAAAGAGCCCCTCCCGGAGGAGTACCAGTACCTGCGGCCCGGGCTCGTGCTATTCGCCTTCCTGCACCTGGCCGCCGACCCGCAGCTCACCTCAGCCCTTCTCCGGTCCCGGGTGGTGGCCATCGCCTACGAGACCGTGCAGCTCCCGGACGGTGACCTTCCCCTTCTCGTCCCCATGAGCGAGGTGGCCGGGAAGCTCGCGATCCAGGAAGCGGCGTACCACCTGAAGCGAACGCAGGGCGGGAAGGGCACGCTCCTCGGAGGTGTGACGGGCGTGGCCCCCGGGACCGTGGTGATCCTCGGCGGCGGGGTGGTGGGCACGAACGCGGCGCGGGTGGCCTTAGGGATGGGAGCTCAGGTCACCATCCTCGAGCGGAACTTCCGCCGGATGCTGTTTCTGGACGACGTGCTCCACGGCCGGTTTCAGGTACTCATGAGCAACCCCTATACCATCGAGCAGGCGGTGGCCTACGCGGACGTGCTGGTGGGCGCGGTCCTGGTCCCGGGCGCCCGGACCCCACGGCTCGTGACGGAGGAGATGGTGAAGAGCATGAAGCCGGGGTCCGTGATCGTGGACGTCTCCATCGACCAGGGAGGATGCGTCGAGGGGATCCGGCCCACTACCCACAGCGACCCCGTGTACGTCCGGCACGGGGTGATCCACTACGCGGTCACCAACATGCCCGCCGCCGTCCCCCGCACGTCCACCGTCGCCCTCACCAACGCCACCATCGGGTACGCCCTCCAGATCGCCACGAAGGGGTGGCAGAGGGCCTGCCGGGAGGATCCCGCGCTCACAAAGGGGCTCAACGTGGTGGACGGCACGGTCACCCATCCGGGTGTGGCGGAATCCCACGGACTCCCCTACACCCCTCCGGAGGAGGTCCTCGGAAGGGCCGGCTAGACGTCCCGGAAGATGGCGAGGGGCTCGCGGGGCCACTCCGGCCGGACCCGGCCGGCCGCGATCTCCTCGAGGGCGATGGTGACGGGGTTCTGGGAGTCCACGTCCACGAGGGGCAACTGTCCAGCCCCGAGCTGCTGGGCCCGTTTGGCGGCCAGCATCACCAGGGCGTACTTGTTGGGAACCTGTGCGAGCAGCACCTCGATGGGCGGACGGATCACCGCTTCTCACCTCGCCTGGCCTCCATTGTACCGGACCCCGCCCGGCCGTCAAACCGCGTTCGACCGGTAGGCCGCGCACAGCCTCCGGACCGGACATTGGCCGCAGAGGGGCCTCCGGGCCCGGCAGATCCTGCGGCCGTGCCGCACCAGAAGAAGGGGGAAGGCCGCGTACCGCTCGGGTGGGACGAGGGATTCCATCCACCCGTGAGCGGCCTCCCGAGACATCCACCTGGGAAACAGCCCGATCCGGCGGGAGGCTGGGATCTGCTCATCGGGCAGAGGCGGAGGCCGCCGTGCCTACCGCCCGGGCTAGGGCGAGGGCGTTGTGCACCGCGTGCCCTGCCACGTCGTTGTTGTAGAACACGTACACGTCCCGGCCCTCCCGGAGCGCCTCCGCCACCCATGCGGCGTCCGCGCGGATGTGGGCCTCGGCGTAGCAGCCGTGATAGGGAGCGCCGGGGCCGTGCCGTCGCAGGTAGCTCCAGCTTGCCGTATGCGGCACTAGAACCGCTGGCCGGTCAAGTAGATAGGGGGCCATGCCCGGGAGCAGGACCTGAGCAGGCCAGTCCGCGGCCACCACCGCCACATCATACGCCCGCAGTCGTGTGAACACGGATGCGTCGAACCATGACGGGTCCCGGAACTCGAAGGCATGCCGGACAGACGACGGAAGCATCCTCAGGAACGCCTCCAGCAGGTCCACGTCCGCCCGGAACCGGCCCGGAAGCTGCCACAGCACGCAGCTCAGGCGAGCTCCGAGGGGCTCTACGTACGCGAAGAGCCGCGCGAGGGCTTCTTCTACGTCCCGCAGCCGCCGGAGGTGGGTGATAAACCGGCTTCCCTTGAGCACGAAGCGGAACCCTTCCGGGACCTGACGGGCCCATGTCTGAAACGCCGTCCGGGGCGGCAGGCGGTAGAAGGTGACGTTGAGCTCCACCGCGTGGAAGTGCCGGGCGTAGTACGAGAGCCACCGCCGTTGCGGAAGGCCCTCCGGGTAGAACACCCCGACCCAATGCCGGTAGGTGAACCCGGAGGTGCCGATCCACGCGGTGGCCACGGATCACCGCTCCAGGCGGATCCGGGCGAACCGGCGCTTTCCGACCCGCACCACCATGCCGTCCCGGACCACCACCCGCTCCTCGGGGTCGCGCAACCGCACCCCGTCCAGGCTCACCCCGCCCTGCAGGAGGAGCCGGCGGGCCTCGCTGTGACTCGGAGCGAGCCCCGCCCGCACCACCAGCCGTGCCACGGGCAGACGGCCCTCCACGAGCTCCTCCTCCCGGATGGAGACCTCGGGGATCTGCTCGGGGAGCTCCTTGCGGGCGAAGACCCGGTCGAAGGCCGCCTCCGCGGCCCGGGCGGCTTCCCCCCCGTGCCAGAGGCGCACGATCTCCCAGGCGAGCCGCCGCTTGGCATCCCGGGGGTGCACGATCCCCCGCTGGAGTCCCTCCACCAGGGCCCGAACGTCCTCCTCGGGGAGTTCCGTGCACAGCTCGAAGTAGGTGGGCATCAGGTCATCCGGGATGGACATCACCTTGCCGTACATCTCCTCCGGGGGCTCGGTGATGCCGATGTAGTTGCCCAGCGACTTGCTCATCTTCTCCACGCCATCCAGCCCCGGGAGAAGCGGCATGAGGAAGGCCACCTGCGGGGGTTGACCGAACTCCCGCTGGAGGTTGCGGCCCATGAGGAGGTTGAACTTCTGGTCCGTTCCCCCGAGCTCCACGTCCGCCTGGAGGGCCACGGAGTCGTACGCCTGGCAGAGGGGGTAGAGGAGCTCGTGGAGGCCGATGGGGATGCCCTCGCGCCACCGCTCCGTGAAGTCGTCCCGCTCCATCACCCGCGCCACCGTGACCTTGCTCGCGAGCCGGATCACGTCCGCAAACTGCATGGGACCCAGCCACTGACTGTTGAACACCACCCGGGTACGCTCTGGATCCAGGATTCGGCTGTACTGCATCCGGTAGGTGGCGGCGTTGCGCGCCACCTCCTCGGGACTGAGCATGGGCCGGGTCTGCTTCTTTCCGGACGGGTCCCCGATGAGGGCGGTGAAGTCCCCGATCACGAGGATGGCCTCATGCCCGAGGTCCTGGAACTGCCGGAGCTTGCGCAGCACCACCGCAAACCCCAGGTGGATGTCGGGTGCCGTCGGATCCAGCCCCAGCTTCACCCGGAGAGGCCGTCCCTCCCGCAGCTTTGCGAGGAGCTCCTCCTCCGAGACGATCTCCGCAGCCCCCCGGCGCAACAGCGCCAGCTGCTCCTCCGGCAGGAGCCCCGTCCTCATCGCGGCCTCCGCGAGCCCCAGGTGAACACCTCCGGGTGGGCCCGCAGGGCCAGGAGCAGGGGGTACCCGATCCCGTAGCAGGCCACGAGCTGGCCCACCAACACAGTCCCGACCGTCGGCCAGTACGGTACGCCCGCGAGGAACTGGAGGTAGAGGGGGACCCCCAAGGCGTTGACCACCACGGGCGGAAGCGGCGCAAGCCAGGGCCGAGGCATCCGAGCGGTGAGGAACGCGGCGAGGAGGCTCAGGAGGGTACCAAGCACCGTGTCCACGAGGCCGTACGGACCCAGGAGGTTAGCCACAAATACTCCCACCCCGATCCCCAGGGTTCCGCCTACGGGATCGAGGTACGGAAGGACCGTGAGGGCCTCGGAGACCCGGACCTGGACCGGTCCGTACCCGAGTTCCCCCAGGGAGACGGTGGCGGCAGCGTACACGGCGGCGATCAGGGCAGCCCGCACCATCACCCCGACTTCCCATTTTCGGGTCATCTTCCTCCCTCCCCGACTGCGAAGAGGTTGATGCCCACCGCGCCCGCCCGCGCGGCGTCGAGCACCCCGCGCAGGTCCGTCACCGTTTCGTCTCCCACCAGGGGGAGCCGGCTCGCCCGCCGGACCACCCGGGAAAGCCCGTCCAGCAGCCGCGCGAGGAGGTAGGTGGAGCCCAGCGGGCACACTTCTCCCCATCCCTCAAGCCCTTCGTCCGTGATCACCCGAACCACGGTGGAGGGGAGGGTGGAGATCACGCGCCCACCCGACATCCCATAGGCCCCGTGGGCGTAGGTGAGCGCGTAGCCGTAGACCTCAAGGCGGGTGATCCTCACGGCGCGAGCTCCACGATGGTGGCACCCTCCCCGCCCTCGTGCGGTGGAGCCGGGTGAAACCGGACCTCGGGGTGGGCGGCCAGGGCTTCGTGCACGGCCCGGCGGAGGGTACCTGTTCCCTTCCCGTGGACCACCACGAGGCGCGGAAGCCCCGAACGCAGCGCCGCGTCCAGGGCCCGCTCGAGCTCCCATACCGCGTCGTCTGTCGTCATGCCCCGCAGGTCCAGCCGGGCAGGGACCTGAGGGGCGGGAGGAGGCGGAGACGGGATCTGGGGCCGGACGGAGGAACCAGCGCCGCTTGGCGCCCGCAGATCGGACTTCGGAACCCGCACCTTCCACCGACCGACCTGCACCTCCACCTCGCCCCGCTCCGTGATCCCCACCACGGTCCCCTCGGCCCGGAGGGAACGGACCCGCACCCGATCGCCGGGTGCCACGGACTCGAGGGGTTGTCCGGCCTCCTCGGCCTGCCCGTCCTGCACCGCCCTCACGAGCTCCGCAAGCCGCGCCCTGGCCTGCTCTGTGTCTTGCAAGGTCTTGCGGCCCCGCAGCTCGGTAAGGATGGCGTCGACCTCCCCGCGGGCCCGCTCCACGAGCGCTCTGGCCTCCTCCCGGGCCTTCCGCAGCAGCCGCTCCCGCTCCGCCTGGAGCTCCGAGCGCAGGGCCTCGTACCGCCGGCGCTCCTCCTCCGCCTCCCTCCGAAGCCGCTCCGCCTCCTCCCGGGCGGTCGCCATCCGCCGGTGGTCCGCGCTCAGGCCTGCCAGCACGGCCTCCACCTCCGCCACCCCGCGCCGGAGGAAGCTGCGGGCCCGCTCCAGGACCTCCGCGCTCAGCCCTAGGCGCTGGGCGATTACGAAGGCGTGGCTGCTGCCGGGGATGCCGAGGCACAGCCGGTAGGTGGGTTGCAGGGTCTCCACGTCGAACTCCACGGAGGCGTTCTCCACGCCCGCCCGCTCGTAGGCCATGGCCTTCAGCTCCCCGTAGTGGGTGGTGGCCACCACGCAACACCCCCGCTCGTGCAGGGTCTCGAGGATGGCCCGGGCCAAGGCCGACCCCTCCGCGGGATCAGTCCCCGCGCCGATCTCATCGAGGAGGACAAGGGAGCCGGGCTTCGCATTTTTCAGGATCTCCACGATGGCCTGCAGGTGGCTGCTGAAGGTGGAGAGGGACTGCTCGATGCTCTGCTCATCCCCGATGTCCGCGAACACGTGAGGGAACACGCCCATGCGGCTGCGGGGGGAGGCGGGGACGAAGAGCCCTGCCTGCAGCATGAGCTGCAAAAGCCCGATGGTCTTGAGGGTCACGGTCTTGCCGCCCGTATTCGGGCCCGTGAGGACCAGGGTGTGGAAGTCTACCCCGAGCCGCACGTCCACGGGGACGAGCGGCCGCCGCGGATCCGCCCGCTGGGCGTAGATGAGGAGCGGGTGTCGGGCTTGGACGAGCTCCAGCTGCGGATGGGGCACAAGCTCGGGGAGGCATGCGTCGAGCTCGTCCGCGAGCCGCGCCTTGGCAAGCGCCACATCCAGGCGGGCGAGGATCCGCACCGCCTGCTCCAGGTCCGCGGCGTCGGCGGCCACCCGCTCCGACAGCCGGCGGAGGATCCGCTGGATCTCCCGCTCCTCCTCGCCCCGCAGGGCCCGGATGCGGTTCCCGAGGTGCACGGCCACGAGGGGCTCCATAAAGGCGGTGGCCCCGCTACTGGACTGATCGTGGAGGATCCCCGGGAACTGGTGCACGTACGGCTGCTTGACGGGCACCACGTACCGGTCGCCCCGGACGGTAATGATGGGGTCCTGGAGCATGCGGCTGTAGCGGGGTGAGCGCACGAGCTCCTCGAGCTTCCTCCGCAGCTCCTGCTCGGTGGCCCGCAGCTGCCGCCGGATGCGGGCAAGCTCTGGACTCGCGGAGTCGAGGACCGATCCGTCCTCCCCGATGGCCCGCTCCAGCTCCGCCTCCAAGGGTTCAAAGGTCGGCAGGTCCCGGACCAAAGCCCCAACTAGCGGCACCCTTTCCGCCCGGGAACGCACGGCCCCCTTGACGGTTCGGGCGGCGCGGGCGGTGTGGAGGACCTGCAGGAGGTCCTCCGGCCTGAGGGTTCCCCCGACCCGCACCCGGGCGAGATGCGGCCGCAGGTCGTGCACCCCGCGGAGGGACAGCTCTCCTTCCCACAGGAGCAACCGGGCCTCCGCGGTCTCCCAAAGCCGCTCCTGCACCTCCCGGAAGTCCGTGGCGGGCAGGAGCCCTAAGCCGAGCTCGGCGCCGACGGAGGTCTCCGTGAGCTGCACGAGCCGATCCCGGATCTTGGTGAACTCCAGGACCCGAAGGGTGCGCTCGTCCATGCCTACATCCCCGCGCCATTGTATACCGGTCGGGAAAGGCATGGGCTATCGGGGTCTACGAACCGCCACGGACGCTCTTGGGCGCGCCGGATCCCGATGCGCGGGGTGGTGCGGATGCGGCGGGGAGGAGTTCCCGGCGCTAGGTAGAGGGGGCCGGGCCGGGTGAGGTCGGCGCCGTTGAAGGAGAGGTCGATGGCGAAGGCCTGGGTCAGCCGGCCCGGGCCGCTACTTAACAGCCTCACCTCCTCCACGCCCCGCAGCCGCCGCATGACGTCCAGCCCCTCGAGGGGCTCTGCGGCTCGAAGCAGCACCGCGCCCGGCGTGCCCTCGGGCTCGGTCACCACGTTGAGGCAGTGGTGGTTGCCGTACGTGACGTACACGTACGCGATCCCCGGAGGCCCCCACATGATGGCGCTGCGGGCGGTGCGGCGGTAGGCGTGGCTTGCGGGGTCCTGCGGCCCGAGGTAGGCCTCCACCTCCACAAGGCGCCCCACAAGCCGCACCCCATCCGGGAGCGTCCGCACGAGGAGCGCCCCGAGGAGGTCCGGAGCCACCTCCAGGGTGGGACGGGCGAAGAAGCGAGGGGGAAGGGGAGTCGGCGTGCCTTCCTGGGTCATCCGGACCGGGGGCGGCGAGCAGGACGCTTGCGGCCCAGCACCTCGAGGAGCCTCCGCAGGGGCAGGGTGTTCACCACGTCCTTGGGCTCCGCCCATCCCCGGCGGGCCGTGCCCACCCCCAGCTCCATGTACCGGAGCTGGGCAGGGCTGTGGGCGTCCGTGTTGATGCACAGCAGCACCCCGTGCTCCTTTGCCAGGCGCACGTGGACGTCCTTGAGGTCCAACCGCTCCGGGGCCGCGTTCACCTCGAGGATGGTGCCCGTCTTCCGGGCCGCCTCCACCAGCCGCTCCACGTCCACGGAGTACGGATCCCGCTGCTGGATGAGTCGGCCCGTGGGGTGCCCCAGGATCGTCACGTAGGGGTTGTGCATGGCCCGGACGATGCGCTCCGTCATGGCCTGGGTGTCCATCCGGAAGTGGGTGTGCACGGAGGCCACGACGACGTCCAGTTCCGCTAAGACCTCATCGGGGTAGTCCAGGGAGCCATCCGGAAGGATGTCCACCTCAGCCCCGATGAGGACCGTGATCCCCTCCAGCCGCTCGCTGAGCCGGCGGACGTCCCGGATGTGGCGCCTGAGGTCCTCCACCGTCACCCCGCCTGCGAACTTCAGGCTCTGGGAGTGGTCCGTGATGCAGATGTACTCGTAGCCGAGGGACCGGGCGGCTTGCGCCATCTCCTCCGCGGTGGCCGCCCCGTCGCTCCACTTCGTGTGCATGTGGAGGTCGCCCCGGATGTCCTGGAGGGCCACCAGGTTCGGAAGCGTCCCGCGCTCCGCGGCCTCCAGCTCCCCCTGGTCCTCCCGCAGCTCCGGCGGGATCCACGGGAGCCCCACGGCCGCGTACACCTCCTCCTCGGTCCGGCCCGCGATCCGCCTCTCGCCCCGGAAGACCCCGTATTCGTTGATCTTGAGACCCGCCCGCACGGCCCGCTCCCGCAGCTTGATGTTGTGCTCCTTGCTGCCCGTGAAGTACTGCAGGGCGGCTCCGAAGGACGCGGGCTCCACGACCCGCAGGTCCGCCTGGATCCCGACCCGCAGCAGGACGCTGCTGCGGGTCGTCCCGTGCGAGAGGACTTCTCCGACCTCCGGCATCCGCACGAAGGCCTCCATGGGCTCCTCCGGCCGGCTGCTGGTGACGAGGATGTCGATGTCGCCGATGGTGTCCTTCATCCGGCGGAGGCTCCCGGCCACGCTGATCTGGCGGACGGAGGAGAGCTTGCGAAGCCGTGCCACGATCTCCTGGGCGTACGGAAGCACACTTCCCAGCGGAAGCCGGGACCCTGCACGGTGCACCTGCTCGATCCCGCGCAGGATGTTCTCGACGGTTTTCGGGCCCATCCGGGGAAGGCCCACCAACCGGCCCGAGCGGGCCGCTTGCTCCAGCTCTTCGAGGGTGGTGATCCCGAGGTGCTGGTAGATGAGCATAGCGGTCTTGGGCCCAAGCCCGGGAACCCGCAGGAGCGTGGTGATGCCCGCCGGAAGCTCCCGCAGAAGCTCTTGGTGATAGGTGATCTTCCCCGTGCGCAGGTACTCCTGGATCTTCTCCGCGATGCTCTTGCCGACCCCTGGGATCTCCTCTAGGGCCCCACGGGCCGCGAGCTCCTCCACGTCCTCCGTGAGGCTCTCCAGGGCCCGGGCAGCCCGGCGGTAGGCGTTTACGCGGAAGGGGCTTTCGCCCTTCAGCTCCAGGAGGTCTGCGATCTCGTTCAACAGCGCGGCCAGCTCCAGGTTCCTCATCAGAAGGACTCCCCGCCCGGACCCAGCTCCGGGATCCTCCACGGGAGGACCGCGTTGAGCCCCCGCACCGCCGCCGCCTCCCAGGCCACGATCCGGGGCGCGAGCCGGGACCGCTCGATATCCGGCCGGACCGCCTGGGCGAAGGGCGCGGCCAGGAGGAAGACGAGGAAGACCATGGAGAGCACCGTTCCCTTGAGGACACCTAAGAGCCCGCCGAGGAGGATGTTGAGGCCGGTGGCGGCCTTCCGGCCGACGAGGGCCGCGGTGAGGTAGTTGCCCACCACCACCAGCACCACCCACATCCCCGCAAAGGTCAGGGTGGCCGCCCAGTCCGGCCAGGGGAAGTCGCGGCCGAAGAGCGCTTGGGCTGCGGGCTTGTAGAACCGAGAGGTGAGCCAGAACGCGAGGCAGAGGAAGAAGGTCTCCACGAAGGTGCGTACGGGGCCCCGCTGCAGCCCCGAGAGGATCATGACCAGAACAAACGCCAGGACGACCCAGTCCACCCACGTCATGCCGCGGCCTCCACCCCTGGATTCGCGGCACGAACTTGACTTCCTGCGTCCTACGCACCCCGGATCCGCGCGCCGAAATGCCGCCCGAGGCTCTCCCGGATCCTCTCCAGGATCGCGTCCACCTCCCGGGCCTCCAGGGTGCGGTCCGGGGCCCGGAACCGGAGGGAGAAGGCCACGCTCTTGTGGCCGGGCGGAACCTGAGGCCCTTGGTACACGTCGAAGGGCTCGCAGGCCTCCAGGAGCAGGCCCGCTTCCCGGGCGATCGCCTCCCGGAGCTCTCCCGCGGTCACCTCCTCCCGCACCACCACGGCCAGGTCCCGGTCCACCGCGGGGTACCGGGGCAGCGGACGGAATTCCGGGGGTTGAGCGTGACGCAGGAGCGGGGCGAGCTCGAGCTCGGCCACGTAGGCCCTCTCCCGCAGATCGTACGCCTCCGCCACCTGAGGGTGCACCTCCCCAATCCACCCGATCCGCTGGCCCCCCAGCCAGACGGAGCTCGACCGGTAGGGGTGGAGCCAGGGGGCGACCTCGGGCGTAAGCCGCCACTCCGGGATGTGCAGGGCCTCGAAGAGGGTCTCGAGGTCCCCCTTCAGGTGGTAGAAGGTGGTCTCCACCACCTCCTCCGGCAGGTTCCAGCGGCCCAGGACCACCCGGCCCATCCGGGCAATGCCCACGGCCTTGCGTTCCTCCCACCCTCCCTCGGTTTGGAAGTACACGCGGCCGATCTCGAAGATGTGCACATCCCGGTTGCCCCGGGCGCGGTTCGTGCGCAGGACCTCAAGGAGGGACGGAATCAAGGTGGTTCGGAGGTGGGTGTGCTCCTCCGTGAGGGGGTTCAGGAGCTTGGGAGCTTGGCGCAGGGGGTGATCAGGCGGGATGCGGATGCGGTCCAGCTCCCGGGGATGAAAGAGCGAGAGGGTGAAGACCTCCGTGAGGCCGCTGCGCAGCAGCGTCTCCCGCACCTCCCGCTGCCGCGCGAGCTCCTCCGGCAGCTGACCGACCCCCATCTCGCCCCGAGGAAGGGTCTCCGGAATCCGGTCATACCCCCAAAGCCGGGCCACCTCCTCGATGAGGTCCTCCTCCCGCTCCACATCCCGGCGGTGCGGAGGCACCCGGACCACGGCCTGATCTTCCCGGGCTTCGACCCCGAACCCCAGCCGCCGCAGGATCCCCTCCGCCTCCTCCCGGGGAATCGAGACCCCGACCACCCGGTGGAGGCGGTCGTACCGAAGGGTCACCACCCGAGGCCCCTCCGGTTGAGGATATACGTCCAACTCTCCCCGCAGCACCCGGCCGCCGCAGTACCGGCGCATGAGCTCCGCCGCCCGGGCTGCCGCGAGCCGCACGCGTTCCGGATCTCCACCCCGCTCGTGCCGGGTGCTCCCCTCCGTCCGCAGTCCCACGGCCCGGGCGGTGCGGCGCACCGCCACCGGGTTAAACCAGGCGGACTCCAGCAGCACCCGCCGGGTGGTGGGCCGGATCTCCGTCTCCGCCCCGCCCATGATCCCACCGAGGGCCACGGGTCGCTGTGCGTCCGCGATCACGAGGGCCCCCTCCGGGAGCACCCGCTCCACCCCGTCTAAGGTCACCAGCCGCTCCCCTGCCCGGGCGGTCCGGACCACGATCCTTCCCCCCGCGAGGGTGTCGTAGTCGAAGGCGTGCAGGGGTTGCCCGAACTCCAGCATCACGTAGTTGGTGATGTCCACCACGTTGTTGATGCTGCGGATCCCGCACTGCTCCAGCCGGCGTGCCATCCACGCCGGGGAAGGGCCCACGTGGACGTCCACGATCACCCGGCCGATGTAGCGGTAGCAGAGGTTTGGCGCTGCGAACGTGACGGAGGCGAGCGCACTGGCCGGAGGATCCTCCTCCTCGACCTCCGTGGGGGGGATGACGAGCTCCCCGCCTGTCGCGGCCGCCACCTCCCGCGCGATCCCCACCATCCCCAGCCAGTCCGGGCGGTTCGTGGTGGTCTCAAGGTCGAACACCCAGTCGTCGTCCACCCGCTCCAAGCCCTCCACGCCGAGGCCCAGCATGGGGAACCGCTCCGCCCAGACCTCCGGGTCGAGGGGATCCTGGGTGCGCACCAGCTCCCGGAGCCAGCTCCACGGAACTCGCATCCCGCCCTCCTAGAACTGCGCGAGGAACCGGAGGTCGTTCTCCCAGAACAGGCGGATGTCGCCGATGCCGTAGCGGACCATGGCGGGCCGCTCCACGCCCAGCCCGAAGGCGAAGGCGGTGTACCGCTCCGGGTCGATCCCCGCCATCTCCAAGACGCGGGGGTGGAACATCCCGCACCCGCCGATCTCCAGCCACCTTCCCCCGAAGTACACCGCGATCTCGGCGCTGGGCTCCGTGAAGGGGAAGTAGGAGGGTTGGAAGCGGGTGCGCGCCTGCGGTCCCCACATCTCCTGGGCGAACCGGGAGAGCACGCCCTTGAGGTCCGAGAACCGCACGCCCTCGTCCACCCAGAACCCGTCCACCTGGTGGAACACGGGCGCGTGGGTGGCATCGAGCGCGTCCCGGCGGTAGCACCGGCCGATGCTCACCACCCGGAGGGGCGGTTTGCGCACCGCCATCACCCGCACGTCCACCGCGGTGACCTGGGTACGGAGGAGGTGCTCGCGGTCCAGGTAGAAGGAGTCCTGGGTATCCCGGGCCGGGTGGTCCTCGGGGATGTTGAGGCGGCGGAAGTTAAATTCCTCGGTCTCGATCTCCGGCCCCTCGACGACCTCGAACCCCATGGACCGGAAGATCTCCAGGATCTCCTGGATGGTGCGGCCGAGCACATGAGGCCGTCCGGGGACGGGTCGGCGGCCGGGCAGGGTGACGTCCAGGGCTTCCGCTCGTAGCCGCTCCGCGAGCACGAGCTCCCGAACCGCTTCCATGCGTTCTTCCAGCTCGCGCAGCAGCCACTCCTTGGTCTCGTTCAGGACCGCGCCCATCCGGGCCCGGTCCTGAGGAGGGAGGTTGGCGAGGTCACGCAG
>FWWM01002787.1_pt1 | contig 45520 bp, 39 predicted proteins | sample 2228351 | NCBI WGS metagenome assembly FWWM01 (sample SAMEA103939774, study PRJEB20133) | metagenome
GGTCACGAAGATTATGAGCGTTTCTTTGGCTCGTGAGAGTGTTGCGGCAGGCTAACAAGCGCTTGCACCTGACGCCGCTCCGCTGCCCTTCGCGGCGCAGGTGAAGCGCATGCCGTTAGCCAGCGCATGACCCCACGACGTTGTTTATCCTTTGGAGGGCAACCATGTCAACACTGACAGGTAGGAAGTGGAAATGCCTAAAATGCGGTAAACAGCATGACCCGATCTGGGAATATTGCCTTAAATGCAGAAGCTCTCATTTGGGACAGGAATTTGGTACTGTCGGGTTAATCAAGTGCAGCAAGTGTGGCAAGAAATGGGCTCAGAGCGTAAATTACTGCCCTTCTTGCATGATTCCGCTATACAACACAGCGGATGGCACAAGAACATATCCCAAATTAGAAGAACCCAGAGCGATTCTGTGTCATGTCATCCAAGCAACAGAGACCGTTGTTCTGGCTACTCCCAATGTCAATGCAGAAAGGCTTTACGTCGTGGGGATTGGTGATATCTTTCCTATTATCCCATTTTCTGAAGATTTTCCTTACGATAATTCAAATGCCTTCAATGGAGTAGTCTTGCATGGGGGCAATTGGGCTACATTCTGAAATCATCTGGATTTGAGGCCGACTTTGGGCTGAGTGAAGTCAAGCATCCGCTTGGCTACATTCGCTTGTTCGAGTGGAAATCAGGCGTATTTTCGTCTAGGGAGTTACCAGTAGTCCAAGTGCCACAGCCCAACGGTGAAATAGTCATTGTTCATAGACTTGAAAAGGACGATAGGTTACCGGTTGTTGAAGAGGCAAAGCATAGTTACAAAGTCCAATTGGCAAGCGGGATGAGAGGATGGGTGCACAAAGCACGAGTCTTCCGAACTCGCCGAGCAGATTCGTTGCCCGTTGAACAAAAGGACGATCTTATCGGAACAATGCTTGGGGCTATTGCACTTTTTGGCCTTGCGGCGGCTATGGAGAGTTATGAAGTCAGTAAAATGAGCAGAGCAGTGGCCAAGGGTATTCGAGAAGCCTGACTGTTACCGCATGTAGAACGCCAGGAAATGCTGGCTAACAAGCGCGTCCAGCCGACCGCTTCGCTCGCTACGCTCGCTTCGCGGCGGCTGACGCGCAGGCCGTTAGCCAGCCCAAAGTTAGCCCTTCCCAAAGCAAAGTTAGGAGAGACCGATGCAGGAACATGTATCCTTAGTGAGCATCAATCAGTTACTGGCCGAAGACCTGAAAGACGGCAACCGTGCTTCCCAGGTTTTTCGGGCTTTTCTCTCGCAGACGAAGTGGCAATACGAAAACTTTGCAGCCTGGATACAAGAAGCCATCGCCAACAAGCTCCCGAAACACTTGCAGGATACCATAGTCGCATTGGGACACCACTTGGGCTTCCAAGTTGAGTTTGGCCGGTACAGCCCATCGCGGGAGGGAAAGAGCTTTGATGGGGTATGGAAGAAAGCCACAGGCGAGCACATAGTGCTTGAGGTCAAATCAGGAACGTGGATTGCTCACGATATTGCACAGCTAGGCCAATACTTGCAGGAGCTAAGAGCCAGTGAAGCGATACCTGAGGAAAAAGTATTTGGCCTCTACATAGTCGGCGAAGGCGACACTACGCCATTGGCCGACCAAATTCGTGGTAGTGCTTGGCGTGACCGCATACGTCTCATCTCTTGCGCTGACCTGTTAAGCCTGGTCAAGCTCAAGGTGGATTTGGACTCATTGGAACTGAAGGACGTCGATCAGAAAATACAAAGTATCCTTTTGCCTCTTGACACCATTGATGTGGGACACCTGGTCAGAGTGATAATTGAGATTGCCGCTTTGCGCCGCTCATTGCCGGCAGAGGAAGAGGAGGAAGCACCATCAGGAGGAAAAGGGGCATGGGCCAGAGAGGAGATTCATCAGTTTCTGGGTGATTCCACGCCGAACCAACGCGCTCTATTTAGGGTTTTGGCAAGGCACGGTGGCAAAATACCTCGCCGCAAACTGATTGAGGAGTTGCAGAGCGAGACCGGCAACTCGCAGATAGGGGGTATGCAGTTGGCGGGTGCACGAGGGGGCATTACTATGCGGGCCGATAGCCTGGGTAAAGAACCCTTGATTCTCGCTTCCGAAAGGGGGCACGTTTACGAATTGCACCCCGACTACATCAACGACGTCAAGAGTTACTTTGGAATCTAACAAAGGCTGGCTAACTTGCGCATCCAGCCGAAACGCTTGGCTCGCTCCGCGTGCGGCTGAAGCGCAGGCCGTTGGCCCGAGAAAGAGATGTGACGGCATCCTCTAAACCCTTCCCTCGATGAAAGGCCCCCAGATGACAAAGACCCTTCGGACCATTCTCTTCAGCACCCTCGGTCTCTTTGGCTTGCTTGCACTTTTCTGGTTGGTAGCGCACCTGTTCACAGCTCATTCACAGTGGGCGCGTGCAATTGCGTGGCTGGATTCCGATATAGATGACTACAAACGCTTCCCGATGCGGGTAGTGGCCAATGCCCCACCTACATTCGCTTTTCTGCGACCTCCATCAGAACTCCAGCGCCGCTACGCATCAGTATTCGGCACCATTACTTATCCAAGCAATGGCGCTAGCGCTACAACAAGTCTCGACGAGTTCTTGAGCCAAACCGACACCATCGCATTCCTGGTCATCAAGGATGACGTCCTGCTCTATGAGGGCTATTTCAACGGCTATGGCCACGATTCCACGGTGACTTCCTTCTCTATTGCCAAGTCCTTCGTTTCAGCACTCGTCGGCATCGCCATTTCCGAGCGGTACATTGGCAGTGTGGAAGATCCTATAACGAAGTATGTGCCAGAGCTGTTAGAAAAAGACCGGCGCTATCAGAAGATCAACCTGCGCCACCTGTTAACGATGTCATCCGGCATCCGCTACAAGGAGGAGCGTCTGCCCTGGAGTGACGACACGACCACCTATTATGCGCCAGATCTGCGTGCAGCGGCGATTTCCAGCACAATCGTGGGGGAGCCTGGACAGGAATTCCACTACAACAACTTTAACCCTCTGCTGTTGGGACTTGTGCTTGAACGTACCACGGGCCGGCATGTTGCGCAATACCTCGAAGAAAAGATCTGGAAGCCTCTGGGCATGGAAGCGCCCGGCTCCTGGAGCCTCGACAGCGAGAAAAGCGGATTTGAGAAGATGGAGAGCGGCATCAATGGCCGGCCCATCGACTTTGCCAAATTCGGGCGGTTGTTTGTGAACAGAGGCATCTGGAATGGCAGGCAACTCATTCCAGCGGCATGGGTGAACATATCAACCAGGCGCGATACCATCACCGATCCCGTGCCTCAGTATCAGTATTTTTGGTGGGTAAACTCCGAACTAGTAGGCAAGCACCACTACTATACTGCCGGCCAACACGGACAATACATCTACATTGTTCCAGAGCACAACATGATCTTCGTACGCTTCGGCAGAACTGACCCATTCCGCCATTGGGTCGATATATTCGAGATGCTGGCCGAGCGCATAGCTGCCATAAATCAGTGAGGTCGCCCAACGGTGGGGTTCCAGCCGACGTTGCTCCCCTGCACTTCGCGGCGCAGATGAAGCTCCGTCCGCTGGGCCGCCCTGGATGAGCAGCATCAGTCTATGAGTCAATCGAGCATGAACGCTATTTCTTAAAAACTCGATAGGTCAGAAGGAACACTGTACGCCACACCTGCCCCTATCGAATCAAACACGGATGCATCCAAGATCTTTAGATTCCTAGCGCCAAAGCCGCCAACTGCGAAGGAAGCGCCCATCTGCAAATTGACCTTACGTGTCGAAGGGGCCTGGGCAGGGCCCCGCCCTTCTCAACCGGAGGACTTTGGGCACAGAGGGAAGGTCAGCCTCCAGGCCAGTGGGGGGCAGGGAGATGGCGGAGAGGGTCCCCATTGGACTTCCGTGCCCCATGGGGGAGAGGCTGCAAGGAGCCTCGAGGATAAGGGAGAACACGAGGGCCCTGGAGATAGGTGCCGTAGGGCGGGCCCCCCTGGGCAGGGCCAGGAGTGCAGCCGAGCTGTTGGGGCTTGGGGCCCGCTGGGCCCCTTTCCTTCAGCCCCCTGAGGTCTCATTTGGATCTGGGCCGGGCCAGGGGCCCATGGCGAAGCTGTGTGGGGTACGGACGGCATCTTGTCGAGTTGGGCTTTGCCGTCCCTGTGCTCCTGGGCCAGATGGACCCGCTAGCTGCCATGGGCAGCGCCTCTGGTATCCGTGTCTTGGCACATTGCGGCCGGCCTTCGCTGCATAGAGGCAGGAGCCTTCGATGGCGCCAGCTGTAACTTTCAAAGGGGCGTAGAAATCTGGAGTGTATCGCTATCCCTGAGGCCCTGACGCGACGGAGGAAGCCCGTGGCTTTCCCAACTGGCGCGGCTGAAGACCTTGCTGTCCCTTCCACATGGGGCGCGGGGCAACAGCACCACATGCCGAAGCAGGCCGCTGCTGAGACCGAACGCCGGCGCCTTCCTTTCGCATTGTTGTAAACCTCGGGGGACAGTCCCGCAGCACGGGTTGGCAGCTTCGGATAGCGGCAGCATGTCGATTGGCCCAAGAGCCTTCCCATCTCCCACAGAATAGACATTGCTAAATACGTTGCCGTCATAGCATGACTGCCTCTTTAGACAACCAGGCTGGGAGTGGCGCCACGGTATCCAGCGGGACTCCAGGTTAACAGCAGATGCGGAGTAAAGGGCCCTGACTTGCTCCTTACCGACCGCAGGTATGCGCGCGCCGTTTACACCTCGAAGTCAGGACACACGGCCGCAAACATAGGACTTTGCGAAGGCGCTCAACGGAGGCCGCGTATAATAGATACGGACGACGGAGTCCGTGTAGAAGGGAGGTGGTGGCAGTTACCGACAGCGGACGCGGCAGCCTTCGACACAGCCCATTACCCTACACCACCCCGACCGTGGCAGCGTCGCCAGCAGGATCCCTGAAACTGTCCCCCAAGTCACTCTGCGTGCCCACGTGTCGGAGGCGGCGAACCTCTGGTCTTACCGGTGTCTACAAATAGGGAAGGGGGATCCCTCTGATGCAACAGACGGCTCAGGAAATCAACCTCACGAAAGAGCAGCTCCTGCGGTTCTATTACTACCTCAAAGCCGGGCGACGTCTAGACGAGCACCTCTGCAACCTGTGGCGGCAGGGCAAGATCCCGGGAGGCGCTTGGTCGTCCCAAGGGATGGAGGCCACGGCCGTTGGGTCGGCCATGGCCCTGAGGCCCGAAGACTACATCCTACCCCTCCATCGTGAGCTGGGAGCGCGGCTTGTGAAGGGCGTGCCCATGCGCCGCATCATCGCGCAACACATGGGCCGAGAGGGTGGCTTCACCCGTGGCAGAGAGCAGTGGCACCTTTGGGGCGACATGAGCGTCAACCTGGTGCCCCCCAACAGCAACATAGCCGCCACAATACCTGTGGCCGTGGGCGTGGCCATGGGCGTTAAGTACAGGCGCGAGCCCAGGGTCTGCATGGTCTACTTCGGCGACGGCGCCACCGGCAACGGCCAGTTTCACGAAGCCCTCAACATGGCAGGCATCTTCAAGGCACCCGTGATCTTCATCGTCAACAACAATCAGTGGGCTTACTCCACCCCTCTGGAGCGCACCATGCCCACCAAGACCATAGCCGAGCGGGCCAAATGCTATGGCTTCCCCGGCGTACAGGTCGACGGCAACGATGTCCTGGATGTGTACAGGCACAGCCTCGAGGCGGTAGAGAGGGCCCGGCACGGTGATGGCCCCACCATGATCGAGTGTGTGACCATGCGCATGCACGGACACTCAGAGGCCGACAGGGCCACCTATGTGCCGAAGGAGATGCTCGAGGAGTGGGCCAAGAAGGACCCTGTGGACCGGTTCACCCGATTCCTGCTCGAGGGCGGGTATGCCTCCGAAGCTGAGCTGGCCAAAATCGACAGCGACATCGAGCAGGAAATAGCCGAAGCTACAGCTTGGGCGGAGGCAAGCCCACTGGCGCCTGCGGAATCGGTCCTCGAGGGCGTATACGCCGACTAGGGGGTGCACACATGGCTGAGCTAACCTACCTGGAGGCCATCCGGCAGGCCCTCCTTCAGGAGATGGAACGGGACGATCGGGTGATACTGCTGGGCGAGGACGTTGGCGAGTACGGCGGCGCCTTCAGAGTGACAGAGGGCCTGTATCAAAGGTTCGGTCCGGATCGCGTCATCGACACTCCCATCGCCGAGGCCGGCTTTACCCACATGGCGATGGGCTACGCCTATGCAGGCCTAAGGCCTGTGGTGGAGTACCAGTTCGCCGACTTCATCAGCCTCGCCTTCGATCCCATAGTGCAGTACATCGCAAAGAACCACTATCGGAACAACCTTCCTACCCCTATAGTGATGCGGGCCCCCTGCGGGGCAGGGGTGCACGGGGGATCATCGCACTCCCAAAGCCCAGAAGCCTACTTCTGCCATGTTCCGGGGCTCAAGGTCGTGATTCCAGCCACGCCCTACGACGCAAAGGGACTGCTTATCGCAGCCATACGGGATGACAATCCTGTCATCTACTTCGAACACAAGTACCTCTACCGCCGCATCAAGGGCGAGGTGCCCGACGAGCCTTACACAGTGCCCCTGGGCAAAGCGGATGTGAAACGCTCGGGCCGAGACCTGACGGTGTTCTCCTGGGGTTGGATGCTTCACGAATCCCTACAGGCAGCTGAGGAAGTGGCGAAGGAGGGCATCGACGTTGAGGTGGTGGACATGCGAACCCTCCTGCCCTTCGACCGCGATACGGTGCTGGCCTCAGTGAGGAAGACCAGCAAAGTTCTCATAGTGCACGAGGACAACAAAACCATGGGCGTTGGGGCAGAGTTGGCTGCCTTCATAGCCGAAAACGCTTTCGAATGGCTGGACGCCCCCATCACGCGGTTAGCGGCTCCCGATACGCCGGTGCCCTATGCCCCCCACCTTGAGGAGTTCTATCTGCCCAATGCCCGAAAGATAGCCGATGCCATACGCCAACTCGCTGCTTATTGAGGAGAACAGCCTATGCCCGTAGTTGTAAAGATGCCGCAGCTAGGCGAAACCGTGGCCGAAGGCACCGTGGCCCGGTGGCTGAAAAAACCTGGAGAGAAGGTGAGGAAGAACGAACCCCTCCTGGAGATCAGCTCCGACAAGGTCGATACCGATTTCCCCTCCCCTGCCAACGGCACCCTTGTGCAGATCCTAGTGCAGGAGGGCACTACGGTGGCGGTAGGTACGGACCTCGCCGTCATTGCACTGGAGGGGGAGGAGGCAGAAGTTGGCGAGTACCCAGCGCCTCCGCCCGAGGAGCAGCGCAGGGTAGCTGGGCCTGCGGAGACGCAGCCTGCCACCACGGCCACCGAAGCACCTCCCAGGGCGCCCGAGGGGCCCCGCTACACGCCGGTGGTCCTGCGGATGGCCCAGGAGTACGGCATCGACCTGAGCCAGGTGAAGGGCACGGGGCTCGGCGGGAGGGTGACCAGAAAGGACCTGGAGATCTACCTCCAACAGAGGGCCCAGGCACCAGCTCCTCCACCGCCGCCCGCAGCTGCTCCAGCTGCGCCTGAGGCAGTCCCGGCGGAGGCCCCATCCCCACCTGCGCGCCCCGAGGCTCCGGTGGCCGGGACCCGCACCACCATCTTCGGCATAGAAGAGGTGGTGCCCATGGACCGCATGCGAAAGCTCATAGCGGACCACATGGTGCGCAGCGTCCACACCTCCCCCCATGTCACCACCATGGTGGAGGTGGACATGACGCGCATCGTGCGGTTCCGGGAGAGCGTGAAAGAGGAATTCAGGCAGAGGGAAGGTGTCAACCTCACCTATCTGCCCTTCATCATCCTGGCTGCCGTGTCGGCCCTGAAGCGCTATCCCATATTCAACGCATCCATCGAGGGCGACAACATAGTCTACAAGCGCTACATAAACATAGGCATCGCCGTGGCCCTGGAGCACGGCCTGATCGTCCCGGTTATCAAGAATGCCGATGAGAAGTCCCTCGTGAAATTGGCCAGGGAGGTGGAGGATCTGGCCACACGAGCCCGGTCGGGCAAGCTTACCGTGGACGAAGTGCATGGCGGTACCTTCACCATCACGAACCCGGGCGTCTTTGGCACCATCATGGGCACACCCATCATCAACCAGCCTCAGGTAGCGATCCTAGACGTAGAGGCCATAGTGAAGCGACCGGTTGTGGTCGACGACGCCATAGCTATAAGGCACATGATGAACCTCTGCCTCTCCTTCGACCACCGGGCCGCCGACGGCATGCATGCGGCACAGTTCTTGGGCCACATAAAGGCTCAGCTCGAAGCATGGGATACTTCCCAGTGGAGGTAGCCTACATCCCATGAAGTTCAGTGCGCTGGCTCCTCAGGGCTGGAGACTAGACCTGCCAGATCTGCCGCCAGACCAGCAACTTCGCACCATCATAGATACGGTTCAGGAGATGGAACGCCTCGGATACGAGGTCGCTTGGGTATTCGACCATTTCATCACCTTCCCTACCATCACCACCAGATCCTGCTTCGAGGCCTGGACGCTCCTGCCGGCCCTAGCAATGGCCACCCGGTCCATCCGGCTCGGCACCATGGTCACGTGCAATTCCTACAGGTATCCCTCTGTGCTGGCCAAGATGTCGGCCACCTTTGACGTCATAAGCGGGGGACGCTTGGAGTTCGGCATCGGAGCCGGATGGTACGAGCAGGAATACACGGCATACGGCATCCCGTTTCCGCCCACGCGCACACGCCTTCGACAGCTGGACGAGGCCGTGCGCATCATCAGGTTGATGTGGACTGAAGACCACGCCTCCTTCAAGGGCCAGTTCTACTCGGTCGAAAGGGCTATCAACAGCCCGAAGCCTCTCCAGAAACCCCATCCACCCATCACCATCGGCGGCGGAGGGGAGAAGGTGACCCTGCGCATCTCCGCCGAGCTCGCTGACAAGGTCAACTTCGGCGCGTCAGTAGAGGAAGCAAAGACAAAGATTGCCGCTCTCCTGCGCCACTGCAGGGAGGTGGGAAGGGATCCCCAGAGCATCGAAGTACAGATCTTCCGAACGGTGATAGTCGGCGAAACCGAGCAAGAGGTCAGAGAAAAGATCAGAAGATTTAAGCCAGAGGACCAAACTGAGGAGCATTACCGTAGCTGGACCGCGTGTGGCACACCCGAACAGCTGGTAGACCTCTTTAAAGAGTACCAGCGGGTAGGGGTGCATCACATCGTGTCTTACTTCCCAGATGCCGCTGAGCTTGAGTCCCTGAGGCTCTTTGCCAAGACGGTTGCGGCGGAACTTAGGTAGTCTGTGCAGGTAACTATCTATACCACGCCAACCTGACCGTGGTGCCGCAAGGCGAAAGAGTTCCTTTCGCAGAAAGGCGTACCCTTTGTAGAAAAGGACGTGAGCCGTGACCCAGCCGCCGCCCGGGAGATGGTGCAGCTCTCGGGGCAATACGGCGTTCCGGTGATAGCGGTGGACGGCCACGTCATCGTGGGCTTCGATAGGGCCAGGCTCGAGGCCATCCTAAAGCTGCGCCCCGCAGGGCCCACGCTCGGAGCCTCCGTTGCGGATGCCGCTATCGCCTTAGCAAAGAGGGGCAGGAGTCCCGTAGAGGGCGTGCTGGTCGGCAAGGTAAGGGAGGGTTCGCCTGCTCAACGGGCAGGGCTTCGCCCCGGCGACATCATATTGGCCGTAGAAGAGGAAGCGGTCCGCACAGTGGGCGATCTGGAACAACGTCTGAGCCACGTGCGATCCGGATCCCGCGTCCGCCTGAAGGTCCTGCGTGACGGCAACATCCTGAGCTTGGAGGTGTCTTTCTGAAAGATCCAAACGCTGGCCACGTGCTGTACAGGGACTTCTCCTATACTTACAGGGAGATTGTGTCCGGTCGGGGATCATGGCTCATAGATAGGGATGGGAGGGAGTATTTGGACGCGAGCTCGGGCGTGGCAGTGAGCAACCTTGGCCACGGAAACCCGAGGGTCGCCAGAGCGGTGGCAAACCAACTGGCCCGCTTGGACTTCACGACGACCGTGCTCTTCACCCATCCCCCACTGGAACAGTTGGCGTCCACCCTCTGTTCAATGTTGCCCGGCGACCTCCGGGCCGCCTTCTTCTGCTCCGGAGGCTCGGAGGCAGTAGAGACAGCTGTGAAACTGGTTAGGTCTTACTGGCTCCTCCGGGGTCGTCCGTCCAAACATGCAGTGATATCGCGATGGCAGAGTTACCATGGTGCAACCCTGCAGGCATTGGCCCTGTCCGGACACACGGGCCGCCGCAGGAAGTTCCTACCCATGATGGCACCGAGCTATCACATTGAGCCTGCTTTCTGCTACCGATGCCCCTTCGGGAAACGGTACCCTGGGTGCGACCTGGAGTGCGCCTGGGCCTTAGAAAAGGAGATCCTGAGGCTCGGGCCGGAGAACGTGGCCGCCTTCGTAGCCGAACCTGTGGTGGGTGCCACACTGGGGGCTGCTGTTCCACCGCCCGAGTACTTCCCCATAGTCAGGGCCATCTGTTCACGCTACGAGGTGCTGCTCATAGCGGACGAGGTCATGACAGGCATGGGACGCACAGGATCCATGCTGGCGATAGAGCAGTGGAGGGTGGTGCCTGACCTGGTGACGTTGGCCAAGGGCTTAGCAGCAGGCTACGCCCCTATCGGCGCCGTAGTGGTGCATCGCGATATTTACCAGGCCTTTGTATCGGCCAGGGCAACCACAGATATAGGCTTCACCTTCAGCGCTCATCCAGCAGCCTGTGCCGCGGCCCTTGAGGTACTTAGCATCTACCGAGAGGAGGATGTGCTAGCCAGGGCCCGCAGGGCCGCCGGTCACCTATGGGACCACCTGGAGAGGCTGCGGTCTCACCCACTCGTCGGCGATGTAAGGGGCATGGGGCTTCTGGTCGGTGTAGAGCTCGTTAGAGATAAGCAGACCGCAGAACCCTTCCCGCCCGACCTGAGAGTATCGAGGCGACTGCTCGAGCTGTGTCTCGACAACGGCCTGGTAGTCTATCCGGGGAGCGGAACGGTAGACGGCGTGAGGGGGGACCATGTGCTGATAGCACCACCTTTGAACATCGAGGACAAGGAGATCGAGATGCTCGCCGAAAGGTTGAGCGCAGCCCTCGACCAGCTGGCTGACGAGGTTTTGCCAGCGGGCCACACCATCCCTACCAATTAATGGAGGCAAACCATGGCAAAGGAGTCGGATAACGTTCGTATCGTGACACAGGTGCCGGGCCCAAGATCTCAGGAGTTAAAGGCATTGAGGGATGCCCACGTTCCGAGGGGCATCTATAGCGCTACAGAGATCTTCGCGGCCAGCGGCTCCGGAGCCCTCGTGGAGGACGTCGACGGAAACCGTTACATCGATTTCGCTGGCGGCATCGGAACCTTAAACGTTGGCTACTCGGTGGAGCCGATAGTGGAGGCCGTGAAACGGCAGGTGGAGCGCTTCTTCCACACCTGCTTCAGTGTCATGATGTACGAGCCCTACGTAGAGCTGGCCAGACGCATCAACGCTCTAGCGCCGGGTTCCTCACCCAAGAAGACGATGTTCGCCAACAGCGGCGCGGAGGCCGTGGAGAACGCGGTCAAGATCGCCCGGTACGTGACCGGAAGGACGACCGTGGTAGCCTTCGACGGTGCCTTCCACGGCCGAACCCATCTGACCGTCAGCATGACGGGCCGCGACATGCCCTATCGGAAGGGCTTCGGGCCCAAGGCCGTGGGCGTCGAGCATCTGCCCTTCGCCTACTGCTATCGCTGCCCTTTCAAATTGAGCCCTGAGAGCTGCGGATTGGCTTGCCTGGATTACGCCGATAGCGCCCTTCGAACGCGCATTGGTCCCGAGAGCGTCGCCGCCATCATCGCCGAGCCCGTACAGGGAGAAGCTGGCTTCGTGGTGCCACCGAAGGAGTTCCTAGTCGGCGTCAAGCGCATCGCCGAAGAGCATGGGATCCTTTTCATAGACGACGAGATCCAGGCAGGGTACGGCCGAACTGGAAGGATGTGGGCGATTGAGCATTTCGGTGTCGAGCCGGATATCATGACCTTCGGCAAGTCGGTGGCTGCAGGCATGCCCCTCTCGGGCGTCACCGGCAAAGCCGATATCATGGACAGACCCCACCCCGGCTCTCTAGGAGGTACCTATCCGGGCAACCCCGTCGCCTGCGCCGCGGGCATTGCGGTGTTGGAGTTTTACGAGCGTGAACGCGTGCTAGAGAAAGCCCAGCATCTGGGGACGTTGATACAGCAACGGCTCCAGGAGATGCAGGAACGCCACCCTTCTATAGGCGAGGTGCGCGGCATCGGCCCCATGGCCGCCCTGGAGCTGGTGAGAGATCGGAAGTCTAAGGAGCCAGCCGCCGAGGAGACCCTCAAAGTGATCAAGAGATGCCATGCCAACGGCCTTATCATAATTCGAGCAGGGATATACGACAATGTGGTGAGGATCCTAGTGCCCCTGACAGCCCCTGAAGAGACAGTCCACAGGGGCCTGGACATTCTGGAGGACTCCTTGGAAGCGGTGCTGGGCTGACCGATGGCGCAACAGAGTGGGCAAGAATGCTTTCTGCAGCTGCTGAGAGATGCCCACGCCCGAGGCCTATGGCTGAAGATGGCTGGGCCTTACGCTGTAGTCCACCTATGCCAGCGCGCTGACGCTACGGCGCCTCCCGGCACAGCCTGTTTCCTGGTGGCTTCCTCCGCACAGATCCACAGCATCCGCCAGTACTTTGCGGAGATGGGCCTGAGGCCGATGGAGCCGCAGGTCGATAGGTTTTCCTTCACCCGTCATCTCTACGTGGATCCTGCCAGAGGCCTGCAGATCAGGGTGGCCTTTGACAGGCTCGAGACGGACACAGGCACCATTCCGGTCATGGACAGGCTGGCCCTTCCAGGTGAGACACTCCCGCCGTCCGAACTTCTGCTCACCCGGCTAGGCTGGTCCATCGTCATCGAGCGTTACCTGCATGAGGCACAGTGCCTTCTCGAACGCTTCGAAGTTGTAGGCAACGACGAGGTAGAGGGCATTAACGGCTCCTCCTTTGCCCTGCGAGCACGGTCTTCGCCGTCGCTCGAAAGCACGGTCAGTAGGTGGCTGGAATCCCTTGAGGCCCGACAGCCACCGGGGTCTGTTGTCTCCGAACGTGTTCAGCTTCTCAAGGTTTGGTTGAAATCCTCGCGGAGGCTGACAGTACGATCTGGTACGGAAAGGCACCCGTCCCTTTACAGAAACTGGATTTATCCCACAGACTGGATGTGAGGTGACCCCATGTACGGCTGGAGAGGTAAGATAGGCCTCATCAACCTGGCTACGGACACCACAGTGCTGAACGAGTACCTGCGCATGGTGCCTCGTGGTGTTTCCCTTCACCAGTGTCCCATAGTCCTGCCCAATGCCTCGGTGAGCCGCGAGGCCATCGTGTCGGCGGTAACTTCCCCTCAGCTTGACGAGGCCGCCGCCCGCCTAGCATGGGGTGAAATCTCCGTGATCACCATCGCCTGTACGTTGGGCAGCCTGTTGGAGGGGGTTGGTTGGGATCAGGCTATCATCGAGAGGCTGTCCAAGGCGGCCCAGGTTCCAGCCACGACAACCACCACGGCGGTACTGGCAGGCCTGCGCGCCCTAGGAGCCAGGAAGGTTGCACTGGCTACACCGTACCCTCCCGACCTCACCGAATACGAGGCTCAGTTTCTCGAAGGTCTCGGCTACAGCGTTGTGGACCACCGGTGCCTCGACATCCATGACGACCGCCAGATAGCCCGTCTGGAGCCCAGGGATGCTTACCGGCTGGTCCGCAGTCTGCGTTGGCAGGGGGCCGACGTGGTCTTCATAAGCTGCACAGCTTTTCACTGCAGCGACGTCATAGAGGCCATAGAGGCCGACCTGGGTATACCTGTTATTACCAGCAATCAGGCCAACGCATGGCACTGCTGCCGGCTCATGGGCGTCAATGAACCTGTGCCAGGCTTCGGCAAGCTGTGGCAGCTTCAGCTGCCGCAGAATCTTTGAGGGAGGAAGAGAACGTGCCCAAATACGCCCCACTGGATGCCTCAGTTTACCCGCGTTTCACGGGCATAAAGACCTTCATGAGACTGCCCTTCATCGACCGGCCCACGGACATCGATTTTGCAGTCCTAGGAGTACCCTTTGACACGGGCGCGACCTACAGGGTGGGAGCAAGGTTCGGTCCTGAAGCCATAAGGAACGTGTCGGTGATGCTCAGGCCCTACAACCCCGCGCAGGACATACAGGTATTCGATTACCTATCTGGAGCGGATCTGGGCGATATACCCGTAGTGCCTGGCTACATAGAGGAATCGTATAGGCGCATCGAGGCAGAAGTCCGAAAGGTGCTGGAGGCTGGTGTCACCCCTGTGCTCCTAGGCGGCGACCACTCTATAACGTTAGCCCACCTGAGGGCAGTGGCCGCCAAGTTCGGGCCGCCATGCCTGGTGCAGTTCGATTCCCACTCCGACACGTGGGATCAATACTTCGGACAGAAGTACACCCATGGCACGCCATTCCGAAGGGCGGTGGAGGAGGGCGTCGTGGATGCCCACCACAGCGTCCAGGTAGGGATGCGCGGTTCGCTCTACAGCTCCACGGACGTCCATGAGGCCGAAGAGCTCGGCTACCGTGTGGTCACTATGGCAGAAGTGCGTCGCCTCGGCCTGCAGGGCACCCTGGAGGTTATCCGTGCCAGGGTCGGGGATAGGCCCGTGTTCGTGAGTTTCGACATCGACTTCATTGACCCTGCCTATGCCCCCGGGACGGGCACGCCCGAGGTGGGAGGCCCAGCTACCTGGGAGGCCCTGGAACTGGTGCGGGGGCTGCGTGGCTTGAGGATGGTCGCCTGCGACGTGGTGGAGGTAATGCCCGCCTACGATGGGCCAGGTGCCGTAACTGCCCTTGCCGCTGCCAATGTTGCCTACGAGCTGATAAGCCTTATAGCCCTCAGGAAGCGGGAGGAGCGTCCTTCATGAGTTGGCAGATGGAACCGAGGCTCAGGATCCACATCCCGGCCCGCGAGGGCCGGGCCCTCACCCTCCTCAAGGGAGAGTTCTTGCAGGTTATCGACCTGCAGGGCAAGCAGGTGGGCGACTTCACTGCCTACAACGCGTACGATACCACCGAGTACCTCTCGCCATCCCACATGCGCATATGCCTCGGCCACATAGCCCCACAACTGGGCAGACCCTTCTATACCAACAGGAGGCGGCCGATCTTCACGCTCGTGGAGGACACCGTGGGCCGCCATGACACCCTTGCCGCGCCCTGCGATCGGGAGCGGTATCTCTACGACTACGGCATCGAGGGCCATGCTAACTGCCGAGACAACCTCCTGAGGGCCCTGTCGCCCTACGGCATAGGGCGCCCTCCCGACAGCGTGATAAACATCTTCCAGAACACGCCAGTACTCCCGGATGGCAGCATAGGCATCGAAGAGCCCCTGTCGCGCGCCGGTGACTACATCCTCCTCAGAGCTGAGATGGATGCCATTGTGGCTGTTTCGGCCTGTCCCCAGGATCAGAACCCCTTGAACGGTTGGAACCCCACGGACCTCATGCTCGTCGTATTTCCTGCAGATCCCAGGAGGTAACCTAAAATCCTCTAGGGGGGCCAGCATGTCGGGCCGTAGAAAAAGGATAGTTGTAGGTATAACTGGTGCCAGCGGCTCCATTTACGGCATCCGCACCCTGGAAGTCCTGCGCAAACTGGGGGAGTACGAGGTCCATCTCGTTATCTCGGAAGGGGCCGAGCGCACCATGCAGCACGAGGTGGACATCAGCCTTGAAGAGGTGAAGGCACTGGCCGACTTCTTCCATCCCATAGACGACCTGGCGGCCTCCATATCCAGCGGCTCCTTCAAGACAGAGGGTATGATCGTGGCCCCTTGCAGTATGAAGACGGTGGCAGGCATCGCCTGCGGCTACTCAGACAACCTTCTGCTTCGCGCCGCAGATGTGACCCTCAAGGAGCACCGCAAGCTGGTGCTGGTGCCGAGGGAAACCCCCCTCCACAGCATTCACCTCGAAAACCTCCTCAAGCTTTCGCGGATAGGGGTGGTCATCCTTATGGCCTGTCCCAACTTCTACAGCAGGCCGCGAACGGTCGACGACATGGTGAACACCATCGTCGGCAGAGCCTTGGACCAGTTCGGCATCGACGTGCCCGGGCTAATGCGCAGGTGGAAGGAAAAAGAGGAGGAGTGACAGAAACGCGTCACTTGGGGGCAGGGGCCAACCAGTCCTGCACTACCCAGCCGAGGCCCTGCCCGTCATCGATGCGCCACCAACGATAGCCACCCCGGCTCTCGGGACCCTCTTTCAAGGTTACTAGCGTCCCCTCGTGCAGTGTGCGAACCACAGGCGCATCGATGTCCGGCGCAGCGCGCACCTTGAGTCCTTGGCCGCCGGTGCCGTAGACAACCGCCGTGCCCCCTGCCCTCAGTTCCGCCGATCCGGGGATCGGGGTCGGGTACATGGGCCCGCCGCCCGGGGCCAGGACCGCCACTGTTGGCGTGGCCGCAGGCGCCGTGGCCTGCGAACCCTCCGACCTCGACATAGTGAAGCCAAGGACAGTCCACCCCGCTACGGCCACCAGTAGGGCGGCCAGGACCACCAGGCCCCGCAGCGACACGCGACGGCCCCCACCTCGCCTCGAAGCCCGAGCCGTACCCCGGCCGTATCCGCCGTTATCACGCGGACGGGCCCCGAGCTCTAGATCGATGGATGCCTCCAGGGGCTTGCTACCCCTCCGCACTACGGGCCCTTTTTTGACAGTGCTCCTGGTCTCTACCTTCGCGTCCGGCAGGGGCTCCCAGTAGTCCCTGAAGTAGGTACGACAGCGGAGCGACTTTCCGTCTACCAGAAAGTTTTCCGTGCGCTTGTGCAGCAGGGGGTTTCGGCACCATCCCTTGCCGCGCAGGGGCGAAGGCTCGTAGTGGCGGCAATTGATGCAGCGCCTTATCTGCACTGTCACTCACAGAAGGCTCTTGAAGTTTCTCTGTCCGTCGTAGGTCAGCAGAATCCTCTTGCCGTCGTACACCGTCTCGAGATGGACGGGCCTGCCCCACAGCTTGTACACGTACTGCAGGGTTTTCTCCGCATACCTGATGTCGAGGTCCAACCCTTCGTGTTGATGTCTCAGATAGAGCTCCCGGTTGCCTCGGTAGTCGCCGTCCTCGACGACGATGTACGGGTTGCCAAAGTTTACCATACCCTGGAGCAAGGTATCCCTGACTTTCTCCCAGTCTTTTTCCACAATAACGGCTTCGCCGTCCCTAAGCTCGTAGACGTACAGGTCGAGCTCCTCTACCAGCTCTTTCGTCAGGTAGTTACGAATGAAGGAAGAATCGTTCTCCAGCTCTCTGACCTCAAAGATCTTTTGTCTGCCTTCGCCACCCTTGCGCCCGTACCTCTCCCGTTCCTCGGTGGTCGGGTTGTCCCATCGCCTCTCGATGTCCTCGAATATCTTCATCCCCACGTAGTAGGGGTTGAGGTGGTTACGGCTAGGGGCTGTCACGCCGGCGTGCAGTTGGGCGAATTCAGCGTACTCGGAATCCGACAGGTCCAGCTCCCGCATAATTCTTACGTGCCAGTAGCTCGCCCACCCCTCGTTCATTATCTTCGTCTGCATCTGGGGCACGAAGTACAGCGTCTCGTACCGGATGATCTGAACTATGTCCCGCTGCCAGTCCTCCAGCACCGGCGAATGCTCGCTGATGAATTGGAGTAGGTCCTTCTCAGGCTCGGGCGGAAACCGCTCGGGTTCCGGCTCTTCTTCGCGGCGGAAATCAGGGTCCAGCTCGAAGAGGTCGTCGTAGGGCGTGGGTGGCTGTTCTCTTTTCCTCTTACGCTTCTTATCGTCGCCCTTCTTGATCGCGAAGTGGGGGTCGACATGCTCCTGGATCGAGAGCACGGCGTCTAGGAATTGCTCTACCTCCTGGGTGCCGTGTTGGTACTCGTAGCGGCGTATCCTATCGGCGTTGATAGCTACGCTCTCTATCATCTGACGGTTGGTCCGGACGAAGTACGCATTGTTCTTGAAGAAGTCGCTGTGGGCAAGGACGTGGGCTATGACGAGCTTGTTCTGGACCAGGGTGTTGTTGTCCATCAGAAAGGCGTAGGCTGGGTTGTTGTTTATCACCAGCTCGTAGATCTTGCTTAGACCGTAGTCATACTGGGCCTTGAGCCGGTAGTAGGCCTTGCCGTGGGTCCAGTGGGAGAACCTGCCAGGAAGGCCGTAGGCTCCGAACTCGTACATTATGTGCGGGGGCACTACCTCGAAGTGGACAGGGAAGGGATCGAGGCCGAACCGTTCCGCGACCAGCCAGATCTCCTCTATGGCTTTCTCCAGCTCCTTCAACTCCCGGTCCATGTCCCCACCTCCTGTTCCGTCGGGGAGAAGAACCGGCGTAGGGCCGGATAGACATCCTTTTTGTCGGAGATGGTGACGGCCACAAACTTGGGATCGTCGATCCGCGACAGGGCCGTCAGCAGCGATGAAGGCGAGCCGTAGTGCCCCTCCCTAATCTCGCCGTATCCAAAAAGGTTGCAGACCTTCAGAAGCTCCTGGACAAGCTGAACGCACAGATCGTTGTCCCAGGGCAGGTTGCCCCCATCGGAGAAGTGGAAGGGATAGATGTTCCATACGGCTGGGTCGTAGCGCTCGCGTATTATGTCAAGGGCCAGACGGTAGGCCGAGGAAACCTGGGTGCCGCCGCTCTCGCCTTTGTGGAAGAACTCGTCCTCGCTGACCTCCTTGGCCTCCGTATGGTGGGATATGAATACGATCTTGACGTTCTGATATTTGGTGCGCAGGAACCGCACCATCCAGAAGTAGAAGCTCCGGGCCACGTACTTTTCGAACTCCCCCATGGAACCGCTGACATCCATCATGGCTAACACTACGGCGTTCGATTCGCGGCGGATCTCCTGGTCCCAGGTCTTGAAGCGAAGGTCCTCGTTCTTGATATCCTTGAATTCGGCCTTGCCATACTTGACCGCGTTGCGCTTCATGTTCTCCAGAATGGTGCGCTTCTTGTCCAGATTGGGAAGTATCCCCGTTCGGCGGATGTCCTTGAACCGAATGGAATCCACCTCCATCTCGTGGTGCTTCTTCTCCTGGAGGTTGGGCAGGCCCAGGTCCTCGAAGATCATGGCGGCCAACTCGTCGAGGGTGATCTCTGCCTCGTAGTAGTCGACGCCCGGCTCGGTGCCGGCCTGGTGCTTCTTTCCGCGGCCCTTACTGGGTGCCTGGGCTATGACGTCTCCCACGTTGGAGTTGCCGTCGCCCTGCCCCACTCCCTTCTGGCCCCCCGGATCGAAACGGAAGCGGTACTGATGGAGTGTGCGTATGGGCACCTTGATGACCTTGCGGCCGTCGGCCATGATAATGCTCTCCTCGCCGACAATGTCAGCGAGGTTAGCGCGTATGGCCTCCTTTATCTTCTCCTTATGGCGCTGCTGATCCGCAGGCCCCTTGCGGTGGAGCGACCAGTCGTGTCTGGACACCGAGACTTGGGCACCCATGGCCTTCCTCCTTTACCGCGCTTTCGCTCCCACTGACTGCAACTTGCAGCACCCTACCTGTTCAGCAGAGTGCCCACATAGCGGAGAAGCTCGTTGGCACACTCGTTGCAGTAGCCCTGCTCGCTCACCAACCTGTTCACCACATCATTGATGCGCCTGAGCTGCTCAGGGTCCGGCGTCTTGGCTGAGGTGGTGATCTTAACCACGTCTTTCAGGTCGGCGAACAGCTTCTTCTCAATGGCTTCCCTGAGCCGCTCATGCGAGGTGTAGTCGAACTTCTGTCCCTTCCTGGCCAGGGAAGATATGCGTATAAGGATCTCCTCCCGGAAGGCCTTCTTGGCGTTCTCCGTCACGCCGATCTGTTCCTCGATGGACCGCATGAGCTGCTCGTCCGGCTCGACCTCCTCATCGGTAATGGGATCGCGGAGCTTCGTCTTATTGCAGTAGGCCTCGATGTTGTCCAGATAGTTGTTGAACAGGGTGCGCGCCGCCTCCTCAAAGGAGTAGACGAAGGCCTTCTGCACCTCGCGCTTGGCGATCTCGTCGTACTCCCTCCTGGCCTCGGCTATGAAGTTGAGCAGTTTCTCCTTCTCCTCCCGAGTGATGCGGGTGTGCTGATCCAGCCCCTCACGAAGGGCCCGGAGGGCATCCAGAGGGTTGATGCAACGCACTCCATCCTTCACCAGAGCTGTTGAGAGGCGGTTGATCACATAACGCGGGGATATGCCGTCCATGCCCTCACGGGCGGCTTCCTCCTGAAGCTCCTTCACGTCCTTGGCCTTGAAGTCATCCACATCTTCACCGTCGTACAGCTTCAGCTTCTTCATGAGGCTCATCCCAGCCTTCTTCGAAGGCTCAAGGCGGGAAAGGACCGCAAATATGGCCGCGACCTTCAGGGTGTAAGGCGCGATGTGGACGTCCTTGAGGGCGCTCTGCTTTATAAGCTTCTCGTAGATCTTCACCTCGTCAGAGACCCTGAGATTGTAAGGGACCTTCACCAGGATTATGCGGTCCTGAAGGGCTTCACTGCGGCGGTTGGCCACAAAGGCGTTGTACTCGGCCTCGTTGGTGTGGGATACAACCACCTCGTCGGCGTAGATCATGCTGAAGCGCCCAGTCTTGATGTTCTGTTCCTGGGAAAGGGTCAGGAGGACGTAGAGAAATTTCTCGTCGCACTTGAGCATCTCGATGAATTCCATGATGCCGCGGTTGGCGATGTTGAGCTCACCGTCGAACCTGTAGGCACGCGGGTCGCTCTCGACGCCCACCTCGCCTATGGCCGAGAGATCGATGCCTCCCACCAGTTCCGAGATATCCTGAGACTTTGGATCCGAAGGGGTGAAGGTGCCTATCCCCACCCTGTGTTTCTCGCTGAAGAGCACCCGTTGAACCGGCACCTTCTCGATCTTGTTGTCGTACTCGTTCTCTACAACCCACCGGCAGTGCGGACAGAGCTCGCCCTCGATGTAGATGCCGTACTCCCTCTCGATTTCCGGCCTCAGGGGCTCGGGTATCAGGTGCAGCGGCTCCTCGTGCATAGGACATCCCTTGATGCCATATAGGGCACCGTCGTCGGTGCGGGTATAACGCTCGAGGCCACGCTTGATCATGTTGACAATGGTGGACTTTCCACCACCTACGGGCCCCATGAGCAGCAGGATCCGCTTCCGCACCTCTAAGCGCTGGGCCGCGGAGCTGAAATACTCCACGATCTGTTGAAGGGGCTTCTCGAGCCCGAAGATCTCCTTGGAAAAGAACTTGTAGACGGGTTCTCCCCAACGGTTGGTATCCACCCCTTCCGACATGATCATGTCGTAGATCCGGGCGTGGGACAGCCGCGCTACCTTGGGGTTCTTGGTCGCTATCTCGAAATAGTCGGCGAAAGTTCCTTCCCAGTAGAGGCTCTTCTCCTGTTCTCTGAAGTCATCCAACCGCTTTATCAGATCCATCGTACCCTCCTGAAACGGCCAACTTTATCTTACGGCGACAATTCTCTCCTCCACGATGCTGTGATGGTTCGGGTGGCATTGTCATTAACTTAAAACAATTGGAGCCCATCCTTGCGAATGGGCCCCGGTGCCCTCGAGCTCCCATTGGCGGCCTAAGCTCAGGCCGCCACGATAAAGGCCCCTTCGCTGCCTTTCAACCTGTGCACCCCCGTCTCCCTATCGCTATCCTTTAACCGTTAGCTTCCGCCCAAACAGGGCAACGAATCCAGCCGCCCTGTGCATCAACACTGTGGGCGGATCGGACTTCGCAGAACGCCAGGCCGATAACCTACAGCTCAGGAGGTTTGCCTCCTGCAGCCTTGTGAACTATGAAGTTTTCAAAGCTCGGGCTAAACAGATGGGGAAATGTTAGACTGAAGCGACCAGCCCAACCTGACGGTGACCCGTCTGCTCGCCTCTTCAAGAGGAGCGTCGAAGCTCGGTCGATGGCACCGGTAGCGCATGCGGGATTCGAACCCGCGATCTCCGCCTTGAGAGGGCGGTGTCCTGGGCCGCTAGACGAATGCGCCACACCAGGAAAATAATCTGGGACCGCAGCTCCTAGCGGAGCCTATTGTGACGGTCTGTCATGATTCTAGGGCGCTCAGGAACAAATGTCAAGTAAGCTTGTACTGTCAGGGCCTACGGCAGTCCCGCTGACAGCGAGTACGGAGGTACTCGAGAAATGATCGCGGAGAGGCCATCTTCCCTTGCCCAGCTCGCTACTCAGGCATACGCTGTGCCCCGTTGGTACGTGCCAACGTATGGCCTGATCCTGGCCCTAACCGCCGTATCCAGGCTCTGGGATCTAGGATCTCGGGCTATGCACCACGACGAGAGCCTCCACGCCTACTTCTCGTGGCTGTTGGCCAACGGAGGCGGCTACATCCACGATCCCATGATGCACGGGCCGGTCCTCTTTCACCTCGTAGCTGCCCTCTATTACCTTCTGGGCGACAGCGAGGTCACCTCGCGGCTGTGGCCAGCCCTTTTGGGCATCGCCATTGTGGCTGCTCCCCATTTCCTTAGGCCCTGGATCGGCTTCAGAGGTGCCACGGCCGCGGCGGCACTGCTCGGCCTCTCCCCCCTCACCATGTACTACTCTCGGTTCATCCGACACGACATCTTCGCCGAGGCCTGGGCGCTCGCCGCCCTGATATCCCTCCTGCTGTACCTGCGCGGGGGAGGCCGAAGGCTCCTCGTGATCTTCGGCGCCAGCATGGGCCTTCTGTTCTCCGAAAAGGAGGTAAGCTACATCTACTGCCTCTCACTAGCACCCTTTATCCTGGGCATCGTGCTCTCGCGAAGGACCCCCTGGACAGCAGGGATTGTCACAGCGGCGACCTTGCTTCCTCCCTTGCTCCTCATCGTTGGGCCGGGATACCTACGGCTCGGCTCCATCCCTGCCGTCCAATACCCCATATCCGGCTATGCGGAGGGGCTAGAGACAGCGCGGAGGTTTCTCGCAAGCCCACTGGTGTTAACCCTTTGCCTCTCCCTGCTCCTTGGGGCAATGGCCTCCCTTGCTGTCCTTGTATGGGAGGTCAGAAGGAAGTTTCTGGTACCGCCATGGAAAGATCTGGCTTGGTCGGGGCTGGCCTTCACGGCCACCTTCGTCATATTCCACACCACTTTCTTTCAGAACCCCATGGGCCTGTTCACAGGGTCGGTGGGTGCTGTTGCCTACTGGCTCGCACAGCAGGAGTTCCGCCGAGGAGATCAGCCCTGGTACTACTACCTGGTGCTGATACCCATCTACGAGCCTCTGGCCCTGACACTGGCCGCAGCCGCCGCAGGGCCGTTGGCAGCGAGCCTTACCAGGTTCCGCAGGTGGGTGGGACAGCCCTGGCAGAGCGCCTTGTCCTTCGGCCCCATGGCTAGCCTGTGGCTATCGATCTCGTTGGCGATATACTCGTGGGCCGGCGAGAAGATGCCCTGGCTGGCCGTACACATAGTCTTGCCTGCCATCCTCGTGGCGGCCTGGGGCATAGAGCGTCTTTGGCCACACCTATCGAAGCATCGAGCCCTCGGGGCAGCTGGCCTCCTTTTGGCTATCCTGCTTGCTTCCTACCAGTGGCGCAGCGCCGTCCAGCTGAGCTTCTACAACGGGGACGTGGCCAGAGAGATGGCTGTCTACACCCAGACGACTCCCGAGGTGGCCAGGCTCGCCAGAGCCCTGGAGATACTCTCCCGGTACCGCTATGGCAACTACGACCTGCGCATTGCCATGGATGCCGAAACCGCCTGGCCCTTCCAGTGGTACCTTCGGCACTATCGGAACCTGACCTATCTTGGGGCCGGTCCGGTCCCTCTGCCCCCTGGGACAGAGGTAGCCGTGCTGGGCAACCTTCCTGAACTGCAGGACCCCTCAGCCTATACCGTTCTCCGGCTGCCCCTACGATGGTGGTTTCCTGAGGAGACCTACAGGGATGCCGTCAAAGGGGGCAATGTTATAATCCAGGCAAAAGAGCTAACGCTAGCAATGCTCAGTATTCTCTGGAAACCCCAGGATAGGGAACATCTCCTAGAGTTCCTCGTGTGGAGACACACCAGGCCGCTTGGCTCCACCGACTTTTATCTCGTCGTCAACTCTAACCTGTGGCACGACTTCCAACGGGCCTGGAGGGCAGCCGCCCCGTGATGGGTTCGGAGGCTACCCGAAAGCTCGGGTACGACGTGCGAGCGGGTGCATTCTCATGGCTCCGTTGGGCCATGCAGCACTGGGAGACCTTGGGATGGGTGGCTGTTCTGTGTCTGGCCGCCGCCCTGCGCCTGCCGGATCTCGGGAGCAGGCCCCTCCATCACGACGAGGCCCAGCACGCCAGGTTCAGCTGGGATCTGTACATGGGCCGTGGTTACGCTTACAATCCGATGCTTCACGGGCCCTTTCTTTACCATCTTGTGGCCCTCGTCTACTACCTCTTCGGCGTCTCCGATGCAACTGCGAGGCTGGCGCCAGCCCTCTTTGGCATCGGCCTCACAGCGCTCCCCCTGCTGTTTGGGATGCTCATGGGCCGCGGGCCGGCCCTGCTCTCAGGCTTTCTGTTAGCCCTATCGCCCACCATACTTTACTATTCCAGATCACTCCGCCACGACATCTTTGCAACCTTCGGTGGGCTCTTGATGGCCATCGGTCTCCTGAGCTACGTGCAAACCCGGAAAGCCCACTGGCTGTCCGTGGCCAGCGTGGGGCTTGTCATCTCCTACACTAGCCACGAGCTGACCTTCATAACCGGCTTCATCTTCTTCACGTACTTCGCCATAGCCATCCTTCAGGACCTGCTCAGGGCGCGCAGGGGCAGGCCAGCCTCGCCCATTGGCCAGGCCGCTTGGGGACTGTTAGGGCAACCCCGGGTGCTTTTAGTGCCGCTGGTCATATTTCTTGTTCCCTACGCCCTGCTGTTCACCAGTTTCTTTTCCAACCCCAGGGGGTTCATGGACGGCTTTACCGCCTCCATAAGCTACTGGCTCGCGCAGCAGGAGGTGCAGCGGGGAGGTCAGCCGTGGTACTACTACCTGCTGCTGCTGCCCACCTACGAGCCCATACCAGTCCTTTTCGGCGGAGTGGGCATCCTATCGGCCATCTTGAGGCCTTACAGGGCCAACACCCCATGCCCCTACGCCCACAGCTTCCTGGCCTACTGGGCACTTTTGGCCCTGATCATCTACTCGTGGGCAGGGGAGAAGATGCCTTGGCTCACCATGCAGATGGCCCTTCCCCTGATCCTCCTGGCATCCTTGACCATCTGGGAGCTGGGCAGATCTGTCCCCTGGGGCGGGTTCTGGCCGAAGGGTGCCCTGGCATCGGTCTGGCTGGTGTTAGCCGTGGCGGCCCTCATCGCTGTGTACTCGATCAGGGCTCCGGCGGCCCCGCCGGAGATGGCCGCCCAGGCGAGGCTGGCCCAGGTGGGCGTGGTGGCCCTGGCCGCTGTGGCCTTCGCCTTTCTGGCCGGGCGCTCCCTCTTCCCGCTGGGCTGGAGGCTGGCTCCCGTGGCACCTGCCGGGCTCCTGACGGCCTTTCTCCTGGTTCATACCTTCCACGGATCGGTCCTGCTCAACTTCTACAACGGGGCCAACCCCGTGGAGATGATGGTCTATGTCCAGACCACACCCGAGGTGCCGTTGGTAGCCCGCAAAGTCCTGGACCTGTCTCAGGAGATGACCCGCTTCGAACGGACGTCCCAGGACCCCACCGGGGGACACTCCATGGTGGTGGCCATGGACAACGCGGCAGAATGGCCCTTCGACTGGTACCTGCGCGATCTAGTGTCTCTCCGATACTTCAACCGTGACGTGCTCTCCATCCCCAGGGATGCCCCCGTGGTCATTGCGGCCGCCGAGAATGAGGCAGTTGTGCGCCCGGTTCTGGGCGACCGCTACGTAGCCGAACGCCACGCCCTGAGGTGGTGGCTGCAGGAGAGCTACAAGCGCGTGACCCTCTCCTCCCTTATCTCGAGGCCTACCGAGTATCTTTCGAGGGGACTAGAATACTTCCTCTACCGCAGGGTAGGAGAGCCCTTGGGAAGCTACGACTTCATACTCTACGTCCGAAAGGACGTGGCAGAGCGCTACCTTGGGATGACTTCCCAGGAGAGGATATATGGGCTGACCGACGCCCCAGGCGAGGGCTCGGCCCCGGGCCAGTTCAGCCAACCGCGCGGTGTGGCCGTAGCCCCGGATGGCAGCGTCTATGTAGTGGATACGGGAAACCTGCGAGTGCAGAAGTTCAACGCCCAGGGCAAGTTCGTAGCCCAGTGGGGCAGCCTAGGCACTGCTGACGGCGAGTTCGCCATGATCCAGGGCTTTGGTCCCACCGGAATTGCCGTGGGGCCAGACGGGTCCGTCTACGTGGCCGACACGTGGAACCACCGTATCCAGAAGTTCGATCCGAACGGCACCTTTCTCGCCAAGTGGGGCCGCTACGTTTCCCTGCGGCAAGGCGAGCCCTCGGAGCAGCTAGGGTTCTACGGGCCGCGGGCCCTCGCGGTAGACGCTCAGGGCAATGTATATGTGACCGACACCGGCAATCGCCGCATCGTGGTCTTCGACGGGTCTGGCCGGCTGCTTCGCCAGTTTGGAAGCTACGGGAGGGGTCCGGGCCAGTTCGATGAGCCCATTGGCCTAGCCTTTGACAAGGAAGGGAACCTGCTGGTAGCCGACACGAAGAACCAGAGGATGCAGCGGCTCACCGCGGACGGCCGCTACCTAGGCGAGTTCAAGACACACTGGAGCACCGCCGGCATCAACGAGGTGTATTTGGCCGTGGGCCCGTCGGGCGACATACTTGCCACCGACCCCGCTGGCCACAGGATCCTGGTTTACGATCCATCGGGTCGGCTTAAGTCGGAGGTCCGTTCGGGTCCTTCGGGCAACCTGGTGCAGCCCGTAGGCATCGCAGCCGCGGCCGAGGGGTCCTTCTACGTCACGGATGCTGGAAGGCACGCCGTTCTCAGGCTGGAGCTCCCGTGAGGCCCCTCCGCTACTGGCGCCTTTGGCTAGGCCTGTTGGTCAGCATGTTGTTCCTATATCTGGCGATGCGTGGGCTCGACCTGGAGGCCCTTTTGCAGGCCCTCCAGCGGGCCAGCTACTGGTATGTCGTCCCCGCCCTGGCATCCTATTTCGCCGGGGCTTACGTGCGTTCGGTGAGGTGGGGCTACATCCTCAACCCCTCGCACCCCATCCCAGCCGGCCGGCTCTTTCCCATCGTGGTTATAGGCTACATGGCCAACGACCTGCTCCCAGCCCGGGCGGGCGAGCTGGTCAGGACTTATGTGGCCGGCAGCAAGCTGTCGGTCCCTCGCAGCAGGGCCCTAGTAACTATAGTGGTGGAACGGTTGGTCGACGGTATAACCATGTTGGCCTTCGCGGGCACAGCCCTGCTGCTGATTCCGGCGGGTCCGGACCTTCAGCGCGGGCTGGCCCTGGCGCTCATCCTGTTCCTAACGGCGACCATGGTCCTCTTTGCCGCCCACAGGTTCAGATCCCCCATCTTCGGGCTTGCGGCATCCCTCCTGGGCATGGCCCCCAGGAGCTTCGGGGATAAGGTTCAGGCACTGTTATCCTCGGCCATGGACGGGCTCGACATCCTGGGCGCCCCCAAGGCACTGGGCATCGTGTTTGGCACCTCCGCGGCAGCCTGGCTCTGCGAAGCGGCGATGTATGCCCTGATCGCCCAAGGCTTCGGCCTTGCACTGTCCCCAGCTGCCTACCTCATGCTACTGGCTGTGGCCAATCTAGCTACCCTGATACCCGCGTCGCCGGGCTACGTGGGTACCTTCGAGGCGGCCTCCCTGGCAGTGTTGGTTCCCCTGCTGGGTGTGCCGCGGGACCTGGCCACAGCCTACGTCCTCGTCCTGCATGCGGCCCTGTATTTCCCAGTGACGCTGCTTGGCCTGGTCTACTGGTGGCAGACCAGCCTCTCTTTCAGGGCCGCGCTGTCGTCAAACTACTCTCAGGGTGAACGCCATGCCAACTGACCTGCATGTAGTCCAGGCAGTGATCTTGGGCGTAGTCCAAGGGCTCACCGAGTTTCTGCCTATCAGCAGTTCAGCCCACCTTATCCTAGTCCGCTGGCTTCTGGAGTGGAACGACCCTGGGCTCGCCTTCGACGTAGCCCTGCACACCGGCACCCTGCTCGCTATCGTCATCTACTTCTGGCGGGAATGGTGGGCCCTTGCCCTTGCGCTCGCAAAGCCGGAGAGAGCCCACGAGCGGCGGCTCCTGATCTGCCTGGTCCTAGGCACCGTTCCGGGTGCCATGGCCGGCTACTTCGGCGACACATGGGTTTCCCAGGCCTTTCACTCGGGAGGGGGGCAGTGGATCGTAGGGAGCGTGATGGCCTGCATGGGGCTCGTCCTTTGGCTGTCGGACCTGGTGGGAAGGAAGGTCAGGAGCCTTGCAGACCTGGGTCCGTTGCACGCCCTGCTCATCGGTGTAGCTCAGGCTCTGGCCGTGATACCGGGCATCTCTCGAAGCGGGGCCACCATGACCATGGGCCTGTTCCTCGGGCTGAAGCGGGAGGCCGCGGCAAGGTTCTCCTTCCTGATGGCCGCACCCATCATCGCGGGTGCCGGGCTCAAGGAGGGCTTTGACCTACTGAGGGCACCCGGTCCGGTCCCGTGGGTCGCGGTGGGTGCCGGCGCCGCGGCGTCACTGGTGGTGGGAGCTCTGGCCATCGCCTTCCTGCTGAAATGGCTGGCGAAGGGCACCTTCCTGCCCTTCGCCATTTACCGTTTGGCCGTGGGGTTGGGCGTGGTGGTCCTACATCTGGCGGGGATTCGCTAACGGACAGCGGGTTGCCCTGCGTGATACAATGGTATTGCCAAAGCGTTCAAGGGAAGGATGAATGGCCCAGCAACCGATACCCGATGTGGTCATCAGGAGGCTGCCTGTCTACCTCAGGGCGCTCACCTACCTACATTCAAAGGGTGTCAAAACCATAAGCTCCAACGAGCTGGGCAGTCAACTGGGCGTGACGGCAGCCCAGATCCGGAGGGACCTTTCCTACTTTGGCGAGTTCGGCAAACAGGGCAAGGGCTACGGCGTCGAGTACCTGATCGAGCGAATCCGAGAGATCCTGGCGGTCGACATCACCTGGAAGGTGGCCTTGGTGGGCGTCGGACACCTGGGCGAGGCCATCGCCAGGTACGGCGGGTTCGCCCGCAACGGCTTCGAGATAGCGGCCCTCTTCGATGCAGACCCTGCTAAGATCGGGAAGGCCGTGGATGGGCTGACCATCCTGCCCATGGAGACGCTGAAGGCGGAGATCCGCCGGTTGGACATACAGATCGCCATCATAGCGGTACCGGCTTCGGCGGCGCAGGAGGTAGCAGATCTTCTAGTACAGGCAGGGGTGCGCGCTATCCTTAACTATGCTCCTACAGTGCTCCAGGTGCCGGAACACATTCGGGTCAGGGATATCGACCCCGTGGCAGCCCTGCAGAGCATGACCTACTACCTGGCCCGCGACCGACACGCCGTGGTCCGCTCAGGGGTCCTGACCCCTTGACAGGAGTGCTTGGCGCTATGGTATACTGCATACAAGGCCATTGTGCGCTGATGAATTCCTAGACACGGAAGCTTGGGCCGGCAAGCCCCCGGCTGGTCCCTAGCCAAGACAGACCAATAGCTTACAGTACACAGCCTATAAGACCTGCCTGGGAGGAGGTGATGCCGAGCACACGTGAGAGTTTGGCTGAGCATCAAGGTGACCTGATAAGATCTCTAGTAAGGAGGTCAACATGAAGAAGGCTCTGTGGCTCTTCAGCTTGATTTCGGTGCTTGCGCTCATCGTGTCGGCATGCGCTCCAGCTGCAACGCCCACACCCGCGCCCACAACGCCGCCGGCCGCCACCCAACCTCCGACCGCGCCGGCAACGCCCACGCCAGCTCCTGCGAAAGTGCTGAAGATCGCTATCAACGGTCCCTTCACCGGCGGCGATGCCAAGATGGGCCAGGACTTCGAGCGGTCCGCCAAGATCGCCATAGACGAGTGGATGGCCAAGGGCGGCCCGGCTGGCATGAAGATCGAGTACATCACCTGCGACGACAAGGCAGACCCTAAAGAGGCGGTGACCTGCGCTAACAACGCAGTGCAGCAGAAGGTCGCGGCTGTTATCGGCCACTACAACAGCGGTGCCTCTATACCTGCTTCGGCGGTCTACAACGAGAACAAGATCGTTCAGATAACCCCGACTTCCTCCAACCGGAAGCTAACGGAGCAGGGCTTCAAGGGTGTGTTCCGCGTCATCGGCCGCGATGACAACCAGGGCAAGCAGGTGGGCGGATACATCGTGAAGAAGCTCCAGGCCAAGAGGATAGCCATCATCCACGACAAGACGGCCTACGGCCAGGGGTTGGCTGAGGAGACCAAGGCGGCCATCGAGGCTCTCGGTGGAAAGGTGGAATTCTTCGAGGCCATCACCCGCGGTGAGAAGGACTTCACGCCCATCATCACCAGGCTGAAGGAATTCAACCCCGACGTCTTCTACTTCACCGGCTACTACGCCGAGGGCGCCATCTTCCAGAAGCAGGTGAAGGAGATAGGTGTGGGCGGTATCCACATGTACGGCGACGCCAACCAGGATCCCACCTTCGTCCAGGTAGCCGGACCCGCTGCGGAAGGCGTCCTCATGAGCACCACGCCTTTGCCGGAGATGCTGCCCGAGGCCAAGGCGTTCCTGGCCGAATACAAGAAGCGGTACGGGCCTGAGGCCACTGGTCCCTTCATCCACTTCGCCTACGACGCCGCCAACGTCCTCTTCGCCGCCGTGGACCAGTGCAAGTGCACCGACTACGACGGACTTGTGGACACACTGCACAAGATCGAGTGGAAGGGCGCTTCGGGCACCATCAAGTTCGACGAGAAGGGCGACATACCCGGCCGAAGCTACGTGCTGATCCAGGTGAAGGGCGGCAAGCTGATCCTGGACCAGATCGTGGAGGACCTGGCTCAATACGCGAAGTAGTGCCGGCTCTGGGGCAGCTGGGGAGGCCGTTGCTCCCCAGCTGCCCTGACCGAACCTTTGTGCAGCGGGATAACCATGGACATTAACCAGATCTTTACTTCCATCTTTGGAACCCTTTTCTTGCAACAGGTTGTCAACGGGCTCACCATTGGGGCCTTCTATGCCCTTATCGCCCTGGGCTACACCATGGTCTATGGCATCCTCAGGCTCATTAACTTCGCCCACGGCGATATATTCATGTTGGGAGCCTACGTGGGATGGGCGTTGGTCCTGGCCCTCATCACTGCGGGCACCGCTTCAGGCAACGCTGCGGCCATACTCCTAGCCCTGTTCCTGGTGCCTGCCTTCCTGGTAGGGGTGGTGGGAATCGGACTCGAGCGCCTGGCCTACCGGCCCCTGCGTTTGGCCAGAGCCGGGATACTTACGCTCCTTATATCGGCACTGGGGGCGTCGCTGGTGCTTCAGAATGCAGTAATGCTGGCGACCGGCGCTCAGCCTCAGGCCTATCCCAACTTCCTTCCTATTGTGACCGTACACTTGGGCTCAGCCCGGGTAAGCCTAGTTCAACTCTCAACCTTCGTCATCTCGATCGCCCTCATGATAACCCTGCAAGTTTTCGTCCAGAGGACCAAGATGGGCAAGGCCATGAGGGCTGTGGCCCTCAGCCACGACGTGGCACGCCTTATGGGCGTTAATGTGGACCGTATCATAGCAATGACCTTCCTCATTGGTTCGGCACTTGCGGCCGTGGCCGGCGTGATGACCGGCCTCCATTACACCCAGATAACCTTCAACCAGGGCTTCATCTACGGTCTGAAGGCCTTCATAGCTTGTGTCATCGGAGGTGTGGGCAATATCCCTGGGGCCATGCTGGGAGGTTTCATTCTCGGGCTTCTGGAGACCATGGCCGCTGGTTACATCAAGCCAGAGTGGAAGGACGTGGTAGCTTTCGTTGTCCTTATAATTCTCCTTGTGTTCAAACCGACAGGGCTCCTCGGAGAGCGCGTCGTAGAGAAGGTCTGAGCCATGGCCGTGAGAGAGATCACCTACAGAGCAACTGACGTTTGGAACAGCGTAGGGGAGCGCTGGAAGCTCGGCGCCTTGGTGGTAGTGTTGGCACTGCTACCCTTTGTGATCACCAACCCCTACTACATCGACGTGATGGTGGTCATAGGTCTCTACGCCATGTTGGGCCTTGGGCTCAACGTGGTGGTGGGCTTCGCCGGCCTGCTGGACCTCGGCTATATAGCCTTCTACGCCATTGGCGCCTACGTGGCTACCTTCATCGTGATGGCCTTTGGCGGCTACGTTTTCTGGTTCGTGCTTCCGATTTCAGCCATAGCGGCGGGCATCTTTGGAGTGCTACTGGGCCTGCCCGTCCTCCGGATGCGACCGGATTACCTAGCCCTGGTTACCATGGGCTTTGGTGAGATCGTGCGCATTGCCCTTAACAACTTCGACTTCACTGGCGGCCCCAACGGCCTGGGGCCCATACCTCGTGCAATAGTACCTTTGCTGGGTATAAAGCTTTATCAGCCCATCCACTTCTACTACTTGGTCTTGGCGCTGGTAGTTCTAACTGTCTTCGTGGTGAGACGGCTGCAGGATTCCCGGATTGGCCGAGCTTGGAGCTACATCCGCGAGGACGAGCTGGCAGCCGAGGTAATGGGCGTCGACATAGTGAGGACCAAGCTGCTGGCCTTCGGCCTCGGAGCCATGTGGTCGGGCTTTGCTGGGGCCGTGTTCGCTGTCAAACAGACCCACGTGGCCCCTGAAAGCTTCACATTCATGGAAAGCTTCCTAGTGGTGTGCATAGTGGTGCTGGGCGGAATGGGAAGCATACCAGGAGTTATCCTGGGAGCCGTCTCCCTGATCGTATTGCCAGAGCTCCTCCGGGATCCCACCCTAGGGCGGATAATCCTCGTGGCCATGGTTGCCGGGATCGTCCTGCTCCTCAGACCCAGGAAGTGGCTGCAATGGCTTGCAGCTGCCGGCGCTGTTGCAGTTGCAGCAGCCCTGGTGCTGTCCATGCCGCCGGATATTGTCAGACTGTTGCCCACGGCACGAATGCTCATATTCGGCGTGGCGATAGTTATCATCATGATCTTCCGTCCTGAGGGCCTGTGGCCAAGCCAGCTTAGGCGGAGGGAGATCCGAGAGACAGAAGAAGCGATGGCCCTGGAAGAAGTGGTCGGTGTGACCAGTTCCGAAGCTTCAAGTCCTGCCCAGAAGGAGGTCGTATAGTAGGCGCACATGGCGCTGCTCGAGCTGCGAAAAGTGACCAAGACCTTTGGCGGCGTGGTTGCGGCCCAGGACGTGGACATCGCTGTCAACGAGGGCGAAATAGTCTCGATCATCGGCCCCAATGGGGCAGGCAAGACAACCATATTCAACCTCATCTCGGGAATCTACAGGCCTACCAAGGGGGATATTCTCTTTGATGGCCATAGCCTTGTCGGGCTCAAGCCCCATCATGTTGCAAAGTTGGGGATAGCGCGTACCTTCCAGAACATCCGCCTTTTTCGCAACCTAACGGCGCTGGAGAACGTGATGGCAGGGCTCCACGTCCGCACCAAGGCCGGCGCGCTGGCAGCAGTGCTGCGAACTCCTGAACAAAGGCGCGAGGAGGCCCACATCAGTGAACGGGCACAGGACTGGCTCAAGTTCATGGGGCTGCTATCGCACCGCGATGAGCTGGCCAAGAACCTGCCCTACGGCGACCAGCGCCGGCTGGAGGTCGCCAGAGCGCTGGCGACCGAGCCCAAGTTGATCCTGCTGGATGAGCCAGCGGCAGGAATGAACGAGGCAGAGACCGCGGAGCTGATGGCCACTGTGCGCCGCATCCGCGACCTTGGGATAACGGTAGTGCTCATCGAACACGACATGAAGGTCGTTATGGGGATATCTGACAGAGTGGTTGTCCTAAACTACGGCGTGAAGATCGCCGAGGGCACTCCGGCGGAAGTCCAACGCGACCCGCAGGTTATAGAGGCCTACCTGGGCCGTGAGGAGGACTACTGATGGCCTACCTGGAACTCCAGGATGTACACACCTACTACGGACACATTCACGCCCTCAAGGGCGTGAGCATGAAGGTGGAGAAGGGCCAGATCGTCAGCCTCATAGGGGCCAACGGCGCCGGCAAGACCACAACCCTCAACACCATCTCGGGCATCCTTAGGCCCAGGGCTGGAAGGATATTCTTCGACGGGAAAGAAATAACAAACCTTCCCGCCCATCAGATCGTGGAGCTGGGCATCACCCACGCGCCCGAGGGCCGCAAGATCTTCTCGACCCTCACCGTCGACGAAAACCTCGACATGGGGGCGTTCATCAGGAACGACAGGGAGGGCATTGAAGAGGCGCGAAGGTTCGTCTTCAAGCTCTTCCCAAGGCTGGAGGAGCGACGCCACCAGCTGGCCGGCACCCTCTCCGGCGGAGAACAACAGATGCTGGCAATAGCACGTGCCCTCATGTCCAATCCAAAGCTCCTGATGCTCGATGAGCCATCGCTGGGGCTGGCGCCCCTGTTGGTACGCGACATCTTCCGGACCCTTCGGCAGATCAACGAGCAAGGCGTTACCGTACTGCTCGTAGAACAGAACGCCCGAGCTGCCCTGCGCCTATCCCATTACACCTATGTCATGGAGACTGGACAGATCAGGCTGGAAGGCCCCTCGGCCCAGCTGATGCAGGACGACCGCATTCGGCGCCTCTACCTGGGCGAGGCGGCATGAAGCTTCTGGCCATCGATCGGCGCACGGTCGAGGGCCTCGTAGGCATGAAGGAGGCCATCCAGGCGGTGCGCAACGCCTTTGTCCAGCTGTCCACGGGCAGGGCCACCGTGCCCGTTCGGCTGCCCTTGCCCATCCAGGAGGTATCGGGCGTACTCCTCTTCATGCCGGGCTACCTGGCGCAGACCAGACAGGTGGCCGCCAAGGTGGTGGCGGTTTTCCCCAAGAATCCTCAGCGGGGCCTGCCTACCATCAACGCGGCCATTATGACCTTCGATGCGGAGACCGGCCAACCAACGGCGCTCATGGACGGCACCTACATTACAGCTCTTAGGACTGGGGCAGGCTCCGGAGTGGCTACCGACCTGCTTGCCAGGCGGGACAGCAGCACCGCGGCCATTATTGGCGCCGGCGTCCAGGCCCGCACCCAGCTCTGGGCAGTGTGTGAGGTCCGGTCCATCAGCAAGGTGTACATCTACAGCCGAACCAGGGCCAACGCCGATGCCATGGCCCAAGAGATGGCCGGACACGGCGGCGTGGTACCCAAGGAAATAGTCGTGGCCGACTCGGCCGATGAAGCCGTATCCCAGGCAGACATAGTATGCACCGCTACCACATCTTCCCAGCCCGTCTTCAGGGGCAACGCCGTCAGGCCCGGAACCCATGTGAACGGCGTGGGTTCTTTTACCAGGGAGATGCGGGAGGTGGACGACGATTTCATCCGCCGTGCGCGGATCTACGTCGACGCCCTGGAGGCGTGCCTGGAAGAAGCGGGCGACATCATTCAGCCGCTGGAACGGGGCATAATCCAGACGGCCGATATAGTGGGCGAAATTGGGGAGGTGGCAGCGGGGCTCAAGCCCGGGCGAACCGACGCCCATCAGATAACCTTCTTCAAGTCTGTCGGCAACGCCGTTCAGGACGTTGCCGTGGCCCATCTGGTGCTCAAGCGGGCCATGGAAGCTGGTGCAGGCTCCCTCATCGAGCTATAGCCGTCTGCTAGGCCTGTCCTTGGTAGCGGCCGCTGCCATAGATTGGGGCATCTCCAGCGTTGTGGTCAGGTATCTCTTCTTGACCTACGGTCTAGACCCTCTAGCCCTCACCGCCGTGAGGACAGCCATAGCCTCGGCTACCATGGTAGGCCTGCTCCAGCTGCGCAAACGATCCGCATGGGCTGTGTCCTGGAGGGACTTGGCAGTCATAAGCCTCATCGGCCTGCTGACCCTGGGAGTGTCCCACGGCACCTTTGCCCTGTCGATATACTTGGTGGGCGTCTCAGTAGCTACCCTCATGAACTACACGGCTCCGGCCTTCGTGGTAGTGGCCGCGCGCATACTCTTTGGAGAACCCATCGGACCTGCGAAACTGGCTGCGCTGGCGGCCTGCATTGCCGGCGTGGCCCTTATCGGTCAGCCATGGCAGAGCGACCGCACTGCCTTGCCCTTGCTGGGAGTGCTGTTAGGGATAACGTCGGGAGCGGCCTACGCCGGTTTCACCCTGTCTGCCAAGGGGTTAGGGCCACGCTACGGCTCCGACAGGCTGATAACTTTCGGTTTGGCTTTCGCCTCAGTTGGACTGGCGGCTCTGTCCATCAACGGCCTGCCTGCCCTCCTAGCCCAGATCGATCGACTGTGGCCCTGGCTGATATTTCTGGGGGTGGTGCAGACCTTGGGTGGATGGCTTCTGTACACCGCTGGCCTGAGGAGGGTGGAAGCCTCCACGGCCAGCCTGCTGGCCACGCTTGAGCCGGTAACCGCCATATCCGTCTCGGCCCTGGCACTGGGCGAAGCCCTGACACCACCTCAGCTCCTTGGCGCCTTGGCCATCCTGGCCGGCGCCGTTGTGACCTCCAGGGCCAAGTAGGCTGCTGCTAGCGCAGGCCGTCCTCGCCCTTTACCTCGTGCTTCTGGAGTCCGCCCACGCGGGCAAGCGGCCGGCCGCCGTCGGTGAAGGCAAGGGCCACCAGGATCTCGTCCTCCCTCGGGGCATCGTGCACCCTCACCTCCATGGCATCGAAGTGAGAACGCACGAAGGCCGCATCCTTATAGTGAAGCGGCACATCGAGGGTGGCGCCGGGGCCTGCCACCTTCTTTGCCGATGGCACTATCGCCTTGCCGCCGCCTATCCTCTCCCTCATGGGCGTTCCGAGCTTCGGATGCAGGATGGCCGCCGCATGTTCGAGCTCACCCAGGGTACCCACGATGGCACCCTTCCCGAAGCTCTCTATGCGGCTCTGACCCAAGATGTCAACGGCTCGGGCAGAAAGCATATCGCCCAGCTGGGCCCCGTATTCGATCAGCTCGCTGAGATCCTCTACGTACCGCCCCGCGAAGGGGTTCTTGATGACCGCGCACACGGCCACCTTCCGCACGGGCGGCTCTACCGGCCTGCCCATCTCCTCGCGGATCTCCTCTATGATGATGACCACCTTCCGGATCTCCATCTGCGGAACCTCCATCCAGCTTCATTGAAGCCTTGGGACAAGCTTGTCCCTTATCAGGTACAGCTGCTCTATGTCCTCGGTCACAGGGGTCAGCAGCACGTACTGAAGCCCGGCCGCCTTTAGGTCGGCCAGCCTGGCCACCATATCGTCCACAGTGCCCATCAGGTACGAGGCGGCTAGATCTTCGAAACTCCGGCGGGTCCCCATGACCTTAGTGAAGTGCGGCCCTTGGATCCGGATGGCCTCCTCCCGATCGTCGGTATCCACGATGTGGATGAACTGGGTGTGCGCGAAGAGTATTGTGGAGGGATCCCTCCCGACCGATCGAGCGTAGTTTTGGATCTCGCGCCAATCCCGCTTGACGTCCTCTTGGTCGCTTCCGCTGGACCGGGAAAGCCAGGCATCTGCCTGCACCACCCGCCTCAGCACGCTGGGTGCTATGTACGGTTTGTCGGGAGCATCTGGCGCGTGCGTCAGGGATCCTCCCGCCACCCAGATGGGAGGCATCTTCGGGGGCCTGGGCTCTATGGTTATGTCCTCGAAGCTGTAGTACTGGCCCGTGAAGCTCACGTTGTCTTGGGTGAGCAAGAGCCTCAGTGCAGCCAAGATCTCATCGGTGCGCTTGCCGCGTTCGCTCAGCCTTAGGCCCAGGGCCTCAAACTCCTTTGGGTCCCACCCAGGGCCGATGCCCAGGATAAACCTGCCCCCCGTAAGGTAGTCCATGGTGGCCACTTCCTTGGCCAGCATCACGGGGTGACGCAACGGCAGGACAAGGATGCCGGTGCCGATCTTGACCCTTTCGGTAACCGCAGCCACGTAGGCCAACGTGGTCAGGGGCTCAAGCCAGCTAACGGCGTAGATGGCCGGCGCCACCAGAAGGTGTTCGATGACCCAGATAGAGTCGAAGCCCAGCTCCTCGACCTTCCGGGCATAGTCCAAAAGGCGTCGAGTGCGTTCATAGGTTAAGTCCGGCCATGCGTAGCTAGGTATTCGGATGCCAAACTGCATCGTTCCAGGTCTCCTTGGTAGAAGGTCTGTCGTTTAGTGACCTCCAGCGGCCAGCCAGGGCACCTTTACGTCCCTGGACGGAGGTGGGGTGTTGCGGCTTCGGTTTACCCTGACTTGCCCGTCCACAACCACGACGGCCACAGCAGGGGTATCCCCTATTTCCAGGGCGCGGAGTGCATCTCCGGCCTGACTGCCCCGCGGGGCATCCAAGATGACCAAGTCCGCATCGGCTCCCGGGCGGATGAAACCGAAGTTGAAGCCGTAGACCCTGGCGGTGTTGCCGGTGGCCAAACACAGGGCCACCTCAGGGGCGATCCCTCCTAGAGCAGAGACATGGCTGATGGTTCTGAGGACGCCCAGGGGTATCACCCCAGTCCCCGAGGGAGTGTCGGTGCCCACAAGCATTCGGGCCAGAGCCCCATATTTAGCAGCCATCCGGGCCGTCTCAGCCAGGGCCCGCACGTTACCAGCCTGAACCACTTCGAACACGAAGGAACTGTCCGCCACAATCCGTTCGATATCCTCGAGGGCCATAGCTGTGGGCCCACCGTTTATGTGGGATACCACATCCGGACGGATGGCAAAGACCGTATCGGCGTCTATGGTCGAACTGCCCGGCACCGAGGTGCCTCCCGTATGGATCATGACCTTGAGACCGTGTTTCTGGGCCCATCTGGTCATGGGCTCGGCATCCTCCGGACGGTAAACTCCAGAGATGCCTATCTCACCTACCGTCCTCACGCCGGCCCTGGCCATGTCGGCAAAGTCTTCCTCGGTAAGGCCGGGCTCCAGCAGCACCGACCCCGCGAGCACCTTGACCCCAGCTGGACGCAGGCTTGCGAAAGCCTTGTTGGCAAGGATAGCCAGTGCCTTCGTGCCTGCCGCGTCCTTGGGTCGGCCGGGGGTGTGGACCTCCCCGGCCGACACCATAGCCGTCACTCCGCCGTGTAGGTAACTGTCGATCCAGTTCAAGGTATTCTGCCTAGGGGTGAAGTCGCCCACCACCGGATGCACGTGGGAATCGACCAGCCCGGGGCACGCCACGGCTCCTGCCGCGTCGATCACCCTATCGATGCCGTTCAGGTCAACGCTGTCCCGCGGGCCCACCTGATGGATCTTGCCCTCGCGCACGACGATGCAGTCGCCCGCCAGGATAGGAGCCTGTACGTCGCCGGATACAATGGTGCCCACATTCACAATTGCCAGATCCGCCATCCTGTCACCTCCAGAGCATGGCCTGTGCCATCAACCCGCGATCTCCTCGAGGCGCTTCCCCTTGGTCTCCTCCCCCAGTATGAGGACATCCAGGGCAATGATGGCGAAGAAGATCATGAAGATGGCAAACACGGCGGGCTGGCCGGCCTTCGGACCGCCGAAAAGGGGCAGGAGCACGCCAACGGTGTAGGGGGCGATGATGCCGGCTATTCGGCCAAAGGCGGCTGCCCAACCCGAGCCGGAGGCCCTCATCCAAGTGGGGTAAAGCTCCGGCGTGTAGGTGTAAACAACACCCCATGCCCCCAGGTTAAAGAAGGAAAGCAGACAGCCCCAGAGTATGATCTCGCCGGCAGTGTTGACCGAGCCGAGGAAGAAGGCCGAAACGGCAGAGCCGGCAAGATAGATCACCAGCGTCCATCTCCGCCCTATCACGTCCACCAGGTACGCGGCGCTGAAATAGCCAGGCACCTGGGCCAAAGTTATGTAGAGCACGTACTCGAAGGCCCTGACGATGGTTAGCCCTCGGTCCACCAGGAGCGTTGGCAGCCACGTGAATACGCCGTAGTAAGAGAACACGATGCCGAACCACAGTATCCACAGCATGACGGTACGCTTGAGGTACACACCTTTCCAGAGCTCCGCGAACCGAGCCCTGCCAGCCGGAACTGCCTCGGCCGAGCCTCCGCTGACGGGGCGCGGAGCCGCCTGCCCAGTAGCGCCCTCGAGGCGAGCGACGATCCCCTCAGCCTCGGCCTGTCTGCCCACCGACGCCAGCCATCGCGCCGATTCTGGCACCACTCTGCGGATCACGATGACCCACAGAGCGGGAATAGCGCCTATAAGGAAAGCCACCCGCCACCCAGATATGCCCGCCCACACGTAGGGAGATACGAAGTAGCCTATCACGGCGGCCAGGATCCAGCCGTAGGCCCAGAAACTCTCGAGAATGACTATCATGCGGCCGCGCACCCTGGAGGGCGAATATTCACTCACCAGCGTAGACGCCACCGGCAGCTCGCCCCCCAGCCCAAGCCCCGTGACAAAGCGAAACACGAAGAGGGAGGCGAGGTTCCAGGCCAACCCCGAAAGGCCTGTGCCGATCGCATACAATAACAGGGTGATCTGAAACACCAACTTTCGGCCGTACCTGTCTGCCAGCCAACCGGCGAAGCTCGCACCGAAGAAGAGGCCGAGGAGCGTCACGCTGATGATCAGTCCCGAGGTCTGAGGGTCTAGCTTCCATTCATTCCTAAGCGACGGCAGTACGAAGGAGAGAAGGCCCACGTCCATGGCGTCGAAAGCCCAGCCCATGCCTGCCGTAAACAACAGGACCCAGTGAAAGCGCGAGAGGGGAAGTTTATCGAGCCTTGTCGATACATCCATTTCGGCACCTCCTCAAGTCTTGGCAAACTTAGGTGACTTCCGGATGGCCCTCAGAACTCGCTCCGGCGTGGCGGGCAGCTCGTCGATGTGTGCGCCGATGGCATCGGCGATGGCGTTTAGAATGGCCGCAGGTGTTGGGATCATGGCGGGTTCTCCAACACCCTTCGCCCCAAAGGGGCCTGTGGGTTCAGGGTCCTCAACGATGATGGGCACAACCTCCGGGACATCGACCGCGGTTGGGAGCACGTACTCGCTGAGCGACGGCGTCACCACCCGTCCTCCGTCCACGGATACGTATTCCATGATGGCCTGCCCAACCCCCTGGGCGATTCCCCCCTCGATCTGCCCTTCTATGGCCTGAGGGTTGATGGCCCTCCCTACGTCGTTGGCCGCATACACCTTCAGCACCATGACCTCGCCCGTCTCGGTGTCTACCTCCACCTCGGCGATCTGGGTACCAAAGGCATAGGTGGCATAGGGCGAACCCTGGCCGGTCTCAGGGTCGAGGGGGGTCGTGGGCGGGTTGAAGTGCCCGCTGCCAACCGCCAGTTTTCCCTTGCTCCTGCAACGGGCCGCAAGTTGGGAGACAGGAACGCGCCGATCGGGCAGTTCAATGCAGTAGTAAAAGCCGTCGGCCGCGGCGATGTCCTCCGCCGATGCCCGCAGGGCCTCCGCGGCCTCCTCGAGAAGGACACGCCTAGCCTCCTCCGCCGCCATCTTTACGGCCTGTCCCGAGATGTAGGTCTGACGGCTGGCAGACGTGGCTCCCGCCTCCGGGGACACCCCCGTGTCGCCCGTGACCAGCGTGACGTCCTCTAGACGCAGGCCCAGGGTTTCAGCCGCGATCTGGGCCAGCACGGTACTGGAACCCTGGCCTATGTCCACAGCCCCAACGAAGACGATGGCGGTTCCATCGTTCAGCACCTCCACGAAGGCGCTGGAAGGGTTGGCCTGACCCGTATTACCGATCCCGTAGTACATGCATGCTACACCGCGGCCACGTACCTTCATGGCCTCCCTCCCCTTCCTGGAACTTCCAGAGGCCAGCCCGCCACCCGAGCCGCCTCCAGGATGGTCTGCTTTATGCCCACGCTGGCCGTGAGGATCTGCCCCGTCAAGGTCGGCAGGTTTCTGTCCAAAGCATTGATGAAGCGGAGTTGGAGCGGGTCCATGGACAGCGCCCTGGCCAGCTTGTCTATCTGAGACTCGATGCCGAAGGCTATCTGCGGCACAGAGAAGCCCCGCATGGCACCGGCTATGGGATTGTTTGTGTAAAAGACGCGGGCCACAACCTTCACGTTGGGATAGTAATAAGGTCCACCGGCGTGGATGGCTGCCCTCTTAATCACGCCAGGGCTGTAGGAGGCGTAGGCGCCACCGTCAGCTAAAAGCTCGGCCTCCAGGGCGGTAAAGCGGCCGTCGCACCTGGCCCCCAGCCTGTAGCGCATTGTGTAGGGATGGCGCTTGGTGGTGTAGCAGACAGACTCTTCCCTGCTGAAGACCATCTTTACGGGACGCCTCGTCGCCATCGCCAAGAGGGCTATGTAGGGCTGAACAGAGAGGTCGAGCTTGCCTCCGAAGCCTCCTCCGGTCACAGTGGCAACCACCCGTACTCTGTTTACGGGCATGCCCACCACTGCTGCCACCTCAGCTCTGTCGTAATGGGGGTTTTGGGTGGAGACCCACAGGGTCACTGACCCGTCCGGTTCCCAGCGGGCGATGCCGGCCTCGGTTTCCAGGTAGGCGTGTTCTATGTAGGACGTGCGGTAAGTACTCTCGACTACTACGTCGGCCTCGGCCAGGCCCTTCTCCGTATCTCCCCTCGCTATCCTAGCCTCGGTGAGAAGGTTGCCCCCTTCGTGGACCTTCGGGGCGTCGGGCGCCATAGCCTCCTCGACGGAGAAGACGGCGGGAAGCGGCTCGTAGTCAACACGCACCGCCAGAAGGCCGCGTTCGAGGGCTTCTTCATCCTCGGCTGCCACAGCCGCTATCGGTTCGCCCACGTATCGCACCTTCTCCTCTGCGAAGACGAGCTGGTCCTTCACGAGGATGCCGTAGCGGTTCGTGCCAGGGATATCCCGAGCGGTAAGGACCGCACGCACCCCGGGCACCCTTCGAGCCTCCTCAACGTCCAGCCTTGCGATGCGAGCGTGGGGATGCGGGCTTCTGACTAGAGCGGCCAGCAGCATGCCCGGCATCTTTATATCGCCCGCCGAAAGGGCAGTGCCGCTCACCTTCACGGCGCCATCCACCCTGGGCACGGGCTGGCCCACCACCGAACACTCGCCCCATGCGCTCTGGCCGATCGCAAGCCCTGTGCTCATAGCTCTTCACCTCACTCATCGGGCGGTAGAAACGGATAGACCTTGCATCCGAACAACGCCGAGATCTTCGCCCCGGTTTCCCTCAAAGAGTGCTCCCACAGCTCGGGCCTGTAGCGCCCTGTGGGGCCCGCCACCGAGAGGGCGCACACAGCCTTCATGTTCCAATCGAAGACCGGCACAGCCATAGCGGCGATGCCAGCGGCCAGCTCGTCCACGGCTGTCGCCAGCCCAGACGCTCTAACTACCTCGAGCTCCGCTCGCAGCGCCGATGGATCCACCCTGGTGGCATCGGTGAACGGCTCCAAGCGATCCCTCAGGTACCTATCCAACTCCTGCTCGGCCAGAAAGGCCAAAAGGACCTTCCCCGTGGCGGTGGCGTGGAGGGGTACCCTGGTGCCAACCTGCAGGTCCGCCCTCAAGAGCTCAGTGCTCTCCACCCGCTGCACCAACAGCGCCTCGCGCCCCGAAATCACCGCCAAGCTTACGGTCTCGTTCGTGACGCGGCCCAGGGCTTCCATAAGGGGCAAGACCCTGTGATCCATTGGAGACCTTGCAAGGACCCGGCAGCCGAGCTCGTAGAGCTTGAGGGTCAACCTGTATTTGCCGCCCACAGAAACCTGCTCCACATAGCCTTCGGCCATTAGCGTGGAGAGGATAGCGTGGACAGTGCTCTTGGACAGGCCAACCTGCCTGCTGATGTCGCTCACCCCCATCCCCGGGTTGGCAGAGGACAACGCCTCCACTACCCGCAGGGAGTTGGTCAGCGACCGAAGGACCGGCCTTTGGGAAATTTGTTCGTCATAAACGAACGCCATTTCTCAAAAACGAACGATCTGTGGCTCCTAATGTAGCACCTTCAACAACAGCTGTCAATACCTGTGGCCACTCGAGCCTTCGGTTTTTGAAACTTCATGAGCCCGGGGAAGCTTCGGCAGGGAAAAGTGGCCCTCATCCTCGACCCCGCTGGGGATCCTTCCGGCGATTTCCGCAGCCCCCAAGCAGGAGCCTGCTTGCTGGCATAGAGGCACAAGGACCCGAGGGCCGTAATCCGCCTTAGGGGGCTCATCGCCCCATCCGCACAGGGCCACGCTGGCAAGGCCGACGAGGTCCGCTTACTGGGCTGCTCCGGTGCCGCCTGCCGCGGAACAGGGACCATCTCCCCTGGCGTCCCTGGGCCGGCACGCACCGCACCCAACTATCTACAGAAAATGCAGTACGCGAGAGGCCTGCACACCCAGCCACCGTGGGTGACAGGTTGTCACCAGCAAGAGCACACGCCTTGCTCCCGCTCCCCTGGAGTCCCACGTTTACTCGAACCCGAACCTATCCCCAGGCAGCAGCGTGGAGGCGTTGGGCCAAGCACTTACCCTCCAATATCCTTCCAGTAATCTTGTACCCACGGGCCCGACCCTCCCTAAGCCGGCCTGACCTTCCCTTGGCTCGGTTCCGAGAGAGGCGGCCCTGTACCGTGGCGCACCAAGTGTCAACTGAGGCCATGGAAGGGCCCAATCCAGCGCCCTGTACAGGCCTTTGGCGCTGGTCCCAGTCCAGCTCAGATGGGAACAGTAGTCCTAGCCAGCACGAGGCCACCTTCAGGAGCAGGCATAGCGCTCTAGCCCGTGCCTAAACTCCACAGAATGCTGGGGCCACCCACACCCTATCCTGCGGCAGCCACAACGTCGTGCGCTCTCCGCTGCCAACAAGCTCATACCACGGCACTCCATGCCCATGGCTATTCTCCGTTGCCGTGGCACACAGCACACCAAGGCAGGTTAAAGACCAGACGATGTCAGTTCCACCAAGGGGACCGCCACGCACAGAGCTTGGGCCACGGCCGCGGGAATCCCGTCCTCAAGCGCCGCCCATCACGGCCATCGCGAGGGTCGCTTCAGATGGTTTTAGTCTGGCCAGCGGTAGAGGGCTGCAGACCCACCATCGATTCGAGACGGCCCCCCACAGCTGAGGGAGCCGGCCGTGGCCCTCCTTCACCTGCCAGCTGCCCTATGGGTTTCCCATGGCTGAGGGGCCTGGGCAGCCAAATGCGAAAGGGTCCTTGCGAAGCCCTCTTGCATGGCTTGTCCTCTATTTCCCAGATCTTCGGACCCCAGCTTCCAGGCGCTACCATCCAGTGCCAGCCGTCGATGGAGACCTTCCCAGTGGTGCACTTCCCCTGCTCCCCTCGGCCGCGACAGCCAAGAGCTACCTACTGGACCCCAGGTCTTTTACGGCTGGTCCTGCCGCGGACTGCGGGTAAGAAGCTAGCCCCTTCGCCACCCGGCCTGTGATACCCTGCCGGCCACGGCGCTTACGCCCCTCGGGACGGCCCTTTGACCCTGGGCAGGTCCGGTAGATCCCCCTGTTGGAAGGACCCCTACGGGGCCGGTCCGGTCCCCGATGGCAGCCACGCTTCG
>FWWM01002099.1_pt1 | contig 45462 bp, 38 predicted proteins | sample 2228351 | NCBI WGS metagenome assembly FWWM01 (sample SAMEA103939774, study PRJEB20133) | metagenome
GGAAAGATATATAAACAGTGGAGTGTAGAGGGTTTTGCAACGATATCGGACTGGCTATCCTCCAAGGGTATTCAGGTGGTCTTTGTAGGGGGGGATAATGATATCGAAGATATCAAAAAGATAGAGTCCTTGGCAGGATATCCATTTCATAATACAGCAGGCAGAATATCCTTAGGTGAGTTGATGGCTCTCTTTGAGATAAGCACTCTCTATATTGGTAATGACAGCGGACCAATGCACCTTGCAGGAGCGATGGGACTTCCTGTAATAGCACTCTTTGGGCCTGCTGATGAGAGAAGATGGGGGCCTCTTTCCGACAGGCGGATTATTTTGAGAGGGGAGGAGCCCTGTCAGAGGTGCAGAGGGAGGCGCTGTGAGTATGAATTTAGATGTATAAAGGCAATTGCCTTTAATGATGTAAAGACCGCTGTTCAGATACTTCTTGGTAGAGAGGAGAAGATTGCGGAATAACCTACAGAGGATCGATAGGATTATAGAGGCAGGAATCTATCTGTACATTTTATTCATGTTCCTTACAAAGGGTGAGGGGATAAGGAATATACTGATCTTTGGAAACTTTGCCCTATGGCTATTCACATTGAGATATAGAGATAACCTTCATCTTTTCAGGAACCCCGTTTCAATATTTTTCTGGACATATATAGGTATCACGGCCTTACTTGTGCCTCTGTCAATAGACCCTTTATATTCCTTTCTGGAGTTGAGGCACGAACCCCTTAAGTCAGCCCTGCTCTTTCCTGTTATTGCAACGGTGATGGCTGATGAGAAAAGGCTCAAAAAGATACCCTATGTCTGTTTCTTTACAGCCCTTTTGATTGTTTTAAATGGATATTATAGTTATATCTTTTATGACATTCCTGTATTAAAGCCACATACGCCTTTAATGCATGCATGGCATAATAAATTTGCAAGATACCTTAACACATTGCTTGCCTTTTCCTTTATCCTTTACTTTCTATGGCACAGGCTGTCTCTGAGGTTACTGCTTGGTATCTCCTTTGTCATCTCTATCTTTGCGTTACTCCTCAGTACATCAAGAGAGGGGTACCTTGCATTCTTTACGATCGCATGTATATGGGGATTGTATATATGGAAAACAAGGGGACACAATTTCTTCAAGATTATTTCAATAGTTACATTGCTGTTTCTCGCCATAGGCATATTATCCATCATTCACTTTCCCCACATAAGGGAGAGGATATTCCTTACTGTAAAGCATATGAAGACACTTAATGAGAGGGCAGAGCCATGGGAGCCTGCTTTTTATGCAGTTCTTGAGAGACCTGTTATAGGGTGGGGATATGGGGATGATATATTTTATAAGACTGAGCCATACAAACATGTTCCTTATTTAAGGGTGCCTGAAAAAGGACCTCATAATACCTATGTGGAGATAATATTTTCACAAGGTATAATTGGTCTCATACCATATATTCTCCTTCTCCTTTTTTCTACAGCTACATTCTCAAAGTCTGCCTTCAGGCTTTCAGGCATAAGGAGTTACATACTAATTGCCTGTGTCTCGATAATCATTGGTAATTATATAATAAATGCAATCTTTACAGTTCTGAAACTCAACTATCTTGCAGTAGTGCTTGGCCTTGGTATGGCTGCTATGGGAAGTGATGAGGATAGCCATAGTTAGAAAGAGATATACCTTTCATGGAGGTGCAGAAGGATTTTCTGAAACTCTTGCGAAGAAGCTGGCAGAAGGAGGTCATGATGTCCACATATTTGCCATAGAATGGACAGAGGGGAAGGAGCATCCAAATATCCATTTTCACAGTGTGCCAGCCTTTAGATTCAATTCTTTTATAAGAGACCTTAGCTTTGCTATATCCGCTTTCTTTATCCTTAAAAAGCAGAGGAAGAACTTTGATATAATTCAGAGCCACGATAAGACTATATATCAGGATATCTATCGCGCAGGCGACGGCTGTCATATCGAGTGGCTCAAGCAGAGGTGGAAGAGAATAGGACTATTAGGGAGATTTTCTATTATTCTTAATCCATATCACTGGCTCATCCTTGACCTGGAACACAATATCTTTAAACGTCATAGGTACAAAAAAATTATTGCGATATCAGAGATGGTAAAAAGAAATATAATTGAAAACTACGAGGTTTTGCCGGATGATATAGAGGTGATTTACAACGGCGTGGACACAGAGAAATTCTCCCCTGACAATAAAGTGAAATACAGAAACGAGATAAGACTAAGACATGGCTTATCAGATAATGATTTTGTTGTGCTATTTGTCGGATCGGGTTTTGAGAGAAAAGGTGTCAGGTATCTGATAGAAGCTGTTGAATCCATGCCAGTGCCAGTTACTGTAATGATTGTGGGCAAGGGGAAATTTAATAAAATCTCCCCTAACCTCTCTTTGTCAAAGGGGGGAATCCTCCCCCTTTGTAAAAGGGGGAATAAGAGGGATTTTCAGTTTAAACAAAACATTATCTTTTGCGGACCTCAAAAAGATATCCACAGATATTATGCTGCATCTGATATTTTTGCCTTCCCCACTATTTATGAGCCATTCGGCAATGTCCATCTTGAGGCACTTGCAAGCGGTCTTCCTGTCATTACAACAAGGCATAGTGGTGCATCTGAGATTATTGAGGATGGGAGAGAGGGATTTGTTATTGATGAGCCAGAAGACATAGAGGGATTGGCTGAAAGGATAAGGCTTCTCATGGATTCAGAGAGAAGGAAGAGGATGGGTATTGAGGCAAGGAGGCTTGCAGAAAGATTCTCTATTGAGGCTAATATAAGGGAAACAATGAGATTATATCAATCAACACATTTGTCCAAAATAAGATTAACATTTTAGAATATCTTGAACAGCAATGATAGACCGAGAAACTAAATAAAAGGTTAAAAATCAGGATGATTAACAGCCTAAAGTTCAAAATAATAATAATGGGTTTTATTGTCATATCGCTGATTATGATTACCAGCACAATAAGGGATATCATGTTGACAAAGGAACAACTTCTTAAAACCCAGAAGGAAAAAACCGAACTCCTTTCTGATAGGATTGTACACGGTATCATGGTCCTCATGATAAGCAACAGATGGCAGGAACTTCAGGGTATGATGGAGAGTTTTGTGAAGGGTGGTAAGGGTTTGGAAGAGATTCGCATCTTTGCCCCTGATACAGGGATAATAAAGGTATCATCAAAACCCGAGGAGATGGGCAAGAGAATATATGATGAAGATTATAAAAAGTATCTAAGCGGTGAAAGAGAACCCTTCTTGATAAATAAGGATGGAAGGATGTATGCATCAAAACTTACACCTATTAAAAACCACAGGCCATGCTACAGGTGTCATGGTTCTGAGAAAGATGTGCTTGGGGTAATGGATATCGAGCTCTCGCTTGAGGCTATGTATGCCTCAATTGAAGAGTTCAAAATGCGACATTTCAGAAACGGAATCATAGGTTTTGTGCTGGTAATCCTGGCCTTTGTTATTATTATCACCTTTTTGATAGATAGACCAATTCACAGGATGATATCAACAATAAAAAGGATTGAAGATGGTGATCTGTCGGCAAGGATGCATATAAATAAGAAGGATGAATTGGGACTTCTTGCAAAGAGCTTTAACAGTATGGTTGAATCCCTTGAAAAGGCAAAAAAAGAGCTTGAGGAGTATCACAGGCAACAACTTGACAGAGCTGCAAGGCTTGCATCTATTGGGGAGGTGGCATCTGGGATAGCACATGAGATAAGGAATCCACTTACCAGTATAAGCTGTGCCATCCAGGTGCTACAATCTGAAATGAAGGATGACGCAAAGGGTAAAAAGGTCATATATGAGATACAGAACCAGATAAAGAGGCTTGACAGTTCTATCAAGGATCTTTTGAACTATGCAAGACCTGCCCCGCCTTTATTCGAACTTTCTAATATTAAAGACGTTATCGAAAAGGCAAGTTTCTTTGTATCGGCAGAGGCTAAAAAATGTAATGTTAATATTGAGATTGATAAAAGGGATGATATCCCTGAGGTTATGATAGACCCGAATCAGATGCAACAGGTATTTATGAATATAATGATAAATGCCATACAGGCTATGCCATCGGGTGGAAGTTTAAGAATCTCTATGAAGATGGAAAGACCTGAAGAGATACCAGATGGGATAAAGGAAAAGATAAAAGGTGAGAGGGTGCTGGTCATAAGTTTTAAGGATACAGGAGAGGGCATTCACCCTGATGACATTAAGGATATCTTTGAGCCGTTCTTTACAAAAAAATCAAAGGGAAGCGGTCTTGGTCTTTCCATAAGCCTGAGGATTATAAGGGATCACGGAGGGGAGATTACATGCACTAGCGCCATTAACAAAGGGACGGAATTTTGTATATACTTACCTGTGGATACCGAAGGTTTGCTATAGTGCCCGCATTCTAAGACCGTAAAAGGGGGTTAGGGGAGGTTTGAAAGGCTATTTTTCAGGTGAAAAAAATGTAAGATATATGATAAATTCTTTGTTGCATAAGCACCTACATCTATATAGGAGTATACAATACTTCTACAGGAGATATACCTTTTATTATGATGGGGAAAGTCCTCGTTATAGATGATGAAGAGCTTATAAGGATATCAATCCGTCAATATCTTGAAAAAGAGGGATACGAGGTTTTTACTGCAGGCTCTGGTAAGGAAGGACTCGATATCTTTAAGGCAGAGGAGAACATTGATCTGGTATTACTTGACCTGCGGTTGCCTGATGTCAATGGGATGGAGATTCTGAAGAGCATTAAGAGCATAGACAGCGAGGTATTTATTGTAGTTATCACTGCTTATGGAGATGTTGAGACGGTTGTATCCTCTATAAAGTTGGGTGCCTATGACTTTGTTGAAAAACCATTCGAACTGGACAAGATATCCATAATTATTAAAAAGGCGATGGAGGCTCATGACCTTAGAAAAGAAGCCACATTCTTAAGGGAAGAGAAGCATGAAAAATATAACTTCAACAACATAATCGGCAGGTCTAACGCGACAAAGGAGATGATAAAGCTTGCAAGGAGCCTTGCTGAAAATGATGTAAACCCCGTATTTATTCAAGGTGAAAGCGGTACAGGTAAAACCATGATAGCAAGGACAATACATTATCAGAGTCCGAGGGCTTCAAAACCATTCATAGAGGTTACATGTACAGCCTTGCCCGATACATTAATTGAGAGTGAACTTTTCGGACACGAAAAAGGGGCATTTACAGATGCAAAGACAACCAAAAAGGGACTTTTTGAACTTGCGGATGGTGGCACCATATACCTCGATGAGATAGGGGATATAACAACCCAGACCCAGGCAAAACTCCTCAGGGTGATAGAGGAGAGGACATTTATGAGGATAGGGGGTATAAAAGAGAAGAAGGTGGATGTAAGGATTATTGCAACAACAAATAGGGATATTGAAAAGGATGTGAAAGAGGGAAAGTTCAGAAGCGACCTCTTTTACAGACTAAACCTGATTCCTTTTAAGATTCCCCCTTTAAGGGAGAGGAAGGAGGATATAATCCCTATTGTTATGTACTTTATAGGAGTTCTGAGAATTGAATATCGAAAGAATATTATGGCTCTATCAAAAGAGGCTGAAGATATCTTGCTTGATTATGACTGGCCTGGGAATATAAGGGAATTGAGGAATGTTATTGAGAGGGTCTTTATCCTTATAAATGAGAGGATAATACAACCCGAACATATCCTCTTGATAAGGGAAAAATCTAAAGAGGTATCCCCTAAGATGAAAGGAGAATTTGAATGGCATCTTCCTGAGAATGGGATACCACTTGAGAAGGTTGAAAAGAACCTCATCTTACAGGCACTTAAAAGAACAAACAATAACCAGACAAGAGCAGCTCAACTCCTTGGGCTTACAAGGGATGCATTTAGATACAGGATGCAAAAGTTCGGCATCCTTGAAGTTTCAAAAGGTTGAATGGTGAAAGATATAAAGCTTGGTATAATAGGCAGTGGTTACTGGGGTCCTAATCTTGTAAGGAATTTCAACGATTGTATACATACAGATATAAAGTATGTGTGTGATGTTGATGAGGAGAAACTAAAGAGGATAAAACTGAGATACCCCCATGTTAGTATCACAACCGACTACAAAGAACTCTTGTTGGATGACTCTGTTCAGGCGATTGCCATTGCCACACCTATCAGCACCCATTATAACCTGATAAAGGAATCAATTCTTGCCGGCAAGGATGTATTTGTTGAGAAGCCAATGGTCTCATCTGTAAAAGAGGCGGATGAGATATGTAATCTTGTTCATAAATATTCAAGGGTCTTGCTTGTTGACCATATCTATGTTTATACAGGGGCAATAAGAAAAATAGATGAAATCCTCAAGGATTCAGGTATTGGCGATATATATTATTTTGATTCTGTCAGGGTTAATCTTGGTCTTTTCCAGAAGGATGTAAATGTTATATGGGACCTTGCACCCCATGATTTTGCAATAATGGATTTCTTGATTAAAGGAGAGGTTGACCATGTGTACGCAAGTGGTCAGTTATATCCTCAATTAGGCCCACATGCTGCGATTGCCTATATAACGGTAAGGTTTAAGGACGACCTCATTGCTCATTTTCATGTAAACTGGCTTTCACCCGTAAAGATAAGGAAGGTGATTATTGGTGGTAGTAAGAGGATGATAGTATTTGATGACCTTGATTCAATGGAAAAGGTGAAGGTCTATGATCGAGGCGTTGAACTGATAGATGACAAGAGGTCAATGTATAAATCTATAGTTCAATACAGGATGGGTGATATAATTGTCCCGCATGTTGATCTCTCAGAAGCTCTTAAATGGGCTGTAGAGCATTTTGCAGAAAGTGTAAAGAACAGAAATCAACCCCTAACCGATTGTCTTTCTGGTCTAAGGGTTGTAAAGCTTCTGGAGGCAGCAAACAATTCCCTTATGAAAGGTGGAGTGAAGGTAAGGATTTGACAAACAGGATCTATCAAAATACAACTCTTGGGAAGGATTGTATAATTGAGCCTCCTTGTATCATTGGGAAGCCACCAAGGGGTTTTTCAGAAGGAGAGTTATTTCTCATTATTGGAGATAACGCGGTCATCAGACCATTTACAACCATATATGCTGGCTCTGTGATAGGGAACAATCTTCAAACAGGCCAAGGGGTCTCAATCCGTGAAGACAACAGGATAGGTAATGATGTCAGCATAGGAACAAATTCAGTCCTTGAGGTTGGAAACTCAATAGGGGACTTCAGCAGGGTTCATAGCAACTGTTTTATGGAGATGACCACGGTAGGAAGGTATGTTTTTGTCGGTCCGAATGTTGTATTTACTGATGACCCTCATCCTCCGTGTCCCCGGTACAGGGAATGTAAGGGAGGTCCTATTGTTGAGGACTATGTGAAGATTGGTGCCAACTCAACAATAATGCCTGGTGTAAGGATAGGAAGGAACAGCATGATTGGTGCAGGTTCTGTTGTTACAAAGGATGTTCCTCCTGATAGCGTTGTTGCGGGAAATCCGGCAAGGGTTATTAAGGAAATAGATGAGCTTGTTTGCTATCCAGGCTTTTTTAAGAGGCCATATCTCTGGTCTCCGTACATAGATGCCGAGGCTCAGGAATGAAGATCATCCCACTCGTTGACCTGAATGCAGGGTTTATTCCCATAAAGAAAGAGATAATGTCCGCTATTGAAAAGGTGTTTGATGGGATGAACCTTTATCTTGGACCAAATGTCAGTGCACTGGAAGAAGAGTTTGCTTCTTATTGTGGCACAAAATATGCGGTAGGTGTTGGTTCAGGAACAGAGGCTATTCATTTAGCACTGAGGGCATGTGGTGTCAAGGAAGGGGATGAAGTAATCACTGTACCGAATACATTCTTTGCAACTGCCGAGGCAATTGTTCATGCAGGTGCCTGTCCTGTCTTTGTTGATATTGACCCTGTTACTTATACAATGGACATCTCCATGATAGAGAAAAGGATAAACTCAAAAACAAAGGCTATTATCCCGGTTCATATGTATGGGCAATCAGCTGATATGTCTCCGATAATGGAGGTCTCAAGAAAGTATGGCATATCTGTAATAGAGGATGCCTGTCAGGCACACGGGGCGGAATATTATGGCAAGAGATGCGGTTCAATAGGGGATGCGGGGTGTTTCAGCTTCTATTTCACAAAGAATCTTGGAGCCTATGGCGAAGGAGGAATGGTTGTGACTAATAATCCTGATATAGCTGAAAAGGTGAGACTCTATCGAAATCATGGTCATACATCAAAATACGAGCATAGTGTTGTTGGTTACAATAGCAGACTCGATGAGATACAAGCTGCGATTCTGAGGATAAGATTAAGATACCTTGATAGGTACAATGATGCGAGGAGAACGATTGCAGATAAGTATAATAAGCTTTTGACCAATACACCCCTATCGCTCCCTGTAGAGATAGAAGGGAGAAGGCATGTCTATCATCTCTATGTAATCAAATATAAAGAGAGAGATTTGCTACAGAGATACTTGAATGATAAAGGTATAAGCACAGGGATACACTATAAGAATCCAGTTCATCTTCAACATGCCTTTGAGTTTCTTGGATATAAGAAAGGTGACTTCCCAGCAACTGAGAGTGCCTGTAACGAGATACTTTCTCTACCAATTTATCCGGAGTTGGGAGACGAGGACATGCAATACATTGGAGAAAGGATAAAGGAGTTTTTTAACATCCACTGAACCATGAATCTTGAAGGTAAAAGGATACTCATAACAGGTGGTGCAGGTTTTGTTGGTTCACACATTGCAGACCTCCTTCTAAAAGAGGATGTCTCTGAGATAGTCATTATCGATAATCTCCTGAGAGGCAACAAGAAGAATATTGAGGATGCACTTAAGAGCGGCAGGGTAAGGTTTATAGAGGGAGACATAAGGGACGGATTACTAATTGATAAATTAGCCAAAGGTATTGATATAGTCTTTCATCAGGCTGCCCTTAGGATCACCCACTGTGCAGAGAGCATAAGGGACTGCATTGATGTCATGATTAACGGCACATTAAATGTCATCGAGGCATCCCTCAAGCACGGGATAAAAAAGATAGTTGCAGCCTCTTCCGCCTCTGTATATGGTCTCGCAGATACATTCCCTACAAAGGAGGATCATCATCCATACAATAACAGGACACTCTATGGGGCATGTAAGACATTCAATGAACTGCTGTTGAGGTCATTTCATGATATGCATGGATTGGATTATGTGGCGTTAAGATACTTCAATGTCTATGGTCCGAGGATGGATATATACGGTGTGTATACAGAGGTGATGATAAGATGGCTTGACAGGATATACGAGGCCAAGCAACCGCTCATCTTCGGTGATGGCAAACAGACCATGGACTTTGTCTATATAGAAGACGTGGCAAGGGCAAACATCCTCGCTGCAAAATCAGATATTACCGATGAGGTATTCAATATCGCAAGCGGTAAAGAGACGAGTCTGCTTGAGCTTCTTGAACTCCTATTAAAACTAACCAACTCTAACCTTAAACCAAGCTTTGAGCCTGAGAGAAAGGTGAACCCTGTAAGGCGAAGACTTGCCTCCATTGAAAAGGCTGAAAGCTTACTTGGATTTAAGGCAGAGATAGGGCTTGAAGAGGGTCTGAGAAGACTCATTGAGTGGATAAAGGAGAAGAAGGAGAAGTGAAAACCCCTATTACTAAACCATTCTTAGGTGAAGAAGAGATAGAGGCAGTGGCTCAGGCAATAAGGTCGGGCTGGGTATCTCAGGGGCCAAAGGTAGCAGAGTTTGAGGAGAGATTTGCTGAGTATGTGGGTGCAAGATATGCTATTGCAACGACCTCATGCACAACTGCCCTCCATTCTGCCCTTGTTGTAGCAGGTATAGGTCCTGGCGATGAAGTGATTGTGCCATCCCTTTCATTTATTGCCACTGCGAATGCGGTGGTTTATACAGGTGCCGAGCCTGTATTTGTTGACATAGACCCTCAGACATGCAATATGGATGTTGAAAAGATAGAGGATGCTATTACAGAAAGGACAAAGGCGATAATGCCTGTTCACCAGATGGGGCTTCCTGCTGATATAGATGCTATTCAGGAGATAGCGGAGAGACATGGGTTAAAAGTGATAGAGGATGCTGCATGTGCCATAGGCTCAGAATATAAAGGGAAAAGGATAGGTGGTCATGGTAATATTGCCTGTTTCAGCTTCCATCCAAGAAAGATAATCACAACAGGCGAAGGAGGTATGGTAACAACCGATGACCCTGATATTGCAGGGAGACTCAGGAGATTGAGACATCATGGCATGTCTGTATCGGATATCGAAAGACACATAGCGAAGAGGGTCATAATAGAGGCATATCCTGAGATAGGGTATAACTACAGGATGACAGATATGCAGGCTGCAATGGGGATTGTCCAGCTTAAAAAATTGGCCTTCATAATAGAACGGAGGAGAGAGATAGCAGGTTTTTATAATGATGAGCTTAAAAAGATCCCTCACATAAGGGTGCCTGATGTTCCTGAATATGCCTATCATAATTATCAATCATACTGGGTTGAGCTTCTTGACTCTGCACCCCTAAGGAGAGACGATCTGATGCAGAGGCTTCTGGAAAAAGGTATAACAACAAGAAGAGGGATTATGGCGATTCATATGGAGGAGTGTTATAGAAAATACAGGGTTTATCTTCCCAAGACTGAAAGAATTACAAGAAATACTATTCTACTCCCCATATACCCATCAATGACTGATGAAGATCAAGAGTATGTAATGCAATGCATGAAAGACATTTTGGTTTAATCACATCTGTCTAAAATAAAGATTAACATTTTAGAATATCTTGGACAGCAATGTGGTTTAATAAGATGATATTTCCTTGGAGATAATAGCAGATGCCGCAGAGGGCTAAGGACTGGTTAAGACAAGCAGAGGCAGATTTGAGACATGCCTATAATTCCATCGAAGATGGAGATTATGAATGGGTGTGTTTTGCAGCACAGCAGGCAGCAGAAAAAGGATTGAAGGCAGTTTATGAAGATATGAATATGGAAGTAAAAGGACATTCCATTCTTGGTTTATTAAAAGGTTTGGTATCTCATTATGAGGTGCCTGAAAGGTTTTATTCTTATAGCAGGATTTTAAGTAGATATTATATAGAAACCAGATATCCAAACGGATTTCCTGAAGGTGCACCTTTAGATTATTTTGACAAGGATATGGCAAAGGAGGCAATAAATGCTGCAGAGTCAATACTTGGATGGTGTAAAGATATTATCAGTAGATGAGAATAGCCTGAGGGAATCGTTAAAAAAGATTGCAGATAAAATAAAAGCTGAACATCCGAAAGTAAAGGAGATAATCCTATTTGGTTCCTTTTCTAAAAGAGACTTTACCCCTTATAGCGATATGGACCTTGCCATCATAGTTGACAAAACAGATAAAAAGTTTATAGAAAGGTCAGACGACTATTTAGATTATTTTACAGGGTTCCCCTTTGATGCCAATTTGGTTGTTTATACTTCTGAAGAGATTGATCGAATGGTAAGGAGTGGAAGTAGTTTTGCAATAGAGATTAAAAGGGGGATAAGGCTATAAAAACAAATGGAGAAAGAGACGCCAATGAAGGGGTTTACAAAAGGCATGTCGAAAAAAAGGGGCATATTCAGACGTTGTCAGGGAGGCACAGGAGATTGTGGAGCTTGGCCTTAAGAGTGTCTTAAGATACATAGGCATAGAGCCTTTTTGTTTGCAAACACACAAAGATTATTTTAAAATAGATTTTTATGGAGTTTAAGTGAATATAAATATTGAAGTAATCAGACATAAAGCAAAAAGAGAAATCCGAAGAGCAAAATTGCCTATCGTGCTTGCATATCTTTACGGCTCCTTTGCCAAAGGGATAGAAAAAGAAGGTAGCGACTTAGATATTGCTATCCTTTTAAAGGAGGATGAATATTCAAATGACCCGCTAAATATATTCGGAAGAATAGAGAGTCTTGCTGGAAGGATTGAAAGGCAGATAAAGAAAGAGGTTGACATCCATATCCTTAACAGGGCTTCATTGAGCTTCAGTTACATCGTGGTAACAACGGGGATACCTATCTACATATCCTCAAAGATAGCACTTTATCGCTATCAGAATAAAATCCTCGGTATGTTTTTTGACTTCAGACCATTCCTTGAGAGATATCTAACTGTATATGGGCGAGTTTGAGATAATACTGAAAGACCTCTTTGCTGTAATAACAGAGAGGGTCAACTACCTCAAGGAAATGTCAGAGGAATTTCCAAACATCTCCTCATTTAAGAAGGCAGACCACAGGTATAAATCTGCGATAGAAAGGGATTTACAGGTAGCCATAGAAGCTTGTATAGATATTGGTAAGGTTATAATTTCTGAGAAGAAACTCCGTCCACCCGAAAGCATGAAGGATATCTGTATGGTTCTCTTTGAGAATGGATTTATTGATAAGCGAATGTTGCATGACCTTGAACTTATGATTGGGACAAGGAACATTCTGGTACACCGCTACGAAAAGATAGACTTAGAAATAATATATGGAATCCTGAAGAGACATCTTCAGGATTTCCATAGGTTTATTAAACAGATTTCTAAGAAGGCGTTAAAGATATGAGGGGCCTGAGGCATAACACTGTAACCTAAGCGCCGTGGATATGAAGAAAGAGGTATGAAAAGGGTTTATAAAAAATATATAGATGCACTTAATAAGAGAATAATTGATTATTATGGTGAACGGCTTGTAAGCATTGTGATATTCGGCTCGTTGGCGAGGGGGAGGGCCACGCCGGAGTCTGACATTGATATACTTTTGATAGTAAAAGGACTCCATAAAAGAAAGATGAAGAGGATAGAGGAATTTATTGATAATGTGGAAGATAGACTCGAAGATATATCAAACTATATATCTCCAGTAATCAAAACACCTGAGGAGGCGTCTCACGGCAGCCCGCTTTTTCTCGATATGGTTTATGACTCGATAATTCTTTATGACAGAGATGGATTTTTCAAGGGGGTCCTTGATAGATTAAGGCTGAGACTTAAAGAGCTTGGCTCTAATGAAGACACTAGAGCTGCCGAGGATAACCCGCATCTCTAAACGATTGAGAAAGGAGAGAGAACTTGCCTTTTATGGTGATGAGGATTTTATTCCAACGGAAGAATACGATGCGAGTGATGCAAGAGATGCTATGAAAGATGCTCGGTTTATCGTAAAGATTGTATCTACGGTAAGAAGGAGATTTTGATATAATTTAAAAGCTAAACAAGATACAGCTATTAAGATGTCCATTATAGGGGTTAGTTTATGGTTATATTAAAAGATACTCTATCCAGTCTTTCAGCATTACGCAATAAGAGATTTCTGAAGGCTCAGGCAGTGTTAAAAAAAGTAGTGGATATCCTAATCAAAGATTATCACGTCAATAAAATAGTCCTGGTTGGCTCGCTCGTTGATGAACACCGTTTCGGGTTTCATTCAGATATTGACCTGTGCGTGGAAGGGCTTTCGGACAAGCTTTACTTTAAAGCGGTTGGGGAACTTCTTTTAGAGGGCGGCGAGTTTGATATTGATATTATCCCTATTGAAAGTGCAACGCCAGAGATGAGAGGGCGTATAAAAAAAGGGAAGATACTGTATGAAAAAAAATAGGCTTTTCCTAAAAAGAATAAGTGATGAAACTTGAAGAACTTGAGAGAATATTTGAAAAGACATGGAGACGGTTTTCCCGTGAAATAAAAAAGTTCTGTGGTTTTCTTGAGGGGAAATCCTGATAATCTACTACAGAGATTACTTGAAAAAGGCATAGCGACGAGAAGAGGAATTATGGCGATTCATTTGAAGGAATGTTATCGTAAATATAAAGTTTCTTTACCTGAAACTGAAAGGATAACAAAGAATACGATTATTCTTCCCTTATATCCAGCGATGACAGAGGAAGAAAAAGAATATGTGGTTCGGGGTATGAAAGAGGTTCTGCAATGACATCCGAAGAACACGGAATCCCACCAAATAAATATAACCCTCATGCATGGATTATAAATAACCCTGAGATAGGAGAAGGGACATCTGCTACATTAACACTCCAGTTATATTCGGGAGAAGAACCGGTAGGAGACCCTATTGATGCTACAAGTAATGTGCCTGATTCAGGAAATTTCTTTAGATTTACCGAAGGTCACTATATCTATAATCTTTCAACTGACAACCTCCAAAGTGGTAACTGGCTTGCGACTGTTGCACTGGATGACAGCACAATTCATTCAATTTTTATAGGGATAAAATAAATTGTTTTAGGGGGATGTTCATCGTCCTCCCGTTCCCTTTTAATTTTTGATATAATTGGAGGAAAGAATGATTACTCATTCTAAAGTAAAGAAATTTTGGAATGAAAAAGCAACCCAAAAAAATATTTCTCCTGAACAAGTTACACACAGAGATATATGGCAGAGATGGCTTGAAATCCAGATGATAATTAAATTCCTGCGAAAAAATGACAGGGTTATTGATATTGGTTGTGGTAATGGCTACTCAACAAGGATATTTTCAAACTTCTGTAAAGAGGTTATCGGAATCGATTATAGCGAAGATATGATAAGTCGTGCAAAAGAAGAGACCTTAAAAAATAAGGGGTTAAGGAAGCCACCTGTATTTATTAAATGTGATGTATTAGAACTGTCACCATCTTTAGCTGGAAGATTTGATGTTGCAATATCAGAACGATGTTTGATTAATCTTCGTAATTTTGAAAGACAAAAAAAGGCTATTGCCAATATAGCGTCAGTACTTAAACCAAAAGGGCGATTTATTTTTGTCGAAGGTTCTGATGATGGGCGAAAGAGGCTAAACAATTTCAGAAAAAAAGTAGGACTGCCCCTTATGCCGCGTGTTTGGCACAATATCGATTTTAAAGAAACAGAGATACTCCGATATTTGAATCAGTTTTTTACCATTGAGGACCGAAAGTATTTTGGTGTTTATGACTTTTTATCCAGGGTTGTACATCCTTTGCTTGTAAGCCCTGATGAGCCGAAATATGATGCTAAAATTAATGAGATCGCCGCTAGATTAGCGGTAGATAGAGAGGAGTTCAAAGATATAAGCAGGGTTTTATTTCTTGTTTTACAGAAAAAAAATAAATATAAATATTAAAGTGGAAAAGACAATCTCTATAATAATCCCCACGTATAATGAGGAAGAAAACCTCCCGACTCTTTATCAAAGGCTGAACGAAACATTAAGAGGTGCAGGGGATGTTTTCGAATTCATCTTTGTCGACGATGGCTCGACAGATAATTCCCTTACCATTCTGAAAGACCTCACAGCCAAAGACCCCCGTGTAAAGATAATAAGGTTCTCAAGAAACTTTGGCAGTCATTCAGCATGTCTTGCAGGGCTTACGTATTCTAAGGGTGACGCCTGTGCCTTTATTTCTGCTGATTTACAGGACCCTCCTGAGTTAATACATCAACTGATAGATGAATGGAAAGAGGGCTATGAGGTAGTCATTGGTGTAAGGGAATGGGAGGAAAAGTCACTGAGATTTTTTCCAAAGATATATTATAAGTTGGTAAAAAGATTTGCCCTGAAGGACATGCCTGAAAGCGGAACAGATGTATTCCTGATAGATAGAAAGGTGATTGATGCCGTTACATCCATGCAGGAGAAGAACACATCCATATTTGGCCTTATCCTCTGGAGCGGGTTTAGACAGAGGGTTATCACATACAAGAAGGTAGTGAGAAGATACGGTGTGTCCAAATGGACAACTGGTAGAAAGATAAAACTATTTATAGATACATTCGTTGCATTCTCATACCTTCCCATCAGGGTGGTCTCTGTTGTTGGTTTTATCTTTGCCTTTCTCGGTTTTCTTTACGCAATTGCTGTTATATTAAACAGAATCATATTCAAACAGGCAATTGAAGGTTGGTCCTCCCTCATGGTTGTTCTCCTCGTGACCTCTGGTACCCAACTCCTAATGCTGGGTATTATTGGAGAATATGTCTGGAGGGCGGTTGATGCCTCAAGAAAGAGGCCTCCGTTCATTGTCAGTGAAACTGTGAATATGGATTAAAAACTTGCACTTACGACGTGCAAGTTTTTCATAAGGGCGATGAATCGTAAGCAGGTACAGGCATTAAGGAATGCCTTTAATACATTAAGGCATAGACACAGAACCGAACCCCTTCCAGATATGAGGGCAAAAGAGGAAAGATTAAGGACGATCCGTGAGCATTCTGTTGGTAACGAGGAACTCCTGAATAAGGCAGTTGATAGACTACAGAAGAATGGTTTTATCGTGTATATGGTAATGAACCCCGAGGAAGCGATAGATTTGATATATAAGGAGATGGATGGTGAGAGGCTTGTGGTGAAGTCAAAATCAAATGTTACAAAAGAGATAAAGCTGACACAGGCACTGAGGTCAAAAGATGTAATGGTGATAGAGACGGATATTGGTGACAGGATAGCACAATTAATAGACACCCCTCCATCACATCCTACAGGCCCTATCAGCCATCTAACTGTTGGGGATATAGCAGAGGGGATTTCCGAATATGCAGGCGTTACACTACCTCATGAGCCAGGGGAGATTGTGAATCTCATCAGGGATGATGTATCAGGTTATCTCAGGGAGGCAAAGATAGGGATTACAGGCGCAAATGCACTGACTGCAGAGGAAGGCTCTATAATCCTTTGCCATAATGAAGGGAACATATACGAGGTGATGAGGAGAAAAAAGCACATTGTAGTAACAGGCATAGATAAGATATATCCAACTATTGAGGATGCCATCAATATGCTTAAGGTACTCAGTTTCAATGCCACGGGCTCTATAATCACATCCTTTGTAGAGGTAATAAGTGGTGTGAGTAGGACAGCAGATGTTGAGAAAAGATTTATAAAGGGTGTTCATAATCCAGAAGATATAGTAGTTATTATCATTGACAATGGTAGGAGCGAGATAATTAATAGCCCATACAAGAAGATCCTTTACTGTATTGACTGCGGTAACTGCCTTGTTTACTGTCCTGTTTATAACACCATTGGTCTGGAGTTTGGAGAGGATAAAAATCTTGGTGGTAAAGGGCTTGTAATGAGTGCACTAAAGGGTGAGATGGTTGAGGATAGGCTACAGTACTGTCTTACATGCGGCAAGTGTAAAGAGCATTGTCCTGTTGGTATAGAGATCCCTGAAATAATAAGGATCCTCAGGAGTGATTACCTTGCAAAGGAGGTATATTATTTTTTAAAATCTCATCTACTGTGGCTTTATTATTCGTTTAGGTTGAGATTTAATAATTAACAGGAGGCGTATGATGAAGAGATACGCGGTTATTTTATTATTTTTCTGCACATTATTTTTTATTTCAAATACAAATGCCCAGGAACTACCCTGTCTTGAATGCCACAAGACAAAGCTTGAGGGTAAGGTTGTCCATCCTGCAGTAGATATGGGCTGTTCTTCCTGTCACCTCTCACCCCATGAGAAGGAAAAACCAACGCTCTCACTTGCCTCGGATGTCCCTGATTTATGTTATAACTGTCATGATAAAGGGGCGTTCACGAAGAAGTCTCAGCATTCGCCAGTTCAGGCAGGTATGTGCACCTCATGCCATAATCCACATTCCTCTAATAATGACAAGCTTCTGCTCTCAACATCACCCGATTTATGTTACAACTGTCATGATAAGGCAACCTTCACAAATAAGGTGATACATCCTGCCCTTGACATGAGTTGCACATCATGTCATAACCCTCACAGTTCAGACGCTGATTCAAGGATGCTTGTTCAGGAACTGCCCCAGTTATGTTATAACTGTCATGATAAAGGGGCGTTCACGAAGAAGTCTCAGCATTCGCCAGTTCAGGCAGGTATGTGCACCTCATGCCATAATCCACATTCTGAAAAAGCAGAGAAACTCCTTATAGCAACATCCCCTGATCTGTGCTATAACTGCCATGACAAATCTATCTTTACAAAGAAGAATATACATCCTGCCCTTGATATGGGTTGTATGAGCTGTCATAACCCGCACAGTTCAGATGCTGATTCAAGGATGTTAATTTCAAATCCACCTGATTTATGCTTTACATGCCATGACAAAACAGTTTTTACAGGGAAAAAGAATGTCCATCCACCAATTGACGCAGGTATGTGTACATCATGTCATAACCCACATTCTCAGGATACGGGGAAGCTCCTTGTTGCAGAGTCACCGGCTCTCTGTTTTAATTGTCATGACCAGAACAACTTCAAGAATAAATATACCCACACACCTGTAGAGTCAGGGATGTGCACGAGCTGTCATCTTCCACACCAGTCTGACAATGAAAAACTCCTTCAAGCCTCAACCCCTGACCTCTGTTTCAACTGCCATGATAATGCAGAATTTACAAAGAAAAATATCCATCCACCTGTTGAAGGCGGGATGTGTAACGCCTGTCATAGCCCTCATGCATCAGGGAATATCTTCCAGTTGCTTAAGCCAATAAATGGTGTATGTGCTGATTGTCATCCTGATATAGGCAAGACCCCTCATGTGGTGAGTGGTTTTGGCGCAAAGGGGCATCCTCTTATGGGCAAAAAGGATCCTATGAGGGAAGGGAGAGAATTTGCATGTTCAAGCTGTCACAATCCCCATAGTTCTGATTCTGTAAGGCTTTTCAGATACCAGGCCATGGGTCCTTTTGAGATATGCATATACTGTCATAAGTATTAATTTTGGAAGGAGTATAGAGAACACACCCCTTAATCCCCTCTATCAAGAGGGGTGCAGGGGTGTTAATTGCTGTCCAAGATATTCTAAATTGTTAATCTTTATTTTGGACAGATGTGAGGGGTGTTAATATATCAGATGGTAGAATCAAAGATATACAAGACTGTATTCTTAATCTCCCTCATTGCCCTATTTATCTTCTCTATGGCTTCCTTTATGATCAAGATATGGGACCCTGACTTCTGGTGGCACCTCGCAGCAGGGAAATGGATGGTAGAACATGGCAGACTTCATGAAAGTGACCCATTCTCATTTGCTACTATCCCAAAAGACCCTTATTTCCCTTTAGACAGGGTTAAGTTTATCCTCAACCAGTCATGGCTATCAGAGATAATCATGTATAAGGTCTACTCTATCTGGGGATTTGCAGGTATCAGCATCATGAGGTCACTACTTATGACCCTGAGTCTCTTCATCTTATATCTATTATTGAGGCATTATCGGATGGAGCCAGCAGTTATTGTGATTACAATGGTATGTGCTTGCCTCATCTTTGGGCCCTTCACTAATGAGAGGCCGCAACAATTTTCAAACCTTTTTGCTGTCCTTCTTTTATATATCCTTGAGAGGGCAAGGAGTGAAAGGCTGAGGTTTGCCATCCTCTTGATCCCCCTTATGGTATTATGGTCAAACCTTCATGGAGGGCATATCTATGGTGGTGTCATTATATGGATATATATAATCTCAGGATGGATAAGCCTCTTTATAAGAAGACAAGATGCTCTTCAAAAGAATAGACATCTAAAGCTAAGCTTGATACTTGTCCTCTCTTTTTTCTCATCCTTTGCAAATCCAAATCTATTTTACGCGTATCTGAATCCCGCAGTTCCTCAACTCGCTAAGATAGCAAAGTATATTCAAGAGTATAAACCTGCATACTCAGCCTTTAGAGACCAACTGGTCTTCTTTTTTGTTGCTTCTGTTATCCCTGTCCTGATGATATTTAACAGGAAAAGGCTTGACCCTATAGATTTGACCCTTTTTATATTTAATGCAGGCATCTCCATGATGTCTATAAGGTATATAGTATTTTTTGCCTTCTATGGTTCATTTCTCTTTGGTAGGTATCTTGATTACACAGTCAAATCCCTGAATCTGAACAAGAAAAGATATCTTGGCACAGTAGCTATATTAATCATGATTTGTCTCTTTATATTTTATGTTGCCTTTATTGTAAATCTGAATACTAAGGCGATGTTTAGGACATCAGTAAACTATACCGAGTACCCACCAGGTGCAACAGGATTTATCAAGGATGTCTTGCCTTCAAGAAGAATCTTTAATCCTTATACATGGGGAGGCTTTCTTATCTGGCATCTCTATCCTAAATTCCAGGTCTTTATTGATGGAAGAAACCTTAATCCTGAGATATTCCTTCAATATACCGAGGTTACAAATGCAGAATCCGGCGATACCTATTTTGGTCTGCCAAAGTGGGAGGCAATCCTTGAGGGGTATAGTATTGACTATATACTGGTTGGCCCTTTAAAGGAATACAGCAGAGCCATGAGGTTAACAGAGGAGCTTGTTAATTCAGACAAATGGGAATTGATATTCTCTGATAAAGACGCACTTGTCTTTATAAGGAACAAGGAAGAATTTCAGGATATCATAGATAAATATTCAATCCCCAAGGAATTTGCCTATAGCACTATTGCAAGCCAGGCACTTGAGGGTGCTAATGCCTCTAAATCGGATAGGGGAAAGGTGGATTACTACCTTATTGCTACAGATGCCTTTGTCAGATTAAAAAAGATGGAGAGCGCAGAATATACCATAAAAAAGGCATTTGATATTGCACCTGAGAACATTAATGTAAAGGCATGGATCGAGGCACTGGGTCTGAAGGAAAAATTCAATCAATGAAGAGGGCATTAATCCTCCTTCTCATCCTTTTATTATCTTCCTGTGCCTCTCAGGAGGGCAAGCCTGACTTGGAACTATACTGGCCATTACCACCCGAGAGGCCAAGGGTTAAGTATCTAAACACATATGCCACCAGCAGGGATGTAGAGGATATGTCAGCATTTCTTGAATTCATTGGAGGTGAAGAGGATGTGGTCGGGCTTTTTAAACCATATGGTGTTTCTGCTGATAAGGAAGGGAGGATTTATGTGGCTGATACAGTTGCAGGGAAGGTCTATGTTTTTGACACTGTAAGAAAGATCCTCTGGTTTCTTGGTGAGGAGTACTCTACCAGGCTTCATGTTCCTGCAGGTATAGTGGTTGATAATGATGATGGAATAATTTATGTATCTGATACAGGGCTGGATAAGGTTATAGGTTTTGATATGGATGGCAGGCCAATCATTTATTTTAGCGGTAAAACTGAGATGCAGAACCCATCAGGTCTGGCAATCGACAAAAAAAGGGGAAGGTTATATGTGATTGAAACAACAGGACACAGGCTGAGGGTTTTCGACTTAAAGGGCAATGAATTATTCACAATAGGAGAGCGGGGTTTATCTTCAGGGCAGTTCAATTTCCCTACTGATGTTGCGGTTGATTCAAATGGGAATATATATGTCCTTGATAGTGGTAATTTCAGGGTTCAGGTATTTACCGCTGAGGGAGATTTCATTATGACATTTGGTAGCGCAGGTAGTTACCCCGGCTTTTTCGCAAGGCCGAAAGGGTTAGCCATAGACTCTGATGACAATATCTATGTGACAGACGCAGCATTTTATAATTTCCAGATATTTGATAAACATGGTGAACTTCTGCTATTTGTGGGTAGTGCGGGTATTGAGCCTGGGAAATTCGACATGCCAGCAGATATATTTATAGATGATAATGACCGTATATATGTAGCAGACCAGCTTAACAGAAGGGTGCAGGTGTTTCAGTATTTGAAGGAGTAATCATTTTAAAATTAGCATTTAGCATTGAAAATTTTAAATTTAGAATGCCAAATTTGCAATGCTAAATTTTCAATGAATGAGGTGATGGAGACTAATAAAAGGTATGAATTAGCAGAGCGATTGCTTAATTTTACAGTGAAAATCATAAAACTGGTTAATGGATTGCCAAAGACAGATGTTGGAAATCATTTCAAAGGGCAGATTCTGAGATCAGGGACTTCTCCTGGAGCAAATTATGAAGAGGCTTGCGGTGCTGAATCGAGGGCTGATTTTGTTCACAAGTTGGGTATTGTGCTTAAGGAACTTAAGGAAACTCGTTTCTGGTTGCGGGTTATTCGGCATTCTGGAATTCTAAGTCCTGACCGAATAGACCCACTCATCAAAGAATGTGAAGAATTGTGTGCCATTATTGCTAAAAGTGTTCTTACTGCAAGAAAGAAGTAAATTTAAAATGCTAAATTTAAAATGCTAAATTTAAAATGACTAAGATCCTATATTTTATAGTTCCTGGTTTAATCATCCTCTCCATCTTCCTCCTGAGCCTTATCCCTATAAATGACTTTGACTTCTGGTGGCACCTTAAGACAGGTGAATGGATACTTGAGAATAGGAGCCTTCCAGAAGTAGACCCATTTACATATACAGCCATCCCTGATGACACCGAGGCACCTGGAAGACCATTCTATGTCCTTACACAATCGTGGCTTGCAGAGATTATCTATGTCCTGATTGTGAAGAACTTCTCCTTTAAGGGTTTTATCATAATAAGGGCATTGGTCTATGTTGCAATAGCCATCTTTGTTGTTATGCTATCAATAAGACATTCAGGATACAGGTTTGTAATACCTGCAATGTTGCCCTTTGTTATGGCCACCCCTGAGTCACTTACTGACAGGCCACAGATGTTTGCATTCCTTTTTGCAATAATGGTCATATTCCTACTTGAAGAGGTGATAAGGGGAAAGAGATACCCACTCTTTATAACACCATTAATTATGCTCATCAATGCTAATATGCATGGAGGTTATCTTGTCTCAGCAGGTTATATCCTCATCTACATGATAGCCATACCATTTGAAAAGAGGTTGAGAGAGACAGGATGGAGGATTATCCTCACAGGCATACCTTCGCTTGCCCTTACCTATCTCAATCCTAATAGATGGAATGCGATTGATGTGACGATGGTGCTGTATAAACCTGAGATAACCTCATCAGTTGACTCCCTTGAGCAGATGTCACCATTCAAGATACTCCCTTATACATATAATAATATTGCATGGCTCTCCTATTGGTTTCTTGTAATAGTAGGGTTCGTAACACTCCTTTATCTAATAAAGGAGCGAAGATATACATGGGTATTGATCTTAGCTGGAACAGGGATGGCCTCATTGACCTCCATGAGGTTTATATACTTTTTCCTTCCTGTTTCTACCTTTATGTTTGCATATCTCCTTCAGGGTATCTTTGGAAGGAGACTGAAGCAAAGGTATGCGATAGAGAACGCCATCTATGTTGTAACAATATCTCTTGTAATCCTTTTGAATGTCAGATGGGACAATATCCTTAAGAATACCTATTATGGTTATTTTCCTGAAAACGCAGTATCCTTTATCAAGAGAAATCCCATTCCAGAACCGATATTTAATGATATTCAATGGGGAGGATACCTTGAATGGGGCCTTTACCCTGAGTATAAGATGTTTACTGATACACGAAACCTTATTGTTGATATATTCAGGCAGTATATGAATATCCTTAACTGGACCCCTCAAGGCAGGGCTATACTCGATGCATATAGCATAAAGAGCATCATAACACCTGCTATCAATCCTTATAATGGAGAGATATTTCCTCTTATAAAAGGGCTTTATAGGGATGATGATTGGCTACTTGTGTATCTCGATGGTGTTGCAATGATATTTGTAAAGAGGCAATATTATCATACCTCTATTCCAAAGATATACATATATAAACAGGTCCTTGATGAGATATCATACTGGAATTCATCCTTCCCGAATGAAGAGGGATACAGAAGGAGCATGACAGAGGCGATTACAGAGTTGACAAAGGCAGGCATCTTAAATGAATAACAAATATATCCCCCTCAGCTTGCTATAGGGAAGATCAATTGACATCTTTTGATGCACTGTGATAAGATTTTTTGCTGGATAAGGAGAGAGGTCATTTAATCTGATGAAACCTTTTAAACTTTTTACTCTATTTACCCTTCTGACCCTTTTTTTTGTTGCATGTGCAACTCCACCACCCAGGAAAGAGCCTATTGAGCTCTCATGGCCACTTCCCCCTGATAAACCAAGAATCAAGTTCATAGCCGCTTATCAGAGTGAGCGTGACCTTAACCCCCCTACACAGTGGCTTGAGGCATTGGTTGGCCCTGACCCCACAAGGAGTTTGATAAGGCCCTTCTTTGCAGTCCCTGACAAAAAGGGCAATATCTATGTATCAGACAACCAGCAGAAGGTGGTTCTTAAGTTCGACCTTGAGAAAAAGAAGGTCTCTGTATTTGGGCCTTATGGTGTCCCATTGGGCATGGATATCATCCATTCAAAAGGAATACTCCTTATTGCAGATGGCATATCAAAGGTTGTCTATGGTGTAAGGCTTGAGGATGGCAGGCCTGCAATGGGTATATCAAGCAACTTCATAAGGCCTGTTGCTGTAAGGGTGGATGAGAAGAATCAGAGGATATATGTTGTTGATTCTGCAAGGAGTGATATACAGGTCTTTGACCTCAGTGGTAGGTATCTCTTTACCATAGGAAAGAGGGGCAATGGTGATGGAGAGTTTCTTATCCCGCTCGGAATAGATATTGACAAAGAGGGAAGGATATATGTGGCAGATACTTTTAATTATCGCATTCAGGTCCTTGATAAGGATGGTCATTATATCACCTCCCTTGGTTATGGCCCTGGCAGGCGGATTGGAAATTTCGATAAGCTTAAGAACGTTGCCCTTGACTCAGATGGCCATATCTATGCCCTTGATGCTTCCTTTTCAAATATACAGATCTTTGATATAGAGAATAAGATGTATATGTTCTTTGGCTCCCCAGGCAATAATATAGGTCAGTTCTTCATGCCAACAGGCATTTACATAGATGACAATGATTATATCTATGTTGCAGACAGCATAAATAGCAGGATACAGGTATTTCAATATCTTAAAGACAATGGACAATAGAAAGGTGGGTGAATTTCCCCAACCCTGTGTTATTTCACGCAGATTAAATATCCCTGATGAAATGAACCTTTTAATCTTAAAGGGTTTTTAATATGGCATAGAAATTGCTTTAATATTTTTAAGCCCTTAGCAAAAGGCTTTACATTTTAAAATTATACAAGAAAGGAGGTGAAAGGAGATGAGATATTTGATTATCCTATTTGCAATTGCTTTAGTTCTCTCAGCTGCTGTGGTTGAATCGGCAGTAGTAAATAGCCCACATGACATAGCATATCCGGATACAAACCGCTATGTCTGTGTTAACTGTCATACACCTCACCAAGGGCAAAACCCTCCTGTGAACCAGCTTCTCTGGAACCGTAACCGCATTGGAAACGCAACAACCTACTACAACTCAGCAACATTTGATATGGGACCAGCCAATGCTACAAACACAGGGCCTCAGACAAATCTCTGCCTTGCATGTCATGATGGTGCTGCAAGCACGCTTGTGAACTATCCTGGCCCCGGAAGCACACCGTCTGGTAATTATGACCTTACCGCAGGTGAGATAAGTAGCTGGGCAAACGTGGGAGACGATCTATCTCAAGAGCATCCAGTGGCATTTGTCTACAATGCCAGCGCTGACCAGGAGAATAATGGTTTCCCAACCCCTGATGCTAACGGTTATATAGCAAATATCTACCCGCTCTATGATAACAGCACATTCCAGTGTGCAACATGCCATTCTGTGCATGATACAGCATCATACACAAAGGCATCATGGAATGGTCTTGGCAATCCAAGAGGCAACAGCGGTGAGGTCTACTTCCTGAGGGCATCTAACGTAGCATCACAGATGTGTAATGACTGCCATGTGAACAGGTAAATGATCTTGAATCTGTCAAAAAGCCCCTCATCTCTTAGAGGGGCTTTTTATTTAATATTCCTTTGCTTAGGCCTGTACAATCTGGTTCATGGCGTTGCTTGGGATTACAATGACTACACTTTTATTTCGTGATTTGGGAGGATTTTTTTCTTGACATTTGTATTTATAAAAAATACACTTTTACCTTGTAATCCGTTGTAGCATGTTATTAAGAACTTGGTTATAAATAATGAGAAGAGGGCATGTATACATATCTTCAGGTCTAATAACGATATGTTTATTATTTTTTTTAATGGTTGATTATGCTCACGCCCTTGGGATGAGGGAATATTATTTAGGAAGGAGATATATCGTTGGTGGTGGTATAACACTCTCCTACGGAATGGTAGAGACCGATGATGCTGAGCCAGAGGAGACATTTACTCAGAGATATAGCCTTGGTCTCACAGGTTATGCAGTGCACCCAAGACTGATAACATTTAGCCTCAGCACTGCATATACAAAAGAGGATGGGACAACAAGGGATGGCTGGCATCTATTTAACTCCATTCAGTTAAATATACTGCCGTATAAACCATTAAACCTGTCGCTAAGATATTCAAGGACAGATTCAGATACAGGCAATGATTATAATGCCTATGGCTTAACACTTACTTACCAGAGGCCTGTTGGATACGGACCAGGGGGAATGCGTAGAGCAGGAAGAAGAATGAATAATAATGGGAATGGTCTTCTCAAGCAAATCTTACCCATAATCACTGTCCTTGACCTTGACAGGATAGAGTATACTGATTCAAAGACAACCCTTCTTGCCCTCAGACTCAAGGGAAGGTATAAAAGCACAGGCTATAACATGGCTTCTTCATATTCAAAACAAGAGAGGGAAGAAGGAGAAGATATAGACAGAACAGCCATCTCCTTAGACACATACACAGATATTGATGAAAGGCATGAGCTAAATTTAGGTGGAGATTATGAGGTGAAGAAGTCTGAAGATAGGACAAGTAGCCTCTTTCTTTACGGGAATCTTTCAGGTAGAAACAAGAAGAATGACCTGTTTTATGGCATCAGCACAGAGATGCAGAGATATACAGAAAGGCAGGAGACCTATTCGCTCTCTGCAAGCGCAGGCCGTGTTCATGCCTTTCCAGGGAATCTCACCCTCAATTATTCAGCAGGTGCTTTTTACAGGAGCACAGATGGAGATGATTTTGGCCTCTCAGGCAATGTGAATGCCTCAAAACCATTAAGCAATGTTGTTAGCGCCTCTGCAGGCGCAGGGATTACAGTAGGTGATACAGGGTCATTTAATCTGAGCACAAGACTCTATGAAAGGCCTTCAAGGCGTTTTAACTTTACCCAATATTACCGCCTTAATTATAGATATGGCTCTGAACTCTCTGAGGATGATAAGGGTGTCAGTCACAGACTCGGTGCATCGGCAAACATGCATTTACATAGGAGGCTTTTAACCTCTGCTGATGTCAATTATTATACAAAACATGGCCTTCAAACCATAGGAGGCTCTATATCTGCAAGTACATGGTTCTGGAGACTGGGTTTGGGTAGCGGTGTTGGTGCATCTACCACAAGCTCAGATGGTGAGGAGTATCAAAACTATGAGGCATATATAAACCTGAGGGGAAATATTATGAGGGGGCTTTACTTAAGTGTGGATACGAGATACACTTATCAGTCACATGATGACCTCAGAAGGACAATCATCAGACCATATCTCTACTGGAATTGGAGAAGGCTATCCGCGAGGCTTGAGTATGAATATGTAACAGAGGAAAGGAGACTCAAGGACCCGACCACTACACAGAGGGTGTTCGTCACTATAACAAGGAGTTTTGGCAGGATTTTTTATAGATAATAAGGCGTAAGGGTTTCCCCTCTATCAAGAGTGTTATAAAAAGGATTTTCGTGGTAATTAAAAATGCTGAATGTAAAATTTAAAAAAACGATATACCTATTCATCCTCGTTTCCCTTGTCTTCTCCAATGGCTATGCCTCTGAGAAGATTGTGGCAATGGTCAATGGTGTCCCAATCTCAGAAGCTGATGTAGAGCGTCAGATAGAGACAGAACTTCCAAAGGTTCTGTATCACGATCGTATCACAGAGGAGAAGAGGCTTAAATACAGGGAAAAGGCGATTGAGGACCTCATCCTGAAGGAGTTGTTCTATCAGGAGGCAAAAGAAAAGGGCATAAAGGTTCAGAGGTCAAAGGTCAATGAGGTATTTGAGTCTTACAAAAAACAGTATGGCAGTGAGGAAGACCTCAAAAATGCCCTTGCAAGGATGAATCTTGATATAGATGGTCTTCTGAAGAAGATTGAAAAGGACCTCGTTGTTGATGAATTTAAGAGAATCTATATTGAGGAGAAGTCAAGGATTTCAGAATCGGAGTTAAAGGAATATTATGAGAAAAACAAAGACCGTTTTCAAGAACCTGAGAAGGTCAAGTTGAGAGAGATATTTATCTCAGTACCCTATGATGCTGATTATAAAACTATTGAACAAAAGAGGGCAAAGGCTGAGGAGGTGCTTAAAAGGATAAAGGCAGGTGAGGATTTTTCAGACCTTGCATGGAAATACTCAGAAGACCCCTATGCTGTAAAGGGTGGTGATATAGGTTATATCCACAGAGGAAGGCTTGCCCCTGAACTTGAGGATGTTGCATTTAGGTTAAAGCCTGATGAGGTGAGCGGACTGATAGATGTGAAGGCAGGGTATTTTATTATAAAGGTTGAGGACATTATAAGCAGTAGGCTTATTGGATTTGATGAGATTAAAGACAAACTCAGGAAGACCTTAGAGGATAAGAAGATGCAAGAACTCAGAGAAGAACTAATCAAAGGGCTTAAGGTAAAGGCAAAAATAGACTACAGACAATAGATGAGAGTAGAGATGAGGTGGAGAATTGAAAGGACTTAAATCAATGATACCAACAAAATCTACAGCCTGTGGTTTATTGTCTATAGTCTATTGTCTCTCTTTTTTAGCCTGTGCTCCTGCCTTCAAGGCATCAATAGATACCTTTGGTTCGGGCAAGATACTATGGCCGGGTCCACCAGAGAAGCCAAGGATTAGATATCTATGGAGCATATCACTTGTTGGTGAAGAGCCAGGGAACATATCAGACCTATTCTTTGGTAAAGAGGATGTCCTTGACCCTGTTAATGCAAGGTCATTCAGAACGCCATCTGCCATTTACAAAAAGGATGAAAACCTCTATGTGGCTGACCCTGGGGCATACAGAGTAAGTATAATCAACATCAAAACCTTTGATATACTTCATATCTACAGACTTGGTGATGATGAAAGACTTGCCTACCCTGTATCAGTGGTTACTGACAGAGAAGGGAATATATATATCTCAGATAGCAGTAGAAGAAAAATCTTTGTATTTAATCAAAAAGGTGATTATATTGAATCGCTAAATATAGATTTTGGAAGGCCTGCGGGTATGGCGTTCTGGGAAGGGTTTCTGTTTGTTGCTGACTCACTGAAACACCGAATCTACAGGCTAAATACACAGGAAGGCGATATAATTGAATTCGGTAAAAATGGGATAGGTGATGGTGAATTTAATTATCCCACATTTATAACAGTAAAGAATGGAATGCTTTATGTAACAGACTCAATGAATAACAGGATTCAGGTATTTGACACAAACGGCAAATTTATTACAAAATTTGGTAGTATTGGCGATACCTATGCAGACATTGAAAAACCAAAGGGCATAGCAGTTGATTCCATGGGCAATATCTATGTGGTTGATGCCATACAGGATATGGTCAAGATATTTGATCCCTCAGGAAGGCTCCTGCTCTTTTTTGGTGAAAAGGGACATGGCTATGGTGAGTTCTGGCTTCCCTCAGGGATTTTTATTGATAAAGATGATAAGATTTATGTGGCTGATTCATATAACAGCAGGATACAGGTCTTTGAGTTGATAAAGGAGGAGACTAAGGTTAGATGAGAAGGTTAATCCTTGTGTTATTCGTTATCTTGACCTTTAATATAGCCTATGCAAGCGATATAACCAAGACAAAGCATAATCTCTCTGTCACAGGGCCAGGTCCGATAAAGGCAATACCAGGTGCAGAACCAACACAGCAGATATGCATCTACTGTCATACACCACATAGAGCTACCATAGCTTCTCCTCTATGGAATCACACACTCTCTCCAAGAGCATCATATATCTTACCCGAGAGCCCAACACAACTATCAAAGCCATCCAATCCACCTGATGGTGAATCCCGCCTCTGTCTTAGCTGTCATGATGGAATGGTTGCCATAGGCTCGGTTGTTCATCTAAAAGGAGGCCCAACAACCATCAGCATGCAGAATGTAGGACCAAAAGAGGAGTTGATGCAGTCAATACAGGGTGGCCTTACAAATTTCGCAGGAGACCTCTCGGGCAGTCATCTCATCTCTATTGCGTATAATGAGGACCTGAAAAGGGATAAAGATAAACAGTGTGAAACAGGTATGGTTTATTTTGGCCTCCGTTTTCCAAATGATATTCCTCATCCTGTAAGGCTGAGGCCAACGGACAATCTTTATAATGGAAAGCAGGGTTACAATGGACTGGGCGTGCAGTGCACTACCTGTCATAACCCACATGACGATAAATATGGGAAGTTTTTAGTTGTTGACTATCGTAATAATTCTGAGGACCTGTGCATGGCATGCCATACTTATAACTGTTCAGGTCAATAGAATGGGTCAAGAAGGGAAAGAGGATAAGAAGTATAGTATGGGTTACAAGAGGATAAGCATAATCTTTTTAATAATATTTCTCTCTGTCAGTGGTATTGCACTTGCACAGACAATATCTGTGATGACCCATTCAAAAAAAGGGGAACTCCCAAAAGGATGCGCCTCCTGCCACAAATCACATGGTGCACCTGCTACAATGCTTCTCTATCAAAAGGAGGATATCTGTTTTATCTGCCATAGCATCGAAGCCACCTCAGAGCATAAGGGGACCGACATCAAATCCCTCTTTTTCAAGACCTATCGCCATCCGGTTATGGAGACATCAAAAGACCACTTCAAGGGTGAGGAATTGCCAGAGCGCGACCCTTCTGTCCCGAGACATGTTGCTTGTGAGGACTGTCATGAGGTTCATTCAGTCAGCAGTGATAAGAAGACAGGCGATGTTTCGGGTTATACAAGATATGGAACAAAGATAGCGAGGGCTAATTATGAGTATGAGGTCTGTTTTAAGTGCCATTCAGACAGTGAAAACCTCCCTGTGGATCAGGAAAACATGAGGCTTGAGTTTGATCCAAACAACCAATCCTATCACCCTATTATCTCATATACAAAAAGTGATTCAATAAGCATAAAACCACCCTTTAAGAACACAACCATAAGGTGTTCTGATTGTCATGGAAATAATGATCCCTACGGACCACAGGGGCCACACGGCTCTGATTACGATGGGATTCTAAGATATAATTATAACCTCAACGATGGTCCTGAGACACCCTTTGCATATGAATTATGCTATAACTGTCACAGGCGAGATAGTATCTTGGCAGATGAGAGCTTCAAGGGATCACCTGATTTAAAGCCCTTTGGACATAAAGGCCATGTCATTTATGAACAGACATCCTGCAATACCTGCCATTCATCACATGGCAGTTACGAGTATAGCAATCTCATACGATTCAATGATGCGGTTGTGAGTCCAAATGCATCAGGGATAATCCAATATATTGACATTGGTGGAGGGTATGGCAAGTGTTATCTCACATGTCATGGGTATGAGCATAAAGATCCTGTATCAGAGGTGCCTTTACCAGAAGGTATGAAGAAATAAAGCGTGTGTCATATTCCACAGAGATGTGTGATATCACACAATAATAAGCAAGGGTTAGCCCTTTTTTACTCCTTAACAGAGTTGGAAAAATTAAGATCTACAAGGAGTTAGAAATTTCTAAAAGAGAGGCAAGGTTTTTGCTAATTTATAAAAAGTAAAAAAGGAGTATGTCTATGAAGAAGGCAATTATATTTTTCTTAATAATATCGTTATATCCACTTATAGTTTTTGCAGGTGTGCAGGGAACTAAACACGACCTTACACCGAGTGGAGGTGGGCAGTGGGGTCCTTATTATGACCCTAACAGTCAGCCGATAACAAATGTATGCGTCTTCTGCCATACCCCTCACCAGGGTTCTCAGACAATCTATCCACTGTGGAATAAGAATCTTCCCACTGGCTCCTATACCATGTATGCACAAACAGCAACCATGGATGCGACCATGCCTCCTGAGCCAAATGACAGGTCAAAGATATGTATGAGCTGTCATGACGGCATATCAGCAATGAACGTGGTCTTTAATGCACCTGGCCCAGGGACATATACCCCTGGCGATGGAGGAAATTTCACTAAGCTCTCAGAGGTTTACTTTCCTGGCAGCCCTTTTGGCTGGTATCCAGGTCCTAATATAGGAGAGCAATACCTTGGACACACAGGCACAATAGAGTTATCAAATGACCATCCAATCTCAATGCAGTACAGGAGCGACCTTGATACAAATCTCAGACCGTATACCATAATAGGAGGAAGGACATGGGTCATTAATGGCTCTATCCAGTTGCCTCTTTATGGCCCTGGCACAGGAACAAGTGCAACTGTAGAGTGTTCCAGTTGTCACGATGTCCATGACACAGTAACATATTCAGGAAAGGGGGTCACAGAGGTCTATTTTCTCAGGACATCAAATGTAGGCTCACAGATGTGCATGACTTGTCATCTATATTAATGAAGAAGATATTTTTCATAGGTTTGGTAATATTAATCCTTCCCCTTACATTGCAGGCAGCAACGCCTCCTGCATTTGTGTACCTTGGTGATATAGCCACGGAGCTTAATAGGCCCCTTGACATAGCCATTGATAGTGCAGGAAATATATATGTAACGCATAACATAAAGGGAAGGGTTGCTATATATTCAAGGGAAGGGATAGGGATGGGCTCTATCCATATCTCCTCACCGATTTCAGTGGCAGTCTGGGGTAACTATCTCTATATAGGCTCAAGGGATGGTTATGTGTCGGTTTATGACACATCAGGCAATTTCATCCGAAAGATATGGGAGAAGGACTTTCACTATCATAGGCCTGTCTCAATAGCGGTGAATGATTCATACATATTTATAAGTGATTACCTTGCAGGTGCTATAGATGTCCTTGATCACTCAGGCAATCAGGTGATGCAGATTGACACTGTATTCAGGCCATTGGGTATGTGTATAACAGGCAATAATCTCTATGTGGTTGACCTGGAATTGACCCCTCAGGGATATCAGGGTGCTGAAATAAAGGTATATGATCTTGCAGGAAATCTTCTTAATGTCTTTGGCTCACATGGTGTTGGAGAGGGTAAGTTTGCATTCCCCTTTGACATAGTTGTTGATGATGGTGGCAGGGCATATATAACGGATGGATATTATGCAGGCGTTCAGGTGCTTGATACAAATGGCACATTTCTTACTGCCTTATATGATCCATCTGCACCCATGAGTGTTCCACAGGGCATAGCAATGGGTCCTGATGGAAGGCTCTTTATAGTCTCTATGATGAATTCAAAGATCCAGATATATGGTATAGATGACTATACCTATCTGACCGTCTCCCCATCAAGCCTCGTTATAGAGGCACAGGTGGGCAAGCCTGTCCCTCCTGTAATCTTAACCATAGGTAACGAGGGTGCTGGAACCCTTACATACAACATAACCTCTTCTGAAACATGGCTAACCATCTCAGCCCCTACAGGTGATGTCCCTGGCGCCAGCTCAGTGGATGTAGAGATTGGTGCAGACATTACCTCCCTCGCACCAGGACAATACACATCAACCCTTACAGTCACAGATGATTCAGGTATAACAGAGATGGTTGATGTGACACTGAATGTTCATGAGGAGCCTATCCTTTATGTAACACCATCATCGCTCAGCTACTCATACACAGTTGGAGAGGCACTGCCTCCATCACAGACATTCACCGTTGACCTCAGCAATGATATATTTGGAACAACATCATGGACAGCAACAACAGCAGATGCATGGATATCCTTCTCACCATCAACTGCCACGGGTAACTCTTACACACAGGTTGTTGTAAATGTGAACCCTGATGGCCTTACCGCAGGCACATATAACGGAAGCATAACAATAACTGCTGATTCTCAGGTGACAGGTTCTCCTTCAGTCATAAATATTGCGCTTGAGGTGATTGACAACAGTGGTGGTGGAGGGGGGGGAAGTGCAGGCATTAAAAGGATAATAGCTACACTTAAGGATTATGATCAGGCACCGATTACAATAAAGGTTCTTGATGTAGATGGTAATCTCCTGCATGAGATAAGCCCTGTGGGAATGAATGATGGTATTGATACAACAGTTTCTGATATAGATGGAGATGGAATAGGAGAGATTGTAGCAGGTTCACTTGGGGAGTCTTCTGATGTTGTGATATTAAGCTCTGATGGCAATGAGATTACACGTTTCACAGCCTTTGAAGAGGGAGACGGCGGGGTCAAGGTCAATAGCAGTGACTTTGACAGTAATGGTTTAGCAGAGGTCATAGCTGCAGGAGGCAAGAAGTCAGACAATGTTAGGGTATTTGCCTATGATGGAGTGGGGATGATCGGGACAGGCATAGACTTTAAGCCATATTCAAATAATAATATAAACAATCTGAATGTAGCCTCTGGAGATATAGACGGCAATGGAGATATAGAACTGGTGACAATAGCTAAATCAAAGAAGGATTTTGTATTAAAGCTATGGGAGGTAGATACCTCTCAGGGATTGGGCAACTGGATGGTGAGTCTGGCTGGTGAACAGACCTTTAAGGGTAAGGATGTTGTTGCCATTCAGGTTGAGGATATAAATAGTGATGGAGTTGCAGATATCCTCCTTGCTACAAAGGATGAGGTAGAGATTCTTCTCTTGAACAGCACATATTCTCCACAAGGTGGACAGACGATTGTTCTCTTTAGCGCAAAGCACATAAAGGATATGGATGTGGGTGACGTTAATGGAGACGGAGAGATGGAGATAGTGCTTGGGCTAAAAGAAGGAAAGGTGAAGGTATATGCCATAGATGGCACATATATTAATGGTTTTAATGCCTTTATATCTGAATCAGGCGTCAGGGTGAGTACAGGAGATGTTGGATACTGAGATGATAGCACACAGGTTAAAGATAACCATTTTATTAGCGGTGCTTTTGATGGCGATATATGCAACCGCCTCATTTGCAGCCCTTGACCCTCCACATAACCCTAACATCGATTATCACTGTAATGACTGCCATTTTACAGATCCGAATAATCCGCCATCATGGTATGATGGTCCGAATGACCCAACCACTGACGATACACCCCTGAATCGTCTCTGTGCCACCTGCCATCAAGGAGGCGTAGCACAAGAGGTGATGACTCATTCAGCCTATGCTATTGGGGATTACAGCTATGGCACGTGGAATCTTGAATGTGTAGAGTGTCATAATCCACACTATCAGAGGCAGATAAGGAGGTATGGAAGTATTTCCTATAATTATACAGGCACATCAACAAACATCCTCATAGACCAACCAGTGGCTGGTCAGAGCCAACTTGTAGAGGCAGGGGCAGGATGGACAACAGACCAATGGAAGGATATGGTGCTTATCCCAGACACAGCCCTATGGTATTACATGTACAGGATAGCAGGCAATACTGCTGACACCATCACGGTGGATGGCATAATTAATGCTACTGCAGGTAGCACCTTTGCGATAGCGTATGGTAAGAATATCAAGGATGTGATCAACTTTAAGAATGTAAAATTCATCACTGATTATGATTTGGGTGCTAACAAGAGTGGATTCATACAGGATGATTACACAGGGATATGTCAGGTCTGTCATACACAGACAAGTTACTGGAGGACTGATGGCACCGAACCCACACTGAATCATAATGTGAATCAGGCATGTACAAACTGTCATACTCATGCTGATGGATTAAAGGCAAGTGGTTCTTGTAACACATGTCATGGTAATCCACCAGTGGTATCAACCCTTGGTGGGCCTGATGGTCTTGCAGACAGCGAAGGTGGCACAGGTTCAACATCACCAGGAGCACACCAATTACATGCAACCTCAGGCAATCTTAATTATTCCTGTGAGACCTGCCACACAGGTGGCATGCCCACATCACCTATTTATGACAAGACAATACAGATTGGGTTTAATGCATTTAATACATATCAAACAGGTACATACGATGGTCGTGCAACCCTTGCAAATGGATATACCTATGGAGCAGGTAATGCTGGAACAACAGTGACACAGGGCGGGAGCTGGAACTGTTCTAATATCTACTGTCACAGTAATGTTCAGGGACAGGCTGATGGCACGGGTAATCCTACTTCTTATGGGACACCTACATGGAACAACTCAGCCTCTGTTCAATGTGGTTCGTGCCATAATGCAGATGGAGTGCAGGGTAATGCAACGCTCATGGCCACAGGAACGCATACAAAGCATGTTGACCCTGCGACATATAACAAGACATGCTCAACCTGTCATACTGGAGCAGGCTCAGGCACCACAGTGCATGTAAACAATCTCATTAATGTAAGCATAGATGCAACATATGGTGGTTCATACGATGGAGATGGCACAGGCAACCATGCTCCTGGGCTTGGCTATGGAGGATGTTCAACAACATACTGTCATAGTGATGCCCAGGCAACACCAACCTATACAAGCCCAACATGGGGAGGCACATTAGCAACTGATTGCACAGGCTGTCATAAGAATAATGTAGCAGCCGCACCAAATACAATGTCCTCAGGTGGCCATACAGCTCATATAAATGATGGTACTATGATGACCAATAAGACCTGTGATACTTGCCATGCATCAACTGTATCAGGTGACAGGACCATAGTAAGCTACACACTTCATGTAAACAAGACAAAGGATGTTACAATAAACGCTACATACGATGGAGACGGAACACCCAATAACAACTATTCAGCAAATCAGTGCAGTAACCTATATTGCCATAGTAATGCCACTGCCCTTTCAGGCCCATACAGTGCACCAAATACACCTGCAACATGGGGCACAACAACAAACCTCGGCTGTTCAGACTGTCATACAGGACCAACAACAGGTCCTTCTTATGCCAATGGTTCACCAAAGGCAAACAGCCACGCAAAACATACAGCCGCTCCATGGAGTTTTGGCTGTGTAAAATGTCACAGTTCAACAGTGGATGCAACAAATGCCATCACAACACCTGCCAATCATCTGAACAAGACCTATGATGTAAGCGGTACTGATATTGGTTCATATACCTATAATGTAGCAGGTGGGACCTGTTCAACCATTGCATGCCATGGTGGCAACAATGCCCAATGGGGCACTACACTTTCATGCTCAAACTGCCATCTTGGCACAGGTGACACAGATGATTATACATTTAACAACGGGACCACTGCGGTGGTAGATTCAACACAGTGGACTTCATCAGGACATGGAAGGACAACAGGCACATACACTGCATCAGGCAACCCTGCAGCAAATCTAAGCTGTGAATATTGCCATGACGATACAGTGGCACATGGTTCAGGCACAAATCCATTCAGGCTTGCAAACTATAATGTTGGTGCAAATGGCTGGAATGATAACTGCTTTGTCTGCCACAAGACAGGCTCAACAGGTTATGACCCTGACGGTGCAGGCCCACTGGCACTCAAGAATTCATCATTGAAGATTGACAAATACCATTACGGTGCAGAACATGGTGCAACGAACGATGGTGGCTCGCTCTGTTTTGACTGTCATGACCCACATGGTGACAGCAACATCTACATGGTGCATGCCAATGTGACAAAAGACAAGGCAGATGCCTATGGTACACCTGGCTCAACATCTGCACCAGTCTTTACTGCAAATACAACAGGCACTGACTATGCAAAGTCTACTGCACCATTCAATGGCGTGTGTAATGTATGTCATACAACCACGAACCACTATACATCAACAAGTGGCGATGGGCATAACAGTGGCACAAGGTGTACCACATGCCACAGCCACAGTGGTGATACAGTTGTAGATGGCAATGCCTTCTCACCTTCCGGAGGAGGAGCCTGTAACTCCTGCCATGGCTATCCACCTCAGCAGGGTGATGGCTTTGCCTGTCAGGATGACCCTGTCTGTGAGGGCAAGGGTGCCCATACCCAGCATATCAATAACATCGCATCAGCAAAGGGTGTAACCCTTGATCCTAACAACGACTCATTCGGCACAGGCACAGCAGGAATCGTATGCGGCACATGCCATACCAATAACTCTGCAAACCATATGAGTGGAACAAGGGTTATCAACTTTGGTGATGGTTCAAGCGTTGCAGAGTATGAGTTTGTGAATGGTTTAGGACTTACATATAATGGAGTACCGGGCACTTCATCAAATACGAACTTTAAGTCCTGTTCAAATATAAGCTGTCACTTTGGAGAATCTCCTGGATGGCAGGATCCAGCAACAGCAGGGCCATAAAGGGGGATTGTCGAATGGGAGATGAATTGGGTATTAAAATCTTAAAGGGAATTGAAAATAAAATGAGGATGTATATGATAACAATCTTTAATAAACCTTTTACTGCTTTTGGTTCACACTTGAGAACGGCCCTTGCAGTTGTTGTGGCAGTAGTGACGATCTTTGGTTTAATCGGCATATCTGAGTCAGCACCAATCACTGTCATTAATCAATTCAGTACGACACCATGCGGTATAGGCACCACAGGTTCTACAACCTCAAGCATAACCTGCACAAATCCTACTATCGGCGCGGGTTCAAATAGGGTGCTAGTTCTAATAGTCACAGGTGAAGGAAGTGGTAACCACAATCCAGCAGGTGCAAGCGCAACATATGGGACCGCAGGATTTACAGAAGTACAGAACAGCTACGGCAATAACAACAATCGTCGGTTCACGTGGATGGGATATATTGATGAGAGCCAGATTTCAGCTAATGCAGGTTCAGATATTAGTATCACTGTAACTTCAAATGTAACTTGGGTTGGCACAGAGGCCCGCTATGCGGTTTATGGTGGTGTTGATCAGACTACACCTTTATCCGGCTCCACAAAGGCTGACTCACCAAACACCACCACAACGGTCAGTATGGGGCCAATCACCACTGTGGCTGACGGTGTTGCGATATATGCTGTTTCTGCCAATGCAACTACAGGCAATACGACTGTTCCAACCAATTATACTGAACACGTTGACCAGGTGGACAACAGCAACAACTACTATGTCACAATTGGTTCTCGCACAAGTTTGCCGAGCACAAGTGAAAGCGTTAGTATGACCGCTGTCAATGCCCGCTGGACAGCAGCCTTTATGGCATTGGCGCCTGTGTCCTGTGTTGATTCAGACCTTGCTACATTGACGACAACTGCTCCAACGAGTGGTTCAACGGTTAGTGGTGTTTATACCATCCAGACGCAGGTTGGAACAGAGACCGCGCCTTCTGGAATGACAGGTATGGTGGTGAATATAGCAAATGCAGGTGCGTGCAATGTCACCAATGGTGTAATGACGTGGAACGCAGGTACATCAAGATGGGAGTATAGCTGGGATACATCAGCCTGTGGCACAGGTGCACCTGTCACAGGCGTTACCATAGATGTAAGCGGAACTGACCCTGACTGCAGTACAGCAGTGAATGCACCGCAGATAACAAATATAACAATAGACAATACCTGCACTGACTCTGACCTTGCAATCTTGACGACAACTGCTCCAACGAGTGGTTCAACTGTGAGCGGGACATATATGGTTCAGGTTCAGGTGGGTAATGAAACAGCACCATCTACTATGACAAATATGGCTGTAACTATTGCTGGAAGTTCAGCATGTAATGTAACAGGTGCGGCTATGACATGGAACGCTGGCACAAGCAGATGGGAGTATAGCTGGGATACATCAGCCTGTGGCACAGGTGCACCAGAGACAGGCATTACAATAGATGCAAGTGGTAATGACCCTGATTGCGGTGACCTTGTGAATGCCACACAGATAACAGGCATTACTATTGACAATACAGGCCCCTCATATACTATCACGCAGTGTACAGACTGCCATCAGATGCCACCCACTGATGCAACAACAGGAAGGGGTACACCTGCAGGTGCTGTTGTTGGTTCACATTCAGTGGCAGAGCACCTTGCCACAACATGTACAAACTGCCATATAGACAATGGAACAAACCTTGCCCATAGAGAAGGCCTTATAGAGATGATAACCAATATACATGGCCAGACAGGTGCATTTTATGATAAAGATGGAGATGGCACACAGACACCCGCTGACCTCTCATTTAGCCAGACTAGTACCCCTACCCCTGGCTCCTGCAGATCAACATTCTGCCATGGGACATCATCTCCAACATGGGGCACAGACCTCTCAGGCACAAGCCAGTGCTATAGGTGCCATGGTGATGTGGCAAATCCAAACAATGCACCACCTGTTGATACAGCAGGAGATACACTGGCAACAGACGCACAGGTTGGTGCCCATCAGACGCATTTACAGTCACTTAACAACTACAGCTCAGATATACAATGTAGTGAGTGCCATACCGTGCCCACTACAGTTGGTGATCCAGGTCATATTGATAATGCATTACCTGCGGATTTGACATGGGGGACACTTGCCAAAACAAATGGTGCAACTCCTTCATATACTGCTGGCACATGTTCAAATGTCTATTGCCATGACGAGTCATACTTCAAGAATGCATGGGGAACAGGGACAGACCCTGCATGGAATGATACGAGCTATCTTGTTGGAACAAGCACAGACTGCACAAAGTGTCATGGATACCCACCCGGAGGAGGCCATCCTGTGGATAACAACTGCACATCCTGTCACAGTCATGTGAATGCAACAAATGATGGCTTTTCAGATGCCACCCTGCACGTGAATGGAAATGTTGAGGGTGGTGGTGACTGCATAGGTTGTCACTCCTCACAGCAGGGCACTGCAAGGCGTAATGTATCGCCTGACTTTACAAAGACCTCGCACCATGTCTCAACAGGAATGCCTACAAATGTCCTGACATGCGCTGCCTGCCATGGCGACTTGATTGCAGATAGGGGTCATCCAGGCTCTGCCACCGCAGACCCTCAGACAGAGCTCCAGAACGCTGATACAGGTGTCTATGCAACAATTGACCCTTCAGTAAGCAGTGCAACCCTAACAACTTACTGCCTGAGCTGTCATGATGCAGACGGTGCCTCAAGGCTTGGTGCAAATGCTATGCAGCCCTTTATAGATTCGGGTGATAGCACTGCACCGCCAAATGTCAATCTTGCATGGACAAATACATATAACCACTCAGCTAACGCAGAGTGTAATGACTGTCATGGTGATGATAGTGCTGCTGGCACAACACTTGATCCAAATTACAATATGCACGGAAGCGCCAGGGCAACGCTCCTTAGAGGTGCAACAGAGTACGATACCTGTGTTACCAACGGCTGTCATGGTGCAGGTGGCTCTGCCTTGACTGACATGACAGTGGAACTCTCTGGTACTGGTGGTAAACACCCGATAGGTAGTGCGGTAACTCCGCTTTCGCCAACGCTTCAGAATGATACTGCAGGCAATATGTTTGTGAATGGCTGGAGCATAAACAGTGTGGCACAGTGTTCAGACTGTCATGGAATGAACCAGGGGGGATCTAACAATGTAGGTCCAAGGGGTCCACATGGCTCAGCCTATAATTACATAATCAGGGGTGCAGATACATCCATCAACACCGTGACCTCTGGAAGGCAATACGGTACACCCAAAAACAGTGGTGCAACAACCGCTGGCACAAGGGAAAACTTCTGTATAAACTGTCATGCCTCTGATGTCTACTCCCTTGGGGACAGCAACCAGACTGTGCCATCTAATGAGAGTTACTCATGGGCGTCACACTATAATGATGGATTGACGAGAAATGTCAGGATAAGGCCTCGTTGTGGTGGTAACAGCGTGGATGGTGGTCAAAATAAGGGTGCATCATACATTCATGTTGGTTGTCTGAACTGTCATGCAGGTGGAAGACACAATTATGGTGCACACAGTTCAACATGGGCTGTTGGTTGGTCTGGAGGGACAGGCCTGATGAATGGCGCTGCATGGTCTCAGCCATATGATTCGAACAACTGCTATGCAAATCAAGACCCTGCATGGTCTAACTGCAACCAGGGTAATCACAACTAATATTGATAAAGCATAATGGTGTGTAAAAAGGATGGCTTTGAGCCATCCTTTTTTTATGGTTTACTGGCTTTTGTGAAAATCTCCCTTATCCATCTTCTTCAAAAAGGGATACTAATTCCCTTGTGTTTTTTGGAATCTTTGAATTCGATTGATTAGATGATTTCACAACAAAAACTCAAGAAACTCACAATAGGTTATATTTGAATGAGAAGCAATCTTTATATTATAATGAAATACAACATGCCAGTGAATCTCCCCGACCAAGTGAAACACATAATATATATCTACAAGAAGGAGTTGAGGCATTACATCTACTCTCCCATCGCATACATCGTTGCAACAGTCTTTCATGCCATTATTGGCTATTTTTTCTATAATTCCATGATAGGATACACACGGGCAGGGATAGAGATGGCAGGAACCGGACAGAGACTTGAGGTCTTTACCCCCACTGTTGTAATAATGGAAGGACTTCTGAGGAGTATGGGAACGATATTTCTGCTATTGACTCCTCTTCTGACTATGAGGCTTGTTGCAGAGGAGAAACGGGGAAAGACCATGGAACTGCTCATGACTTCACCCATTTCAATGTTTTCAGTTGTTTTAGGAAAGTTTTTCGCTGCCTATACAGTGTTTGTGACAGTGGTGCTTATCACAATCTACATGCCGACGGTCTTGGATGTATTCTCTTTAGTGAACTGGGTGCAGATAATGACAGGTTATCTGGGGCTTTTGTTGATAGGAGGGGCAATGATTTCGGTTGGACTTACTGCCTCCACTATTACAGACAAACAAGTGGTTTCTGCTGTAATGAGCATAGGAATACTGGTGATTCTCTGGTTCATTGGAGGAGGGATAGGTGGTGCCAGTCAGGGCGTTTCAGATTTTTTGCGAAATGTTTCACTCTATGCACCCTTTGAAAACATGTTCAAGGGTCTTCTTGATATGAGGGATGTGTTCTATTTCCTGAGTTTTATATTCTTCAATCTCTTCCTATCACACAGTCTATTACAGGCAGAGAGATTCTAATGGAATGACTGCACAAAGGTTGATAATCGGGGTTGGCCTTCTAACAGGTATAATAGCCATCTTCGTATCAATTCTCTATCCTGAAAGGGTATGGGTAGTAGCCCTTTTCTCATTCTTCTCCTTATCCTTTCTCATCTGGTATTTCAAAAAGAATATCTATCTTCTTAAGGTATATTCCCGTAGAAGGTCGGTCCATCTGAAACTTAATCTGGCCATAACGATTGCACTATTGTTCTTTATAATAGTCATACTAAACCTTATTGTCAGGCAGTTTTATTTCAGGATGGATACCACATCTACAAGGCGATATTCTCTAAGCCCACAGAGTATTACAATCCTTAAGAAGGTTGATAGACCAATCAGTTTGATTTATTTTGGTTCGAGAAACACCAGAGGGTTTTCCCTGAAGAGACACCTTCTTGATGCTTACAGATATGAAAACAGGAATATTATATACGAACTGCATGACCTTGACAGTGTTCCTTTACTTGCCAGCAGGTATGGGGTGCGTGAGTATGATACAGTGGTAGTCAAAGATAAAGAGAGATTTTTCAAGGAAAAGGGTGGCACAGAACAGACCATTACAAATCTTATCCTACAGGCGATAAGAAAGAAAAAACCTAATATAAAATTTCTTCAGGGTCATGATGAAAAGACCCTTTCTGAAACGGACAGAAGTGGGTACGGAAGACTTAGCAAACTTCTTTTGCAGAGCGGATATGATGTAGAAGAAATCAATCTTACAGAGACAGGCAAAGTGCCTTCTGATACGGACCTTCTCGTGATTGCCTCACCTGAAAGGGAACCGAGAGACAATGAATACCAGATGCTGTTTGATTTTATGGATTCAGGTGGGAAGTTTCTCCTTCTTCTTGACTCACCTCAGCAACTTCGTCCATTTCTCTCATATATATATTTACGGGTGAGTGAATACCCTGTCTATGACACTCAGCATGTTGCAGGGATAGGGCCTTCCGCACCACTTGTAAAAAAGTACTATGATAATCCTGTCACAAGAGACTTTGGACTTGCTACCTTTTTCCCAGGTGTTTATGAGGTGCAGTTTATAGGCTCTTTAGAAAGATATGATTTCAGAAATGTTGTCAGGGCATCGGAACATGCATGGTATGAAAAGAATGGTGATGGTATCAAACAAAAAGAAGAGGAGGAAGGACTTCAGAGACTTGGGGCCATCCTTATTCCAAAAGAGGAACTCTATCGTGTAGCCATTTTTGGAGACAGTGACTTTATCTCCAATGCATACATTGGTGTGGGTGGAAATGGTGAACTTTTGATGAGGACGATTAACTGGCTACTTTCAGAGGGTTCATTAGCCAGCATTGCCAGTAACCCAGGTGAGGTGATTCCGATCTTTATGACTCAGAGACAAGCAGAGACTGTCAGGTTGATAAGTGCAACAATACCCATTTTGATCTTCCTGGCAGGTATTATCGTATGGTTCAAGAGGAGAAGACTATGAGTTATAAAAAGATCATAACATTATCAGTAATTGCCATCTTGCTTGGAGGGTTATATTTTGGATACCTGAAGCCATACTTTAAGGGAAAAAGACTTATCGCTGAACTACAGCATAAATTCTTTCGTGCTGACACAAGTGATATTGATTATATAAGGATACAGGTTGGGACAGAGCCTCCGTATACTTTAAAAAAGACTCCGCGGGGATGGAAAATTGTGTCACCAGATATTCTGGAACCTGACCATGGTGCTGTTGAGTTTTTCTTAAAGACCCTTTCTAAGGGCAAGGCATTAAAGGTTGTTGGTCATACAATGAGTCTTCCTGACTTTGGAATGGGTGAACTCTATGCAGTTATAGCAATCGGCTACAGAGGAACCATAGAGATTCTTAAACTTGGAGGAGAGAATCCTGCCAAAACAGGCCATTATGCCCTATCTGAGAGTCTTAAAACAGTGTTTCTTATAGAGAGTGAAACGGCAAGGCATCTTTATGTAAGACTGCATGATATGAGAGAGAAACGCATTTTCCCATACCAAAAGGAAAGTATACATGAAATTATTATAGAGAGACAGGACACCACTCTCGATTTTGTCCGTTCTGCAGATGGATGGTTGATGAGAAAACCTGTTAGATTCAAGGCTGACAATGCAGAAGTCGATAGACTTCTTGAGATCATGATAACACAAAAGGCAGAGGACTTTTTTAAGTGGAATCAAGAGGTTGAGGATTTAAAAAGGATAATAAATATAAAACTGATGGACATACAGGGTAATATAATCTCAAGGGGAGAATTGAGATATTGGGGGACTGAGTGGAATAAACAGGCGGTCTTTAGAAAAGATGACCATCCTCAGGAGGCTCTGCGGGTAAGCAGGGACTT